>ERZ1673698.63-NODE-63-length-187139-cov-14.996558_pt1 | contig 187139 bp, 159 predicted proteins | sample MGYA00580228_ERZ1673698 | MGnify/ENA primary metagenome ERZ1673698 (study PRJEB41218, sample SAMN15661768) | gut metagenome | host: Homo sapiens | place: Canada: London | collected 2015-08-20/2019-03-30 | study: EMG produced TPA metagenomics assembly of... | reverse complement strand
CATGATCCAGTGCAATCTGATGAGCTATTACCAGGATTAAGGAGCGGTTTCTTATGCAGATCGTTATGATTCACGGACAGAATCACCGTGGTTCTACCTATCGCATCGGCAAAATGGTTGCCGATGCGCTGGGCGGAACGGTGACGGAATTCTTTCTGCCACGGGATTTTGGCTCGTTTTGTGTTGGATGCAACAACTGCTTTATGAAAGACGAAAGCCTATGTCCGCACCATGCAAAGCTGAAACCGATCACAGATGCCATGGATGATGCAGATGTGCTGATCCTGACCAGTCCCGTCTATGTTTATCACGCCACCGGTGCAATGAAAGCCTTTCTGGATCATTACGGTTACCGCTGGATGGTACATCGGCCCGAACCGGCTATGTTTCACAAGCAGGCAGTCTGCGTTGCCACTGCTGCCGGCGCAGGAATGCGCTCTACCCTGCGGGATATGCAGGACAGCCTCTTCTTCTGGGGCGTTCCGAAAGTTTACCGCATAGGGAAGGCAGTTCACGCTGTATCCTGGGATCATGTTTCGGAAAAACAGCGGCGCAGCTATGCAAAGCAGGCAGATGCCATTGCGAAAAAGATTCTCCGAAAAAAGAAGGTACAGCCGGGACTGAAAACAAAGGGATTTTTCCATATCATGCGCATGATACAGAAAAGCGGCAGCTGGAATGAAGCGGATACCCGGTATTGGGAAGAAAAGGGTTGGATGCAGAAAGGTCGTCCCTGGAAGTAATATTCCCCTTTACAAGTATAGAAAAGAAAAACGCTGAACGGTTTAGAAAAACGGTTCAGCGTTTTTTGTGGTTCGCTCAAAGCTGCGGCGGCATTGCCTTAAATGTTCCAGCCGACTGCGATCAGAATGATCGGCAGCAGCACAAGCAATGTATTGCGGTACATCTTTTTGCGCAGTCGTTTCCATTCCGGCAGCGTCATTGCTTTTACACGTGGTGTTCCCAGCAAGACCAGCATCGCATTGGATGCGACATAAATGAAGTACGCATTGATGATAAATAGATAGAATGCGCCCAGCAGCATCCGGAGATTGCCGTTTGCGATGGCATAGCCGCAGGTACAGAGCGGCGGCATCAGCGCTGTTGCGATAGCTACGCCGGGAATGATGTTGTTGGATTTGTCCTGTCGTGTCTGCCCGACGATGCCGGCAATCCCACCGGACAAGGCGATTATCACATCGAAAAAGTTCGGATTGGTACGGGCCAGGAGCTGTTCTGTCGGCTCTTTGATCGGCGACAGCAGAAAATAAATGGTCGCAGCCGCAACGCTCATGAGAACCTGCACCGCAAATCCGACGGAATGCCGTTTCATCAAATAGGCATCGTTGGACGCTGTGCCGTATGCGATCGCCAGGATGCTGCCCATCAGCGGCGAGATCAGCATAGCACCGATAATCACTGCAACGGAATTGGTGTTCAGCCCCACGGAGGCAATCAGAATCGCACAGATCATGACGACCATGTTGGTGCCTGTGACTTTTCCGCCGGACAAAATGCGGTCTCGTATCTCTTCATTGGACGCCGCATCTTCTGTGATGGAAAACATCTTCCGGAAAACCGTTCTGAGGTTTTCCCGTTCCTTTTCCAGTTCCTGTCGTTTCACTGTGCCGCACCTTCTTTCGATGCAACAGTCTTTTTCTGAAATGCTGTCATAAGATTTCCCTTTCTGTACGGTTAATGATGTTGTGATTATTATAGCACAAATTGCAGGGTGACGTCAAATCCGGCGCAGAAAAAACAGAGCAGATGCAAAGTGTTACCCTCTGCATCTGCTCTGTTTCATTTGTGATTTTCCTTTCGGAGATGTTACCGGATAATATCGCTCCAGGTCACAGGAACGCCTGCGCCCCTGTTTGCCACGTAGTACATAACATAGAACATATCCTGGGGATCCAGCCGCTTTTCTGCGGTGTTCTTGCCCTCGGTGCTTTCAGTATCCGCATCCGCAAGGAAGTACGCCAGAACGGACAGGTTCTCGTCTGCTGCATCCGGAGAGGTTTCCAGGAGCTTTGTATCGGAGAAACCTGCGCCGACATAGGCGATATAGCGCATCAGCTCGTAGATATCTGTGGAATCCACCTTGCCGTCCAGGTTTGCGTCACCCTTTTTGCCGATGTAAAGCATCGGGCCAGTGATCTCGTATACTTCCCCATTTTCGGCGGTGTAGGTCGCTTTCAGATTTTCTGCGACGTATGCCGTATTTCTCGCCGCAAACAGTGCTGCCGGCGAATCGTATTCCAGGGTAACGTCTGCCGTAACGTCCACGGTTTCCCCTGCCGCATTGACCAGGCTGACGCTCATAAACGATGCCAGGTCAAAGGGCGTGCTGTCCTCTGCCGTGCAGTAGACTGATTCTGTCGAAATGGTAACAGAGATCTGACCTTTCGGTGTATCGGAACTGCTGGTCGAGGTGGAGGTTCCCGTTTCGGTTGTGACAGTCGTTGCGCTTGTTTCAGTCTTTCCGCTTGTGGTGGAAGTGGTCGTGGTTGTTTCTGAAGAAGTTGTTGAAGCAGTTGTGGTGGTCGTTGTTGTATTTGTTGTGCTACTGGTTGCGGATGTAGTTGTTGTGCTTGTGGTTGTTGCACTTGCTGTTGTAATGGAAGTAATGACAGTTGTTGTGGTAGTTGCTGTTGCAGAAGTGGTTGCTGTAGTTGTGGTAGAAGTTGTTCCGCTGGTGGTTGTGCTTGCCTTGGTTGTGAAAGTTGTTCCGCTTGTAGTAGTGCTTACCTTGGTCGTGGAAGTCGTTCCGCTGGCAGTTGTGCTTGCCTTTGTTGTGGAAGTTGTTCCGCTTGTGGTAACGCTTGCCTTGGTGGTAGAAGTTGTTCCGTTTGTAGTAGTGCTTGCCTTTGTTGTGGAAGTTGTTCCGTTTGTAGTAGTGCTTGCCTTGGTTGTGGAAGTCGTTCCGCTGGTGGTTGCGCTTGCCTTGGTTGTGGAAGTCGTTCCGCTGGTGGTTGCACTTGCCTTTGTGGTAGAAGTCGTTCCACTGGTGGCTGTGCTTGCCTTGGTTGTGGAAGTTGTTCCGCTTGTGGTAACTGTAGTTGCCTTGGTTGTGGAAGTCGTTCCGCTTGTGGTAACGCTTGCCTTGGTTGTGGAAGTTGTTCCGCTGGTGGTTGCGCTTGCCTTGGTTGTGGAAGTCGTTCCGCTGATCGTTACGCTTGCCTTGGTCGTGGAAGTTATTCCGCTGGTGCTTACACTTGCCTTTGTGGTAGAAGTTGTTCCGCTGGTGGCAGTGCTTGCCTTGGTTGTGGAAGTCGTTCCGCTGGTCGTTGTGCTTGCCTTGGTTGCGGAGGTCGTTCCGCTTGTGGTAACACTCGCCTTTGTTGTGGAAGTTGTTCCGCTGGTGATGACGGTGGTCGCCTTGGTGGTGGTCACCGTCGTGGTGGTAGTCGCCTGTGCGTTTACGATGACTATTCCGGTCACAACGTTATAGTTGTCGCTGTCCGACGGGGTAAATTCCCAGGTCAGCGTGTTCTTTCCGGCAGCAAGCCGCTTGATCTCGCCGACGATCTTCACCGTACCCTTGGTGCTGTTATCGCTGAGGATCAGCCCCAGTTCATCCACCGGGTCGCCCTCGGTGTGCTTGTCGCCGTCTACGGTCACTTCAACAGTAGGATCTGCCTTTGCAATGTGGAAGGTCAGCTCCGCTTTTTTCGATGCGCCGTTTTTCGCCGTCAGAATCAGCGTGGTTTTCACCTCATCCGCAGCCTTTTCCGGTGTGCCGGAAAGCACGCCTGCCGCTGTGAGTGTCAAGCCCTCCGGCAGTGCGCTTGCCGCATCCACCTGGAAGTCTACGCTTTCCAGAACGTCAAGGTTCGTCACAAAATCGTTCAGATCCAGCGCATCCATTTTCTTGTGATATGTCAGCTCGATGGTATCGCTTATGCCCTCGGAAAGCTGGATCTCCACCGGCACTTTCTTCACGATGATCTCGGTGTCGGCAGTCAGTGTGTACGGGCTTTCTGTGATCTCGGTTTCGCCCACATAATAGTGATAGGTGTACGCATTGTCGGGCGATTTTTCCAGGGTGATCTTGGCGCCGGTGTTGTGATATGTTGCCACGGTCGTCGCATCTTCGCCAAAGCTTTCGTCATAGGTCATTTCCAGACGGCAGACCTGCTCGGAATCGGCGTTCAGCGTGGGATACTTCTCGGTGGAAAGATCCTGGTAGAATGCAATGGCGGACTGGTCACCGTTCAGCAGGTAGCAGACTTCGCCGCTGGCGAACTGGTCGGCAGTTTTGAATGTTGTGCCGTCGAAATCATCGGTTTCGCTATCGGAGAGGTAGTAGCAGTTTTCAACTGTGCCATCTTTATCATTAATTTGAACTACACCATTCATACTACCGCCTGTAAGCGTTCCAGAATTGTAGCAATTTTTAATTGTGCCGCCAGAATTATTCCAGGCGGCTACTCCTCCGCCAGTATCCTTATCAGCTGTAATATTTCCAGTGTTATAACAATTTACAATTGAACCAAAATTATTAGCAACTAATCCGCCAACATAATCATACTCAGCAGTGATAGTTCCTGCGTTATAGCAATTTTCAATAGTTCCGTTGCTATATGCACAGATACCGCCAACATAAGCTACGCCCCTAAAGTATGAGTTCTCCAGACCAACGTTCTGAATTTTTCCTTCCTTATTTAAGTTAGAAAATAAGCCGATGTTACCTACTCTAGTATCATTAAAATACAGTCCACGAATCACATGACCCTGTCCATCAAATGTACCCATATAGTGAATACCAATGATTGGTGTCCAGTCTCTCCAGCCCTCTGTCTTTGTGCCGTCACAGCCTGCAACATTGCCCTCGTTTACTGTGATATCCGCAGTGAGGACAGCATCTGCATCAGTAATTTTTCCGTCATTCACCTGCGCCGCAAACCAATACAGTTCACCGGCATTTTCGATCTCGTATGTGCCGTCCTCGTTCTGCGTTGCCGGCTGGTAATGGCTGTCCGGGTAGGTCTTGCAGAAACCGTTGTCGTCCCAGTCGTGATCGGATTGGGAAACATCCGAGCCGTTGGTGTAGTTCAGCGCAGAACCATCGCAGTCTGTGTCCGCATACACCACCTTGTGGGTGCTGTCCAGAACCGGGTAATCGTCCTTGCCGATGGTCTGGTAGAATGCGATTTTTGTCTGGTCGCCATTCAGCAGGTAGCAGACTTCACCGCTGGCGAATTCGGCTGTGGTTTTGGCGCTGACGTTTTCGATTGTTCCAACACCGTTATAAATCCCGATATAATCTCCGGCATATACGTCACTGTTGAAATAACTATTTTTTATCGTGCCACAATTATAGCCGCACAATCCTCCATTATAACCGACAACATTTTCAATCTTACCAACACTATGGCAGTTTTCAATTATTCCGGTGTTGTATCCGCAAATACCACCAACACCACTACCTATCTCACCATTTCCACCTTCTAAAGTACTTATGTTGTAACAATTTTTTATGATTCCGTGATTTGACCCGCTTATTCCGCCGCTACTATCTTCTCCATAAATTCTTCCGGAACTATAGCAATTTTCAATTGTTCCATTTAAATTAGTGCCACAAATACCACCAGCAACGCCCCAAGTATCTGATGATTTCAAATAAGAATCTATAACACCTACATTCGAAATTGTTCCACTATCTACATATGAAAATAACCCTACTTGATAATAATTATCATTATAATACAATCCGCTAATTGTATGATTTTGTCCGTTAAATTTACCTGCATATTTCACACTACGCTCCCCAATCGGTGTCCAATCCCGGAATGTGCCGCTTGTGTTCAATGTGCCGTCCTCGTTCAGAACGTTCTCATTGACTACGATATCCTTTGTGAGGACAGCGTTGGCAGATGCGTTCGGATAGGTTCCGTTCTCTTCCGTGTTTACAAGCGCCGCAAACCAATACAGCTGACCGGCGTTTTCGATCTGATATACGCCGTTGACCTGTTCCGGCTCGGCGTAATGGCTGTCGTTATACCGGCAGAAACCGTTGTCGTCCCAGCTATGGTCGCCGGACTTCGCATCTTTATTATTGGTATAGGTATCTGCCTGGTTGCAGTTTGTGAACTGGTAAACTGTTCCGTGGGTGCTGTCCAGAACCGGAGTCGCATCGGTCGGCTCGCCGTTGTCCAGGTTCTGGCAGAAAGCAACGTCAGTCGATTTGCTATCGTTCAGCAGGTAGGCTACTTCACCGCTGGCGAACTGTTCGGCGGTTTTGCCAAATGTGCCATCATTGTTGTTGGTTTCGCTGTCGGCGAGGTAGTAGCAGTTTGTGAGTGTGCCTTTGTCGTTTTGACCGCACACGCCGCCGACATCAGATGTGCCTGTCACTTTGCCTGTGTTATAGCAGTTGTTATTTGTGCCGTCATTATAGCCGCATACACCGCCGACCCATTTATCACCTACAACATTTCCTGTGTTATAGCAGTTTTCAACTGTGCCGTTATTCTTGCCAACTACGCCGCCGATATCAGCGCCGCTACGGCTATCTACTACACCAGTCACATTTGCTTCGCTATAACAATTGCGAATTGTGCCAGTTTTATAATTGGAACCGCAGATGCCGCCGATGTAATTGCGACCTCTAAAGTAAGAATTTTTTAAGCCGACATTCTGAATTTCACCGCCATCGCACAATTGACCGAATATGCCAACATAATCTTCTTCTTCGTTGTTAAAATACAGTCCACTGATGGTGTGACCCTGTCCGTCGAATTTGCCAGCATACGTTGCTGTATTAGGCGCAATGGGCGTCCAGACTCTCCAGCCCTCTGCCTTTGTGCCGTCACAGCCTGCAACATCACCCTCGTTTACTGTGATGTCTGCGGTGAGAACGGCGTTTGCGGCTACGTTCGGATATGTTGCATTATCATAATCATATGTGTTTACATATGCCGCAAACCAGTACAGCTGACCGGCGTTGGCAATCTGATACACGCCGTTGACCTCTTCCGGTTTCTGGTAATGGGTCGGGTAGTTTTTGCAGAAACCGTTGTCGTCCCAGTCGTGATCGGATTGGGAAACATCCGAGCCGTTGGTGTAGTTCAGCGCAGAACCATCGCAGTCTGTGTCCGCATACACCACCTTGTGGGTGCTGTCCAGAACCGGGTAGTCGTCCTCGCCGATGGTCTGGTAGAATGCAGCGGTTTCATCCGATTTGCCGCCGTTCAGCAGGTAGCAGACTTCGCCGTTTTTGAACTGCTCGGCAGTTTTTGCAGTTGTGCCGTCGATATCATCGGTTTCGCTGTCGGAGAGGTAGTAGCAATTGCCAATGGTAGCACTGTTAGCACTGCAAACACTGCCGTTACTTATGCTGTAGCAATTTTCTATTTCATAAGAACTGGAGCCACAGATACCGCCGACTTTGGCATTGTCATCATAACCAGATACTGTACAAATGCTATAGCAATTTCTAATAGAACCATATGAGTCATTTTTGGCAGTGATACCGCCAGCATTTTCTTTTCCTTTGATATAGGAATTTATAACGCCGACATTGGAAATTCTAATGTATCCTGCCCTTGCAAATAAACCAGCATCTTTATTTTCATCATTGCAATACAGTCCGCTGATGGTGTGTCCCTTTCCATCAAAATCGCCCATGCTTTGATCAAAGTAATAGGAAATCGGTGTCCATTCTCTCCAACCCTCTGTCTTTGTGCCTTCACAGCCTGCAACGTCTCCCTTGTTTACCACAATATCCTTTGTGAGGATAGCATCAACTATCTGTGTGCCATTGTTCACCTTATCCGCAAACCAATACAGTTGACCGGCGTTTGCAATCTCGTATGTGCCGTTGTTATTTGTCGCCGGCTGGTAGTGGGTGGCGTCATTTTTGCAGAAACCGTTGTCGTCCCAGGCGTGAATTTCACTTGTGGAATCTTCATCGTTGGTGTAGCCTGTCCCACTTGTGCAAAGCGTTCCTTCGTAAACCACATCGTGGGCGCTGTCCAGAACCGGGGTCGCATCGGTCGGCTCGCCGTTGTCCAGGTTCTGGCGGAAAATGTTTGCGTCGCTCGGTGTGCTGCCGTTCAGCAGGTAGGCTACTTCGCCGCTGGCGAACTGGTCGGCGGTTTTGAAAGTCGTGCCGTCTAATTTGTCAGTTTCGCTGTCGGCAAGGTAGTAGCAGTTTTTCACATCTTTGTATTTATCCCAACCGCACACAGCGCCAACTGTATCTGTATCTTCACCTGTGTTTGTAACTGTTCCTGTATTGTAGCAATTTTCAACTAATATACTACTATTTTCACCGATGATGCCGCCAATTTCCTCATCTGTTCCTGTAACATCTCCCGTATTGTAGCAATTTTTGATGATAGCATTAGCAGCATTTGACCCACAGATACCACCAAGTTCCAGTTCACCAGTGATATTACCTGTGTTGTAACAATTTTCAATAGTTTGATGACAATCATTGAAACCACATATACCACCAGTATTCTGTACACCTTCAATGCTTCCTGTGTTGTGGCAATTGCTGACAGTTCCATAACTAGAACTGACTAAACTAGTACTAGAACCGACTATACCACCAATATTAATCAGTTCACCTATAACAGTTCCTGTACTGTAACAATTGCTGATAGTTCCATAACTCTGGCCGCAAATGCCGGCAATGTTTTGTTCTCCATGAAAGTAAGAGTTTTCCAGACCAACATTCTGGATTACACCACCCAAATACAGTTCTCCAACGATGCCAATACATTCTCCACTGCTATCGTTAAAGTATAATCCGGAAATTGTGTGTCCCTGTCCGTCAAATGTACCCTTGTACCTTCCGTAATCAGCTGAAATTGGCGTCCAGTCTCTCCAACTTTCATCCTTTGTGCCGTTACAGCCTGCCACATCACCCGTATTTACCACAATATCCGCAGTGAGGACAGCGTTTATATCGGAATTTGGATGTTTAAAACCTACACAAACGTTCACCTGCTCTGCAAACCAGTAGAGGTTTCCGGCGTTTGCGATCTGATATGTACCATTTTCTTCTGTCGCCGGCTCATACGGCGAAGTGCAGCCCTCGTCAGTACAAAAGCCGTTGACGTAATTGTGACCGTCCTCTGCGCTTGCAGACAGTATTTCAAATACCCCCCCGGGTATACCTGCTGCACCCACGGCAGACATCCCCGTCACCAGCGCCGTCGCCAGGCTCACCACCCGTTTGGAAAGTTTCACTTTTGTTTGCATAAAATTCCTCCTTGTTTGGGAAAATTAAAAATGGGTTTTCGTTTTCATGTCAACTATATGATACGTACATTTATTATAGCATTTTTTGACGCATATTTCAAGCATATTTCTTTCACTTTTATCTCTTTGCTAAAATTTATGCGTTTTTCACGGAAATCACAGCGATTCTTTGTGAACTTTTGTGTGGGAAAATGTTGTTTTCCTGTTTTAGTTTGCGGAGTGTGGGTAGTTTGGGGTGACACAAAGGAATGCCCCCTCAGTCAAGCCTACGGCTTGCCAGCTCCCCTGTTAGGGGAGCCTATTTGTTAGGGGAGCCTATATTAAGATGGAATGCGCCTATTGACTTTTCTGTGCCGGGTATGCTACAATAGGTGTGAAAAGATACGATGCGCTGTGACAAAAAATGACAGCGCCGGGAACTGAAATGAGGTGTACACAATGGGAAATACGGTATTCGGGCGCAATCTCGCCAAGCGCAGAAAGGCGCTGGGGCTGACACAGGAACAGCTTGCCATGCGGCGAACGTCTCGCCCCAGGCGGTGTCCAAGTGGGAAAACAGCAGCTATCCGGACGGCGAAGAGGGCGAATCGTAAAGAAAACCAAAGCCTGTATTTTCTGCGCCGCAGCGGCGTCTGGAGATACGGGCTGTTTTTTTGGTTGAATTTCTATACCGTTCCTTTATTTTTTTGTGGATATTCTACAGTTCAACGAATCGTTGTGCCAACTCTACGGACAGGGGGAAAACTCAAATTTGAATTGCTTGTTTCCCTTTGGAAAACGTGGTATGCTAAAGACACCGAAAAACGAATCGTGTGAAATGATGACAGAAATCATCACGAAACAACACAGGAGGTATTTGGTATGATCAAAAAAACGATTGCAGGGATGCTTGCAATATCTACATTGATTGCAGCACTTCCCATCACAGCAGCTACCACGGTTTCCGCAGAAGGGAGCTACACCGTTCCGGAACTGTCACTGGAAAACAAGAGCGTTCCGGAAACAGACAGCATGAAGAAATCCCTGGACGATATGTTCGACACCCTGTATGTGGCATTTGTACAGCAGAATATTCCGGTAGTCATCGGCGAATTCGGTGCGACAAACCTGAACAACACGCAGGCAAGAACCGATCAGACCGCTTATTACTATGCCGCTGCAAGAGCAAGAGGCATCAGCTGCTGTCTGTGGGATAACTCCAATGCTGAGGGCGACAACGAGGCATATCGTTTCCTGGACAGAACCAACAAGACTTTCATCTATGACTCTATCACAGCGGCAGCCAAAAAATACGGTGCGCCGAGAACCGATTTCGGAGGCGGCGGTATAGAGGGCGTGGTTGTCAACAGCAACTGCACCCTGTATCCGGACGGCAAGGTGATATTCCCCTGCGAGATCGGCGAAAAGGCTGAAATTTATTTCGACATTGATATGACCAAGTCCCTGTGCGGCGGCGGTGCGCTGTGCTTTAATCTGAACGTAGACGGCAAAGGCTATTGGATCGGTTATCCGTTCCGTGCCGGTGTGGAGTGGGATTCCGCACAGAATAAAAACGTACCGGTTCCCTGCACTGTCGATCTGACTGATACTTCTCAAATGAACGTAAACTGCTGGTCGGAAAACCGAAAAGTTACGGATACCGCAGAACTGGAAATGCTCTCTAAGCTCTGTCAGGCAAGCACATCCGCTGAGATCCAGCTTTGGTGGTCTTTGAATCTGGACTGGGGTGACAGACCGGATTCCTCCGTCACAGCCGGCAAGTCCGAGAGCGAAGTTTCTGATCTGAAGGCAGCTGCTGCCAAGGAATGTATCGCAGTTATTAACGTAAGACCCATGAGCCTGCCTCTGGACAACAACATGGGCAAGGGCAGCTGGAATAACGGCGGCGATGTAACACCGGGAACAACTGTACCCGGAACACAGGACACCAACGAAACCACAACTACAACCACAAATACCGATGTACAGCCGCCTGCCGGCGACACACTGTTCCAGGTCTGGATGGCTGGTTCGATCGGCGTAGATGACTTCTGGGGCAACGGCAACAAGGGTCAGACTGCGGCAAACATTACCGGAAACGGCACGTACACTACAAGCTTCCAGGTTTCCAGCGAGGCGGACACGATCTCCTGCCTGGTTCTGGACTCTGACATTGACATTTTCAAGTACGCTTCCAAGGATTCCGCAGATCCGATCGCAGATTCCGGCATCCAGATGAAGATCGAAAGCGTTATGGTAGACGGAAAGCCGATCTCCTACACCGGTCCTTCTGACGGTGCATATCGTCTGGGCGACAGCGGCACAAGCCTGCGCTACAACATTCTGAACACATGGACACCTACCAACAAGGTTTCGGATATCGCATCGAAGGTCAAGGTTTCCAAGTCTGTATCTGTAAAGTTCACCATCTCCGGTCTGCCGGACAGCGGTGTGACCACTTCTGAATCAAAGCCCGGCACAACCGAAAGCAGCACACAGACTACCGTATCTTCCAGCGAGACTACCACAGTTCCCCAGGAAACTACCACAACTGCTGAAACCAGCAGTGCTACTGCTACGACTGAAAAATCACAGCCTTCTGAAACAAGCACTTCTGCTACTGCAACCACTGCATCTTCTGCAAAGCCCAGTGAGACCACAACCGAATCTACCGTTCTGGCATCTATTTTCGGTGACATCAACCTGGACAGCAAGGTAGATATTACAGACGCTGTTCTGCTGAACAAGAAGGCAGCGGGTCAAGTAGATCTGAATGCACAGGCAACTGCCAATGCCGACTGCAACTCTGACAAGGAAGTAAACGGCGAGGATGCCATTGTCCTGCTGCAATTCCTGGTGCAGATCATCAAGACACTGCCGGCAACAAAATAAACTCCCCTATTTGATATCTTCATTTTAATTCTTCATAAACACAGAAAAGTCATCCTCTGGTACGGGGGATGACTTTTCTGTTTCTCTGCGCAGATGTCCGATTTTATCTTCTGTTTAACTTTGGTTTATGCGCTCTTACAGCAAACCGGATACACTAAGAGTAGAGAAAATATACACACCCGCAAATGGAAAGGAAGTCTGCATATGAAACGCAAAGCCAGCGAAACTGCTGCAAAAACAACGGGACAGATCTTACGGGACAACATCTGTACCCTGTTCAATCTGCTGAATCTGCTAATTGCCATTGCGCTGATCTTTGTTCACGCATGGTCGAACTTATTTTTTGTTCCGGTGGTCGCATTGAACACCATCATCGGTATTGCACAGGAACTGAAAGCCAAGCGGCTGATCGAAAAGCTGACGCTTTTGTCCCAGTCGAATGCCAAAATCGAACGGAACGGCGAACTGCGCTCTGTTCCCATTGCAGAAGTGCAGGAACAGGATATTCTGCTCCTGGAAAGCGGCAACCAGATCTGCGCCGATGCCGTTGTCACAGACGGCGGCATCGAGGTCAACGAGTCCCTGCTCACCGGCGAATCGGATGCAGTCTACAAAAAGGCAGGCGATTCCCTGCTGTCCGGCAGTTCTGTTATCAGCGGCACCTGCCGTGCCACTGTCCTCCGTGTGGGCAGTGACAGCTATGCCTCCAAGCTGACCAAGGAGGCAAAAAAGACAAAAGCCATGCACTCTGAACTGGTCGGCTCCATGCAGAAAGTCACCCGTCTGACCAGTTTCTGCATCGTACCGCTGGGCATTCTGCTGTTTGTGGAGGCGCTACTGTTCCGGGACAGTTCCATGTATGATGCCGTGGTAGGCACCTCTGCCGGACTGCTGGGAATGCTGCCGAAAGGACTGTATCTGCTGATTAGTGTCAGCCTGGCAGCCGGCATCATTACCCTTTCCAAGAAAAATGTACTGGTGCAGGATCTCTACTCCCTGGAAAATCTGGCGCACGTGGATGTGCTTTGCCTGGACAAAACCGGTACGCTGACCGAGGGCAAAATGCAGGTGGAAAAAGCCGACCTGTTTCCGGGAACGGACGCAGAAAAATTCCACGAGTGGATGGGAAATTTTCTGACACACACACAGGACAACAACGCCACATTCCAGGCGATGCACGCCTATTTCAAGGGTATGGATACGCTGAGTGTCACCGATCAGATCCCGTTTTCTTCGGATCGGAAATGGAGCGCCATGACCTTTGCCGGCGCAGGAACTTTTGTGACCGGCGCACCGGAAAAGCTTTGTCCGGATCAGATGCCGCCGGAGATCACCGCATACCAAAAGGAAGGCAAGCGTGTCCTGCTGGCAGGCATCACACAGCAGCCGGTACAGAAAGGGCAGCCCCTGCCGGAGGTACAACTGCTGGCAGTGATCGTGCTGACCGATCCGCTCCGTGCCAATGCGGCGAAAACAATTGCAAATTTCCAGAAAGAGGGCGTTTCCGTCAAGCTGATCTCCGGTGACAATCCGGTCACTGCCTCGGCTGTCGCACAGAAGGCAGGCATCTTGCACGGAGACCGCTGGGTGGATATGCGAACTGTAGAGGAATCTGAGATCGACGCAGCAGCACAGCGATATACCGTTTTCGGCAGAGTAACGCCGCAGCAAAAAAAACAGCTGATACAGGCATTCCACCGACAGAAGCACACAGTCGCTATGACAGGCGACGGCGTAAACGACCTATTGGCACTGAAAGAGGCAGACTGCAGCATTTCCGTGGGACAGGGCAGCGATGCCGCACGGCAGACAGCACAGCTGGTACTGCTGGACTCCGACTTCGCCGTACTGAAAGACGTGTTGCTGGAGGGCAGACGAGTGGTCCACAATGTCACACGATCTGCGGGCGTCTTTTTCATTAAAACGCTGTACTCCGTCCTGCTCTGTGCCATTTGTCTGCTGACCAATACCCCATTCCCCTTTGTTCCCATCCAGATCACGCTGATCGACCTGATTATCGAGGGGTATCCGTCCTTTTTCCTGTCTTTCCTGCCGGATTCCCGTCCGGTGCGCACCCGGTTTCTGCCGGAGGCGATCCGGCGAGCCGCACCGAATGCCATTGCCATTGGTGTATGCTTCCTGTTCTATCTGCTATTCCACGCAATGGGCTTATTCGGACTGTCCGGTGAACAGACCCAGGCAAATGCACTGCTGTTCCTGCTGATCGGTACAGTCGGGCTTGCCGGTGTTTTCAAAATGTGCCTGCCTTTCACCAAAATCAAAACGTTTTTTGCTGTGACCTCTGCGATTGGATTCTATGCCGCCATTGCTGTTTGCCTGTGGCTGCAAAATCACCTGCTCCATCTGGACATCCTGCATCTGGCTGTCCCCACTCCTGTAACTTTGCTGTTCTTTGTTCTCCTTGCTATTGCGGCGATTCTGACGGAGCGTACCCTGGCAAAGACAATTTTCCGGGACAAGGCGGAAATTGACGAATGAAGTGTAATGTGCTATAATGAAGTGTAAGGTAACACACCTGGAAAGGAGCTGTGCAGATTGACAATCAAAAAGCGGCTGTTTCTTTCGAACCTCTTTATGCTGCTGATCCCGGCGCTGGTCAGCGTTTTGATCCTGGCGCTTTCCATGTTGCTGTTTGTGAATCTTTTCTACAAGCAGGCCATGGATGAAACGGTTCGTGGAGAAAATACCGTGTATCTGGAACATCTCCTGGTAAAGCAGGCAGAGGAGTTTCTGCAAACCGATCATAAGGCGCTTACGGATTCTCACCTGTATCAAACCGTAGAAAAGTATGTGCAGACCCAGAGCATTCAGCTACAGATTTACGACGGAGATGCCCTGGTTTGTTCCATGGGCGACCGGCACGAAGATCTGGCGGAAATGCCGCTGTATATGCTTTCCAACGGCAATGTGTATGTCGAACCGATCACCATAGATGACCATAACTACACCATCTACATTGCTTTCTTTGCGCCGGTACAGGAAAGCACCTGGAACGAAATGATCGTAAAATATCTGATCGCCGTTTTGATTATTTTAATTGTAATCGCAGTCCTGGTCACAAACCGGTTTCTGACAAAGTTTGTGTTCCGGAAAATCGAAAAGCCTCTGGATATTCTGATCTCCGGCGTACATGAGATACAGGACGGCAATCTGGCATACCGCATCCGCTATTCCAACAAAGATGAGTTTCTTCCGGTCTGTCAGGACTTCAACCAGATGGCAGAACGCTTGCAGCAGTCCATTGTGCAGACGGAACGGGAAGAACGAAACCGCAAGGAACTGATCGCCGGCATCTCTCACGACCTGCGGACACCGCTGACCTCTATCAAAGCCTACATTGAGGGACTGATCGAGGGCGTTGCACAGACGCCGGAGCGTCAGCAGAAATATATGCAGACCATCCGGGAAAAGGCAAACGACATCGACCGCATGGTAGACAAGCTGTTCCTCTTCTCCAAGCTGGATCTGGGAGATAACCCGTTCTATCCGGAGCCGATTCCTGTTGCAGAGGCGCTGCACAGTCTGGTTGCCGCCAATGCGGAAGAATACGCCAGACAGGGCATGACAGTTGTGCTGGACGACATTCCCACTGACTGTGTTGTCTGCGCCGATCCGGTACAGTTTCGCAATGCAATCCTCAATCTGCTGGAAAACAGCTTGAAGTACAAGGATGATCCGGAAGTCCAGGTGCGCATCGGCTGTACGGAGACGTCATCGGATGCTACGATTTCCGTAACGGACAACGGTCCGGGTGTGCCGGAAGAGGCGCTGTCCAAGCTGTTTGATGTGTTCTATCGCAGCGACCCGTCCCGGAGCAATCCGCAGAAAGGCAGCGGACTGGGACTCGCCATTACGGCAAAAATTCTGGAACGGTTCGGCGGTTCCGTTCAGGCGGAGAATGTACATCCCAAGGGACTGCGGATTCTGCTGACCATTCCAAAGGAGGAGGCGAAACCATGAGCCATATCTGTATTATTGAAGACGATGCTGCCATTGCAGAAATCGAACGGGACTATCTGGAAATCAACGGCTTTACCGTATCCATTGCCACAGACGGTGTCTCCGGATTGAATCTGACCCAAAAGGAATCGTTCGATCTGATTTTGCTGGATCTGATGCTGCCGCAGCTGGACGGGTTCACACTGTGCCGAAAGCTACGGGAACGGCTGGATATCCCGATCCTTATGGTGACAGCAAAAAAAGAGGACATCGATAAAATCCGGGGATTGGGTCTGGGGGCAGATGATTACATTGTCAAGCCCTTCTCCCCCAGTGAACTTGTGGCAAGAGTGCAGGCACACATTGCCACCTACAAACGGCTGAAAGCACCCCAGGAGGTACAGCAGGATATCACGGTGGGCGCAATCCGGATCTGTCCCAAGTCCCACCGAGTATTCGTCCAGGAACAGGAGATCAATCTGAAAAACAAAGAGTATGAACTGCTGCTGTTCCTGGTGACCAATGCGGACACGGTATTCGACCGGGAGACCTTATACGAGCGCATCTGGGGCATGGATGCGCTGGGCGACAATGCTACGGTTGCCGTACATATCAACCGCCTGCGGGAAAAGCTGGAGGAAGATCCATCCCATCCGAAATATATTGAAACGGTATGGGGTGCAGGCTATCGCTTTCATGCCTGATTAGGAGATGAATTCTACATGTGGTTGCTTTTTGCCTGCGGTTCTGCCCTGTTTGCCGGCGTGACCGCAGTTCTGGCAAAAATCGGGATGCAGCACATCAATTCCACCATTGCTACAGCGCTGCGGACAATCATTGTACTGCTGTTTTCCTGGCTGATGGTACTGCTGACCGGGGCATTCTCCGGAATCGGTTCCATATCGGGAAAGACGCTGGTGTTCCTGCTGCTTTCCGGCTGTGCCACGGGCGCAAGCTGGCTGTGCTACTTCAAGGCACTGCAACTGGGCGATGTGAGCCAGGTCGCTCCCATCGACAAATCCAGCACCATTCTCACAATGCTGCTGGCGTTCCTCTTGCTGGGAGAGTCGCTGACATGGCTGAAACTCTGCTGTATGCTGCTCATCGGCGCAGGAACATTCCTCATGCTGCCCAAACACAGCGGCGATTCCAAAACCGTTTCTTCTAAAAAAGGATGGCTGTTCTATGCCGTCCTTTCTGCTGTGTTTGCCAGTCTGACTTCGATTCTGGGAAAAGTGGGAATCCAGGACATTGACTCCAACCTTGGCACGGCGATACGGACGTGCGTTGTCCTGGTGATGGCATGGGTCATGGTGTTTGTCACCGGGCAACAGCACAGTATGCACGGCTTGAACCGGAAAGATCTGCTTTTCCTGGGGCTGTCCGGTCTGACCACCGGGTTGTCCTGGCTGTGTTATTACCGGGCATTGCAGGACGGTCCGGCGAGCGTTGTTGTCCCCATTGACAAGCTGAGCATTCTGGTAACGGTCGCTTTCTCTGGTCTGGTACTGAAAGAGCGGCTGGATCGGCGTTCCGGCACTGGATTGGTTTTGCTGACGGCAGGCACCCTTTTGCTGGTACTATGACGCAAGCTTACATCACGCACAAAAGGGCATCGGTTTCAAGCAAACCGATGCCCTTTTTTCTTATGGTTACAAATCACTTTTTCTCATCCAGCAGCATAACGCCCTCTGCCGGGTTGTGGTCGATTGCGCCTACGATTCGGTGCGGCACATATGGTTCTTCCAGGTATGCCACGTCCTCTTCTGTCAACCGGACTGCAAGTGCGCCGGCAGCATCGTCCAGGTAAGCGGACTTCGTTGCACCGACGATGGGCGATGCAACGCCTTTCGCCCAGTGCCATGCCAGTGCGATCTGCTGCATTTTTACGCCATAGCATTCTGCCAGTTCTGCAACACGGGCTACAATTTTCATGTCCTGCTCTTCTGTGCGGTCATATTTGCCCATGGCAACTCGGTCGGTCTTGCTGCGGCAGGTATCCCCGTTCCAGGTGGGACGTGCCAGATGTCCTGCGGCAAGCGGACTATACGGCATAAGTGATACGCCCATCTGTTTACAAATGGGGATCAGTTCCCGTTCGTCCTCCCGGTACAGCAAATTATAGTGGTTTTCCATCGCCTGAAACTGCGCCCAGCCATGTTCCTTTGCCGCCAGCTGCATATTATAAAACTGGTAGCCATACATGGCAGACGCACCCAGCGCCCGGACTTTTCCTGCCTGCACCAGATCATTCAGCGCTTCCATAGTCTCCTCAACAGGTGTTTCATAGTCAAAGCGATGGATGATGTAGAGATCCAGGTAATCTGTTCCCAGACGCTGTAGCGTGCCGTCAATCTCTCGGTGAATTGCCGCTCTGGACAATCTGCCGGGATTAAAGTAGACCTTAGAGGCAATGACGACCTTTTACGCTGCGTGTTCTTTTGCAGGGCACGTCCCAGATATTCCTCACTGGTGCCGGCAGAATAGCCATTCGCCGTGTCAAAAAAGTTGATGCCCAGATCCAGGGCGTGTCTGACAACGGACTCTGTGGCAGTTTCATCCAGCGTCCAGTCGTGCATTGTGCCGGCTTTTCCAAAACTCATGCAGCCAACGCATATCTTTGAAACTGTAATTTCTGTATTTCCCAATTTGGTGTATTCCATTGTTATCGCACTCCTCTGCTCAATATACAGATATTTCTACGACTATTATACCACTTTTCTTTTCAAATGTAAAACACTTATTCGGCATACGCAGAAATGCCTGTAGAGCATTGCTGTCGTTACGATTTTGCTTTCCATGATGCGATGGCATTTCTCATGCGGCGTTCAATGTCAATTCTGGTTTCTTTGCACTCCTTTGAAAATTTCTTGGCGTTCTTGAAGGCGATATTGACGAAGAGTCCCGAACCGATGGGCAGCATGGTTTTCAGCATTCCCTCCGGGAAAACAAAGTGCGTGCCGTGTTCATAAACAGCTGCCTCCACATCACAGGTATGCTGTTTTTCGGCAAGGCGCTTTTCCATCCGGCGGATATATTTTGCCGTATCCCACAGCACGTCATCTTCTGCCCCGATCATCAGCAGTTTGCCGCAAATGTTCTCCACCTTGATAAATTCCGCTTCGGTAATGGGATGCGCTGCCTCGGATTCGTCGAACAGCTTACGGGATGCGATCATGCTTTTGGTTTCCTTGGACTCCGCATCTATCTTATGCCAATACTGCGGATGTCCACAGCAAAACGGCATATACGGCAGCGGCTTTCCGCCATAAGAAAAGAGGGATTCCCCTTCGATCGGCCATTCCTTACAGCCGTCACGATTGCCCTGCATAAAGCCCTGCCATATGAAATCGCTTGGAGTCATGGCGATGGTCAGTGTAATGTCATGGAACATAGATGCCGCCGTCAGTGCAAGCGTTCCGGTAGTAGATGCTCCGGCAATGCCGATCTTTTTGTTGCCGTGTGCTTTCATCCATTTTACCGCTGTCTCAACACGCTCCAACGGATAGTTGTGATGTCCGTAGTCTTTTTTCCCAGGTGACATAGTCATTACGTTCACACCCAGCCGCAAGATCCATTTCACCGCCGAGCGTGCCATATAGTCTTCCGGATCATCTCCCAGCATGGCGATGACTGCACAATCTGAACCGGATTCACAAGTCCAGTATGCGCCGTAAAAGCCGTCTTTTTCAATGTCAAAATGTACGTGTTTCATATGTTTCCTCCTATTTTCAGTGAATAATACTTTTCACCAGCTGTACCCACTTTTCGGGACAGCAAGCCAGAAGTTCTTCGTGCTGCAAATCCTGCTCATGAATCACGGGACAGGCAAAGTGCTGCTGGTAACGGGAACGATATTTTTCGCCCATTTTCAGCGCATAGAAAATATGTATCTCCGTGCCGGGAACAGCGATCTTATCCGGCAGCGGCGTAATCATATCCGAATAAAACTGATTTTTGCAGCTCTGCATAGTGACATAAGGACGAGCGCCGCCCAACATTTTCAGAAAAGCTCTCGTGTATTCCGGCATCTGCTGTTCCCGCTTTTCCATTCGCTTTTGCAGGAATCGCCCTTTCATTTTTCCGTCCCGTATCATCGGATAGATCAACGGCATTGCCAGATTGACCAACAATTTTGCAGCAAACGCAGATGCCTGATCCAGGTCAGAACTTCCCAGAATGCCATAGTCCATTTGAATGTTTTGCCGTGCGGCAAGCAGTCCTACGAACGAGCCGCCCAGCGAGCAGCCGTATGCTGCCCGGATATGTCCGCCGCAGTTTTCCTGGATATATGTCTCTATTTTTTCTGTTTCCTCCAGCATAGTCGGAAACTCGCTCTGTTCTGTTTCATCAAAGCCATCGTAGCTGACGCAGAGAACGTGATAATTTGCCGCCAGCAGAGGAATAACGTGTCCGAAATTGCCCTTCCAGTGGCAGCAGGTTCCCGGCAGCAGTAAAATTGCTGGAGCATCTTCGCTGCCAAAGGGATAAACTTTCATCTCTTTCCCCCGTTTCTATATAGTTAGGAATCGCTAACTATCATTGTTATGAAAAGCCGCCATACGGCAGCCTTTCAGATATGGAAAATCACCTACTTTATTATAGCACAACGCTGTCCTTTTTTCAATAGGCAACTTTGCAGTTTGTGTAAGGAGGATTGGTTGAACATATTCGGTGCAGAACGTTCGCCGTATTTTTTGAGTGCATCTACTTATTTCACCATCTGCCGCAGCAGCACCAGATCAAAGCCATTCACAACACCATCTCCATTCAGATCGGCGACAGAGAGAGTAGCGGGATCGGAAATCTTGTATGCTTCTCCCAATATGTATTGGTTTAACTGCCACACATCGGTTTTATTTACTTCCCCATCATCGTTCAGATCTCCCGGTACTCTTTTTCCAATGCGAAGAACTCTTCCACAGCTAGCATAAGAAGGAGACAATTCTTCTTCCAAATTATAAGTTCTAAGCGTTACCTTATAGTACCCTTCCGGTAGCATTCCAGACCACGCCAGTTCTTCTCCTGTTTCTTTTTCCACGATAATGCTATCTTCATCGCTGGAAGGGACACCACTTTGTTTGGTTCTTTGAATTGTCAGCTGATATCGTATTACACAACTTGCAGAATCCCAGCGGATTTCAGTTGGAGTATTCTCATCACCTGCGGAAATTACCCACAGGTAAGGAACATTATGGTGGATACAGCGAACATCCCATGTCAATTCTTCAGTTGTTTCATAACTGTCATGATAAGCAGTAACACGAGCCAGGTAGTTTCCTCTCTCCAGTTTTAGCGTATACGAATGCACATTTCCAAGATCTTTTTCTGCCAAAGTCTCTCCGGTATCCGCATTTTGAATAAAAATGCGATACCCCAGCGCACCAAGAGAATTGGTCCAACTGATTGTTATAGGACGATAGTCACTTATGCTACTAGCAGAAATAGTAAAATCATAGGGATTGTTATGCTCTTCTACTGTAAAATCTTGTTTTTCTGTAGAAACAAGATTGTTTCCATTTTTCGCAGACAGCTGCGCTGTGTAATCTCCTGCCGGGAGAACTTTTTGGAAAGCAAGGCTCTGCATTTCCTGATCTACGACTGGCCGGTCTGTATCACGATTCCAGATCACCAGTCGATAGCTGTAGGCGTTGGCAGATTCTGTCCATTGGAAGTTTGTACTGACATAAGTCGAACCTGGCTCAATTGTCATTTCCGGCAATTCGGGTACAAACAGGTTGGGCAGGTCTGCATACAACGGGCATCCATAACCAATTACCACAGAACTATCCAACTGTCGCTCACAAGCCATTACTTGATTTGAAACATTGCCCTCGATGGTCTGGAAACTTGTTTCACCTACGGCTGTTACAAGTCCCACGTGCGTCAATGCGTTTTCATCGCTTGTCTCGCTGTAGAAAGCAATATCGCCCGGACGTGGTGTATATGTTCCGCCCTGAGCAACGCTCTTGCGGTAACGCTTTTGATTTACGAAAAAGGCATACTCGCCTCCCACTGTGGATTCCTTTGCAATGATTTCCGTGGAAATGCCTGCCTGGTCAGCACACCATGACAGAAACGTCTGACACCATGCGTAGGAATAAGTGCCTTCTTTTCCTTCGAACCATTGGTTGTATTTTGCACCCGTTTCCGGGGCAGTGTATCCCAACTGCGATCTTGCCGCTGCAATCATATCTGCTGATTCTGCACCCGTTCTGACAAAGGTTTCGTCTACTGCACCAACCGGCAATGTCAGCTGTAACAACATGACAACTGACAGAATCGCCGCAAATACTCGGATAAAACGTGATTTTTTCATAACTTCCTCCTAATCCTGTGTAAGTTGCTGTCTTGAATCAACGAAAAGGGTTGTATATTCTGTATTTAGTATACAGCTTTTTCTTTGAAATGTCAATAATTTATAGTAAAACTGTTTTAATTAAATAAAAAGCCTCGTACTATCAAGGTTTGAGAATACAAAAAACGGCTTAAATGCGTCAAATTTCGCATCTAAGCCGTTTTACATATGGTCGAGGTGACAGGACTCGAACCTGCGGCATCTTGGTCCCAAACCAAGCACTCTACCAAACTGAGCTACACCTCGCTACTGTCGCTATCATTTTCCAGATAACGAACAGTTTTATTATATCACAAATTGTCTGTCTTGTCAATACATTTTTTTTGCTTTTCCGCAGAAAGCAAAAAAAATGTACAAATGCGGCATCACCGTTTCACGCCGTATTTCCGGTAAAACGCCGCAAGATCTGCATCTGACTGAACCAATTCCGCATAGCAGAGCCGCTTTTTTGCCGCATCGTAAAATCCGATCACAGTTTCACCAGTACAGGTGCTGGACTCTGCCCGAATGTCCGATGCCGAAAATCCGTCCGGAATCGCCTGCGTCTTGGTTCTCTTGTGAAAAAGCTCCACACAACCACCTCACATCAAAAATGCCGGCGAATTTCAACTCGCCGGCATTCGGTTTCATATCAAAAGAAAGTGCTTACGATGCAATAAAGGTGCAGAATGCACGATATGTCATAAAGACATCCAGTTTGGAAACCACCTCAAACGGTGCGTGCATGGACAAAACAGGGACACCCACATCAATGGTGTCAATATCCAGGTTTGCAATATAAGCCGCAACCGTACCGCCGCCGCCTGCATCTACCTTGCCCAGTTCGCCGGTCTGCCAAACCACATCGCCGGCATCCAGGACACGGCGAATCGTGCCGACAAATTCTGCGGAGGCATCCGATGTGCCGGACTTGCCACGAGCGCCGGTGAACTTTGTAACGCATACACCGTGATTCAGATATGCGCAGTTCTTCTGCTCCATCACATCCGGGAATGTGGGATCAAATGCTGCGTTAACATCTGCGGACAGGCACTGTGATGCGTGCATTACGTGGCGACCCTTTGCCCCGAAGCAGTCTGCCAGATCTTCCAGGAAGTACGGCAGATAAGAAGAGCAGAGACCTGTGTTGCCGTCACTGCCGGTCTCTTCCTTATCGGTCAGGATTGTAACAGCGGTGTGTACCGGCTTTTCGCAGTCCAGCAGCGCACGGAGTGCCGGATAAGCGCAGACACGGTCATCGTGTCCATAACCACCGATCATACTCCGGTCAAAGCCCAGTTCTCTTGCCGGGAATGCTGGAACAGCCTCCAGTTCAGCCGACAGGAAATCGGTCTCAGTGATACCGTACTTTTCATGCAGGATGTTCAGAATGTTCAGCTTTACCTGCTCGCTCTCCTCATCCTTGTTAAACGGCATTGAGCCGACCAGCAGGTTCAGTTCCTCACCACGCACAATTTCCGTTGCCGGGCGTTTCATCTGCTGCGGTGCAAGGTGCGGCAGCAGGTCAGTCACACAAAATACCGGATCGCCGGCATCTTCACCGATGTTGACTTCTACAGAAGTGCCGTCTGCTTTTACAATAACGCCATGCAGAGAAAGCGGAATCGTTGTCCACTGATACTTCTTGATGCCGCCGTAATAATGGGTCTTGAACATTGCCAGCTCGTGATCCTCATACAAGGGATTCTGCTTCATGTCCAGACGGGGCGAGTCAATATGCGCAGCGCACAGACGCACGCCCTCTGTGATAGGTGCAGTACCGATCACAGCGGCAATGATCGCCTTGCCACGGTTGTTTACATAGATCTTGTCCCCTGCCTGGAGTTTCATATCCGGGGTAAAGGGAACGAATCCCTTTTCCTCCAGCAGAGCCGCCGCATTCTTTGCAGCCTCACGCTCGGTTTTGGACGCATTCAAAAATGCCATATAGTCTGCCGCAAAAGCATCGCTCTGCTTCTGTGTCTCCGCAGAAATGCGGTTTGCGCCGTGCTTGGACTGCATAAACAGCTGTTCCTTTTTTTCTTTTGCCTGTGTTACCTTCGATTCCATTAGAAATAGCCTCCAATTCTCAGGACTTTTTGGATCTTGTTTGATATGCCGTACCCTGACGCACAGTGCAGGAAGGCAGATAAAACAAGTCTTTACACAAATGCACCGAACTTGGTTTCATAATAACGGATCAGCTTTGCCGACAGCTCCTGTGCCGCATCCCACAGCTCAGAAAAGCTGGAGTTGTTTTCCAGCACAGTATCCGAATGCAGCCGGAAAAACTCTTCCGTCAGCTGCATTTCCATGCGCTGCTGCGCCGCTTTCTCTGAAATATGATCCCGTTCCATAATCCGCTGCATCCTCAGTTCCGGCTTTGCCACCACAGAAATAATCAAGTCACAAAAATCGTCTGCCCGGCTCTCAAACAGCGTCGGTGCATCCAATAAGATCAGCTTGTGATTCTGCTGGGAAAAGCGATGTATCATCCGCAGGATCTCACCCACAATATAGGGATACATAATGGTATTGAGCATTTCGAGTTTGCGATGATCCGAAAAAGCAATGGACGCCATGACCTTGCGGTCCAGTTCCCCGTCCGGCGTTAAGATCGCATCGGTAAAGCATTCCTGCAGATCAGCCAGACAATGGGAACCACGTGCAACCACATGACGAGAAATAGCATCTGCATCAATGAGCCGAAAGCCATTCTGTACAAAGACCTTGGAAACCGTACTTTTTCCGGCACCGGTCTGACCGGTCAAGCCGATCACCATCACACCATCGAGACTGTTCATACCTGTATCACCTCAAATCCTGCCGCACGAATCAGACGATTGTATACCGCAAGCCCGATCCCCTCCGGCTTTGGCGCACGCACATATACCTTTTGCGCACCTCTGTCATCTAATTCCCGCAATTTTGAAAAAATCTGCTGTGCCTGTTCCTGACCGGATGCCCCGTAGGTCAGGCACGGCAGGGAGAGTCGGGTCTCCTCTCCGTCAAACACCAGTGCATACACACCGTCTGCTTTGTTCTGTTCGGCATACGCCGCAAAGTTCTGCCACTCTCCCTCCACCAGGATCACGTGTGCCTGCGGAGAATAGTGCTGATATTTCATGCCCGGAGAGCGCACCGTCTGACCTTCCTTCAGCTGATGCAGGATCGCCGGATCCAGCGTCACCTGCGGCACGATCTCTTCCAGCATTTCCTTTGTGACATATCCCGGACGCAGAATCCGTACTGTGTCGTCATTTTCCAGAGCGATCACAGTGGACTCCACGCCCACAGAACATCCGCCGCCGTCAACCACTGCGGCGATCTTGCCGTGCATATCCCGCATCACGTGCTGTGCCGTGGTGGGACTGGGATAGCCGGAAATGTTGGCGGACGGTGCTGCGATCGGCACACCCGACAGCAGGATCAGCGCTCTTGCCACAGGATGAGACGGCATCCGGATCCCGACCGTATCCAGACCGCCGGAAGTGATCTCCGGGATATCGCTGCGCTTGGGCAGGATCATGGTCAGCGGACCGGGCCAGAAACGCTCTGCCAGCTTTACCGCCAGCGGCGGCACAACTGCTGCCACCTGCTCCAACGCCTGCATCTCTGCAATATGCACGATCAGCGGATTGTCTGCCGGTCTGCCCTTTGCCGCAAAGATCTGCCGCACAACCTCCGGATTTCTGGCATCTGCCGCCAGTCCGTATACTGTCTCCGTCGGGATTCCCACGACCTTTCCCTGCTGCAAAAGCGCTGCCGCCTCCAGCAAATCCGCCGCATGATCTGAAAGTAACTTCGTCTCCACCGTTTTTACGCCTCTTCCTGCTGTCCTGCCAGCCGAGCCAGTTCGTCGGCTGTGGCAAGCGCATCAAATACTTCGTCCAGATTTCCGTTCATGATATCTTCCAGCCGGTACAGCGTCAGCCCGATCCGGTGATCGGTCATGCGTCCCTGCGGAAAATTATAGGTGCGGATGCGCTCGGAACGGTCACCCGTTCCCACCTGCATCCGTCGTTCTGATGCGATCTTATCGTTCTGTTCCTGCTGCATCCGTTCATACAGCCGGGAACGGAGAATTTTCATCGCCTTGTCTTTATTCTTATACTGGCTGCGCTCGTCCTGGCATTCCACCACCAGACCGGTAGGGATATGTGTGATGCGCACAGCAGATTCCGTCTTGTTGATATGCTGACCGCCGGCGCCGCTGGCACGGAACACGTCGATCCGCAGATCTGTTGGGTTGATCTCCACCGCCACTTCATCCGCCTCTACCAGAACCGCTACCGTAACCGTAGAAGTGTGGATGCGTCCCTGGGATTCCGTTTCCGGCACACGCTGCACCCGGTGTACGCCGCTCTCATATTTCAGGCGGGAGTAAGCACCCTCGCCCAGAATGGAAAAGCTGATTTCCTTATAGCCGCCCAGTTCCGTTTCATTGGCGCTGAGAACTTCCTGTTTCCAGCCCTGAGTCTCTGCATACATGGTATACATCCGGTAAAGCGACGCAGCGAACAGAGACGCCTCATCGCCACCGGCGCCGCCACGAATCTCAATGATAACATTCCGGTCGTCGTTGGGGTCTTTGGGCAGCAGCAGGCGTTTCAGTTCTTCCTGCATGGTATCCATTGCCGCACGGCTCTGTTCCAGTTCTGCCTGTGCCATCTCCCGGAGTTCCGGGTCAGTCTCGCTGTCCAGCAGTTCCTTTGCCTCTGTAAAGTCACGCTGTGCCTGCAAATATTCGTGATACTTCTCCATGATCGGCTGCATATGCTTGTATTCCCGCATCAGCTGCGCATACTGCTGATTGTCTCCCACCACGTCCGGATCCATCATTTTCTCCTGCATGGCGTGGTAGTTTTCTTCCATTTGCCGAAGCTTATCCAGCATATCTGCGTTCCTGCCTTTCTGTCTGTATCACTCTTCTGATTCCGGGGCATCCCGCCGGATCTGCTTGATGCGCCGCTCGATCTTATTGCGAGGAACCATAAACTCCCTACCGCAGCCGGTGCAGCGCAGCTTGAAATCCATCCCTGCCCGAATCACATACATGGTCTGACTGCCGCAGGGGTGCGGCTTTTTCATCACCAGAATATCTGCCGGACGCACATCCATGTTCAGCCCTCCCGTTTTTGCGCACAACTTGCATCATAAGTACATTATATTATACCCCATTTCTCGGAATAAGGCAATATTTTCAGAAGATATTTTTTTCTCTTTGTGGAAATGCTATAAAATCCGACGATGAAATCCGTGGAACTTTCATAAAAGCCGCTTTTTGATTTCCAGTTTTTTCACGTTTCATTCGAATGCTGTCCGCATATTCCCGTATTCTCATACATACACTGAAACAGCATCCGACACGGAGATTCCGCTGAATGCACACAGCGTCTGTTTCAGAGGGTATTCAGACGCCGAAACAGCTCACTTCAAAATTATCGGGAGGTCAAAAAATGATCTATGCACCAGAAGGCAGCCGGCTGCATACGCCGGAAAATCAAGCTGCACTGCGCAGCATATCCGCCATGGAACACGCCATGCACACCGGCATGATCCTGGAGGCTCGTGCCGTCCTCTGTGACAGCAGCCATAATCTCGCCGTTTCCCTGCCGTGTATGCGTGGCATCATCCCACGGGAAGAGGGCGCAATGGGCATCGCAGAAGGCACGACAAAAGACATCGCACTGATCGCACGTGCCGGGAAACCGGTCTGTTTCCGCATCCTGCGCATAGAAGAGGACGCATCCGGTCTGCCGGTGGCAATCCTCTCCCGGCGCATCGTCCAGGAGGAATGCTGGAAGCAGTATCTCTCCCACTGTACGCCGGGTGACATCCTGCCGGCAGTTGTCACGCACCTGGAAAAATTCGGCGCATTTGTGGACATCGGCTGCGGCATCCCGTCCCTGCTCCCCATCGATACCATCTCCGTCTCCCGTATCGCCCATCCCCGTGACCGTTTCACCGTCGGGCAGTCCATCCGGGTAATCGTGCGCCAGGTGGAACCGGGACGCATTCATCTGACGCACCGGGAACTGCTCGGCACTTGGGCAGAAAACGCCGCCATGTTCTCCGCCGGGCAGACCGTCGCCGGCATCATCCGTTCTGTGGAAAGCTACGGCGTATTTGTAGAGCTTTCCCCGAACCTCGCCGGGCTGGCAGAACCCCACGAGGACGCTGCCGCCGGAATGTGCGCCAGCGTGTACATCAAAGCGATCCTGCCGGAGAAAATGAAAGTCAAGCTCATTCTGATCGACACATTCCGGCAGAGCGAACCGCCGCAGCCGCTGCACTATTTTATTCCGAAGAGCCAGAATCATCTGCGCCAGTGGCGGTATCCGCCGGAGCATTCGCCACGCATCATCGAAACCATTTTTGATTCCTCTGTCGGCTGACTGCACCATTTTTCCGTATCCTGCATACAGTAAAAACGAGCAGAAACGCTTTGCAGGCTACGGCTTGCTAAGGCAATACCGCACAAAGCCCGCCTGGCGGCTTTGCACGCAATCTGCTTGCTGATTTTCCGTCATATTGCCCAGAAATCCCTTGCCATACGACAGTATGCCTTCGGAATTTCTATGCAATCTGCCGAAAAATCCAGCTACGCATCTTACGCACAAGCTTTGTGCGGTATTGCCCTAAGACTTTGGAAAGGAAAGAGGAAATCATATGCCTAAAGTATTTCTCAGCCCATCCACGCAGGAATGGAACCCCTATGTTGACGGCGGCAACGAAGAACAGTACATGAATCTGATTGCCGACCGGATGGAACCGTATCTGCGTGCCAGCGGCATCACCTACGTCCGAAACGACCCCGACCGAAATGTGACCGGAGCGATTGCCGACTCCAACGCCGGCGAATTTGACGTGCATCTGGCGCTCCACAGCAACGCAGCGCCGGAATCTCTCGCCGGAAAGCTGCGTGGCATTGACGTGTACTATTCCCCCTATGACAAGTACAGCGAAACGCTGGCGGTGATTACGGCAAACAATTTCATGAGCATCTATCCCCTGCCGGACAAAAGCTCTGCCAAACCCACAACTACCCTGGGCGAAGTGACGCAGACACGTGCGCCGGCGATTCTCTGTGAGATCGGCTACCATGACAACCGGGAAGATGCAGACTGGATCCGCAATAACCTCACCGCAATTGCCGTCAATCTGACCCAGTCCCTTTGTGACTACTTCGGCATTCCGCTGATCGAGGCTGGCCCTGTTTTCCGGGGAACGGTTGTCACGGACGGGAGCAATCTGAATCTGCGGCAGTTTCCTTCTACCCAGGGAGCGATCATCGGCACAATCCCCAACGGCAGCGTGCTCACGGTCTACAGCCGTTCCAACGGCTGGGATGTGGTATCCTACCAGGGCATGGTGGGCTATGCCAGCAGCGAATTCATTACCATCTGAGAAAAAGCAGCATGACAGACTTTTGTCATGCTGCTTTTTGTTCTGAAAAACAACGGTAGTCTCCCACTTGCAATTTTTCCAACATTGGGGTATAATAAAAGTACTATAGCCGATAAGGAGACAAACACCATGAAAGATGGATTTCTGAAAATTGCCTGCGTCACACCGTCACTGCGTGTGGCAGACTGCACATACAACGCCGACCAGATCATCGCAAAAGCCAAAAAGGCGGCACAAGCCGGCGCAAAGCTTGCCGCTTTCCCGGAACTTTGTCTGACCGGGTACACCTGCGGCGACCTGTTTCTCCAGGAGACCCTGCTCCGGGGCGCAGAGGAAGAACTGGTTCGCATTCTGAACGAAACGGCTGACCTGTCCATACTGGTCATCGTGGGACTTCCCTACGCATCCAACGGTGCATTGTACAACTGCGCCGCTGTCTGCTATCAGGGAAAGCTGCTGGGCATGGTACCCAAGCAGAATTTGCCCAACTACAGCGAATTTTACGAGGCACGCCATTTCACGCCGGGACCGGATGCCGGAACGCCGGCAGAGATGCGCACACTCCGCAACCATCCGGAATATGCGTTTCCGTTTGGCGCAAAGCTGCTCTTTTCCTGTGCGGAAATGCCGGACTTCACTTTCGGCGTGGAGATCTGCGAGGATGTGTGGGTAGCGGACACCCCGTCTGTCACCATGGCAAGATCCGGTGCGGCGCTGATCGTAAATCTGTCGTGCAGCGATGAGATCATCGGCAAGGAGGACTACCGCCGCACCATCCTCAAGGCAAAATCCGGCAGCCTGCTCTGCGCCTATGCCTATGCCGATGCCGGATTCGGCGAATCCACCCAGGACATGGTATTTGCAGGACACGACCTCATTCTGGAAAACGGCTCGATCCTGGCAGAATCCAAGCTGTTTGCCCGGGGCATCCTCTACGGCGATATCGACGTACAGCGCCTGGCAGAAGAGCGTCGGCGCTCAAATACGTTCCAGCCCATTGCACCGGCAAGTCCGGCTGTCCCCTTCTCCATGGAACTGACAGAATCCCGGCTCGACCGCTTTGTGGATGCTGCGCCGTTTGTGCCGAGCAATACTGCAGAGCGGACACAGCGCTGCGAAAAGATCCTGACGCTCCAGGCAATGGGACTCGCCACCCGTCTGCGGCACATCGGCTGCAAAACCGCTGTGGTCGGACTCTCCGGCGGACTGGACTCTACGCTGGCACTTATCGTTATGGTACACGCTTTCCGCATTTGTCAGCTTGACCCTGCCGGGATGCTGGCAGTCACTATGCCCTGTTTCGGCACAACAGACCGCACCTATCAGAACGCCTGCCGTCTGGCAAAGGCATATGGTGCGACCCTGCGGGAAATCCCCATCCAGGACAGCGTCCGTCAGCACTTCCGGGACATCGGGCATGACGAATCCGTTCACGATGTGACATACGAGAACAGCCAGGCACGGGAACGGACACAGGTTCTCATGGATCTGGCGAACCAGACCGGCGGCATTGTCATCGGCACAGGCGACCTGTCCGAACTGGCGTTGGGCTGGGCAACCTATAACGGCGATCACATGAGTATGTATGCTGTAAACGCCTCTATCCCGAAAACGCTGGTGCGCTATCTGGTGGCACATGAGGCATCCCAGACCGAGCCGGCACTGAGTGCTGTCCTCCGGGATGTATTGGACACACCGGTCAGCCCGGAACTGCTGCCGCCGGAACAGGACGGCACCATTGCACAAAAAACGGAAGAACTGGTAGGTCCGTATGCGCTCCACGACTTTTTCCTGTACTACGTGCTGCGTCTGGGATTTGCGCCCCATAAAATTTACCGACTGGCAAAGCTGGCGTTTGCCGGAACATATGACAACGCCACGATTTTGAAGTGGCTGAAAAAGTTTTACTGGCGCTTTTTCTCCCAGCAGTTCAAGCGCAGCTGTCTCCCGGACGGTCCCAAGGTGGGCAGCGTGACCCTCTCGCCCAGAGGCGACTGGAGAATGCCCAGCGATGCCTGTGTGACGCTGTGGCAGAAAGACCTGGAAAATCTCAGCGCAGAGTAACGCTCATTTTCATAGTAAACCACAAAAGCCGATGTTTCAAACGAACATCGGCTTTTTTATATGCTGTCTTTACAGATTTGCAGAAACCATTCCCGTGCCGACCCAGGCACGAACGGTTTCGGGCAGCCAGGGAATTTCCAGCAGCAGCGGCAGCACGATCAGCGCCGCCAATCCAAACAGAATCCCAAGCACCATGCCGCAAAGCACATCCGACGGGTAATGCACGCCAAGATACATCCGGGAAAAAGCAATCACTGCTGCAATTCCCAGTGCAGTCAGCCCAAACCAGAGCGGCAGCGTGGCAAGAAACACGGTCGCCACGGCAAAAGAACTGGAAGTGTGACCGGAGGGAAACGAAAAATCGTGGGGCTTTCGAATCAGAAACTGCAAGCCGGGAATTTTGTCAAAGGGTCTCGCACGCTCCACCAGATTTTTCAGTAGTGCATTGCAGACCAGCGCAGAAAACACCAGCGACAAAAGTGCCGTCAGCGCCGCTCGTCTGGTCTGCTGGCGAACCAGCAGACAGGCGCAAGCCGTCAGCCAGAGAATGCCGCCGTTTCCCAGAAACGTGGCGATCTTCATAGCCGCTGTCAGCCAGCTGCGCCGCAAATGTTCCTGAAACCAGAGCAGTGTCTGCTGCTCCCAATGCTGTAGCCTATGCCGCATCATAACGATCTCACCTCTGCCTTTCTGCGTATTCCGGCGAATCTCTATCGTTCTGTCATTAGTATACCACAGGCTCGCTGAAAATGCAATCCTTTTTCCCTCCTGCGTTTTATTTTTAACCAGCTTTTTACACAGCTGCACATACTTTTTTCAAAGTAAACTCCGTCTGTGTCCAAAGATGCGCCTTTCATCAATTTTTCTGCAAATGTGCAGAAAAATCTATTGACATTGTACAAGGAGTGTGGTATACTTAGAAATAACCATGAATGCTGTGTGCAGCTGACAGCATTGTGCTTCTTTTTATCATTTGAATTTTTGAATCATTGTCTGCGGCGACTCCGGTTGCATCGTCCGGCAGGCAAAAGAATGGAGAATTAGACTATGAAGAAGAATCTCAAGCGGACATTGACTGCTGTTGTAGCAGGCGTTATGGCCGTAAACTGCATGGCACTGGCGAGTGTGATGCAGGCAGGTGCAGCAGCCACCAAATATGAATTTGAGGATGGCAAGCAGTCTGCGAAAAATTCCGTCAAGGACGATGATGCAAACGCATCCGGCGGAAAGTATGTATTTCTGGAAAACGGCGGCGACGAGATTTCTGTTACCGTTCCCACAGAAAAAACAGGAATGTATACCATTAAGGTAGCCTATTCCGCACCGTACGGCAACAAGATCCAGAATCTGTACGTCAACGACGTAGACCAGGGTCAGTGCAGTTTCTCCCCCACCAAGGAAGGCGAGTGGAAGGAACTGGATCTGGGTTCTGTAAAACTGGATGCCGGCGACAACAAGATTTCCATCGTGGGCAGCTGGGGCTGGACCAACTTCGACTACATCACAGTAGAAGAGGCAACACTCCCGGACATCACCGCCAGCGACACCAAGTGCAGCGACCCGGCAGCAACCGCACAGGCAGACAGCCTGATGCAGTATCTGTCAAGTGTTTACGGCAAGCACATCATCTCCGGACAGCAGGAGATCTATAAGTATGGTCCTCATGACTTTGAATATGAGTTCAACTACATCCACGACACCACCGGCAAATACCCGGCAATCCGCGGCTTCGACTATCTGAACTGCAACCCGCTGTACGGCAGCGAGGACGGCACCACAGATCGTATCATCCAGTGGGTCAATGACAATCCGTACTCCGAGAACCAGGGTATTGCAACTGCATCCTGGCATATCACTGTACCAAAGAACTTCTCCAGCTACAATATCGGTGATAAGGTAGACTGGGCAAATGCAACATATGTTCCGAAGGAGACTGACTTCGAACCGTCCAAGATTCTGGTAGAAGGCTCCAAGGAACGGGAATATTATATGCTTTGCCTGAAGGGACTGGCTGCTGAGCTGCAGAAACTGCAGGATGCAGATGTGCCGCTGATCTTCCGTCCGCTCCATGAGGCAGAAGGCGGCGGCGGTGAGACCGGTTCCTGGTTCTGGTGGGGCAAGGAAGGCTCTGCCGTTTATAAGGAACTGTGGATCCTCACTTATGAGACACTGACCGAGGAATACGGTCTGCACAATCTGATCTGGGAATGGAACAGCTACGCTTATGATACCTCTGCAAACTGGTATCCGGGCGATGAATATGTAGACATTGTAGCATACGACAAGTACAACTGCACAGACTGGTCTACCGGCAGCGCTGTACTGAAGCACAACGACAGTGCGATCAGCAGCACCTTCTATTCTATCATGCAGAAGTATAACAGCAAGAAGATGGTCGCTATGGCTGAAAATGACAGCATCCCGACACTGAACAACCTGGTAACCGAAAAGGCTGGCTGGCTGTATTTCTGCCCGTGGTATGACGGCGGCAGCAACGACACCAACTTCCTGACCAACGAACTGTTCAACACCAAGGAAGATCTGAAGGAAATGTACACCAGCGACTACTGCATTACACTGGATGAACTTCCGGATGATCTGTATGGAAACGGACAGCAGGGCACCGGCACAAAGCCGAGCCACACCACCACTGCAACCACCACTACCACCACACCGGAAGGCAAGGGCGAGGCTGCTAAGATCGTGGCTGACAACGGCGTATACAACATTTCGTTCAAGCAGACTATCGGCAATCGTGTTGATCTGACATTTGATTTTGACGGCGATGTCAATTATGCAAACGGCTGTATCGGCATTTCTGCTACAGTAGACGGCGTAGACTACTGGCTGAACTACAAGTGGGAAGTTGATTCCAAGGGTGAAGTCACTGCAAAGCTGGATGAACCGTTTAATGTCACTTATAACAACGGCAAGAGCGAAGTGACCGACGCTGACATGATTAAGAAGATCTCTGACGAGGCAATCAAGCAGAAGAATGCACAGGTACAGATCTGGTGGGCAAATGACGGCGCCGGCGATGCAATGGAAACCTCCAGCGTCAAGCTGACAGGAGCATATCTTCCAAAAAGCGGCGAAACTACCACTGAGCCAACAGGCACAACAACTTCTGACGATGCTTCTCAAACCACAGATTCCGAAACAGAAACAACCGTCTCTGAAACAGAGACCACAGTATCCGCTACAGAAACTTCTGCAACAGAATCCGTGACCACAACTGTGACAGGAGACTCCAGTGAAACCAGCACAGAGACCTCTGCAACAACGACAACAACTGCATCCTCTGGCACAGAGGCTCCGGGCATTGTCACAACAGAATCTTCTGCAACAACAGAAACTGAGCCGGCAACGGTTTCCCTGTATGGTGACGCAAACCTGGACGGCAGAGTGGACATCACCGATGCCGTCCTGATGAACAAGGCAGCGGCTGGACAGGTAGAGCTTTCTGCACAGGCAAGAGCAAATGCAGACTGCATGGCTGACAATGTATTATCCAGTGACGATGCGCTGTCCCTGCTGCAGTTCCTGGTACACATCATCAGCTCTCTGCCGGTAACGCCGCAGTAAACGACATTCTGATATTTTCTACACTCCTATTATAAAGGAAAAGGGCTGCTCCCACACCGGAGCAGTCCTTTTCTTTTGGTCATAAACAAAAAAGCAGACAGCCGAATCATTTTTCCAGGCTGTCTGCTCTTAGAACCTGTCTTCACAAGAAATATATGTGGATTTTCGAGCATAATTTTGTTGCAGACAAGAAAAAAATACGCAGGCGGGCTGTCGCCCGGCAAGTATTTTTTACAAAATTTGCCGAAAAAACACGTGTATATGCTTGTGAAGACAGGTTCTTACTTCAATTTCGCCACTGCCGCCGGTATGCACCAGCGGAAATACCCTCTGTGGTGCGGAAAATGCGGTTAAAATAACTGGAATCATGAATGCCGCATTCTTCTGCAATGGTATCGATCTGCTTGTCCGTAAACCGCAGCTCGTTCTTGGCGTAGTTCATACGGCACTGATTGAGAAACTGCACAATTGTCACGCCGTATTTTCTCTTGAACCCACGGAGCATATAGTATTTGCTGATGCCGAAACGCTTTCCCAGTTCCTCCAGCGTGATCTTCTCTGCAAAGTGTTCCTCCAGATACTGATGAATCTGCTCCCATTTCTGCGAAGTGTCCCCGGAAATATGCCCTGTCTTTTCTGCTTTTCTGGTCAGAATCAATGTTATCAGCTGCGTCAGACACTCCGATTCATACAGTTCATAATCCGGCTCTTCTGCCATGGCAATTCGCTCCAGGTTCTGCAAAACCGGTTCGATCCACTCTGCCGCTCCGCTCATCACAAAAGACGCATTGCGCTGACGGAAAATATCGTACAGATGCGGCATTGCAGCACCGTTACAATGCACCCACAGAATATGCCAGGGGTCTCTTGCATCACAGCAGTGGGAATAGGGATTGTGACAATCCAAAAAAGCCACGTCGCCAGCCTGCATGGCAAGCGTCTCTTCCCCAACTGTGATCGTACCGCAGCCCTCTTTTACCAGAATCAGCAAATAGGAATCCAGGGAATTCCGCCAGTTCTGGCGTGGCTCTTTGCAAACCATTTCGCCGATTTCCTGGATGTAAAGCAGCGCATCCCTTACCAAAGCCGAAGGGGTACGCAAGATCCGATGCGACTCCATATAAGTATTATTTACAGTTTTCAGCCCTGCCTCCTGCGTCTCCATTCTGCATCATTCCTTTCACTTCAAAGCACATTGGCAAAACGACAATATACCCATTTTCTTTCCATTATATTATACAAAATAGCCGGTTGAAAATCAAGTATATTTTGAAAATTTTCACAAGAAAAAAGCACACACTTTCCGGAATACCAGAAAAGCGTGTGCTGTATTTCACTGTATTTTTGCCGCCTGCCGATTTTGTCTCCAACGGGAAACACACCGGACAATACCGAAATAAATCAGAATCACCACAGCGGCGCTGACCGCATTAAGCATGGATTCCGAGGCGTCAAAGTGCCGTCCGGCAATGGGAATCTTTTGCAGTTCATCCAGAAATGCTATGGCTGTGCTGCATCCGATGGCACCCAGAATGCGCCAGACCTTATGCCGCAGCAAAAGCTGCCAGAACACCGCAAGCATTCCGCCAAAGACGGCATACAGGAACACGTGCGCCATCTTGCGCAGAACCAGATTCAGATGATCCAGCTGTGCCGCAGTCGGTTCGCCGTAGATCCAGGCACCAAATTTCCGGGCAAAGCGCATACTGTCTTTGAGGGTCTCCGTTCCATTTTCCGTGGAAAGCCGCCACATCAGACCGAGCCAGACCGCCATAATCAGCAGCATTCCCACAATCTTTTTCCAATTTCGCATGGTATCGAATCCCCTCCTGTCCGGTTATTCTTCCTCTTCGCTGCAAAGCTTTTGCAGCTCATCCGGCGTGAACTTGTATTCCTTGCCACAGAAATGGCAGTTCACTGTAATCGGTTCGCCCTCTTCTGCCAGCTTGGAAAGCTCCGTATTTCCCAGTGCTTTCAGTACCCGCTCGGTTCGCTCCCGGCTGCAGTCGCACTGATATTTCACTTCGCCCTCGTCCAGCAGATTCGGTTCCAGACCATCCAGCAGACGCAGTGCGATCTGATCCGGTGTCATGCCCTGAGACATCATTGTCGTTACCGGCGGCAGATTTTTCAGATTATTCTCAATGGTATCGATGCAGGCATCACTTGCGAATGGCAGCACCTCAATGAGGAATCCGCCGGCAACATTGACTGTCAGATCCGGATTCACCAGCACACCCAGACCGCAGACTGTCGGCGTCTGTTCACTGGTAGCGAAGTACTGCGCCACGTCCTCTGCAATCTCGCCGGAAACCAGCGGAACAACGCCCACATAGGGTTCTTTCATGCCCAGATCTTTCACAACAGAAAGTGTACCGTCTGTTCCCACTGCGCCGCCGACATCCAGCTTTCCTTTCGCATTCAGCGGAAGTTCCACAACCGGCTGATCCACGTCCGCTTTTACATTGCCGTGACTGTCTGCCACGGCGACCAGCATTCCGGCAGGACCGCCGCCTTTTACGCAGAGCGTCACTGTATCCTTTTCATTTTTCAAGTCATAGCCCATCATGCAGGCAGCAATGGACAACCGTCCCAGCGCCGCTGTGACAACTGCCGATGTTTTATGGATTCGCTCGATCTCAGCCACAATATCGGTGGCATCCACAGCGCTTGCCACAACCGAAGCATCCTTTGCTATCGCACGTTTCAAAATTCCCATTGTTTACGCTTCCTTTCTTGCAATCACGATCATACGTTCACTGTCCGGACGCAGCGGCTCTTCGGTGTCCGCATGATACACACCCAGCACATGAAATCCGATTTTCTCCAGAGATGCCGTCACCTGCTCCGGCACATAGGCACGCTCTGTGATCTGCTCCTGCGTTCTGCGATAGCGGCCGTCCTCACAACACAGCTGGAACAGATCTAACGTGATCTCGACGGTACAGTCATCCTCACAGAGCGCATTTTCCCAGACGCAGTAGACCTCGTCCGTTTCGTAAACATACACCTGGCTACCCAGCAGTTCCCGGTGTTTATACAGCGTATTCATATCGAAAAGAAAAACACCGCCCGGCTCTGTGAATTCCCAGACCTTCCGGAACACAGTCTCCACATCCTCGAAACCGGGAAGATGGTTCAGACTGTCCAGCGTGCAAATGGTTGCATCCACGGTACTGTAAAGTTCCAGTTCCCGCATATCCTGGCAGACATATTGGATCGGCAGCTGCTGCTCGATCTTTTTCTCCATTGCCTGTCCCAGCATTCCCTCGGAATAGTCAACGCCGATCATGTCATATCCACGTTTCGCCATTTCCTCGGTAAGTGTTCCCGTACCGCACGCCAGATCCAGCATGACCTTTCCGCCGGAGCGCAGGTATTTCTGCACCAGTCCGTCCAGATATGCTGCTCTCGCCGGATAATCCACGTTTTCTGTCAGTGCATCATAATAGAACGAAAATGTTTCATAGCCTGTTTCCTGCATGGCTGCACCTCCTCTGTAAAAAACAAGGGTACACAGCGAAAGCCATGTCCCCCGTTTTTCGAATCATTCAAATCACAGAACGAATATTTACTTCTTCTTTGCGCTGCGGCGCTGTGCGCCAAAGCTGCCGTCACCTGCGCCTGCATTCGGTGCGTCCGGCTTGGAAACCTGCTCCCGTTCCGGAGCCTGGTTCTTCTGGAGACGTACTGTCAGCAGCATCCGGACAGTATCCTCACGGATGGAGTCTACCATTGCATCGAACATCTCGAAGCCTTCATAACGATATTCGACAACCGGGTTCTGCTGACCATAAGCACGCAGACCAATACCCTTTTTCAGTTCGTCCATATCGTCGATATGCGCCATCCACTTGGTATCGACTACCTTCAGCAGAACAACACGTTCCAGCTCACGCATGATATCTGCGCCGTACTCTTCTTCCTTGGCAGCATAGAGTGCCTTTGCCTTTTCGGTCAGCGCCTCGGTGATATCCGCAGTGGTCAAACCTGCCAGATCTGCCTCATCATATTCCAGATCGTCCTCTTCGGTGATCCAGCCCAGGAAGTGATCCCGCAGGCCAACCAGATTCCACTGGTTGTGATCGGTTTCTTCCTCGTTGATGTACTGCTTTACCGTACCTGCGATCAGTTCCTCGAACATCTTGATGATGCTGTCGTGGATATCCTCGCCGTCCAGTACCTGCGCACGCTGCTTGTAAATGATCTCACGCTGTGTGTTCATAACATCGTCGTAGTTCAGGACATTCTTACGGATGTTGAAGTTCCGTCCCTCTACCTTGCGCTGAGAGGACTCGATGATCTTGGTCAGTGCCTTGCTTTCGATGGGGGTATCTTCGTCCACGTTCAGTGTCCGCATCATGTTTTCCAGACGGTCGCCTGCGAAAATACGCATCAGATCATCTTCTACCGACAGGAAGAAACGGCTTTCGCCCTCGTCACCCTGACGACCGGAACGACCACGGAGCTGGTTGTCGATACGGCGGGATTCGTGACGCTCTGTACCCAGAATGTACAGACCGCCGGCTGCCTTAACATCCTTTGCCTTTTCCTTTACCTCATCGCCGAACTTCTTGTACAGTTCCTGGTATACGGCTCTCGCATCCAAAACCTCCTGGTTATCGGTATCTGCATAGCCGATTGCCTCAGTGATGATCTCCTCCGGATATTCCCGCTTGCGCATTTCTGCCTTTGCCAGGAACTCCGCATTACCGCCCAGCATGATATCCGTACCACGGCCAGCCATGTTGGTTGCGATAGTAACCGCACCCAGCTTACCAGCCTGTGCAACAATTTCTGCTTCCTTTGCGTGATACTTTGCGTTCAGCACTTCATGCTTGATGCCCTTGCGTTTCAGCATACTAGACAGCAGCTCGGATTTTTCAATGGAAATCGTACCGACCAAAACCGGCTGTCCCTTTTCGTGACACTCGGCGATCTGTTCAATGATTGCCTTGTACTTGCCCTTTTCTGTGCGGTAGATCAAGTCTGTGTGGTCGATACGCTGTACCGGACGGTTGGTCGGAATTGCGATAACGTCCAGCTTGTAAATTTCACGGAATTCGTCTTCCTCTGTCATTGCCGTACCGGTCATGCCAGACAGCTTGGTGTACAGACGGAAATAGTTCTGGAATGTGATGGTTGCCAGGGTCTTGGATTCCTGTGCGACCTTTACGCCTTCCTTTGCCTCGATTGCCTGGTGCAGACCGTCATTGAAACGACGTCCCAGCATCTTACGTCCGGTAAACTCGTCGATGATGACAACTTCGCCGTCCTCGACGATATAGTCGATATCCTTCCGCATCACGCCGTTTGCTTTCAGTGCCTGGTTGACATGGTGCAGCAGCGTCATGTTTTCCGGATCCATCAGATTGTCCACAGCGAAGTACTCTTCTGCTTTCTTGACACCACGGCGTGTGATCGTCGCTGTCTTGGACTTTTCGTCTACGATGTAATCCGCATTCTCGTTGATCTCTTCCTGGTCCTGCTTGTCGTCCATTTCTACGACCGTTGCCGCAGTCAGCGTCTTTGCGAACTTATCCACAACGCCGTACAGCGCAGTGGACTTGTCGCCCTTACCGGAAATGATAAGCGGTGTTCTCGCCTCGTCGATCAAGATGGAGTCCACTTCGTCCACAACGGCAAAGTTATGTTCCCGCTGTACCTTGTCCTTCTTATAAATGACCATGTTGTCACGCAGATAGTCAAATCCCAGCTCATTGTTGGTGCCGTATGTAACATCGCAGTTATAAGCCGCACGGCGCTGGTCGTTGTTCAGACCATGCAGGATACAGCCGACTGTCAGACCCAGGAACCGCAGCACCTTGCCCATTTCATCCGACTGTGTCTTTGCCAGATAGTCGTTGACGGTAACCACGTGTACGCCCTTGCCCGGCAGTGCATTCAGATATGCAGCAACGCAAGCCACCAGTGTTTTACCTTCACCGGTTTTCATCTCGGCAATACGGCCCTGGTGCAGAACGATTGCACCAATGATCTGTACCGGGAACGGCTTTTTGCCCAGGACACGATAAGCTGCCTCACGAACCGTCGCCAGTGCCTCTGCTTCCATGCTTTCCAGAGATTCGCCGTTCTCCAGACGTTCCCGGAACTCATTGGTTTTTTCTTTCAGATCTGCGTCAGAGAGTGCCTGAAACTCCTCGTCCAGTTCCAGAACCTTCTTTTTCAACGGTTCAATACGTGCCAGTTCACGAGTGCTGTATGAACCGAATACCTTACTAAAAATGCCCATGGATTTACCGCCTTTTTACTCAATTTATACAATAACTAGTATAGCACGAACGTTCCTGCTTGTCAATAGATTTTGAAATATTTTCACAAAGCACAATTCATTTTCAAGCAGATTCTCTGTGCATTCCGCAACACTTCCCCTGTCCAGTGCCGATGAACCGCTCGCTTATTCGCTCCGTGACGGGCAGAATGCCGCCATGGGACATCCCTTGCACTGCGGTTTTCTGGCACGGCAGGTGTCTCTGCCGAACCATACCACACGGTGGCAGAAGTCCGAAGAGCGCTCCGGCGGGATCAGCGGCCGGAGGTCTTTCTCCACCTGTACGGGATCTTTGGACTTGGTCAGCCCCAGCCGCCCGGTAATGCGGATAAAGTGGGTATCCGCCACGATTGCCGGCTTGCCGTAAACGTCTCCCAGGATCAGATTTGCTGTTTTGCGTCCCACGCCGGACAGGGACAGCAGATCTTCCATATTGTCCGGCACAACGCCGCCAAAGTTCAGTATCAGCTGTGCAGACATCTCCTTGATGCTCTTGGCTTTCATGTGAAAAAAGCCGCAGGGACGGACGATATCTTCCAGGTCGGCAATATCCGCCGCCGCCAAAGATTCCAGCGTGGGATACGCCGCAAACAGCTTTGGCGTGATCTGGTTGACCCTTGCGTCGGTACACTGTGCCGAAAGCCGCACGGCGATCAGCAGCTCATAGGGCTTTTCATATTGCAGCGCACAGGTCGCCTGGGGATAAACCTCTTCCAGCGTCTGCACTGCAAGCAATGCACGTTCTTTTTTTGTCATGTGTGTTTCTCCTCTCCCAAACTGACGTTTTACCGTTCCACCACAACAGTCAGCAGCACCAGATCCTCTGTGCCGGTATTTGTGATGCTGTGCGCCGAACCTTTTTTGCAGATATGACAGACTCCGGCAGACAGTGGTTCTTCTGCGCCGTCTGTTACTGCAATGCCTTTCCCGGAAATCACATAGTTGATGTCATCGCTCGTTTCATGGCGGTGCATCCCGATGGAGCCGCCAGGATGAATGGCACAGGAAATCACTTTTCCCAGCACATCTGCGTACATTTTTGCTGTCATCATTCCGGTGCCGTGATTCATGCCGGGAACGGTGACAGATTCTTTTTCATTAAAATCAATTCGCATAAGGTTGCACCCGTCCTCTCTCAGCTGCCGGACGGATATACCTGATTTCTGTCTGCATCATATCTATCCTTTCTTCAAGTACGCTATAATTCCAGCAAAAAGAAATCGCAGTCCGCATAGGGATGGCTGAACCGCACCGGCAGTTCATTTTCTGATACTTTCCGGAATCCGGCTTTCTCGTAGAACCGATGTGCCCTGACGGTATTGTGCGGCGTGTCCAGCATCAATGTATGGATGCCGTTCTCTTTTGCAAATTGCAGCAGTACCGCATAAAGCTGCCGTCCCAGATGTACCGGCTCGCCCTGGTATTTCTCATAGACGAAAAACTTTTTCAGTACAGCGACGCCGTTTCCGCAGGGCATAATGCCGATGGTGCCGGCAAGTTTTTCTCCGTCTCTGGCGATCCAGAAACTGCCGCCAATGCGAAAATAGGCATCTGTGATGTGCAGCAGATCCGGCTGATCTTCTACTGTGACGATGGGACGAGTGCCGTCATTCTGAAAGTGCAGCACCAGGTCTATCACATCCTGGGTGTAGAATTCTTCAAACGGGGTAATGGTAATCATAATTTCTCATCCCCTATTTTTTTATCGCCGAAATACTGTGTCAGCAGCAAGATCAAAACACTGCCTGCAAGTATGCCGTCCATGATTCCGGCAGGCAGCAGGAACATCATCAACAGCAGTGTAATAACACAGGTGATAACAGCCAGCACCAGTCCCCACATTCTGTTTTTCAGCAAGCCAATTGCCCCGATCAGCCGAAGTACGCCATACATTGCGCCCATTACTATCATCAAGGAAAGATTTTCCTGAAAATAGGAAAGCTTAAACGAAAAATACTGCCCGATATCAAATTTGTCTGTTCCCAGAAGGAGTGCAGGTATCATGCACAAGACACCGCCGATCTCCATGAATCCCCCGTGTATTATCATCAAAAGGGCTGCAATTTTGTATTTTTCATCTGTTATAACTCCTCTGTTTTTCCGATCACCCGGTATATTTCCTATATTATAACACACGCCCCGGCAAAAAGCAAGAAAAACAGACCGCATTTCCATCTCCGGAAACGCAGCCTGTTCTTGCAAAGGGTATATGAATAACTTGAAATTGTCAGAATGATAACATCAATTCAGATTGGTATAGCCCATGAGATACTGGTCTACTTCCTTGGCAGCCTCTCTGCCCTCACGGATCGCCCAGACTACCAGAGACTGTCCTCGGTGCATATCGCCTGCGGTGAACACTTTATCCACGCTGGTGCTGTAGTGTCCGATCTTTGTGGAAACATTGGTTCTCGGTGTCATCTCCACGCCGAATGCGTCTGTGACATACGCCTGTGCGCCTAGGAAACCTGCGGCGATCAGCACCAGATCAGCGTCCAGAATCTGTTCGCTGCCCGGAATCTCCTCCATCCGCATTCTGCCGGTCTTGGGATCATGTACCGACTGGAGCTTGATGGTCTCTACTGCACGGACGTGGTTCTTGTCATCCTTGATAAACCGCTTTACCGTTGTCTGATAGATACGGGGATCATGACCGAATACAGCGATTGCCTCTTCCTGGCCGTAGTCCGTCTTGCAGACACGGGGCCATTCCGGCCACGGATTGCTTTCCGCACGGGTATCCGGCAGCTTCGGCATCATTTCCAGCTGTACCACGGATTTGCAGCCGTGGCGGATGGCAGTGCCGACGCAGTCGTTGCCGGTGTCGCCGCCGCCGATGACGATAACATTTTTATACTTGGCGCTGATATAGTAACCATCGGACAGATTGGAGCTGATAAGGCTCTTTGTAGTGGCTTTCAGAAAATCCACCGCATAGTAGATGCCGTCTGCATCCCGTCCCTCAGCGTTGATATTTCTCGGATTGGACGAACCGCACGCCAGGATCACAGCGTCGTAATCCTTGAGCAGCTGCTCTGCGGTGATATCCTTGCCCACATCTACGCTGGTGCGGAACTCTACGCCCTCTTCCTGCATCATATCCACACGTCGCTGTACCACTGTCTTTTCCAGTTTCATATTGGGGATGCCGTACATCAGCAGACCGCCCACACGGTCTTCCCGTTCGAACACGGTGACATGATGTCCACGCTTGTTCAGCTGCAAAGCTGCCGCCAGACCAGACGGACCGGAGCCGACAATTGCCACACGCTTTCCGGTGCGGACTTTCGGCGGATTCGCCTTGATATGACCGCTTGCAAATGCCTTTTCAATGATGGCATATTCATTTTCCTTGACTGTGACCGGATCGCCGTTCAGTCCGCAGGTGCAGGCTTTTTCACACAGCGCCGGGCAGACACGGGAGGTGAACTCCGGGAAACAGTTGGTGAGCAGCAGACGGTCTGCCGCCTCGTCCCAGAACCCGTTGTAAACCATGTCGTTCCACTCCGGGCAGAGATTGTTCAGCGGACATCCGGAGACCATGCCAAAGATCGGCTTGCCTGCCTGGCAGAACGGCACACCGCAGTCCATGCAGCGTGCGCCCTGTTTGCGGCGTTCTTCGTCCGAAAGCGGCGTGTGAAATTCACGATAGGTCTTGATTCGCTCCAGCGGCTCCTGTCCGGCATTTTCGACTCTCTCATATTCGAGAAATCCAGTTGCTTTTCCCATGATAGTCCCTCCTGTTAATTTCTCGTGTTGGCATAGAATGCTTCGATCTGTGCCTCTTCCCGGTTCATGCCCTTTGCCTCAAATTCCGCAATGCTCTCCAGCATCTTTGCGTAATCATGCGGCACGATCTTCTTGAAATGCGGCAGACAGGTATCGAAATTCTTGAGGATCTTCTTGCCCAGCTTGGAATCTGTCCATGCCACGTGTTCTTCGATCAAGCCCTTGAGCTGTGCCACATCCTCCGGCTTGGTCACTGCGCCAAAGCCGACCAGAGATTTGTTCAGCTTGGTGTACAGGTCATTTTCTCTGTCCAGTACATAGGCAATACCGCCGCTCATACCTGCGGCAAAGTTCTTGCCCACTTCACCCAGGATAACTGCGCAGCCGCCGGTCATGTATTCGCAGCCGTGTTCGCCCACGCCTTCTACGACAACCGATGCGCCGGAGTTCCGGACGCAGAAACGCTCGCCGGCTACTCCGTTAATAAACGCCTTGCCGCTGGTTGCGCCGAACAGCGCTACGTTACCGATGATGATGTTTTCGTCTTCCTTGAACTTCGATCCCTTCGGCGGGAACACTGCCAGCTTACCGCCGGACAAGCCCTTTCCGAAATAGTCGTTGCTGTCGCCCTCCAGCGCCAGGGTCAGTCCCTTCGGAATAAATGCACCAAAGCTCTGACCGCCTGCACCGTTACAATGTACCACAAAGGTATCATCGTCCAGGGTGTTGTAATATTTCCGAGTGATCTCCGCACCAAACAGCGTACCCAACGAACGGTTTAAGTTGCTGACATTGATGCTGATCTCCTTTTTCTGCTTCTTCGCCAGAGCCTCTTTCATCTCCGGAATGATAACGGTTTCATCAATGGTCTTATCCAGCTTGAAATCGTAAACATCCTCCGGCACGAAGTGCATCTTGACGTGGCTGTCCTCCTTGGCATACGGATTGGTCAGAATCCTGGACATATCGATCTTGCTCTCATGTGTGCCTGCCGGATACTGCTTCTGTACCAGCAGATCAGAACGGCCTACCAGTTCATCCACGGTATGGATGCCCAGTTTAGCCATATATTCCCGCATTTCCTGTGCCATAAAGCGCATAAAGTTGATGACGTATTCCGGCTTGCCGTGGAACCGTTTCCGCAGTTCCGGATTCTGTGTGGCAACGCCTACCGGACAGGTATCCAGGTTGCAGACACGCATCATAACGCATCCCATGGTTACCAGCGGCGCTGTTGCAAAGCCGTATTCCTCTGCACCCAGCATTGCGGCAATGACCACATCTCTGCCGCTCATCATCTTGCCGTCCGCCTCGATCACGACCTTGGAACGCAGGTTGTTCTGAATCAGTGTCTGATGGGTTTCCGCCAGACCCAGTTCCCACGGCAGACCGGCATTATGGATGGAGCTGCCCGGTGCTGCGCCGGTACCGCCGTCATAACCAGAGATCAGGATAACACTTGCGCCAGCCTTTGCAACGCCGGCTGCAATGGTGCCAACGCCTGCCTCAGAAACCAGCTTTACGGAAATACGAGCCTTCTTATTGGCGTTTTTCAGGTCGTAGATCAGCTGCGCCAGATCCTCGATAGAGTAGATATCGTGATGCGGCGGCGGCGAGATCAGTGCCACGCCGGGGGTGGAGTGTCTGGTCTTTGCGATCCACGGATACACTTTCTTTGCCGGCAGATGGCCGCCTTCGCCAGGCTTTGCGCCCTGTGCCATCTTGATCTGGATCTCCTTTGCGGAAGTCAGATACTTGGAGGTAACGCCGAAACGTCCGGACGCTACCTGCTTGATGGCAGAACATTTGTCCACAGCGCTGCCTGCGGTAACGATACGTTCCAGATCTTCACCACCCTCACCGCTGTTGGACTTGCCGCCGATGCGGTTCATGGCAATTGCCATGCACTCGTGCGCCTCCTGGGAAATAGAACCGTAGGACATCGCACCCGTCTTAAAGCGGCGCATGATGGACTCAACGCTTTCCACTTCTTCCATGGGGATGCCGCCGTCCTCAGCAAACTTGAAGTCCAGCGTACTGCGGAGGGTGATGTGCCGGTCCTCCGCATTGACGCAGGAAGTGTACTGCTTGAACAGGTTATAGTCGTCACGCCATGTTGCCTGCTGGAGCAGATGGATGGTCTCCGGATTGTACAGGTGTTCTTCCTGGTTGCTCCGTTCCTTGTGCCAGCCCACACTGCGCAGACCCTCGTCCATGCCCAGATCATTCGGGTCAAAAGCACTCTCGTGCATGGTCATGCTGCGCTTTGCGATATCATCCAGATCAATACCGCCCACACGGCTGACAGTATCCGGGAAGTATTCGTTCATAACGCTTTCGCTGATGCCCAGTGCCTCGAAAATCTTCGAACCCTGGTAGGACTGGATGGTGGAAATACCCATTTTCGATGCGATCTTGACGATACCAGAAACCAGTGCGTCAATATACGCCTTGCTTGCCTGGGAGTAATCCTTATCCACCAGACCACGGTTAATCATATCATACAGGGAATCCAGTGCCAGATACGGATTGACTGCGCTTGCGCCAAAGCCCAGCAGCGTTGCGAAATGATGCACCTCGCACGGCTCTGCGGTCTCGATGATAAGCGAAATTGCAGTGTTCTTTCTGGTGCGTACCAGATAGGTCTCCAGGGCAGCCACTGCCAGCAGAGACGGGATCGCCAGATGATCGTGGTCTACGCCACGGTCTGTCAGAATCAAAATCGTTGCACCCTTGGCGTGTGCCTCTTCTGCCTGCTGATACAGGTTTTCGATGGCATCGTGCAGGGAAACGTCCTTGGTATACAGCATGGAGATATCTGCAGTTTTCAGTCCGTCAATATCCATGCCACGAATTTTCATCAGATCCAGGTTCGTCAGAATCGGGTTGTTGACTTTCAGTACCCGGCAGTTCCGCTCATCCTCTTCCAGGATGTTGCCGGAAACGCCCAGATAAACCGTGGTATCCGTGATAACCGATTCTCGGATGGAGTCGATCGGCGGATTGGTTACCTGTGCGAACATCTGCTTGAAGTAGTCGAACAGCGGCGGATTCTTTTTGGACATCGCCGGGATCGGTGTATCTGCACCCATTGCCGCAGTCGGCTCGCCGCCGTTCAGTGCCATCGGCACCATCACGTGATACAGAGATTCATAAGTATAGCCAAATGCACGCTGCAGCCGGAGCAGTTCCTTGCCGCCGTGGCGGAACGGGCGCTTGTTCGGCACTTTCAGTTCGCTGAGGCTGAACAGGTTGTGATCCAGCCACTCGCCGTAGGGCTGACGCTTTGCGTAGTAATTTTTCAGGCTCTCATCGTCGATCAACTTGCCTTTGACGGTATCTACCAGCAGCATCTTGCCCGGATGGAGACGCTCTTTCTTTACGATCTTTTCTGCCGGGATATCGTCCAGTGCGCCGACCTCCGAGGACAGGATCAGACATCCGTCATCGGTCACATAGTACCGGGACGGACGCAGACCGTTTCTGTCCAGGACAGCGCCCATGATATCACCATCGGAGAAGATGATGGATGCCGGACCGTCCCAGGGTTCCATCATAGTTGCATAGTACTGATAGAACGCACGCTTTTCCCGGCTCATAGTCGGGATGTGCTGCCACGGTTCCGGAATGGTCATCATCACTGCCAGCGGCAGATCCATGCCAGACATGGTCATAAATTCCAGTGTATTGTCCAGACGGGCAGAGTCAGAACCACGCACATCCAGCATGGGGAAAATATCCTTCATGCGGTCATCCAGTGCCTTGCAGTGGAGAATGTTCTCACGGCTCAGCATCTTATCCACGTTACCGGTAATGGTGTTGATCTCACCGTTGTGTACCATCATGCGGTTCGGGTGAGAACGCTGCCAGCTGGGGTTGGTGTTGGTACTGAAACGGGAGTGGACAATACCGATTGCAGAATGATAGTCCGGGCTGTTCAGATCGTGGTAGAACAGACGGAGCTGTTTTACCAGGAACATACCTTTATATACAATGGTACGGCTGGAGCAGGACACCACATAGGTCTCGCTGTCCCGCTTTTCGAATACCATCCGTGCAATGTACAGCTTCCGGTCAAATTCCAGACCCTTTGCACAGTCCTCCGGCTTTTTGATGAATGCCTGCATGATGTGCGGCATACTGTTCAGTGCCTTTGTACCCAGAACATCCGGATTTACTGGCACTTCACGCCAGCCCAGAAATTCCAGGTTTTCCTCTTTCAGCACCTCTTCAAAGGTCTGCATTGCCTTTTCATACTTTTCCTTGGTCTGCGGAAAGAAGAACATTGCAATACCATATTCCCGCTTGTCGCCGATGGGGATGCCTGCCTCTTTGGCTACCTTTGAAAAATAAGTGTGCGAAATCTGCAGCAGGATGCCGACGCCGTCGCCGGTCTTTCCCTCTGCATCCTTACCTGCTCTGTGTTCCAGCGTTTCCACGATCCGGAGCGCACTGTCCACAACCTTTCGGTCGGATGTGCCGTCCATGTTGACAACTGCGCCGATACCGCAGTTCTCATGCTCAAAGCGAGGATCGTACAAACCATTCTTTGCAAATGGTTCCTGGTTTCTGTAGTTATCCATGGTCACTTCTCCTTTGCAAGACAACAAAAAAGCGCTTTACAAAGAGAAATATCCCGATTTCTCTTCATAAAGCGCCATTGCTTTCCCTATTGCAGACCGCCTAATGTGCGGTTGCTTTTGCTAGTTTTTATTATAGACCATTCCGCATGGTTTGTCAATAGTTTTTTTTCGATTTTTCCGAAAAAAACAAGAAAAAAGCAGAAGTTTTTCTTTTATAAAAAAGAGAAACGCCGAACTTTTTTCTATATTTCCGTTCTGCTTGTTTTTTGAAAGTTCCTGTCTCTCATACAAAACGAAATAAATGCAAGCTATGCAAAAACAATTGTTTTTCTGTTCCGGACACGTGTCAGAACTTCCCCAGGATCTCCGCACAGCAAGCCGCCGTCAGTGATTCCGGCAGGATCTGCAGGGCATCATCTGCCGCCTGCCACAGCGCATCCCACCCGGCAACGCCCATGGAAATGCCGCAGCCCAGCCAGCGGTGCCACCATTGCTGCATGAGAGACAGTTCCGGAAACGCAGCCGCTTTTGTTTCCAAACCCAGCATTTCCCGGCAGAGGGGTGCCTGTGTGCCGGTTCGTTTCTGCTGTACCCGGCGCAGCAGCACCAGGGCAAACAGCGCCTCCGGTTCTGTCGCCGAAAGGCATTCCTCTGCCTGCTGATACAGCGCACCGTCTCTGGGATATGTTTTCGCAAAATCAGTTGCTGCGGCAGAAAAAATTGTGGAAAAGTTCTGCATAATCACACCTCGGTCTCTATCGGATTCGTGCAGCGCCGCCTAAAGCCAACAGGCAGACTTGTGCGGCACTGCTTTTGATTTATTATAGCATCTCCCACGGAAGAAGTCAAATGCCCTGCTTGCAATTTTCCAGCATTTGTGCTATAATAGCGTATGAGTTCAAAACAGGAGGTTCTTTTATGGTACTTGCCATTGATATCGGCAACACCAATGTTGTCATCGGCGGATTCCAGGAAAATCAGATCTTGTTTGTGGAACGTGTCTCCACGAACCAGAACGCCACATCCCTGGAGCTTGCCATTTCCATCAAAACCATTTTGGAGATCTATCAGATCCAGACGACCGAGATCGAAGGCTGCATCATCTCCTCTGTAGTCCCTTCCATCAACCACGCTGTGCGCAAGGCGGTAGAAAAGATCGCACACTGTCCGGTGCTTCTGGTGGGGCCGGGGGTCAAAACCGGCTTACAGATCGCCATTGACAATCCGGCACAGCTGGGCAGCGACCGTGTGGCAGACGCTGTGGCGGCACTTCACGAATACCAGCCGCCTATTGTTATCATTGACATGGGAACGGCTACCACGCTCTCCGTTATCGACGGACAGCGGCGGCATATCGGCGGCATGATCGCTCCGGGCGTGGGCATCTCCATGAACGCCCTGACGGAAAAGACGGCGCAGCTGCCAAAGATTTCCCTCGATCCGCCGAAGCGATGCATCGGCAGCAACACGGTAGAATGCATGAAAAGCGGTATTCTCTACGGTGCAGCCGGCTGCATTGACGGGCTGCTGGATCGCATCGAGGAGGAACTGGGCGAAACACCTACCTTTCTCGCCACCGGCGGGCTGTCGGAGTTCATCATTCCCCACTGCCGGCACAAGATCGTACTGGACAACCTGCTTCTGCTGAAAGGCTTGCAACTGATCTATCAGAAGAATATGGAAGCGTAACAGGAAAAGGCAGGCACTGTGTCTCAGTTTGAAAAGGGAAACAAGTCAGGATTTGATAGGAGAACTGTGACTATGATAGCGTTGAGTACATTAAAAAAAATATTAGAAAGAAATGAAGAACGCCTCCCATTATTAACGCTCGATGATTTTTTCAATGGAAATACAGCGGAGGACTCCATTGCTCCGAATCAATGGGGATTTGGGCGTCCGACGCTTTCTGAAATATGGAATATGCTACAAAAGATTGAGCTATTGCCCAACATAGCATGGGTACGTGTTGCACTGCATGATGATACAGAAATCGTAGAAAACGATGGAACAGAAGAATTAGTTCTTGCAGGAGATACAATCGTAATTTGCACAACCATTTCGCCTGCGGAATTAGAAAAAATTGTGAATTGTAAATGGTTGTGCTCTGATGGAGTAATCAAAACGAAATTAAATGCTTATTCGTGTGTACCAGCAATTCCAGAAAACTTCGATTGCTTGGAGATTGTGTGGGATTGATCTGTAAATTCCAGTTTTTTCAAAGAACAACACAATGCACATAAAAAAGGGCTGCCGTGAGGAAATCCCCCCGGCAGCCCTTTTCTCTTTTTTATCATACCCCACAACAATTACTGCTGCGGAAATACAACCTTACGATAGGTGTCAAAGTGCATCCACTTGCTGAAGAATGCCTGATCCTGACCCTTGGTCTGTGCGTATTCCTCCAGGAAGGTCTTTGCCTCTTCCGCAGAGTGAACCAGCACCTCAAAGCCACGGCCGTTGATGACCGGCACGTTGTCATAGGTGTACTCGCTTGCCGGAAGGATGGCTGTGATCTTCTTGTCACGGATGCGTACTGCTACACCGTCACGGAGTACGATGCAGTCAAAGCTGTCCGGATAGTGATAGCTGTCGCCGCTGGTGGGGATCTCGTCCCCTACGGTATAAGTCCGGCTTACCGGGGTATACTTCAGCACGTTCAGGCTCTCGGTATCATAGTAGAATTCCTCGAAGATGTCGCCTCTTGCCTTGAGGTCGCCGTACTGGAAAGAATTGCGGTCGGCAGTGCTGCTGACCTTTTCGCTGACCGCATCGACAACGCCGCAGGCAGATGTCATATTGGTAACACGGTCAATGAGGATCAGTTCGCCCAGTACCTTATGGTTGGAGAACAGGTCTGCCACAATGCCCTCTGTCAGCAGGATCTCGCAGACAGCGATGCCGTTCTTTTCCAGGGTGTCTGTCTCCTGGTGCGCACCGGTGTTGACATCGATGGCATATTCTACCTTTGTCAAGATGCCGGGGATCAGCTTGGTTCCCAGTTTTACCAGATAGTCCTTACCGATGCTCAGCGGCTCGTCGTCCATCCACAGCAGAGAAACGGTCAGTTTCTTATACACTGCCACATCTGCATCCTTGACGAAAACGCATCCACGGGAAACGTCTACTTCCTTGTCCAGCGAAATGGTGACCGGCTGTCCCTCGAATGCCTCATCCACGGACTTGTCCGTCATGAGGATGCCCTTGACAGTAGCAGTTTCATTGCTGGGCAGCGTGGTGATGGAATCGCCCACGTGAATCGTGCCAGCCTCGATCTGACCCTGGAATCCACGGAAAGTATGGTCCGGACGGCACACACGCTGTACCGGCATATAAAAGCCCTTTTCGTGGCTGTCCGAATGGATGTCCACATTTTCCAGGTATTCCAGGAGCGGAACGCCGTCATACCACGGAATATTCTCCGACTTCTTGGTCACGTTGTCGCCCTCTGTTGCAGACAGCGGAATGATGTATACATTTTCCAGATCCAGTTCCTTGCGGAGTTCTGCGATCTGTGCCTCGATCTCACGGAAACGCTCTTCACTGTAGCCCACCAAGTCCATCTTGTTTACCGCAAAGACGAAATAGCGGATACCCATGAGCTTGCAGATCCGTGCATGGCGTCTGGTCTGTACCAGAACGCCCTGGGATGCGTCCACCAGGATGACGGACAGGTCAGCGAAGGATGCGCCAACTGCCATGTTACGGGTATACTCTTCGTGACCCGGTGTATCTGCAACGATAAAGCTGCGGTTGTCGGTGGTGAAATAGCGGTATGCCACGTCAATGGTGATACCCTGTTCCCGCTCTGCCATCAAACCATCCAAAAGCAGAGAATAGTCGATCGCACCGCTGCGGCTGCCCACCTTGCTGTCCAGTTCCAGGGTCTTTTCCTGGTCTGCGTACAGCAGCTTTGCATCATATAGAATGTGTCCGATCAGTGTGGACTTTCCGTCGTCTACGCTGCCGCAGGTAATAAATTTCAATAAACCTTTCATTAGAAGTATCCCTCCCGCTTTCTGCGTTCCATGCTGCCGGCTGCCTCATTGTCGATAACTCTGGAGGTACGCTCCGAGGAGACAGAACTCAGTGTCTCGTCAATGATCTCATCCAGTGTGGTAGCCGTTGATTCAATACCGCCGGTCAGCGGATAGCAGCCCAGGGTACGGAAACGAATGGACTTGTACTCCGGCTTTTCGCCCGGATTCAGCGGCAGACGATCGTCATCCACCATGATGATATTGCCGTCCCGGTAAACCACCGGTCTTTCGGCTGCGAAATACAGCGGCACAATGTCGATGTTTTCCCGTTTGATATACTGCCAGATGTCCTTTTCTGTCCAGTTGGAGATCGGGAATACCCGGATGCTCTCACCCTTTTTGATCTTGGTGTTGTAGAGCTTCCACATTTCCGGGCGCTGGTTCTTCGGATCCCACGCCTGTGCCTCATTGCGGAACGAGAAGATACGTTCCTTTGCACGGGACTTTTCCTCGTCACGTCTGCCGCCGCCGAATGCTGCGGTAAAGCCGTACTTGGTCAGCGCCTGTTTCAGCGCCTGGGTCTTCATGATATCGGTATAGGCTGCGCCGTGGTCAAAGGGATTGATGCCCTGCTTGACGCCCTCTTCATTGGTGTAAACCAGCATCTCAATGCCCAGTTTCTTTGCGGTCTCATCCCGGAAACGGATCATGTCCTTGAACTTCCAGGTGGTATCAATATGTAAGAACGGGAACGGCGGCTTTTCCGGATAGAATGCTTTCATCGCCAGATGCAGCATTACGGAGCTGTCCTTGCCGATCGAATACAGCATAACCGGCTTTTCGCATTCTGCTGCGACCTCACGGATGATATAGATCGCCTCAGCTTCCAGTTCGTCAAGATGTGACAATTCCTGCATAAGGTTTTCCTCCTTAGTATTGGTTTGACTGTTTGGTATTGATCCGGATCTCCGAAGTTTTCCCGTTGGGGTGATCGACGATCCAGCGTAAAATATCGCCCTCTTTTTCCGTGTGTACCAGGCTGCCCATGCCGCCCATATCTGCACCCAGATAAAAGCGGATGGCGTGAACGGCACACTCTTTCAGACAGGAAGTACATCCCCAGCAATCCTTGGGATACTTGATGAATGCCTTTCCGTCCTGGTTCATGTGAATCAAGCTGCCGGGGCAGACCATGCGGCACTTTCCGCAGCCGACACACTGCTTTGCATCAATTGCAATGCTCATAGTTCTGTCCCTCCTCGACCAGTTCCCGGAAGACCACTTCCAGCTTGCCATTTCGCATCCGGGAATTCACATATTTGCGCCAGTTCTGATCGTCCTTCTCCGGATGATCCAGATTCTCGGCGAAACTGTGCCAGCGTGTTTCTTTTCTCGCCTTCAAATGTGCGATAACGCTCCGGCACACCAAAAGCCGCTCCCGCAGCTCATATATATACATCAGTTCCTGATAATCGTCTGCGTGCAGCTGATCGGACAGTTCCGTCAGCCGTGCAATCTTATCATCAGCAATATCCAGTTCCTTTTCGTGGAACCGATAATTTGTGCCAATGCCGCCGGCATAGGTATCCATCACCGTCTGCATGGCATCTTCCAGCTGCTCGGTATCGAACAGACCGCCGGCATCATTCAGAAAATGTTCCAGTTCTGCCAGATGCGCCTGAACATCCTGTTCCTCCGGCGACTGCGGCTGGTTTTCTTTCAGAAATTCCAGAACAGACTCCGCAGCGATCTCGCCCTCTGCCAGAGCGCCGGTCACGTACTTCTGGGGACATCCGCCGGCAACGTCTCCGGCGGCATACAAGCCATGCACTGTTGTGGCACGCTTGGTATCGACCCAATAGCCGCTGGCGGTATGACCGCCCACAATGTAAGGCTCTGTTCCCTCGATCTCCACATTCTGCTGCGAGGGATTCTTTCCGTTCTCGATCCATTTCAAGGTCTGGGACGGTGCCATGTTCAGATACGCTTTCATCAGCGAATCGTCCTGTTCCGGTGTAATGCCCTCTGTCCGCAGATAGCAGGGACCTCTTCCGGCAAGGTTTTCGCTGACCGTGCCGTAGACACGCTCCGAAGTAGTCAAACCGTATTTGGTCTCATACACTTCGCCCAGCGAATTCACCTGCTTGGCGCCAACACCCTGTGCCAGCGTTCCCGTGGGAGCGATAGTGTCCTTGCAGCGCAGTGCAATGAAACGCATTTCAAAGGTCGTCATCTCTGCGCCGGCACGGATGCCCATGGCGTAGCCTGCTCCTGTGTTAAACGGCGGATACCACATTTTGTGCCGGGAAAAGCCGGGATGATTGGGCTTGTACAGTCCGGCAGCGCCGCCGGTTGCGATAATCACCGCATTCGCCTCGATCACATACACGTTGTCATCCTGGATGCCAAAGCCGAACGCACCTTGAATGCGGTTGTCCTTGACGAAAAAGTCTGTGATGTTCACGTGATTCTTGATCGTCACCTGGGGCAGGGATTCCACTGCCTTTGCCAGGATCGGTTTCATGTTTTCACCGTTGATCTTCAGATTCCGGTTGCCACGTGCCACATACTTTCCGTTTTCATCCTTGAGGATGACCAGCCCCAGACGTTCCATGTGTTCCGTCACCTTGTTGAGCCGTTCCGACATGGTGAGCAGCAGATCTCCACGGACGATGCCGTCTGCATCCTTCCGGGCATAGTCCACATAATCCTGGGGCTTTCTGCCCTCGGTAATATAAGCATTCAGCGCATTGACGCCAGCCGCCAGACAGCCGCTCCGCTTAATGTGCGCCTTTTCACAGATCAGCACTTTTGCATCCGACTGCTCTGCAATGGTCAGCGCCGCATAGCAACCTGCCGTGCCGCCGCCAATAATCAATACGTCTGTTTTGCAGCGTTCTATTTTCATCTCATCACCATCTTTTTTCATTCTGCAGCAGATACTGTTCTGCCGATGCCACACAGTTTGCACCGTCTGCCGCAGCGGTAACCACCTGCCGCAGGAGCTTTGTGCGGACATCTCCGGCGGCAAAGAGTCCATCCAGAGAAGTGATGCCGTCCTCGCCAGCCTTGACGTAACCGTGTGCATCCAGGTCAGCCAGACCACGCAGCGGCTCTGTGTTCGGCACACTGCCGATCGCCACAAAAACGCCGTCCAGAGTAAGCTCCTCCGGCTGACCGTTATGGTCGATCTGCAGTACCGAAACACGCTTTTCGCCCACAACCGCAGTTGGAACTGCATTTGTCACCAGAACAATATTTTCCGTCTGCTTTACCGATTCCTGCAATGCTGCATTGGCACGGAAAGCATCCCGGCGGTGTACCAGATAGACAGTCTTTGCCATGCGTGCCAGATACAGGGCATCTCCCAGCGCCGTATCGCCGCCGCCGATGACTGCCACTGTCTTTCCCTGATAGAACGCACCATCGCAGGTGGCACAATACGACACGCCCGGCAGTTCCGCACCCGGCACATCCAGCTTTCGGTAGGATGTGCCGGCAGCATAGATCACGCTCTTTGCAGAAACAGTCGTACCATCTGCCAGTGCGATCTGAAACACGCCGTCCTGCTTGGTCAGCCGCTCTACATCATTTTCGCAAATTGATGCGCCCAGCGACTCTGCGTGTTCCCGGAACTTTTCTCCCAGTTCATAGCCGCCGATGTGCAGCAGTCCGGGATAATTGTCCACCTGCTCTGTCACAGCGATCTGCCCGGCACCCATGGTGTCACGCTCCAGAACCAGCGTCCGGAGTCTGGCACGGCTGGCGTAAATTGCCGCCGTCAGTCCGGCAGGACCGCTGCCGATGATGATGATGTCGTACATAGCTTACTCCTTGATCTGCAAGTTCTCTTTTTCTGCGTCAGTTCCTTCGATATGGAAGGAGTTCAGCACCGGATTTTCCCGATCCATCAGAGAGAGGATCATATAGCTTGCCTTGCTGTCATACGCCAGCCGCTTATCTTCCTCAGAAGGTCTGGACGGCGACTCCGGATGAGAGTGCCAGTTGCCCAGCGGAACCAGTCCGTTGGCACGCATATCCTTGACTGCTGCCAGCTGTTCCTTCGGGTCCAGGCTGAAATGTTCATTGGAATGGTCGATGTTCGTCAGCAGGTAGACCTTCTTGACGATCTTATCCGTTCCGTTGATCTCGCCGGCGATCAGACCGCAGGCCTCGTCCGGCAGTTCTTTTCTGGCGTGTGCCAGCATTTTTTCAAAATCTGATTTGTTCAACTGAATCATAATCCAACACCATCGCATTCTGCCTGTTCATAGTCGATCAGTTCTGTGATTGACGGATGTGTACCGCATATTGCGCAGCCGGATGTTTCAGACGGCAGCTTGACCTTGCGGAATTCCATTTTCAGTGCATCATAGGTCAGCAGATAGCCGGTCAGCAGGTTGCCGATGCCCAGGATGTACTTGATTGCCTCCATTGCCTGGAGACTGCCGATCACGCCGCCCATTGCGCCGATAACACCAGCCTGTTTGCAGGTCGGCACGGCATCCTTCGGAGGCGGATTCTTGAATACGCAGCGATAGCAGGGACCTTCTCCCGGCACATAGGTCATGAGCTGACCCTGGAACCGGATGATTCCGGCATGGGAGAACGGTTTCTTTGCCATAACGCAGGCATCGTTGATGAGGAACTTTGCCGGGAAATTATCTGTGCCGTCAATTACGAAATCATAGTCCTTGATAAGATCCATGATGTTTTCGCTGGTGACGAAAGTCCGGTAGGTATTGACCTTGACATCCGGATTAATCGCCTCCATGGTTTCCTTTGCGGACTGCACCTTTGCCTTGCCCACATCAGCGGTAGCGTGAATGATCTGCCGCTGGAGGTTGGACAGGTCTACCTCATCTGCGTCTGCAATGCCGATAGTACCCACGCCGGCTGCTGCCAGATACATTGCTGCCGGAGCTCCCAGACCGCCTGCACCAATAATCAGCACCTTGGCATTCAGCAGCTTTTTCTGTCCCTTTACGCCAACTTCTTTCAGAATGATGTGGCGGGAATAGCGCTCGATCTGTTCGTTGGTAAATGCCATCTTACTGTCCACCTCCCATGAAATAGAGGAACTCTACATTGTCGCCGTCCTTGAGGACAGTCTTTTCAAATGTACCGTTCTCTACGAACTCATCGTTGATGGTAACGGTAACGTACTGCGGTGTTTCCACATTCTCATCTACGATGAGCTGTGCAACGGTCAGACCGTCTGCGACTTCCTTCTGTACACCTGCAACTGTGATTTTCATAATGATATACTCCTTTATGTACCGGAAAGGATTCTCATAGAACGAAATGCTTTTCTATGAGAACCGTTTCCTTATTTCAGATTCTCTACAATTTCCGTTAATTCTGCTTTTTTTACCAGACCTCTGCGTCTGTCCTGCTCTGCTCCGTTTTTGAAGAAGATCAGCGTCGGCGCTGCGGTCACTTCGCATTTTTCTGCCAGCGGCAGATCAAAGTTGATGTTGACCTTTACCACTTTCAGCGCATCGCCGTAAGTTTCTTCCAGTTCCGCCAGAACCGGTGCGAGCCGCTTACAGGGAACGCAGCTGTCCGAGTAGAAATCCGCCAGAACCAGACCATCTGCCTCCAGCACTTCTTTCTGGAATGTCTCCTGGTTTACTCTTTCTGCCATTCAATCACCCACTTTCTTGACGATCAGATCATACGTTCCATCCTCATTCTGTAAGAGTTTCAGAATCTTGTGACCCTCTTCCTTGATGCTTCTCGGCACGTTCTGTACCGGTTCGCCGTCATTCATGTGAATGGAAAGAATCTGTCCGTCGTCCAGTTCCTCCAGTGCCACCTTTGCCTTGACAAATGTCACCGGGCAAACCACATCTGTGATATCTACTGTGTCGTCAATATGAAATTCAGCCATTGTAAGCCTCCCAAATCTTCTCTTCGAATTTTTCTCTGCCTACCCGTTCCAGTGTGAACTGGAATCGTTCGCCAGCCTTGGCGTTGTCGTCAAAAAACTGCACGGTCGCATCGCAGACCTTCAGCAGCTTTTCCTTGTCTGCAATAAACGGAATGATCGGTTCACCCTTGTGGATGCTGTTGCCGAACAAGCCGCCGAAGGAAACAATATAGCCATGTACCGTGTCCCACGCCTCTGTCGGACAGGCTTTCACACAGCGCCCGCAGAAGTTGCACTTGCTTTCGTCTACCACGATCTTATCCCCCTCATGGGTGATTGCACCGCTGCGGCAGGCTTTGACGCAGACACCGCACTGAATGCAGTCCTCTTCACGCCATTTCACCTGAATGCCGCCTTTGATGCCCAGGTCGTTCTCCTCGGATTTCAAGCAGTTGTTCTGACATCCGGTGATGCCGAACTTAAACTTGTGGGGCAGCTCCCGTGCAAAGTACCGCTCATCCAGTTCCTTTGCCAGCGCATAAGTATCAATACAGCCGCTGGGGCAGATTGCCTCGCCCTGGCAGGCAGTAATGGTACGAACTCTCGGTCCGCAGACACCCGGTTCTACATCGCCCTCAGCCAGCGTTGCCTTGACCTCTTCGATCTGATCCAGTTTCACAAACGGGATCTCTACGCTCTGCCGGGAAGTCAGATGTACGTGTCCGTCGCCGAACTTTTCCGCAACCTCTGCGATCTTCGCCAGCTGCTTTGCGGTAAGATTGCCGCCGACCACACGAAGCCGGAGGGAAAAGTTATTCTTTTGTTTCTGTCGCATGAATCCGCCCTTTTTCAGGGTCGCATAATCAACTGCCATTTAACATTCCTCCTGCATCTTCGTGATTGCCTGTCCGAAGTCCTCGATCAGGTCTTCAATATCTTCAATGCCTACGCTGATGCGGATGGAATCCTCATACACGCCGGCACTTTGTTTCTGTTTTTCATTGCTGTGTGCGTAAATGGTGCTTGCCGGATGGATGACCAGCGTCCGCACATCGCCGATGTTTGTCGCATTGGTGGCATACTGCAAATGGTTAATCAGACAGAATGCCTTTTCCTTGCTCCCGGCACGGAGCGTCAAGATTGCACCGCCCTTGCCGCCGAACTGTTTCTGCACCAACGGATAATAGGGACTCTTTTCCAGCGCCGGGTAGTTGACTTCCACACCGTCCACGCTGTCCAGGAACTTTGCCAGCTGCAATGCGTTGTCACACAGCCGCTCCATACGCAGTCCCAAGGTTTCCAGTCCCACGGAGTTGAGGAACGCATTCATCGGAGACAAACATCCGCCTACATTTCGCCAGATGGCATTCCGGAGCTTTGCCAGATAAGCAAACTTGCCGTACTTGGCATACGGTTCAAATCCGTCATACCGGCTCATATCCCAGTGGAAGTTTCCGCTGTCCACGATCACGCCGCTGATGGCATTGCCGCCGCCGTTAATGTACTTGGACGAGGAATGCACGACCACATCTGCGCCGTATGCAAACGGATGGATGAGGTACGGCGTTGCGGTGGTGCTGTCGATAATCAGCGGAATGCCGTGTGCATGAACCAGTTCAGAGACCGCTTTCAGATCCACCACATCCAGTTTCGGATTGCCGATCAGCTCTGTGAAAACCACCTTGGTGTTTTCATTGATGAGCGGTTCGATCTCTTCGACCGTTACCGACTCTGCAAAGCGTGTGGTGATGCCGAAAGCTTTCAGATCCGAAAACAGGTCGATGGTTCCGCCGAACAGTCCCGAACCGGCGATTACTTCGTCTCCGGCGTGGAGAATGTTCAACAGTGCCATGGTGACTGCCGTCATGCCGGAGGAACAGCTCACTGCGCCGATTCCCTGTTCCATTGCCGCCACTCGCTTTTCAAAAGCATCTACTGTCGGGTTGCTGATTCTGGTATATGCAAATCCCGGCGCTTGATTATGAAAAACTTTTTCCAGTTTTTCTGCCGTCTCATGTGCGAATGCGCTGACCTGATAAATCGGCATGATGGTAGAACCTGTACTCTTTTCTCCATCAAAATTCTGATGCAACAATGCCGTATTAAACTTCATGCGCTCACCCACGCTCCTCTCGTTCTTCGGAACATTTTTCTTCTGTTCCCTTGTCATGAGCTTATTATATCGCCTTTTCACTAGTAAGTCAATAGGTTTTATATGATTTATTCGACTTTTTCATTTTCGTCATATTGTTCATTGTTTCGTTTTCTTCAAAATGAAATATTCACTGATTTTGCGGTAAAAATCAGACGGTTCATCCAAAATCTGATTGGATGCCGTCTGATTGAAAGAAAACGCAGCCGATATTCCTACTCCTCCGCTGGGAGTTTTGTCCGCTGTCAGATACTGCTTACAGCAGCACCGGTCAGATATAGTACATAAATGCCTCATCCTGCGGAATCGCACTGCGGTAGCGGTCCATCATATCCTGCAATGTAATGCCGGTACAGAACTGCCGCAGATAAGCAGTCATCTTGTCCCACAGAGATTCCTGGATCGTCGCTTTCAGAAGGGAGGTATCATCTGCACCGCCGGCATCCACATCCCCCAGGATGGTGATATCCAGTGCATCAATGATCTCCTGGAATGAGATCTGATCTGCCGGGCGTGCGACGACATAGCCGCCTTTGAATCCCTTGATGCCCCGGATCAGATGTGTCTGCCGCAGCGCCACCAGGATCTGTTCCAGGTATTTGACAGAGATATTCTGCCGCTTGGAAATGCTGCTGACAGCCACCGCCTCTCCGTTTTCAGAGTGAATGGCAATGTCAATCAGTGCAATGATGCCGCATTCGACTTTGGTTGAAATTTTCAATGATACTCCTCCTCCTGGTCAGAGTCTGGCTATAACTTTTATTCACAAAAAGCCTGTGAATAAAAGGATTTAATCCGAGAACAATGTGGTAGAATAATACCGGTCGCCGCTGTCCGGCAGCAGTGCAACAATGGTCTTTCCTGCGTTTTCCGGTTTCTTCGCCAGTTCCAGCGCTGCGTGCAGTGCCGCACCGGAAGAAATGCCGACCAGGATACCCTCATGCTTGGCGATCAGCTTTGCTGCGGCAAAGGCATCATCGTTCTTGACCTCAAAAATGTCATCATAAATTTTCGTGTTCAGTGTCTGCGGCACAAAGCCTGCGCCAATGCCCTGGATCTTGTGCGGGCCGGGCTTTCCGCCGGCAAGCACCGGAGAATCTGCCGGTTCTACGGCAACAATCTTTACATCCGGTTTCTGAGACTTCAGATATTCGCCAGTGCCGCTGATCGTACCGCCTGTGCCAACGCCAGCCACGAAGAAATCTACTTCACCGTCTGTGTCCTGCCAGATCTCCGGACCAGTCGTTCTGCGGTGTGCCTCCGGGTTTGCCGGGTTTTCAAACTGTCCCGGAATAAAGCCACCGGGAATCTCTTCCGCCAGTTCCTTGGCACGCTCGATGGCACCCTTCATGCCTTTCACGCCCTGTGTCAGCACAATCTCTGCGCCGTATGCTTTCAGAATGTTGCGGCGCTCTACGCTCATGGTCTCCGGCATGGTCAAGATCACACGATAGCCCTTGGATGCGGCAATCGCTGCCAGTCCGATACCAGTATTCCCGGAAGTCGGCTCGATAATCACAGAACCCTCATGCAGCTTTCCGTTCTTCTCTGCGTCTTCCAGCATGGCTTTTGCAATACGATCCTTGACACTGCCTGCCGGATTCAGATATTCCAGCTTGACCAGCACACGTGCTTTCAGTTCCTGTTCCTTTTCCAGATTGATGACTTCTACCAGCGGGGTATTGCCGATGAGTTCCACTGCACCTTGATAAATCTTAGACATAACGCATAACTCCTTTTTTCATAATAATATCGAATCACGTATTGACAACGAAAATCAAATAAATACAGAATCGTCCTGGAGAGACTGGTTCTCCAACAGATAACATTTCTCTCCCACGATCACAAACAGACGATACAGGAATACGTCCACGGTTTCTCCCACCGAAACGCTTTCCTCTTCCAGATCACGCTTGGCAATCAGCAGATCGTCGTTTACACGAACTTCCAGTTCGATCCAGTCGCCACGGAACGAAGTACGCTCCACCACGCCCTGGGATGCGGAACTGCCGTATTTCTGCACCTCGTTTTTCTTGGTGATCTTGAGAAATTCCGGGCGGACGATTGCCTTTTCCACGCCGTCCATATGTTGGAAGGTGTGATACTTCTGATAGTCTGCCAGCACGGAAGTATGTCCGAAGAAAGTTGCCGTAAACGAAGTCTGGGGATGACGGTAGATCTCGATGGGCGTTCCCACCTGTTCGATTCTGCCACGATTGGTAATGATGATCTCGTCCGCTACCTCGATTGCCTCGTCCTGGTCATGGGTAACGAAAATACTGGTGACACCCAGCTTGCTAATCATCTCTTTCAGCCAGGTTCGCAGTTCCTGCCGCACCTTTGCGTCAATGGCGGCAAACGGTTCGTCCAGCAGGAGCAGCTGCGGATTTGGTGCAAGCGCTCTGGCGAATGCCACACGCTGACGCTGACCGCCGGAAAGCTGACTGGGATAACGCCGTTCCAGTCCACGCAGACCGATCAGATCCACCAGTTCCATAACACGGCTGTGAATGGTTTTGCGGTCGGCTTTCTGGACCTTCAAGCCAAAGGCAATGTTGTCATACACGGTCATGTACCGGAACAATGCGTAATTCTGGAACACAAAGCCGATGCCACGCTTGCTTGCCGGGATATTGTTGACCACTTTCCCGTCGATCTTGATCTCGCCGCTGTCCGGATGTTCCAGACCGGCGATCATCCGCAGGATGGTTGTCTTGCCGCTTCCGCTGGGACCCAGGAGACCGATCAGCTTTCCCTTTTCAATGCCAAAGCTGACATCATCGGACGCCTGGTAATTGCCGAAACGCTTTTGAATATGGTTCAGTTCTACATACATCAGATGTCCCTCTTTCCTCGGTGTTCAATGAGACTCCGGATCACCAGGATCACAATTGCCATCATGACCAGAATGGATGAAACGGCAAACGCCGGTACATACTGGAATTCATTGAACAAGATCTCAACGTGCAGCGGCAGTGTGTTGGTTCTGCCACGAAGGTGACCGGACAAAACGGATACCGCACCGAATTCTCCCATGGCTCTCGCCGCACACAACACCACGCCGTAGAGCAGCGCCCAGCGGATATGGGGAAAGGTCACCTTTCGGAAAATCGTCCAGGCGTTTGCACCCATCAGCGCAGCAGCCTCTTCCTCATCTGTCCCCTGGGATTCCAGCACCGGAATCAGTTCCCGGGAGACAAATGGAAACGTAACGAATACCGTAGCCAGAATAATGCCTGGCACCGCAAACACTACCCGGATTCCCAGGTCGTGGAGCAACGGATAGATCACGCTCTTTCTGCCGAACGTCAGCAGAAAGATCAGACCAGCAATGACCGGTGAAATGGTGACCGGCACGTCGATCAGCGTGGTGAGAAGTTTCTTTCCACGGAAATGGAACTTCGTCACAGCCAACGCCGCAAAAATACCGAATATGGTATTGAAACCAACTGCAATTGCTGTTGCCTCCAGGGTCAGCAGAACAGCCTTTACCGTATATTTATCGGTGACAGCTGCCTGATAGGTTTTCCAGCCGTCCCGGAGTGCCTCTGAAATTACGGTCAGCAGCGGCAAAAGCAGCATCAGCACCAGAAACAAGACACTGACGCCGATCAGCACCCATTTGACGATTTTGGAACCAACGGTTTCTTCGTGCATCTCACTGACCTCCTTTCAGAATCTTTGCACTTCTCGCCTGCACCAGATTGGTGAGGAACAAGATCAGGAACGCCGCCGCTAGCATAACAAGCGCAATGGATGTGGCACTGGTGTAGTCGTATTCCTGCAATTTTGACATAATGATAAGCGGTGTGATCTCCGTTTCGTATGGCTGATTGCCGGCAATGAATACCACGCTGCCATACTCTCCGAGACATCTGCCGAACGCCAGTCCGAAACCAGTCAGCGCCGACGGCAGGATTTCCGGAAATATCACCTTCCAGAAGATCCGTACCCGGCTGGCACCCATAACACCGGCAGCCTCTTCATAAGTCGGATCCAGCTTTTCCAGAACCGGCTGCACGGCACGCACCACAAAGGGAATTCCCACAAAGATCAGCGCTACGGTAATGCCTGCTCTGGTGTATGCGATGGAAATGCCAAAGCGTGCGAACCATTTTCCGACAAGGCCTGTATCTGCGGTAAGCGATGTCAGCGCAATGCCGGCAACCGCCGTGGGCAGTGCAAAGGGCAGCTCGATCATGCCGTTCAGCAGCTGTTTCAACGGAAAGCGGTACCGCACCAGCACCCACGCCAATATCACGCCCATAACTGCATTGATGGCAGATGCCACAAATGCGGTCAGCAGGCTGACCCGAAAGCTTGCCAGCACACGTGGTCTTGTGATAGTCTCCCAGAACTCAGCCGGGCTGAGCTTTGCCGTATATATCACCAGCGATGCCAGCGGAATCAGCACGACAATACTTAATATGGAGATCGTCACGCCCAGGGACAATCCAAATCCGGGAATCACCCGTTTGCTTTTCTTTCTCATACCTGCTCCTTATTTTTCATAGATCTGATCGAAGATGCCGCCGTCGGAAAAATGTTTTTCCTGCGCCGCATCCCAGCCGCCGAAATCCTGGATGCTGACCAGATCAATGTCCAGATCAAAAACATCTGCATATTCTTTCAATATCTCCGGATTGGTCGAACGATAATAGTTATCCCCGGCGATGCGCTGGGCATCATCTGAGTAGAGATACTGCAAATACTCGGTAGCCACGTCCCGTGTGCCACGATATTCCACCACATCGTCCACTACTGCCACAGACGGCTGTGCCAGGATACTGATGCTGGGGTTCACAATCTCATATTCATCCGGGTCATCCCGCATGGAGAGATACGCCTCATTCTCCCACGCCACCAGCACATCACCCTGTCCGTTTTCGACAAAAGTTGTCGTTGCGCCACGTGCGCCGGAATCCAGCACCAGTACATTCTGGTAGAGCTTTTTGATAAATGCCTCCGTCTGCTGTTCATCGCCGCCGTATTTCCGGTCGGCATACGCCCAGGCAGCCAGGTAGTTCCATCTTGCGCCGCCGGATGTTTTGGGGTTCGGTGTGATAACATCCACATCATCCCGAACAAGGTCATCCCAGTCCCGGATGTTTTTCGGGTTGCCCTTTCGCACCAGAAAGACAATGGTTGAGGTATACGGTGCGCTGTCATCCGGGAACTTGTCCACCCAGCCGTCCTCGATGAGTCCGGCTTTTTCGATGGAGTCGATGTCATATTCCAGCGCCAGTGTCACCACATCTGCCTCCAGACCGTTTGCCACTTCCAGCGCCTGCTTGCCCGAACCGCCGTGGGACTGTATCACTTCCACATCCTGTCCGGTCTGTTCTTTCCAATGCTCTGCAAAAATCGTATTATATTCGGTATACAGCTCTCTGGTGGGGTCATAGGAAACATTGACGATGCTGACGGTATTGCTGTTTCCGCAGCCGCTCAGCATCCCACCCGTCAAAACTGCCGCCAGCAGCAGACCGATGCACTTTTTGATCTTCATATGGTTTCCCTCTTTCCCATTCAGCGCTGATCCGGTCAATTCCTTGATATCCGATAATTCATACTGAATTGATATGTTTAGTATGTTACATATCATACTGCAAAACTAGTAATTTGTCAATAGGAATCCGGCGGTTTTGTAGGATTGCACAAGGAATACGGATGATTCATAGGGATTTGATAGACATTATAAACAGAAACACACCATAAGTTGTTCTACTAAGCCGCTTGTCTGCATAGGATTAGGCAAAGGCAGAACCCCACTGGTGCTGCCTAAACCAGCGCCGCTGGACGGCAAAAAAGGAGGAGTTCCATATGGATCTGAAAATCAATCGGGAAATGCTTCCCGTTACAGAAGTGATTCTGGACGAGATGCAGGAACAAAGCGTTGAACTGGACTATGTCCTGCCGGACTATGATCCGGATATTTTTCGCATGATCGGCTGTGAGATCCAGCCCACCATCGTCACATCCACCACAGGCACTGACCGCATCACCTATGAACTGCGTGCCGACATCCGGGTGCTGTACTGCGGTTCCGGCAGTACCCTGCTCCAGTGCGTGACACAGCAGATGACATTCACCCGCAATGTTGAACTGCCACGCCCGTCAGAAGACCCCATCGTCACCCTGCGTCCCAGAACGACGTATGCCAACTGCCGGGCAGTCAGCCCACGGCGGCTGGAAGTGCGTGGCGCTGTTTCTGTTGCAGTCCACGTCACCGGCGACCGTCGGCAGGAGGTCATCCAGGATGTTTTCGGGATGCACGTACAGCTGCGGAAAGTCCCTGTGGAATACGCCGCACAAAAACGCCGTGCCGTCAAGCACATCCTGCTCAACGAGGATGTGGAACTCGGTGCATCCAAGCCGCCCATTCGCAGCATTGTCCGCAGCAGCGTCCGGCTGGGACATGAGGAGCATTCCATTCTCGCCGGGAAACTGGTGGCAAAGGGCGAGGCGTCGGTGCAGTTCCTCTACACCTGGCAGCAGGAGGACGGTACAAACGGCATGGAACAGATGCAGTTCACCGTGCCGTACAGCCAGATCGTAGACATGGCGCAGATCGACGACACCTATCGTGGCAGTGTAGACGCACAGGTCATCCGCTGTGACATCAAGCCCTGCCCCGGAAAAGGCGGCAGCATGGACAGCGTGCAGTGTGAAATCGAACTGCGTCTCTGCTGCACCGCAGTCAAAACCGCATCCATCCAGCTGGTCACAGACGCATTTTCCACCGTCTATCCCTGTGAGCAGGAAACCGTCTCCCTGCAAATTGATATGCCGCCGGAGCCGATCTGTGCTGCTCTGCCGTGCAGCGCAGCACTCCAGCCAGGCGACACGATTCCTGCCTGCATCCACGATCTGCACTGCCAGGTACGCAACATCAATATGCAGCTGCTCTCCGACACCAACCGCATCCGGGTCAGCGGTATGCTCTGCTGCAGTCTCCTTGCCGGCGATGCCGAGGGAACGCCGATGCTGCTGGAAAAGGAAGAGGCATTCGAGGTCTACACTGATTCGGACACCCCGGTAGACAACGCCGTCCTGCAAGCGGAGGTCACACCCACCGACTGTACCTATCATCTGTCCTCCGACGGCAGGATCTCCGTTCAAGCAACGCTGATGCTCCGTGGCTGTCTCTGCCCGTCTGCACGGCACGTCTGCCTTTCAGGGCTGACGGTGGACGGCGAAAACAAGCTGGTACGGGACGGCGACTATGCACTCAAGCTGTACTACGGCGTAGAGCATGAAAACGTCTGGGATATCGCCAAACGGTGCCGCACCAGCGTCGGGGCGATCATGGAGGAAAACGATCTGACAAACGAACAGCTGACCACAGCAGGGATGCTCTTCATCCCCATTGTGCAGTAACGGCAGGAGGTACAGCAACTATGGCAAATACGATCTATGAGGACATTGCCTGCCGTACAGGCGGCGACATTTATGTAGGCGTGGTCGGTCCGGTGCGTTCGGGAAAGTCCACCTTCATCAAACGGTTCATGGAACAGCTGGTCATCCCCAACATCCAGAACGAGGCGTGGAAAGAACGTGCCACGGATGAGCTGCCCCAATCCGCCGCCGGCAGAACGATCATGACCACAGAGCCGAAGTTCATCCCGGAAGATGCTGTGGAACTGACGCTGGGAGACAATGCCCGAATGCGGATTCGCATGATCGACTGTGTGGGCTACATCATCCCCAGCGCCCTGGGCTATATCGAAAATGAACAGCCAAGAATGGTACATACGCCCTGGTTCGACCAGGAAGTTCCGTTTAATATGGCGGCAGAGGTGGGAACACGAAAGGTCATCGCAGAGCATTCCACCATCGGTCTAGTCGTCACGACAGACGGCAGCATCACAGATCTGCCCCGTGCCGAATACGCCGAATGCGAGGAGCGTGTGATTACAGAATTGCAGGAGCTGGGTAAGCCCTTTGCCGTCCTGCTCAACTGTATGGATCCGCACACCGCAGAGGCAAAGGCAATGGCAAAACAGCTGTCGGAAAAGTACAGCGCCCCGGTGCTGCCGGTCAGCTGCCCTGACCTGGACGAGACGGACATCTGCAACATTCTCACAGAACTGCTCCGGGTCTTTCCAGTCCGGGAAATCAACGTTTGTATGCCCAAGTGGATTGCCACGCTGGAAAAAGACCACTGGCTGCGGGAATCTGTCTTTTCCTGCATCCGCCAGGCGGCATCGGAGATCCGCACCATCCGGGATACTTCCCTGTTTGCCGATGCTGTCAGCACCTGTCCCTATGTGACACGTGCCGGCATCCGGGAGATCAACATGGGAACCGGCAGCGTCTGCGCCGAAGTGGAACTGGACAGTTCCCTGTTTTACCGCATCCTGGGCGAAACTACCGGACTGGAGATCCACGGAGAAAACGATCTGCTGCCTATCCTGCTGGAACTGAGCCGCATTCAGAAAGAATATGCCAAAATCGAACCGGCACTGCGGGAAGTGGAGGCTACCGGCTATGGCATCGTAATGCCCGACCAGGAGGAAATGACGCTGGAAGAGCCGGAGATCATCAAACAGGGCGGCAGATACGGGGTACGTCTCCGGGCATCTGCACCATCTATCCACATGATGCGTGCCGATATCCGCACCACTGTCAGCCCCATCGTTGGTACAGAACGGCAAAGCGAAGAGCTTGTCATGTACCTGCTGGAGGGCTTTGAAGAAGACCCCACCAAGATCTGGTCCTCCAACATTTTCGGAAAGTCGCTCCACGAACTGGTGGGCGAAGGACTGCACAACAAGCTTTCCAAAATGCCTATGGACGCCCGACTGAAACTCCAGGAGACCTTGCAGCGCATCATCAACGAGGGATGCAGCGGTCTGATCTGTTTCATTCTCTGAGTGTCTGCCGTGAGAAACAAAAAACCGGAACGTAGCAAAATACGTTCCGGTTTTTTGTGCAGGTCCTGTTTGGGCAGGACCGGGAATGGGAAGGGTGAAAGTTGTCTTATTTCTCGTAGGTGAGCGCCGCTGTCTTTCCTGCCTCAGCAGTTCCGGCGCTGCGATGGATTGCCTTGACGGCATCCATATCTGTAATGAGAACTACCGTAAACTTCGGCAGTTCTTTTTCCTCTAACAGTTTCAGGTTTACTGTTGCCAGCAGTTCGCCGGCGTGAATCTTGTCGCCGACCTTGTGCTTTGTCTGAAACCCGGTTCCGTTCAGCGAAACGGTATTAATACCGATATGCACCAGCACTTCCAGTCCGTCATCTGTGGAGATGCCGTAAGCGTGGAGCGAATCCTGGATATCGATAATTGTACCGGAAACCGGGGAAAACACCTTGCCGTCTGTGGGGTCAATGGCGTAGCCGTCACCCAGCACCTTTTCGGCAAACACCGGATCGGGCAGGGACTCCACCGGAACGATCGTGCCGTTTTGCACTGCCAGCAATGTGTTCGCCGGCGCCTCCGGCAGTGTGGTTTCCGTCTTATTCTTCTTCAAAAAATCAAACATTCCCATGATTTCTCATCCTTTCTGCTGCATCTGCTGTTTCCAGCGGATAAATGTTTCACGGTCGGGATACGATGTGATCGCACCGCTGCCCATAACGCTGTAGTTGGCATAATACACGGCAAATTCCAGCCATGCCTGCCACTGTTCCATAGTCACTTCGTTTACATTTTCCTTGGTGATATCCTGCTCTGCCAGGCAGAAGAGCAGCGCCCCGATGATGGCATCGCCTGCACCGGTGGTGTCTTTCGCCTGCACATCCGGATTCGGAACGGTACAGCTGCCCTTTGGCGTCAGCAGCATTGCCCCGTCTTTTCCCATAGAGTACAGGATCACACTGCAGTTTCCGCTGAACAGTTCTGCCGCCGCCTGAGTGATCTCGTTCTTTCCGGTCACAAATTCCAGTTCCTCATTCGACAGCTTGACAATATCTGCGCATGGCAGGAACTCCCTTACCCGTGCCTGGCACTCTGCCGGACTGTTCCACAGCGGCAGCCGGATGTTCGGGTCAAAGCTAATCAGCGCTTTCTTTTCCTGCGCCAGTGCAATGGCACGCCGGTGTGCCTGCTGGATAGGTGCATCAATGAGTGAGACAGAGCAGAAGTGAAGAATCCCCACATTGGAAAACCATTCCGGCTGTATCTGTTCTTCCCGCAGCAGCATATCTGCACTGGGCTTGCGGTAAAAAGAAAACTCCCGGTTGCCGTCCGCTTTCAGCGAAACAAATGCCAGCGCCGTGTTTGCCTCATCTGTCCGGAGAATGCAGGAGGTATCCACGCCTGCATCCTGCAGTGTGTCTACGATATAATCACCGAACGCATCTTTCCCCAGCTGCGTGACCATACGGCTTTCGCCGCCAAGCTTTGCCGCAGCCGCAGCCACATTTGCCGGCGCACCGCCGCAGACACGGGTAAAGGATTCTACTTCTTTCAGCAGACAGTCACGCTGTGCCGGAATAAAATCAATGAGCGCCTCGCCCATCGCCAAAACTTGTTTCATGTCACGCCTCCTTATTGGAAAAACAATTTTCAATTTGAATCGGGTGCAGTTTCCAGAGTGTCACCTCCGCCTGCGCAGACAGCACCGTCAGTTGCGATGCTGCGGCATCGGCGTAGAACCGGGAGGTAAACACTGCCTCGCCGTCGTTGGCAAACAACTCAATGGAAGATGTATCGCAGAAGATGCGCAGATTTTCCAGCTTTTCCAGCGGCACCCGGCGCAGCGGACGATTCTGACCGCTTTCGCCAAACGCCAGGGACAGGAATCCATCTTTCCAGGTGATTCTGCCGTCTGTGCCGAACTGTACTTCCATTTCTTCTCCGGCAGTGTTCAAAATCTCTGCCTCATAGACAAAGTCGGTTTTCTGCTCTGCACTGTCCTGCACCGTCATGTGCAGTTCTTCTCCACGGAGCTTTTGCAGCTCCGGCAGCGGCTCCTGGAAGATCCTGCCGTCTCTCTGGTGCAGGACTCTGGGAATGGTCAGCAGATTTGTCCAGCCGTATTCCCGTTCCGGATAGCCGTAATCACAGTCCGGCATTCCCATCCAGCCGATCAGAATGCGGCGTCCCTGCTGATCCAGATATGTCTGCGGTGCATAGAAATCAAAGCCGTGGTCGAACTCCCGGAACGGTTTCAGTTCATAGTCGCCGTACAGGTCGCCCTCCAGGCGGCAGTAACCGCTCTGGTAAATATTATTGTATTTCCAGTCCTGTGCATCCACACCCTGGGGCGAGAATGACAGGAACCGTACACCGTCCAGGGTAAAACAGTCCGGGCATTCCCACATATAGCCGAAGGGAGTCTCCGAAGTCACACGGTTCGCCAGTTTCCAGTCTTTCAGATCAGAAGAACGGTAAACCAGAATCTCGCCTACATCATCCTTTCGGCGGGAACCCAGCACCATTGTGTAGCTGTCTCCGTGCTTCCAGACCTTCGGGTCACGAACGTGGCAGGTCACATCTGCCGGATAGTCCCGGTTGTACAGCAGCACTTCCTTTTTCTCAAAGTGAATGCCGTCCTTGCTTTCCGCCCGGATGGTGTTGTGCTCTCTGCCACGGGTGATGTAGTCATAGTCCGGGTCATCACGCTGCAAAACATTGCCGGTGTAAAAAACATACAGGGTATCATCCGCTTCCAGCGCCGAACCGGAATACACGCCGTGACAGTCAAACTTTTCATCACTGCACAGTCCCGGTTCGTGATACTGGTATGTCACAAAATCCTCTGTGGTGTAGTGTCCCCAGTAGTTCAGTCCCGGCTTTACATCAAACGGGGAATACTGAAAGAACACATGATGGGTCGCACCGATCTGGCACAGACCGTTCGGGTCGTTGAGCCAGCCCGTCATCGGTGACAGGTGAAACGCCGGTCTCCACCGGGTCTCCTTGTCTGCGCTGCGCTCCAGCGCCCTGCAGGCATTTTTCAGATTGATCGTTCTCACATTACTCATGGTCTGAAACCTCCGTTATGCTTTGGAAACGGCTTTCTCTGCCGCCGGTTTTTCTGCCTTATAGCCAAAGAGCCATGTCAAAATAAACGCTACGCCCATTGCCACCAGCATGGAAACGATATACTGAATCGGATGATTCAGATGCAGCAGGATGGCAAAGATACCGGTAACACCGGTCGCTGTTGCGCCCAGATGGAAGATAGAAGTCATCAGCGCACCGCACGCTCCGCCGATGGAACCGCAGATAAACACCTTGATGTACCGCAGGTTGACACCGAAGATTGCCGGCTCAGTAATGCCCATCATACAGGACAGTGCTGCCGGAAACGCCAGAGAGCGCATTTTCTGATTGCCACGGCTCTTGAGTCCCACTGCCAGACAAGCTGCACCCTGTGCCATATTTGCCGCAGATGCCAGCGGCAGCCAGTGGGTCACGCCGTACTCGGAAAGCTGACCCAGGTCAATGATGGTATACATATGATGCACACCAGCTACAACTGTGGAGGAATACAGACCGCCCATGAGGAATGCACCGATTCCGAACGGAACAGCGATCAGCCACTGCACGCCGTCCAGAACCCAGGTCTCCAGCTGAGAGAATACCGGGCCGATGGCAGTCAGTGCCAGATAGCCGGTCACGCCAACGCTCACCAGGGGCGTCACGAACAAGTCAATGGATGCCGGCACAATTTTATGCAGCCGCTTTTCCAGGAAACACATGAGCCATACGGAAATGATGACCGGGATGACGTGACCCTGGTATCCCACGGCGTTTACGTCATACAAGCCGAACCAGACGGAGAACTTCGGTATCGTTTCCCCTGCCTCCACCACAGATGCCACGTTCCAGGCATTCATCAAATCGGGGTGAATCATAATCATGCCGATTACCGACCCCAGGAACATATTGCCGCCAAAGGCTTTTGCCGCACTGGTGGCAATCAGAATGGGCAGGAATGTGAAAGCGGTATTGGAAAACATATGGAAGATCTTATAAGTATCCGATGCCGCCATTCCGGGAAACAGGGTGCTGAAGCCTTCCAGCAGTCCCATCAGCAGACCGGTGGCAACAATTGCCGGAATGATCGGCACGAAAATGTCGCCCAGCGTTTTGATCGCCTTTTTGAACGGGTTCATCTTCTGCCCTGCCGCCGCCTTGACCTCTTCCTTGGTTGCGGTCTCTATGCCGGAAGCGGCTACGAATTCGTCATACACCCGGTTTACAACACCGGTTCCGAAAATAATCTGGAGCTGTCCCTGGGCAATGAATACGCCCTTGACACCCTCGATCTCTTCGATCTCTTCTTTTTTGATGTTTTTCTCGTCCTTTACGACCAGACGCAGACGGGTCGCACAGTGTGCGCCGGAGATCAGATTTTCCTTTCCGCCGATCTTCTCCAGCACCTGTACCGCAGCTTCATGATAATTCATACGATCATCTCCTTTGAACTTGCTTTCCCTTTCGGGAGATTTCTGAAATAAAAAAATTCCATTTTCTCCGAACAGGCTGTCCGGCTTTTGGGTCGGAGTATCTGTCCTTTTGTTTCTGCTGAAATGTTTCCGGAAGCATCTCAGCTGCCGTGTGAAATCGATTTCTTAATGTAATTCTATTATAGCAGAAACAAGAGAAAATGGAAAGTGGTAAAATCACCAAACTTGTCAAATCTTTTTTGTATCTTGGCACAGTTAATATGAAATCGTTTTCATATTAAGCGTTTGCGCCGGTGCTTTCCCGTTCGTACAGGCGGCACTGCATCTGTGCCATACGAATGGCATCATTGCCGTTCTGGATCATATCCATCAGAATTGCCCCAGCCTCCAAGCCGCCGGTGCGGTGGGAAAGGTTGACAGAAGTCAGATGCGGCGTATAGATGGCAGACATCCGATTGTTGCCGACTGCGGCGACCTTCACCTGCTCCGGAATCTGAATGCCGGCACGGTGCATGGCATCAATGGCGCCGAATGCAATGGTATCTGTGGCGCAGAACAAGCCGTCAAAGGCAATGCCCTTTTCCAGGAACGCCTGCATGGCATCGCTGCCGTTCTGGGTGGTGAATCCGGCGCTTTCGATAATCAGATCTTCCCGGAATGGCATATGGTTCTGCTCCAGGGTGTCCAGATATCCGCTTCTTCTGGCACGACCTGCCGCCTTATCCTTTAAGGTAACGGCAAGGTGTGCGATATTCTTGCAGCCGCAGCGGACAAGACAGTCTGTCGCCAGCTGTGCTGCGCCGTAGTCGTCAAAATACACGCTGGATACTTCCGATTCCTGCTGTCCCATGAGAACGATAGGCTTTTTGTAGGACTTCATCAGCGCCAGATGCTTTTTCGTCATCAATGTACCAATGAAAATAACGCCGTCTACGTTATTCAACCGGAATGTTTTCAGATATTCCAGTTCCTTTTCTGTATCGTTTCCGGTGTTCGCCAGCAGTACCTGGTACCCGGCATTGTTGACCACTTCGGTAATGCCATCAACCATCCGTGCCACAGACTCAGAACTGATCTTCGGAACAATAACGCCGATCAGATTGTTTCTGCCGGTGCGCAGCGTCTGGGCAGAGGAACTGGGACGATAGCCGGTGCGTTCGATCACTTCCTGGATGCGTTTCCGCTTTTCCTCGCTGACATAGCCGTTATTCAGATAACGGGAAACCGTTGCGGTGGAAACCTCCGCAAGCTGTGCGATCGTGCTGATATTCATTTGATACATCTCACCTTTCTGCTTCTGAAAGAGCCTGTCCCATTCTCTGTACCTGCCAGAGCAGACTCCAAACGAAGAAAATATGGGCAGCACCATACAAGGCGACCCTGTCAGTTTTGCCCTGGAAATCCTCTCGATTATTGCGGTTTCTCACATTTATTGTAACATATAGCCATAAAAAATGCAAGCAAAATCTGCATTTTTATGACAACGTCTAATTCCATCGCCCATCTTTTGTGCTTTTTTGATAATTTTATGGAAACGAAAAAGCGTCTGTACCAACAAACGCAGCACAGACGCTTTTCATCCGCTTTATTTTTCCGTCCAGAACTGCATCAGCAGCAGATAGCCGATGCCCAGCAGCAGTGACCAGTTCCACACAGCAGTACACCAGCAGACCGCAGCCAAAAGCAGGGAGATCACGACACTCACACGATTCTGGACACGCCTTTTCTGATCCGGCAGTACGCCGCAGATCGACAGGATACTGCCGCAGACTGCACCGCCGTCCAGGTTGGCATAGGGCAGCAGATTGAACAGCCCCAGCCCCAGATGCAGCATCCCGAAAGCAGAAGTGCGGTCTAAGCTGAGAAAGATACCGCCCAGCGCCAGGTTGACCGCCGGTCCGGACAGCGAGACCACAATGTCCTGCCAGTAAGCGCCGTACTGCTCTGCCGGCGTAAACAGCGTCCCGGCGCCGCAGAGAGCGACACTGCGGACACTGCGGTGAAACAGCCCCATTGCCGCCAGATGCCCCAACTCGTGGAGCAGCCCGGCGAGAAACAGCAGCAGCACATACCTGCCGCCGCCCCACAGTGCCGCAACCGCAGCCACAGCAAAAAAACTGAATTCCACTGTAAATGTGGTGTTTCCCAAGCGCCAGCGAATCATGCACCGGTGATCCACTGCTGTACTGCACGCAGCAGTTCATCCAGCCACGCCACAGGCGGCGCATCCCGTTTGGCAGTGTACTGCGCCAGGAAAAATGCCTGCCAGTCCGGTTTCAGCCAGTGCAGTACAAACACGCTGAGAACCAGCACCATGCAGAGAATGCACTGGGTCAGAGCGATATCATCGGCGTGCTGGGACTTTTTGGGCGATGCCGATTCCGCCAGGTGTATGGTTTCCAGGTTGGGTATCGTGCTGTCGGTGATTTCCGTTTCCGGCTTGTCTCGTTCCAGGGAATGCTCCATCTCTTCCATTTTGACTGCTCCTTTTTTCTCTCTGAAAATTGCCGCTTGTTTTGTTGTAGCATATGCAGCCGGAGAAAAAAATAGACCTGCTGCGGAAAAGGCGCCGCAGCAGGTCTGGAACCGATGGAGTTACTGTTCTTCTGCCGGAGATTCCTTCTGGATCCGGAAGATCATGCGGAACAAGCTCGACAGCAGTTTCGGACTCTTTACAACTACAATTTTCATAAGAAAAAGCTCCTTTCATGTATGGGCAGCTATGCGATGCACAGCGCCTTTCAGCGGTAACGCCTTTGTTCCAGTATATTCCCTGCCGGAGAAAAAGGTGCAGAAAGCCGCCCGGACTTGTTTTTTTCTCTGTCCGGACGGCTGCGTCTCGTGTTCCATTTTTTCTGCTTTTGCGTGTTTTGTTGTCTCCCAAAGGCAAAGATGCGCCTTTTTACGCATTGCATTCCGCAGAGGAACTGCGGTGAAAATGGTATTTCACTCAACTCGTTTTCTGCTTCTTCCTTTTGTTCTTTTTTTCAGGCAACACTGCACAAAGCCCGCCTGACGGCTTTGCACGCAATCTGCTTGCTGATTTTCCGTCATATTGCCCAGAAATCCCTTGCCAGACACAAAGTCTGCCTGCAGAATTTTTGAACAATCTGCCGAAAAATCCAGCTGCGCATCTTACGCACAAGCTTTGTGCAGTGTCGCCTTTATTTCTCTTTTTTACAGCATATTTTTTCTTTTCCCTTTCCGACAGCCAGCAGCACGCTCAGCGCCGCCATGGACAAAAGGATGCTGTTCCCTGCCCGTTCCAGCTGCAGAAAGAATAGAACGATCATCAGAATGCTCTCCGCACACCAGACGATCCGTGTCCGCCGCCGATAAACCTTTTTCTCCAATTCGTCCAAAGGCTTGTTCCGATCTGCTGTCGGGGCGAGACACCATAATAAAATGCCGGATATCGTATAGATCAGTACTGATACGCCCAGCGTAACAGATGCGAACCGCAAAATTGCCAGCACTGCCGCCTGCATTCCCACAGAATACCAATAGCAGCGCATCGGCGTTGCCGCATGAAATCCGCCGGCGTAACTCCGCAGCGGTATGTATGCAGCCAGGAACAGCAGACTCTCACCGATCATGCCGAATGCGATGCCAATGCAAAGTGTCGTCACAAGGTTCAGCAGAATGGAAAACGTCTGCCCGATCCCATAGTGACAGACGGCAAAGCGATCTTCTGAAATCGTACCGTGTGCCACAAACGAACGTGCGATCGTATCCGATAGTTTCGCAAACATCAGAACTTCCGCAGGCTCTTTGCGCTCTCCGGCAGTTCTTCCTGATAAGTCAGGTAAATACAGGTGGAATTTGCAACCAGTGTGGTAACTGTCATTGCCACTGCTGCCATCATTGCTGCCAATGTACCATAAAACTGAATCATTTTTGCTTTCATTTGAATTACCTTTCCTTTCTGTCTGTACCAAGCCCGGTACAGACACTCTGTTGATTTTTACGTTTTCCTTTTGTGCGGCATCCCCCGGATACTCGTCCACAGCAGACCATTCTGCATATTACCGGATGATACCTTTTATTACAGCACACCTCCTTCCTGCATTTCCATTTTGGGATAGGATGTATACCCGCCGTCTGTGAGACGATGCCGGGTACTTATGGAAATACGAATGCAGGTTCTGACTTGCCTGCCGGGACAGATGCACGTTTCCGTCCCGTTGGCGTTGCCTTCACTCGCAGCGGATCAAAAGCCTGTGTTTCAACAATCACGTCTTCCTCCGCAATCCCCACGTATAGTATAGCACAAAAATCTCTCGATTTTTGAATTCTGTCAAAATTAGCAGACAGTTTGTTAAAAATAGCAGAGCGAATTTGTGATGCGTTTCCGAAACGTCCATGGTTTTCCACAGGATTGTACACTTTATAAAATCATACTTTCAATTTACCAGAATCTATCTGTCGATTTTTTCTGTTGGAAATTACAATGCGTACAAAAAATCGACCAGCCGTTTCTGTTGAAAACAGCTGATCGATTTTCATTTTCTATTAAAATGTCACATCATTCTGATGCAGATGCAATAACTTCAGCCACCAGATTCGACGGCAGCTGCTGATACAGCGCCGGCGTAATCCGGAACACGCCCTCGCCCTGGGTCATCTGCCGCAGCTGGAGTGCGTAATCTGCCATTTCCCGGAGCGGCACTTCTGCCTGGATCACAGTCATACCCTCGTCTCCCGGGTTCATGCCCAGTACTCTGCCCCGGCGCTTGTTCAGATCGCCCATAATGTCTCCGGTACAGTCATCGGGAATAGACACTTCCAGTGAACCCATAGGTTCCAGCAGCGTTGGCTCTGCCTGTTTCATGCCCTCTTTATACGCCAGAGATGCCGCCGTTTTGAAGGACATCTCCGAAGAATCCACCGGATGATAAGAACCGTCCACCAGAATCGCCTTTACGCCGACCATGGGGAATCCTGCCAGAACGCCCTTGGTGAAGGATTCCTGCAAGCCCTTTTCCACTGCCGGGAAAAAGTTCCGGGGAACTGCGCCGCCGAATACCTTTTCTTCAAAGACCAGCTCGTCAGACGGATACGGCTCGAACTCGATCCAGACGTCGCCGTACTGTCCGTGACCGCCGGACTGTTTCTTGTATTTGCCCTGTACCTTGACTTTTTTCCGGATGGTCTCCCGATAGGCGATCTTCGGCACGGAAAGCACAACCTCTACGCCGAAATCCTCTTTCAGTTTCGAAACCACAGCAGTCAGATGCTGCTCGCCCAGACCGGACAGGATCATCTCATTGGTTGCCGGGTTCTGCACATAGGACAGCGTCTGATCTTCTTCCAGCAGTTTCTGCACCGCAGCAGCCACCTTTGCCTCATCTCCACGGGCAGCCGGACGAACCGCCATGCCATAGCAGGGCGCAGGGAAAACAGCTCTGGGCAGGCGTACCACACGGGTGCTGTCGCAGAGTGTGTCACCAGTGCCGGCTGACAGCTTGGTAGCCGCAACCAGGTCACCCGTTTCTGCTGCGGCAGTCTCGATCTGCTTTTTGCCGCAGAGGAAGAACAGCTTGCCGATTTTCTCCGCTGCACCTGATGTAACGTTTACCAGATCTGCCCCGGCTTTCAGTGTACCGGATACCACACGCATCATGGAGAGCTTTCCCACAAACGGGTCTGCCAGCGTCTGGTATACCTGAACGCAGACCGGTTCGTCTGCCGCCGGATGCATCGTCACCAATTCCCCTGCCTGGTTTTCTGCCGGAATTTCTTCCGCCGGGTCTGCCGCCGGAACAAGAAGTTCCATCTCCTTGCAAAGCAGATCAATGCCCTCCATCATCTGCGCCGAAGCGCAGGCAACCGGTGTGATCGTGCCGTCACGCATTCCCTTATGAATGCCGTCTACCCGTTCTTTCTGGGTAAACTCTTCGCCGGAGAAGAACTTTTCAAACAAGGTCTCATCGGTTTCGGCAATTGCCTCCGAGAACGCCTGGATCAGACCGTCTACACGGTAGCTGAGCTTTTCAGATACTTCCGATGTCGGCATGGGGATTTCCTGCGCCTTGCCGTCTGCATCATAGCGGTATGCTTTCATCTCGATCAGATTGATGTAGGAATCCACCTTGCGGTCCACGATGACAGGGACAACGACCGGGCAGACCGACGGACCAAACGTGGATTTCAGATCGGTCAGTACATTATAAAAATTGGCGTTTTCATCGTCCAGTTTTGTGACCACGAACATTCTCGGCTTTCCGGCTGCGGCACGATACGCTTTCTTCGTGCCGACACGGACGCCCGACTTGCCGGAAACGGTAATCATCACGCAGTCCGCTGCGGAAATGCCCTGGATCATGCCGCCGGCAAAATCGAACATTCCCGGCGTATCCAGCAGGTTCACTTTCAGTCCGTCCAGCTGAATGCTGCCCGTGGCAGTGCAGACCGAGGAATGCCGTTTGATTTCCTCCGGCTTATAGTCAGAGACTGTAGTTCCTGCGGCAACGCTTCCCATTCGTTCGGTGCAGCCGCCCTGGTAGAGCAGAGCCTCCATCAATGTGGTTTTTCCGGTTCCGGCATGGCCGGCGAGTGCAATGTTCTTGATTGTCATGGTGATTTCGCTCCTATCTTCATTTTTTCTATTTCATCTGCCAAATTGTCGGCAGTACAGCAAGTTGCATAGTTTTATTTCAACTGCATAATACAATTATAGCACATTTCACATTGCAATGCAATAGCCTTTTGCAATAAATTGAATATTTTCGGAATATTGCATAGAGACAAGCTGATATTTTTGCGCAAAGCGGCATCTCGCCTTGTGAATATTTCACAAACTTTCAAAAAACCATTGACAATGATGTGAAAAAATGCTATGATATCTCTTAATTTCAAAATCTGCCGTGGAAATACGGCAAACGAACCAAAGGAGTACAGCACATGGACGCCGCCGACAGCGACACGGACATTATGACAAGTGCATACATATATTATGGTATGAGAATCCATATGGCAGAACTGCGCCGTTTCCAGAAATGGCTGTGTGTCAGTGCTGCCCGGAAAAGGCATGGTTTTCGCCGGATGCGGTGTTAGCTGTGTCTTTTTGCATACGTATATACTTATAATAATTTTGTCCTAAAATGAAAGGTTGGAGAATCCATAAATTATGATCGGTCTAATTTTACTGCAAATCGCTTTGATTGCACTGAACGCCATATTCGCCGGCACAGAAATAGCGGTGATCTCGGTAAACGAAACCAAATTGGAAAAGGAAGTGGAAAGCGGAAACAAGCGTGCCGGATGGCTGCTGAAAATGGTGCGGAACTCCTCCGGATTTCTCGCCACCATCCAGGTTGCTATTACCCTTTCCGGATTTCTGGGCGCTGCATTCGCATCAGACAGTTTCGCCGAAAAGCTGACCTGGCTGCTGCAAAAAACAGGCATCGGCATCAGTGAATCTGTTCTGAACACCATTTCCGTCATTCTGGTAACGCTCATCATCTCCTATTTTTCCATTGTGTTCGGCGAGATGATCCCGAAACGCATCGCCATGAAAAATGCGGAACGCTTTTCCCTCACCATGGCTGGTCCTATCACGGTCATTGCAAAGCTGTTTGCACCGCTGGTATGGCTGCTCACCAAGTCCACAAACGGCGTGCTGCGGCTGTGCGGCATCGACCCCAACAGCGATGAGGAGACCGTAACGGAAGAGGATCTGCTGCTCATGGCGGATGCCGGTCACAAAAAGGGAACCATTGATGCCACGGAAAATGACATCATTAAAAATGTATTTGCCTTTGACGATCTCACGGTAGGCGAGATCTGCACCCACCGAAAAGAAGTAGCGGTCCTGTGGATGGACGAAACCATTGCACAGTGGGAACAGACCATTCACGAATCTCGCCATTCCGTCTATCCGGTGTGCGGCGACAGCGTAGATCAGATCGTAGGCGTGCTCAATGCAAAGGACTTCTTCCGTCTGAAAGACCGCACCAGAGATTTTGTCATGGAACACGCTGTTCATACACCCTATTTCATTCACGAAAACATGAAGGCAGACGAACTTTTCAGCAAAATGAAACGACACGCCGATCATTTTGCTGTAGTAGTCGATGAATACGGCGGAATGTGCGGCATCATCACCGTGACTGACCTGGTAGAGCAGCTGGTGGGTGATTTTGACGATGACGAGACGGAGCGTCAGGAACCGGAACTGGAACGACTGGACTCCCGGACGTGGAAAATCCGTGGCACCTGCTCCATCCACGATGTGACAAAGGCGCTGGAACATGAGTTCACGGACGCAGAAGAGTTTGAGACATTCAGCGGCTTTCTCATTGGCAAGCTGGGCGAGATTCCCAAGGACGGCAGCCGGCTGAAACTGGAGATCGAAGGCTATCTCATCCGCATTCTCAACGTGCGGCAGCATTGTGTGGAAAAGGCAATCGTCCGGGTAGCGGATACTGCACCGGCGGCAGAGTCCTAACGCCGTTCTTATCCAATTAAATTCCCGATCAAATCGGCACAGGCAGACAGCGCTTGTGCCGATTTTTCTGTTTTCGACCCCATCTTATATTTTACGCAGATTTTACATAGCCGCCGTTTAGACTTTACACAGAACGATTATAATAAGACTGTTCTTATCCGTATGTCCGGATGAGGACAGTTTCCAAGAAATCGGTTTCCGCTGCGGAAACCAGAAATAAGGAGTCAAAACTTATGGATATCTTTTCCGTTATCACCCTGCTGGGCGGTCTGGCGTTTTTCCTGTATGGTATGAACGTCATGTCCTCCGGTCTGGAAAAACTCGCCGGCGGCAAGCTGGAGATCATTCTGAAGAAGATGACCTCCAACAAGATCAAGAGCCTGCTGCTGGGTATGGGCATCACCATTGCCATCCAGTCCTCTTCGGCACTGACCGTAATGCTGGTCGGTCTGGTAAACTCCGGCATCATGGAGCTGAGTCAGACCATCGGCGTCCTCATGGGTTCCAACATCGGTACGACACTGACCGCATGGATTCTCAGCCTTTCCGGCATCGAGGGTGACAACCCGTTCCTGAGAATGCTGAAACCGGAGTCCTTCTCCCCCATCATTGCCCTGATCGGTGTCATCATGATTATGACAGCAAAGCACAACCGCACCAAGGATATCGGCAAGATCATGGTGGGATTCTCCGTGCTGATGACCGGTATGACGCTGATGAGCGGCGCTGTCAGCCCGCTGGCAGATTCTCCGCAGTTCTCGCACATTCTCACTGCATTCCGCAACCCCATCATGGGCGTTCTGGTCGGCGCAGTCTTTACCGGCGTAATTCAGAGTTCTGCCGCATCTGTGGGTATCTTACAGGCGCTGTCTCTGACGGGACAGGTCACTTATGGCATGGCGATCCCCATTATCATGGGACAGAACATCGGTACCTGTGTCACTGCCCTGCTCTCCAGCATCGGCGTAAACCGCAGCGCAAAACGTGTTGCCTGCGTCCACATCTGCTTTAACTGCATCGGTACACTGATTATTCTGCCGGTGTTCTACGGTCTGTACTGGCTGCTGGACTTTGCCTTTGTGGCATCTTCCATCGACCCGGCAGGCGTGGCACTGGTACACACCATCTTCAACATTGTTACCACTGCAATGCTGCTGCCTTTCACCAAGCTGCTGGAAAAGCTGGCGTATACACTGGTACGGGACAGCAAAAAGGAAAAAGAGGCGAAAGAAAAGCACGCTATGCTGGACGAGCGCCTGCTGGCAACCCCGGCTGTTGCCATTGAAGTATGTCACGGCGTGACCATCGAAATGGGCGAACTCTCCAAAAAAACCATGGAGCTTGCCATCGGAATGCTGTTCCAGTATGACAAGGACATTGAGGAACAGATCGAGGAAAACGAAAACCGCATCGACAAATACGAGGACAAACTGAACGCTTATCTGGTACGCATCAGCAAGCACAGCATCTCCTCCAAGGACAACCGGACCGTATCCAAAATGCTCCACTGCATCGGCAACTTCGAGCGCATCGGTGACCATGCGGTCAACATTATGGAATCGGCACACGAACTGCACGAAAAGGGACTGCACTTCTCCGGCGACGCTGCCAAGGAGCTGCGCACCCTGTGCGACGCTCTGCTGGAAACGCTGGATCTGGCATTCCAAGCATTTGAAAAGGATGACCTCGCCATTGCGCACCAGGTCGAACCGCTGGAAGAAGTCATCGACACACTGAACCTGGAACTGAAAAACCGTCACATCAAGCGGCTGCAAAATGAAGAATGCACCGTGGAACTGGGCTATATCTACCAGGATCTGCTGACAAACATTGAACGCATTTCCGACCACTGCTCCAACATCGCCGGTGTTCTCATTGAGATCGACGAAAAGCAGAATATCCATAAGTATCTGTATAAACTGAAAGAAACCGATGAGACCTTTCAGGAATCCTATCACGAATATCTGAACCACTACTATCTGGAGCTGGGTCAGCCCTCTCTGGACGAAGTGATCGACGCATAACAAGCAATAGAAAAAGCCCTCTCGGACTACTCGTCTGAGAGGGCTTTTCTGCATTCCGGAACAGCGTGGAGAAGTACCTCCCGTTCATTGGGCAGCTTATCGTCCAGCACCTGTTCCAGCAGCATATGCAGAATCTTTCCGATTTGTTTCCCCTGGGGAATGCCCAGTGCAAGAAGATCAGCGCCGCCTACGGCAAGATCTTTTACACGCAGGCAGGCGTTTTCTGCCAGCAACTGTTCCAGGCAGTTTTCCGCCGCAGTCCACTGTGCTTCACGCCGTTCCAGCACGCCGTCTGCCTTTCCGGCATCATCTGCCCGTTTCAGCGCAAGCAGGCGGCGTACCTGTGTCTCACCAAGCTTTGCCAGGAGACGGCGCATGAAACGTGGACTGTCGCTGAGCGGCATATCATGATGTGCCACCAGCGTACAGACATCGTGGATGCGTGTATGGTCAGCGTGCAGCAGCCGCAGGATCTGACGGGACATCTCAGCGCTTTTCTCAGCGTGTCCGTAAAAGTGGTCGATGCCGTCCGCTCCGGTAAAACGGCAGGCAGGCTTTCCCACATCGTGTAGCAGTGCAGCCCAGCGCAGGATGATATCATGCGGAGCGTTTTCCAGCACGTGCAGCGTGTGTTCCCACACGTCATACTGGTGGTACGGGTTGTGCTGGAGACACTGCTGCATCGGCAGGAACTCCGGGAAAATCGTGTTCCATACGGTGGGATACTGCCGCAGGATTTCTGCCGCCGCATCGCCGTCCGCCAACAGCAGTTTCTGAAATTCGGTGTCGATCCGCTCCACCGCAATGCGCCCCAGCAGCGGTGCAAGCCGCACTGCCGCAGCAGCTGTTTCCGGTTCCAGTGCAAGGCGATAGCAAGCGGCAAAGCGCAGCCCACGGAGAATCCGCAGGGCATCTTCTGAAAAGCGGCGTTCCGGGTCTCCCACACACCGCAGCACGCCGGCAGCCAGATCATCCCTGCCGCCGCAGAGATCTACCAACCCACGCTCCGGGTGATATGCCATAGCGTTCATGGTAAAGTCACGCCGCCGCAGATCCTCTTCCAGGCTGCGGACAAAGGTCACCTCTTCCGGTCTGCGGCAGTCTGTATATGTGCCGTCTACCCGATAGGTGGTGATCTCATAAGGCTCACCGTTCCACAGCACTGTGATCGTGCCGTGTTTTTCCCCGATGGTCAGCACAGTACAGTCCGGAAAACAGGCCTTTGTCTCCCAGGGCATGGCGCTGGTACACAAATCCCAGTCGTGAGGCGTTCTGCCGCAGAGCATATCCCGGACACAGCCGCCCACGGCATACGCCTCATACCCGGCAGACTCCAGCCGGGAGATCAGCTGACAGACAGATGCCGGCAGAGAAAACGCCATGAAAATCACCTCACTTTGGTTTGAAAACGAAAACTGCATTTACAGGCTTATAAGATATATTCCAGCTGTCTTTCCTTTGTTTTCATCCCCATTTTCTCATAGAACTTTTCTGCGGATGTATTTCCTGCCCACACGTTCAAGGTCACTTCATAGCATCCCATTTTCTTTGCCTCCTGCTTGACATAGTCAAACAGGCTTTCTCCGATATGCTGTCCTCTCGCAAAACGATCTACGCAGAGATCATCAATAAACAGGGACTGAAACTGTACCATGTTGTTTGAAAAAGGCTGCTCTTTCACCTGACAAAATGCGTATCCCAAGCAAACATCCTCTTCATTTACTGCAACATAAATGGGCTTTTTCTCATCTTTTAAAAGTGTTGCTAACTCTTGTTCTGTGTATTTTGTAGTATCCGGAATAAAAATATCCGGTCTGATCTCTGCATGGATCTGAAGCACCTGTCCCAACAATTCGATAATTCGGGAAATATCTTTTTCCTGTGCTTTTCTGATAGTCATTTTTTTCTCCTATTCTAATTTGGATTGATATTGTTTTACAAACTGAAATTTATCCGTGTAAAATATAGCGAAACGGTGTGCCGGAGTACTGTTCTGTTTCAATGATAGCGAAGTCATTGCATATTATAATAGCTGCCATCCCATTTCCTAATACGAGATCTAATGCCTCCTCAAATGAAACGTATTTTTTGTCTAACTCTTTTTGATAAGCAATAATATAACATAATTTCGGCACTTTATACTGTCTTGTGATTCTTAAAATTTCATCAGAAAACAGATCGTTCCCGCTATAAGTGATTCTTTCCGTATCTATCATATCTTCTGTACTATGACAAAAACGCTCTATTCCGTGTTTCCGTTTTTTTCCGCTTAACTCAAAAAGCAGTCTGTCCTGCTTTGTCTTTTTTATAAACCTTTTCACGAATGACTTTTCTATTTCTGCAACCATGTAGTTCACCACTAAATTCCGATTTATCATGGCTTTTTTACCCCTATCGTACATTATACTACACCTCTCCGGAAAAAGCAAGAAACCTCATCCCCGGCTGCGAAAATAGTGATACTTCTTCCGGTTGGCAATCAGCAGTACCACCGTCACAACCACGCCCAGGAACTCTGCCACAATGATCGAACTCCATACGCCGTTCAGCTCCAGGAACAGCGGCAGCACCAGCACACAGATGATCTGGAATACCAGTGTCCGTACAAACGAGATCACCGCCGATACCAGTCCATTATTCAGCGCCGTAAAGAATGCCGAACCGAAAATGCTAAAGCCGCAGATTAGATAGGACAGGCTGTAGATCCGGAACCCTTGACGTGTCATTTCCAGCAGCCCGGCATCATAGCTGACAAAGATGTTCGCCAGCAGAGATGCCATCAGTTCTCCGGCTGCCGTCAAAAGCAATGCGCCTACAGACAAAATGCCGATGCTGCGGCGCAGCAGACCCTGCAATTCCTCGTGATGCTTTGCTCCGTAGTGATACCCTACAATAGGCGCACTGCCGATGGAATAGCCCATGTAAATGGCAATGAAAATGAAGTTGACGTACATGATTACCCCATACGCAGCCACACCGTCCTCACCGGCAAAACGCATCAGCTGGAGATTGTACAGTGTATTCACAATAGACATGGACAGGTTCGTCATCATTTCCGACGCACCGTTGGAGCAGCTGCGCCACAGCGGATGCCATTCCAGCTTTGTTCGCACCAGTTTCAACCGGCTGGTGTTGGGATGTGCAAAGTAGATCAGCGGCACGACACCGCCGATAGTCTCTCCGATTCCGGTCGCCACAGCTGCGCCGGCGAGTCCCCAATGGAACACAACGATGAACAGGAAATCCAGCACCATATTCGCCACGCCTGCCGCCAGGATCACATACAGTCCCAGATGCGGTTTTTCGGCGGTGATAAAAAAGCTCTGAAACATATTCTGGAGCATAAACATAGGCAGCGTGAAAATCAAGATCCGGGCGTACAGCACGCAGTATTCCAGCATTTCGCCCCGTGCGCCCATCAGCGACGCAATGGGTCGAATGAGGAAAAAGCACACCAGCGCCGCCGCAAATCCGATGATAACTGCCGCATAGATCACCATGGAAAAATACCGGTTCGCCCGTTTGGCATCGCCCTCGCCGCAGGTCTTTGCCACCAGAGCGCTGCCGCCGGAACCCAGCATAAAGCCAATCGCACCCACCGCCATCAGCAGCGGCATAATCAGATTTACCGCCGCAAAAGGCGTTTTTCCCACGTAATTGGAAACGAAAAATCCGTCCACCACGCCATAAATAGAAGTGAAGATCATCATTATGATAGACGGAAAAACAAACCGCAGCAGTTTTCCTACGGTAAAATGATCTGAAATCTGTATCCGCATTATTTTTCTCCTTTTTCCCGAAATTCCGGCGCCAGATGTGCCGTTTGTTTTTGCAGCAGGTGAATGAATTTTCCCGTCAGCGCCACCAGCTGCTCCCGTTCTGCCTCTGCCATTTCCGCAAACGCCGCCTGCTCGGCATCGTAAATCGGTTTCACGCTTTCGTCAGCATTTCTTCGACCGGACGCTGTCAGATAGATATGCTTTTCTCTGCCCTTTCCAGACTCCAGCCACAGCAGTCCCTGCTTTTCCATCTTTTTCAGTGCAGAGTTGATGGTCTGCTTTCGGCTCAGCGCCAGTGCGCAGATGTCCCGCTGGCGGCAGCCGTCTCCCAGAACGGTAATGGCATAGTAAATATCCATTTCGCTGGGTACCAGCTGCTGCGCACAAGAAAGCGCATAATAAGAGGCATCCATTTCTTTATACAGGTGCATATATTGCAGCTGTGCCTCTTTCGCATCCATATGGTTTCCTCCTTTTTGTCCGATTTCGGACTCGCAATGAATACTACTATACCACAAAATTTCGGCAATGTCAAGCAATTTCTCAGCCGAAAAACAAAAAACCGGTGCAGGCTTTCCACCCACACCGGTTTTTGATATATTCTGCTGTTTTACAGTCTTGTCTGTTCGTCTGCCGTGATTTGCTGCAGGACTTCGCTCGCCAGGTACAGCGAGCCGCAGATCACCACCATACCGCCGTCGGCTTTCGCCTGCGCCAGCGCATCGGCGTATGCCGCCTGGAATGATGCCGCTGTCTGTACGCCGGCATGGTCTGCAAAGCACGCCGCCAGTTCTTCCCGTGGCACAGCGTTCTGCACGAAGTCATCCACACAAGTGACCGTATCCAGCACACCACCCAGTATCTGACAAGCAGTGGGATAGTCCTTGGTGGAGATCATGCCGCAGATGCCGTGAATGGGTTTCTGTCCAGCAGAGCGCAGCAGATCTGCCAGCGCCATAACGCCTGCCTGGTTGTGACCGCCGTCCAGCAGCACCATGGGATCTTTCCGCAGCAGTTCCGTTCGTGCCGGAACACGCACCTTGGAAAAGGCATCGTTCGCCACTGCCGCCGTAATCAGATAGCCGTGCATTCCCAGGAATCGAATCACCTCGATAGCAGTCATGGCGTTGTACACCTGGTGACGCCCCGGCATATGGAGCGTATAGGTGAAACTGTGATACTGGAACACCGTCTCCTCCAGCGTTTCCGAAAGGATACGGCAGTCCTGCATATTGGGGATCACCAGCTGTGCATTTTTCTGCTTTGCCGTCTCCTGTACCAGGCAGACCACATCCATGGGATTATCCGTGGACAACACCACCGGACAGCCCTGCTTGATGATACCTGCCTTTTGTGCGGCGATCTCTGTGAGCGTGTTCCCCAGCAGAGCCATATGGTCGAAGGATACGGAAGTAATTGCGCAGACCAGCGGCTTTTTCACCACATTCGTGGCATCCAGCAAGCCGCCGATGCCGGTTTCCAGAACCACCAGATCACAGTGCTGTTCCAGAAACCAGAGCAGCGCAATGGCGAAAGTGATCTCAAACTGTGAGCAATCCGCCGAAACGGGGCAAGCTTTCACCTGTTCGCAGAACCGGCAGAGCGCCTCGCCGGGAATATCCTGCCCGTCGATCTGGATGCGGTCGGTGTAATGCTGGATAAACGGCGACGTCAGCGTACCGGTTCGAAATCCGGCTGCGGTGGCTGCCGCCGCACAGAAAGCCGTCACAGAGCCTTTGCCGTTTGTCCCGGCAATGTGAATCACCTGTAACTGCTCCTGGGGATTTCCAATCGCATCCAGCAGCGCCTGTATCCGGGACAAGTCATGCACCGGCTTGCCGCTTTTCTGATATCCTTGAATATATGCCATTGCTTCGGAAATCGTCATTGCATTCACTCCCCTGTCCGACGTTCAGAAGTTCTTCCCTGTTCTGTAATTACTGCAAAGCCGCCATAGACTGCATGATCTTGTCCATCTTCTCCTGTGCCTTTGCCAGCTTTGCCTTTTCTGCCTCTACCAGCTTTTCCGGAGCCTTTGCCAGGAATCCCTGGTTCGACAGTTTCTTGCTCAGGAAGTCCAGATCCTTCTGCACCTTTTCCTGTTCCTTCTTCAGCCGTGCCAGTTCCTTGTCCTTGTCGATCAGCTCGTCCATAGGGATAAAGATACGGACGCTGTCGGTCACTGCGGTAGCCGCATCCGGCATCTCGAACTTTTCGCCCACTTCCACAGCGGATGCAGATGCCAGCTTTTCAAAGAATACAGCAGTGCTGCGGTACAGCTCCGGCTCTGTGGTTTCGATGCAGACACGTGCCTTTTTGGACGGCGGAACCTGCATTTCGGTGCGGCGGTTCCGGATGGCACGGATGGCGTCAATGACCTTTTCGAACTGTGCCGCATCGGCATAGTCATACTTTGCATCATAAACCGGATAGGATTCCACAATAATCATGGACTCGCCGCCGGTCAGCACCTGCCAGATCTCTTCGGTGATATACGGCATAAACGGATGCAGCAGTTTCAGCATACCACGCATTACCCAAACCAGAACAGCCTGTGCCTTTTCCATGGTTGCGCCGCCTGCCTGGATACGGGGCTTTGTCAGTTCAATGTACCAGTCGCAGTAAACATCCCAGATAAAGTCGTAGATCTTTGCGCTTGCTACGCCGATCTCGAACTTATCCAGATTCTCGCCCACTTCCTTGGCAACTGCATTGAACTTGGAAACGATCCAGCGGTCTTCCAGTTCCAGATCTTCCGGCAGTCCGTTGTACTGGAAATCTTCCGGCAGATTCATCATAATAAAACGGGACGCATTCCACAGCTTATTGGCAAAGTTCCGGGCAGCCTTTACCTTGTCATCGCTGTAGCGCATATCGTTGCCCGGTGCATTACCGGTCGCCAGCATAAAGCGCAGAGCATCTGCGCCGTATTCGTCAATGACTTTCAGCGGGTCAATACCGTTGCCCAGAGACTTGGACATCTTTCTGCCCTGCTCGTCACGTACCAGACCGTGGATCAGGACCGTATCAAACGGCACTTCGCCCATGTTCTTCAAACCGGAGAACATCATGCGGACTACCCAGAAGAAGATGATGTCATAGCCGGTGACCAGTGTATTCGTCGGATAGAAATATTTCAGTTCCTCTGTATTATCCGGCCAGCCCAGAGTCGAGAACGGCCACAGCGCAGAGCTGAACCAGGTGTCCAGAGTATCTGGGTCCTGGCGCATGGGCTTGCCGCACTTCGGGCAGACTGCGTGGTCTTCCTTGGTAACGACCATTTCGCCGCAGGCATCGCAGTAGAATGCCGGGATCTGGTGACCCCACCACAGCTGACGGGAAATGCACCAGTCCTTGATGTTTTCCAGCCAGTGGAAATAGATCTTGTTGAAACGCTCCGGCACAAATTTAGTCTTGCCGCTCTTGACAGCATCAATTGCCGGCTGTGCCAGGGGTTTCATCTTGACGAACCACTGCTTGGAAACTCTCGGCTCAACGGTAGTGCCGCAGCGGTAGCAGGTGCCGACATTGTGGTTATAGTCCTCGATCTCCACCAAAGCGCCCTCTGCCTTCAGATCTTCTACAATTGCCTTTCTCGCCTCATAGCGATCCATGCCGGCATACTTGGGATATGCGTCTACGATCTTGGCATCGTCCGTCATCACGTTGATAACTTCCAGGTTGTGCCGCAGACCAACTTCAAAGTCGTTCGGGTCGTGCGCCGGTGTGATCTTTACCACGCCGGTTCCGAAGTCCATCTCCACATAATCGTCTGCCACAATGGGAATTTCACGGTGTACCAGCGGCAGGATCAGAGTCTTGCCCACCAGATCCTTGTACCGTTCATCATTCGGGTTTACTGCTACGGCAGTATCGCCCAGCAGAGTTTCCGGACGGGTGGTCGCCAGTTCCAGATAGCCGCTGCCATCCTTGAGCGGATAGCGCAGGTGCCAGAAGTGACCAGCCTGGTCCTCATATTCTACCTCTGCATCGGAAATGGAAGTGAGACACTTCGGGCACCAGTTGATGATGCGCTCGCCACGGTAGATCAGACCTTCCTGGTAATACTTGATGAAAACTTCCTTGACTGCCTTGCTGCAGCCTTCGTCCATGGTAAAACGCTCTCTGGTCCAGTCACAGGAAGAACCCAGCTTTTTCAGCTGTTCTACGATTCTGCCGCCGTACTGCTTTTTCCATGCCCAGGCACGCTCCAGGAATGCCTCTCTGCCGATGTCTTCCTTTTTAATGCCCTCTTTGCGCATTGCCTCCACGATCTTTGCCTCTGTTGCAATGGATGCGTGGTCGGTTCCCGGGAGCCACAGGGTGCTGTAGCCGGACATACGCTTCCAGCGGATAAGAATATCCTGGAGTGTTTCATCCAGCGCATGACCCATGTGCAGCTGTCCGGTGATGTTCGGCGGCGGAATTACGATCGTATACGGTTCTTTCTCAGAATCCACGTGCGGGGTAAAGCTGCCGCTGTCATTCCACATCTGATAAATGCGGTCTTCAAAGTCTTTCGGCTGGTAAGATTTTGCCAGTTCCTGTTTCATAAATGTTCGTTCCTTTCTATTCGAATCGCCGACTGCCAATAAAAAAAGCCCCGGCAATCCTGGAAATTAGATTGCTCAGGACGAATCAGCTTGGGCTGTCCGTGTTACCACCTGAATTCGGCAAAACGCCGCACTCATTGCTGCGCTGTCACGGGCGCACCCGGTGCAGACTACGCACCTTCCGTTTTCCGGAAAGCTTCCCCTGCACTGCTCTGAGGCTACCTTTTTCTGCGCCGCCCGAAAACTTGCACCAACCGTTTTCTCTCTGTCAGAGTCAGCCGCAGAATACTCTTCCTCTTCCCTGCATTTCACACATTTCTTATTATATCGGTTTTCCGCCGGTTTGTCAAGGGCGATTTTGGGAAAATTTATAGTTGACAATTCCTTGAAAATATACTATAATAAAATAATGTCTGAGAGTCTGCCGGAACACAGTACAGGATCTGCGGCAGCGGCAGGACTCTAGGCAGCACTGTGCAAAGCCCACAGGCGGATTTATTGCAGTGCTGCCCTATCACGAGAAACCAAACCACGGCGGCACTTGGCGTTCTGCACCTGCTGCCTGGAATCAAAGGAGCATGAGATTATGGCAAAGAAACAGATTTCAAAATCCGGTGCAGCAAAGCTGCGGGAAGAACTGGATTTTCTGGTAACCGTCCGCCGTGCAGAAATGGCACAGAAACTGAAAGAGGCACGTGCGCAGGGCGACCTTTCCGAGAACGCCGAATACGATGAGGCAAAGAACGAACAGGCGATCATGGAAGCACAGATCATGGAGATCCAGTACACCCTGGACAACTCTGAGATCGTAGACGATGACAGCATTTCCATCGACGAAGTCGGTCTGGGTTCTACCATCAAGGTAAAGAACTTCCGCACCGGCAAGATCGAGACTCTCCAGATCGTCAGCAGCAATGAGGCAAACTTCAAAGAGGGCAAGATCTCTGACGAGTCCCCCATCGGCAAGGGCGCTCTCAAAAAGAAAGTCGGCGACAGCTTTATGATCGAGGCACCTGCCGGCGAACTGAAGTTCGAAATTCTGGAAATCAGCAAGTAATTCAAAATAGATATAGGAGTGAATCCAATGGCAAATCAGAACACACCGTCCGTTCCGGAGCAGGAACAGGACAGCAATGCCCTGCGCCAGATTCGTCTGGATAAGCTGCGGCAGAGACAGGCAGACGGCAACGACCCGTTTACCATCACCAAGTATGATGTAACTGCAAAGGCAGCCAGCATCAAGGCGGACTATGAAGTCACCGAGGCAAAGTTCAAGGAAGAGGCCGGCGAGGACGAAGAGGCGCTCCAGGCAAAGCTGGATACGCTGAAGGAACAGCCGATCTCCATTGCCGGCCGTATTATGAGCTGGCGTGACATGGGACGTGCAAACTTCATTGATGTACGGGATTCCACCGACCGCATCCAGGTTTACGTCCGCATGAATGACATCGGCAAGGAAAACTTTAAGGAATTCAAGAAGTGGGACATCGGCGATATCGTCGGCGTCAAGGGCTTTGTTTTCCGCACCCGCAAGGGCGAGATCTCTATTCATGCAACAGAGATCACCATGCTTTCCAAGTCCCTGCTGCCCCTGCCGGAAAAGTGGCACGGTCTGAAAGACCAGGATACCCGTTATCGTCAGCGCTATCTGGATCTGATCGTAAACCCGAACGTCAAGCAGACTTTCGTTACCAGAAGTCAGATTGTCCGGGAGATCCGTGCGTATCTGGACGGCATCGGCTATCTGGAAGTAGAGACACCGGTTCTGCTGCCCCTGCAGATCGCTGCGGCTGCAAGACCGTTTGTCACACATCACAACACGCTGGACATGGATATGTTCCTGCGCATCGAGACGGAGCTGAATCTGAAAAAGCTGATTGTCGGCGGTTTCGACCGTGTGTACGAAGTGGGACGCATTTTCCGGAACGAGGGCATGGATCCGTCGCACAACCCGGAATTCACCACCATCGAAATGTACCAGGCATACACCGACTATCACGGCATGATGGATCTGATCGAGGATATGTATCGCACACTGGCAAAGAAGATCTGCGGCAAGGATATTATTTCCTACCAGGGTACAGACATTCGTCTGGGCGAACCGTGGGAGCGTCTGACCATGGCAGAGGCTGTCAAGAAGTATGCCGGCGTAGATTACAACGACTGGGCAACGGATGCTGACGCAAGAGCCTGCGCCAAGGAAAAGGGCGTGGAAGTCGAAGAGGGCGAAAACGCAACCAAGGGTCATGTACTGATCGCATTCTTTGATGCCTTTGTTGAGGAACAGCTGATCCAGCCGACTATCATTTACGATTATCCGGTAGAGAATTCTCCGCTGGCAAAGCGCAAGCCGGAAAATCCGGCGTTCACGGAGCGTTTCGAGTACTTCATCTATGCCCGTGAAATGGGTAATGCGTTCTCTGAGCTGAACGATCCGGTAGACCAGAAGGAACGTTTTGTCAAGCAGGTAGAGGCTCGCCGTGCATTGGGCGACATGACCGGTGAAGTAGACGAAGATTTCGTCACCGCACTGGAATACGGTATGCCGCCGACAGGCGGTCTTGGACTGGGTCTGGACAGACTGGTGATGCTCCTGACCGACAGCCCGTCTATTCGTGACGTACTGCTCTTCCCCACCATGCGGCCGCTGCCGAAGCTGGGACAGGGACAGGATGAAGAGGACGCTGCGGAAGAAGAAACCGAGGCGTAAGCAAAAGCAATACATTGAAATGATAAGGGGGAATTGGTACAGATCATTTGTATCTGTGTGCATTCCCCCTTTTTATATTCTCTAAAAAAGTGAGGTCACTTGATGCAGGAAGAAGAAAAACAAAACGGCTCTTCCGGCACGCCGTCGGAGCAGCCGAAAAAGCACAAAAAAGAGAAGGGCAAGTCTCTGATCGAAACCATGCGGGAAATTGACGCCAAAGAGGCGCAGAAAGAGGCTGAGGCAGAAGAACGCCGGCAGGAAATTCTCGCAGAGCGTGAGAAAAAAGAAAAAGAGGCATACGCCAAAAAAATCCAGCAGGACCGCATCGAATTGATGCGGCTAAAACAGGGCATCATTACCGAGAGCGACACCATTTATGAGGAAAAGGAAGAGAAACCTAAGCTTTCCTTTTGGAAAAAGATCTCCAACTTTTTATATCACAACAAGTGGTGGCTGGGGATCACTGTCTTTATTGCAGGTATTTTCGTGTTCCTCATTGTGGATTTTGTCACCAAAGAGCGCCCGGATATGATCGTGCTGCTGCTCACCGATGATGCCGAAATGCAGAGCCACACCCAGCAGCTGGAAGAGTATCTGGAGCAGTTCACAGACGATGAAAACGGTGACGGCAAGGTTCACGTGGACGTGTATCCCATCCCCGTTAGCGAAAACATCAACGATATGGACTACTACACCGGAAACGCCACCAAGCTTTCCGCAGAGTTCCAGATGGGTGAGGCAGTCATGCTCTTCACTGACACCAGAGCCAACGATTACATTATGGCATCGGAGACGCTGACTGATCTCAGCGAAAAATATCCGGGACATGAAAACATTCAAAAAGACGGCTATTATCTGCGCCATACGGATTTTGCCACGAAAATCGACTACCCCGGCAATGTAGACCGTGACCTTGCCATCAGTCTGCGCAAGCCGGTCAAGACTTCGGACAGCAAAGAAAAAATGCAGGAGACCTATGATGTGGCAGAAAAGGTATTTCTGCGCATCATGGACGATCTGGACAACACCACCGAGCCGGAAGATATCGTCACGACCGAACCGGAAACGACAGCGGTCACAACCGTAACCACAGCAAAGGAGGATTAACGATGCTGCGAATCGGAAACCATCTGCCCTCTTCCAAGGGCTATCTCGCCATGGGAAAACACGCCGTGAAACTGGGGGCAACAACGTTCGCCTTTTTCACACGAAACCCCAGAGGCGGCACTGCCAAGCCGATCAACGAGGCAGATGTCCAGGCATTTCTCGCCTATGCGAAAGAACATGACATCGACCGGCTGGTAGCGCACGCACCGTACACCATGAACCTGTGTTCCGCCAAGCCGGACATCCGTCAGTTCGGGCTGAATATGCTCCAGGATGATATGCAGCGCATGGAGTACACACCGGGACAGTACTATAATTTCCACCCCGGCAGCCACACCGGACAGGGCGCTGAAACCGGCATTTCACAGATCTCCGATGCACTGAACCAGACGCTGACGCCGGAACAGACCACCACCGTCCTGCTGGAGACTATGGCTGGAAAGGGCAGCGAAGTGGGACGCTCTTTTGAGGAACTCCGTGAAATCCTGGACCGTGTGACACTGTCAGAAAAAATGGGCGTATGCCTGGACACCTGCCACATCTGGGATGCCGGATACAACATTGCTGACGACCTGGACGGCGTGCTGACCCAGTTTGACAAGGTGATCGGACTGCACCGCCTGTATGCTGTACACCTCAACGACAGCATGAACCCCTGCGGTGCGCACAAAGACCGCCACCAGAAGCTGGGACAGGGCTGCATCGGGCTGGACGCACTGGTGCGTGTGGTCAATCATCCTGCACTGAAACACCTTCCCTTTATTCTGGAAACACCGAATGAGGACGCAGGTTATGCGGCAGAGATCGCACTGATGCGGGAAAAATCAGAGTGAACAACTGGTCCCGCATGACAAAATGAATCAAAAAAACGGTTTTCATCCCCATATCTTGCATCATTTTTGACATTGACTTTTTTTTGAAAATGGTGTATACTAAAAATGTACACAAGGGATACACCGTATTTTTGACAATAGGAAAGGAGCAACCCCATGAAAACGATCTTGCTTGCAGGCGGCGCCGGATACATCGGCAGCCACACTGCGGTTGAACTTCTGAATGCCGGTTTCCAGGTTGTCGTTGCCGACAACTATTCCAACAGCTGCCCGGAGGCAGTAAAGCGTGTGGAGGAGATCACCGGAAAATCTGTAAAGCTGTATGAAGTCGATATCAAGGACAGCAAAAAGCTGGAAACGGTTTTCCAGGAAAACCACATCGATGCTGTCATCCATTTTGCCGGTCTGAAGGCAGTGGGCGAATCGGTACAGAAACCGCTCCTCTATTACCGCAACAACATCGACACCACGCTGTCTCTCCTGGAATGTATGCAGAAATACCAGGTGAACAACATCATCTTCTCTTCCAGCGCAACGGTTTACGGAGAAGAAAACCCGGTTCCCTACACCGAGGAAATGAAGCGTGGCACCTGTACCAACCCTTACGGCTGGACAAAGGTCATGATGGAACAGATCCTGGAGGATGCTGCCAAGGCAAATGAGGCGCTCTCCGTGATCCTGCTCCGCTATTTCAACCCCATCGGTGCGCATGAATCCGGAAAGATCGGCGAAGATCCCCAGGGCATCCCGAACAATCTGATGCCGTATGTGGCACAGGTCGCAGTGGGCAGACGGGACAAGCTGACGATCTTCGGACAGGATTACGACACGCCGGACGGAACCTGCCGCCGGGACTACATCCATGTTGTCGATCTGGCAAAGGGTCACGTCAAAGCCATCGAGTACATCCTGGCGCATGACTGTGTGGAGGTCTTCAACCTGGGAACCGGCACGCCTTACAGCGTGACCGAAATCGTTGAAACCTTCGAAAAGGTCAACAATGTGCCTGTTCCCCATGTTTACGGTCCGAGAAGAGCCGGCGACCTGCCGGAGAGCTACGCCAACGCAGACAAGGCACTGCGTGTGCTGGGCTGGAAAACAGAAAAGTCTCTGGCGGATATGTGCCGTGACACCTGGAACTGGCAGAAAAACAATCCCAACGGTTATCAGAAATAAGTGCCGGGAATATTTCCCGTATTAAAAAAGCGGTCTGGAAGTTGCATTCCAGACCGCTTTTTTTATATTAGAGTATGTTCTGTATCCGGGCATACGCTGACTGCGCCGTCAGATCGTCCGAGAGGATGCTGAACCCGTTCTCATGAGGCAAAGCCGAAATTCATCCCGTCGTACTCATCGTAAACGTGAGAGGACTCTTCTCCGCCGTCATGTCCAAAACTGCCGTTATAGCCGTCATTCTGGTTCTTCTCGTACTTGCTCCACTCATTTTCCCAGTTGCTTTTGGGCGTTGTCTTTTTTTCGCTGCTGTCGGATTTCGTTCCATTGTTCTTTTGCAGACTGCCCATTGTGGTAGTCTCCGAACTTGTCCCGTTCCCGTCAGCATCATAGCCATATCCGGCATAGGGTGCAGCGGCATTCTCCTGCCCGGCACAGCCGCTCAGCAGAAATACGCCCAGCAGCGAGACCAGGCAAAATATCGTATGCCATTTTCGTTTCATTGGTTGCCTCCCAAGCATTTTCACTGCAGGGCATCCGCAATCACATCCAGAATGGCATGACTCACCATTTCTTTGGATTGCAGCGGCAGTTCCTGCTCCGAGTGCTTTCGAATCAGTGTCACCACGTTGGTATCCGTGCCGAACCCGGCGCCGTCTACTTTCAGATTGTTGGCACAGATCATGTCCAGATGCTTTTTCTCCAGCTTTGCCCTGGAGTTTTCCAGCATATGCTCTGTCTCCATGGAAAAGCCGCAGAGGAACTGCCCTTCCGGCTTATGCTGCCCCAGATATGCCAGAATATCCTTCGTCCGGGTTAGCGGTATCACCGCATCGCCGTCCTTTTTCTTTTGCTTTTCTGCGGCGATTTCGGTGGGGCGATAATCCGCCACAGCCGCCGCCATAATCACGGCATCCTGCTGTGCCGCACGGGATGTGACCGCCTGGTACATCTCCTCCGCTGTTGTCACGGGAACGGTTTCCGCAAACAGCGGCGGCTGCAATGCAGTCGGTCCGGTCACCAGTGTGACCTCTGCCCCACGGCGTGCAGCGCACTTCGCCAGCGCATAACCCATCTTCCCTGTGGAATGATTGGTCAGATACCGCACCGGATCCAGGGATTCCTGGGTGGGTCCGGCTGTAATCAGAATCTTTTTGCCGCTGAGGTCTTTTTCACAGGCGATTTCCTGTAAGATCCACTCCAGCAGCGTTTCCGGCTCCGGCATTTTTCCGGCGCCCACATCCCGGCAGGCAAGCATTCCCACCGCCGGCGCAATGATCTTGTACCCGAAACGTCTCAGCTTTTCCAGATTGTCCTGCACAATGGGGTTCTCATACATATGGGTATTCATTGCCGGCGAGATCAGAACCGGCGCCGTGCTTGCCATGACCGTGGTAGTCAGCATATCATCAGCGATGCCGCCGGCGATCTTTCCGATCACATTTGCAGAGGCTGGTGCAATCAGCATTACATCTGCCTTTTTCGCCAGGCTCACATGGGTCACATCAAACTGGAAATTCCGGTCAAAGGTATCCACCAGGCACTTGTTCCCGGTCAGTGTTTCAAAGGTAATGGGGTTGATAAAGTTTGTGGCGTTCTGCGTCATCAGCACATGGACATCCGCATGAAGTTTCACCAGACTGCTTGCCAGTGATGCGATCTTATAGGCGGCAATACTGCCGGTCACACCCAGAACAACCGTTTTTCCTTTCAGCATTTCCCCACCGCCTTATGCCAGTTCGCCGTGCTTTTCATAGTGTGAGATTTTGGAAACAGCGTTTTTGTCGTCCACCAGAACCACCTTCGGCTGCATGGCTTTCGCCTCTTCCGGCGTCACCTGGGCATAGGACATCAGGATCACCTTGTCGCCGGTCTGCGCCTGGCGTGCTGCCGCACCGTTCAGACAGATCACGCCGCTGCCACGCTCTCCGGCAATGGTATAGGTCATAAAACGGTTGCCGTTGTTCACATCGACGACCTGGACTGCCTCATACTCCAGGATTCCGGCAGCGTCCAGCAGATCCGCATCTACGGTAATGCTGCCCACGTAGTTCAGTTCCGCCTGTGTCACAGTGGCACGGTGGATCTTGCCTTTCAGCATGGTGATGGTCATTCAGCGGCACCTCCTGCCTGCATCATAAAGTTGTCGATCAGACGGGTCTTTCCGATGTAAACTGCCATTGCCGCCAGGAACGGTCTGTCCAGTTTCGGGATCTGCTGCATGGTCATCAGATCAACCACCTTTACATAGTCGATCTTTGCCAGCGGTTCTGCCTCGATGATCTCTGTCATTGCCTGAACCAGCTTTGCTGCATCGGTTTCTCCGGATTCTGCCAGCTTTTTGCCGGCAAAGATGCTACGGCTCAGCACCAGGGCAGCCTTGCGTTCTTCCGGGCTGAGATAGGTGTTCCGGGAGCTTTTTGCCAGACCGTCTGCCTCACGGACAATGGGGCATCCCACAATTTCAACATCCATGTTCAGATCCAGCACCATACGGCGGATAACTGCCAGCTGCTGTGCATCCTTTTCTCCGAAATAAGCTCTGTCCGGCTGTACAATGTGCAGTAGCTTGGAAACCACAGTGCAGACGCCACGGAAATGCACAGGACGGCTCAGACCGCAGAGTTCCTTTGTCAGCACATCCATATCCACAAAGCTGCAAAAGCCCTTGGGATACATCTCTGCCGGTGTGGGATGGAAAATCAGCGCTGCGCCTGTGCTTTCACAGAGCGCTGCATCGTGTTCCAGGTCTCTGGGATAGCTTTCCAGATCTTCGTTCGGTCCGAACTGAGTGGGATTCACAAAGACGCTGACAACCACACGATCGTTCTGCTCACACGCCTTTGCGATCAGACTCTGGTGTCCCTCGTGGAGATATCCCATGGTGGGAACGAGACCAACGGTCAGTCCCTCTTTTCTCCATGCCTTGACCTGCTGACGTACTTCTGCAACGGTTTCTGCAATCTTCATGCCTGTGCCTCCTGTTCCAGCTGTGCCATTACTTCATCGGAAATGGCAAACGAATGTTCTTCTGCCGGGAAATTCCCAGCCTGTATTTCATTACGGTATGTGACAAATGCGTCCTGCATAGTCTTTCCGACCTCTGCAAACTTCCGGACAAATTTCGGCTGGTAGTCCATGAACATTCCCAGCATATCCTGATATACCAGGACCTGTCCGTCACAGCCTGCGCCTGCGCCGATGCCGATTGTCGGGATATGCAGCGTCTTAGTGACGAGCGCTGCCAGCTTTGCCGGAACGCACTCCATTACCAGTGCAAATGCGCCCGCCTCTTCCACTGCCTTGGCGTCCTCCAGCAGCTTTCTGGCTGCCTCTGCGGTCTTGCCCTGTACCTTGAATCCGCCCAGGGTGTTTACGGACTGCGGCGTCATGCCTAGGTGAGCGACCACCGGAATGGATGCGTTGACAATCGCACGAATCTGCTCGCAGACCAGCTTGCCGCCTTCCAGCTTTACTGCGCCGGCTCTGCCCTCTTTCATCAGCCGTCCGGCATTGACAACTGCGTCATACACCGAAGTCTGATAGGACAGGAACGGCATATCTGCAACGACCAGGGCATTCTGAGCGCCTCTGGAAACTGCTGCCGTGTGGTGGATCATGTCCTCCATGGTCACGGAGATGGTGTCGGAATAACCAAGGATCACGTTGCCCAGAGAGTCCCCTACCAGCAGCATATCTGTCCCGGCGGCATCCATCAGCTTTGCCATGGTGTAGTCATAGCAGGTGAGCATAGCGATCTTTTCGCCACGCTCTTTCATCGCCTGTAGTGTCTGTACCGTTTGTTTCATATTTTTTCCTCCAAAAGGGAATAGTACAATTTCCGATCACGGAATACTGTCCAGCATTTATCATAGCAGAAAGAGACGAAAAAGTCAAGGCAATATCGCAGAAAACAGCGTGATACAACATTATATAAGATTGTGTTTCCAGCCGCCGCAAAAAACTGCTGTAAAAAAGTTCTCTTTTTCTTCCCTTTTTGCAGAAAACGCCGAAAATTTACAAAGCATTGACAATTTCCGCCGGTTCTCGTATAATGGTATAAGAGCCTGTCCCACACGGTCGGGCAATCACAAAAAGACAGCATCTCTTATGAGGGAAAGGATACATCATGCACCACATTTGGAAAAAATTTGCCGGCGCCGGTGCAGCAGCTGCTGCAGCACTGGCATTGTCACTTCTGGCAGCTCCGGTTTCTGCGGATACCGCAGCAGAGATCGTCACTGCGCCGCCGGTGGCAACTGCAACCACACAGCCGGACGATACACAGCACAGCGGCTGGGAAACCGTTGACGGCAAGCGCTATTACTACGACCCGGAAACCGGTGAAATGCAGACCGGCTGGCTGGTTCTGACAAACGGCAGCATCAGCCGGAGATATTTCTTCGGCGAGGACGGCGCTGTCATGACCGGCTTTTTCCGAACAGACGCAAATACCAGCCCGGTCTACTATGCCGACGAAGAGGGCGCTGTTGTAAAAGGCGGCATTCACATCATTGACGGCAAACCGTACTGGTTTTATGAGGACGGTTCACTGCACACCGGATGGCAGACCGTAAACGGAAAGCGGTATTTCTACGATCCGGTTACCGGCGAGATCACATTCGGCTGGATCATCTGGAACGGCGGATACTATTACGTTACCGAAAAAGACGGCAAATATACCAGCCTGCAGGAAGTGGACGGCGAGTATTACCCCTTTGACGAGGAAAACGGTGCAATCGCAGAAGGACTGACGGAACTGCCAAACGGAATAACACGTTATTACTACGGTGACGGCGCATATCACACGGGCTGGTTCTATCAGAACGGGAAAACATACTATTTCAACGATGTAGACGGTGCCATGTTTACCGGATGGCAGACCATCGACGATCAGACCTATTACTTCCAGGAAAACGGCACTGCCAAGGTCGGGTGGCTGGAGCTTTCCGGCAAGCGCTACTACTTCGATAAAGAGGCAAAACTCTGCACCGGATGGCAGACCATCGGCGGCAAACGCTATTGTTTCCGCACAGACGGCTCAGCGGTGACCGGATGGCAGACCGATGCCAGCGGTTCCAGCTATTACTTCCTGGATGACGGCACGATGGCGACCGGCTGGACTTCCGTTGGAAAGAACACCTACTATTTCCGCAAGGACGGCGTACTGATGCGTGGGGTCACCGAGATCGATGGCAAGCAGTATCTGCTGGCAGAGGACACCGGCATCCTGCAAAAGAATACCACCATCAACGGCATTACTACGGACGCAAACGGCGTTATCATCAAGCGCATCCTGTCCGTCCCCTATCTCAGCCAAAGCGGTTTTCCCACTGGCTGTGAAAGCGCCAGTGCAGTCATGCTGCTGCGGCAGGCAGGCTACAGCACCAGCATTGCCGATTTTGTTGACAAATACCTGGACAAGGGCAGCTTTTACTGGAAAAACGGCACACAATACGGCCCGGATCCCAGCACAAAATTTGTAGGCGATCCCCGTTCGTCCAGCGGTTTCGGCTGCTATGCGCCAGTTATCACCAATGCACTGAATAAAATTCTGACCAATGGGAAAACTGCAAAAAACATCACTGGCACATCGTTCTCGTCTCTGCTGACACAGTACATCGACAAGGGCATTCCGGTTGCAGTATGGGCATCCATCAACATGATGCAGATTGACAACGGCAGACAGTGGGTCGTTCCGGAGACCGGAAAGCTGTTCACCTGGAAACGGCACGAGCATTGCCTGGTGCTGGTCGGCTACGACAAAGACTACTACTACATGAACGACCCGTACCAGAGCAAGGGACTGGTTGCCTATAAGCGCAGCGTGGTAGAGGCACGGTATGCCACCATGGGTTCCCAGGCAGTCGTAATCCAGTAAGCACTTACATACGTCTATCAGCAACACAAAACGGAGGGATACGATGAAACTTTTATTTATCCGCCACGGCGATCCGGACTATGAAAAAGACTCTTTGACAGAAAAGGGATGGCACGAGGCAGAACTGCTGGGACAGCGCATGGCGAACACGCCGGTCACTGCGTTCTACGTCTCTCCCCTGGGACGTGCCAAGGATACAGCATCCAAGACACTGCAAAAAGTGGGCAGAGATGCCACAGAACTGGCGTGGCTGCGGGAATTTCACGCACCCATTCCGGATTTTCACACCGGCGAACCAAGAATTGCCTGGGATCAGCTCCCGGCAGACTGGACCGCAGAGCCGAAGTATTACGACAAGACACGCTGGTCGGAAACCCTGCCCATGCTGCAGGGTCACGTGATCGACGAGGCAAAGCGTGTCTGGAACGGTCTGGACGAGATCCTGGCACAGCACGGCTATGAACGGGAAAACAACTATTACCGTGCAGTTCAGCCAAACGAAGAGACGCTGGCGCTTTTCTGCCACTTTGGCGTCACCTGTGTCATGCTGAGCCATCTGCTGGGTATCTCCCCTATGATCCTGTGGCACGGGTTCTGCGCTGCGCCTACGTCCGTTACTTCGCTGATTACAGAGGAACGCCGGGAAGGTGTGGCTCTGTTCCGAATGAACGCTTTCGGAGACACAGCGCATCTCTACGCCAACCAGGAAGAGCCTGCATTCGCTGCAAGATTCTGTGAAATATATGCGAACCAGGAACAGCGTCACGACTGACGCTGACAATCAAACAGCAATCACGCAAAAACGGCACTTTTCGAAAAGTGCCGTTTTTCTTGTTATGCTTTTTTAGAAATAAAAAAGCAGCCTTATTTATCACAAATAAGACTGCAAGTTTGGCGGACAGGGAGGGATTCGAACCCTCGATACGCTATTAACGTATACACGAGTTCCAGTCGTGCGCCTTAGACCAGCTCAACCACCTGTCCAGTTATTCTGCTTCCTGCGATTTGAGGAAGTGGTGCGAGTGACGGGACTTGAACCCGTACGCCGAAGCACACGCCCCTCAAACGTGCCTGTCTGCCAATTCCAGCACACTCGCTCTTCATGTTTTTCATGTGTCGCATTCAGCTTTATTATTATAGCAGAAAAGCAGAGGTCTGTCAATAGCCGAAATCACTTTTTATGTTTATTTTTTGTAAATATAGAGTGAATTTCAGAGAAGAACCGTTTTTTCTGCGTTTCATACCCCGGGACAGAAACAAAAAAGCAGATTCCATGAGGGATTCCCGCACGAAATCTGCTTTGTGATTCTTTTCAATACAGTGCTTACAGCATCTCAGATACATCATCTGCGATCTGTTCTGCTGTCAGATGATTCTCTTTCAGAACTTCCTGTACATTATAACGATCGAGGAATTCTTTTTTCAGACCAAAGCACTTTGTCTTTACGGCAGAGTCGCCGTAAAACCGGGCGATCTTCTCACCGAATCCGCCGTCCAGAATGCCGTCCTCCAGCGTAATCACAACCTTGTGATCTGCTTTCAGCTGTTCCAGCAGTGCGGTGTCCTGTCCGGTGATATAATACGGGTTGATAACAGTCGGTGCAGTACCGGTCTTTTCCCGGATCTTCTCGGCTGCTGCCACACCCAGGTGATAGAACGAACCCAGCGCCAGAATTGCCACGCCGCTTCCCTGCTGTGTCACTTCATAGCGGTTCAGTTCTCCGAAGTCCTTTGTCACTGCCTTGCCGTCCGAAACATACTGTGCCGGCACACGGATCGCAACCGGATGTTCGTTCTGATCCAGCGCCCAATCCAGCATTGCCTGATAATCCTCCACCGTTACCGGCGCCAGATAAACCAGGTTCGGGATGTTGGAGATCATGGGAATATCGTAGATGCCCAGATGTGTCACATCATTCATGCCAAAGACAGAGGCTGCAAAAACGGAGATAGTCACAGCGCTTTGATTGATGCAGACATCCTGGGACAGTTGGTCATAGGTGCGCTGTAAGAAAGAACTGTATACGCCCCAGAACGGCTTTCCGCCGTTTTTCGCAATACCGGATGCCATAGCGGCAGCCTGCTCTTCTGCAATGCCTACATCAATGAACTGTTTGCCCGCCTTTTTCCGGATATCTTCCGTAAATCCGAATACGGTAGGCGTAGCAGAAGTAATGGCACAGACACGCTTGTCCTCTGCCATCTTCTTTTGCAGGTACTCACAGGTAAAGCTGCCGAAATCGCCGTCACCGCCGAACGAAACCGTAGTCTTTCCGGTAGCCGGATCAAACGGCATACACCAGTGCCACTGCTCCTTGTGCTGTTCTGCCAGTTCATAGCCCTTGCCCTTCTGTGTCACGATGTGTACCACTACCGGCTTTGTGCTGTCCTTGACCTGGCGGAATGCAGCGATCAGAGACGGGATATCGTTGCCGTCCTTCACGAAAACGTAGTCCAGTCCCATTGCCCGGAACAGGTTGCACTCTGCCTTGCCGTCTGTATCCCGGAGGAGTTTCAGATTCTTGTACAGACCGCCGTGGTTCTCTGCGATGGACATATCGTTGTCATTGACCACAATGATAAAGTTGGTGTCCATCTCGCCGGCAAAGTCCAGACCCTCCAGCGCCTCGCCGCCGCTGAGTGAGCCGTCACCGATCACAGCGATCACATTGCCGCTTTCGCCGTTCAGATCACGTCCCTTTGCCAGACCGCTGGCAAGGCTGACAGAGGTGGAAGTATGACCCACGGTAAAGAAATCGTGCTTGCTCTCATGCGGATCGGTATAGCCGGAAATATCGTCGAAATGTTCCTCATAGAGATATGCGTCTTTTCTGCCGGTCAGCATCTTGTGGGGATAGCTCTGGTGGGAAACGTCAAAAACGATCTTATCCTTCGGGGAATCAAACACATAGTGCAGTGCGATGGTCGCCTCCACCATGCCGAAGTTCGGCCCGAAGTGACCGCCGTGCTTGCTCAGACGGAACATCAAAGCCTGGCGCATTTCAGCCGCCAGCGCATTCATCTCGTCTTGATTCAGTTTCTTCACATCTTCCGGTGCATTGATTTTTTCCAGATACATGGTTTTCCTCCTAATCGTTTTCATTCTTCGGGGAACATTTGTCCCAGGTGAGTTTTCCGGTTTTTACTGCCTCTTCATAGCGGCTGATCTTATAATTCAGCCGTTCCAGCGTGACATCGATCTGTGCCTTTTGATCCAGCAGAGCATCCCGCTGATCCAGCAGCAGCTGAAGCCGTGCCGGAATGGTATTGTCGCCCTCCTGGCAAAGCTTGACGTATTCGATCATCACCTCCACCGGCAGACCGGCATTCCGCATACAAATGGCAAGCTCCACCCAGCCCAGATCATCCGGCTGGTAGTCCCGGTTGCCGCTGGGCGTCCGGGTCACTCTGGGGATCATGCCAACACGCTCATAATAGCGCAGCGTGTCCTGCGAAATGTGATAGGTTTCACTGACTTCCTTGATGGTCATGCTTTCTCTCACCTCCTGCAAGCATATTATAGCACCTGGAGTCAGCTCCAAGTCAATACCCAAACGCAAAAGTTTACATTTTAGACACAACGCAAAAAGCACTGCGGAACGGTTTTGTTCCGCAGTGCTTTTTTTGGATTATGATTTTATTGTCTGATAAAAATTCGGGTTTCCCAGCGGTTCTGCTGTCAGACGGAATATCACACAGCCATCGGGACAAACCACAGTCTTGCTGTATTTTCCGTCGCCGCCAAGATTTCTCAAATCGCCGCCGCTGCGCACCGCATCCATCAGCGGATACAACAGTAGCATGACCTTGCTGCATATCCCATAGCCATCTGTATTCACCGGACAGCCATAGGTACAGCAGTAGCGATCTCCGATCTCTTCCCCGTTTCGACAGTAATTTTCCGTCTGTTCACTCTGAAGGAATCCGGTCACCGTTATGGTAAATGCAAATTCTTCTGCAAACCATTTTTTCATTGCTGTTCCTCTTTTCAGTTTGTCTGCTGAATCGAATCAATTTTCCACTGTCCGTTTTCCAAAACGATCTGCGCCGTCAGCGTTGCAGATGTGCCAAAGTCGTCATACTGCATGGATGCAGTGAATGCGCTGTCTGAAAGATCCGAGACCTCTGCTTTTCCGGAAGTCCAGGAGAATCCGCCGCTGGTGGCAAACTGCCTGCCGTACAGACTGCCGTTTGCGTCAATGTACAGCGGCTGGTCTGTACCGAGAATTGCCACATAGCGGCTGTCGATCATTTTCTGGGTCAAGCTGGATTCCATGTAGGCTTTCAGATCTGCTGTACTGGAAAACTGGGTTTTTGCCACCTTCTCATAAACAACGCCCGACCCGGTCGAACGAATGGTATCGCTTTCGTCCTTCGGCAAATTGCCGGCGCCGATCTGGTCGATATAATCCAGTGCGCCGAACAGGCGTTCTGCCGTTTCTTCATAGGCAGATGTGTCCCCGGCGCTCTGTGAGACGGCTGTGGTCTCCGCTGCCGTGGTCTCACTGCTTTCCTGTGCCGGCAGCGTCTCCGCAGCTGTCGTCTCTGTATCGGCGGTCTCTGCCGTCTCTTCCGGGGCAGCCGTTGTTTCTGCCTGGGTCTGTTCTGCGGTCGTCTCTGTGCTGCGCTCCGTCAGACTGGACGAGGGCGTTGTGATCTCACCGCAGCCGGAAACACCCGTCAGCACAGCTGCTGTCAGCAATGCAGCCAGCCAAAACTTTTTATTCGTCTTTTTCATCTTTGCTTTCCTCCAAAAGAATGCTTGGCAAGTCAGCCTTTTTTTCATGATATTCCTTGAGTTTCTGATTCATTTCATTTGCCGTCTTTTTGAATACCTGATAGTTCAGCGCAGACGTGAAAAAATAAACCGCTGCACTGGTCAGACACATTCCCAGAACGCCAAAAAAATTCGGAGTGTACCAACCGTAAAAATATCCGCACACCAGTACAGATACCGTAACCAGCACATAGTGAATGGTCAGCCGTATCATCCCCTCCCGGTTGCTCACGTCCTTATGGGGCAGGACCAGCTCCGTAATGCCGCCTGCCAGCACACCAATGGACAAGATCTCCGGCAATACTGCATACGGGATCCAGGAGTGCCAGAGTTGCCGCTGCCCCGTCAGGCAGTAGATTCCATACCAAAAGATGCAGGCGATCAGCGTACCAGTCACAGCCGCTGTCGTCACGGAAAGAAAACGCTTGAATCGGTTCTTCATCGCCGCACCTCACAGTCCAAGCTGTTTTTTCAGAGCAGGAACATACTGCCGTGAAATCATAACTTTTTCGCCGTTTTGCAGGATTGCCTCGAAACGTCCGCTGAATGACGGCGCAAACCGTTCCACTTTTGCCAGGTTCAAAATCATCGACTTCGAGATTCGGATAAAATCCGTCCCGGCAAACCGCTGTTCCAGTTTATAAAGCTTCTGTTTCAATTCCGACACCTCCGATTTTCCATATGCAAATACCTTGTTATCCACGGACTCAAAATAGTACACACTGTCCGGATGCAGCACGCTCATGCTGCCATCCTCGTGATACAGCATCAGTTTTTCGTTCTCCATTTGCAGTGCATGGAGCAGGTTCATCACACGCTGAGACAGTGTGTTGGCACGTATGATGATCTCCGCCTCTTCTCCCGGCGGCAGGTTTTCAATGGTCACTTTCATGAATGGACTCGTTTCCTTTCTGCCAGATAATGCACGGCAAGATATGCGCCCAGCAGCACCAGAACTGCGCCGCCGATATACGCATACATGGCAGGGACGGTCACCGTTTTCCCGGCAAATTTTACGGTACAGTCCAGCGACTCCCGGATGGCATCCACAAGCGCTTTCGGAACACCGTCTGTCTCCATCTGCGCCAGAACGCCACGCATGGCGTGATTCCGCACCAGCGCTGTCATATACGTGCTGGGCAGAAAGGACAGCACCTTTTGCAGTCCGCTGCCATAGCTGGAAATGGGCATATATGCGCCGCAGAGAAAGCCATAGCCGGCGCTGACCAGTGTTCCCACTGCGGAGATCTGTCCCTGGGTGCTGAGGAAAAAGTGGATCAGCGACGAAAGCGCTGTGCCGAAAAGCACCAGCAGCACAATGTCCGCACTGAGCAGCAGGATATCCTTTCCGGAAAAGAACCAGCCGATCGTCCGCACATATCCCAGACACAGCGCCAGCGCCGCAAAGCATACCAGCAGCGAAGAGATCGCCGCACCCAGGAAATAGCTGCCGGACAAGACCGCACTGCTTACCGGCGAAATGGTCAGATCCTTCCGGGCGCCGGTGATCTTGTCCTGTACCATCAGCATATTGGAACAGAACGGCACAGTAACGCAGCTGACCGCAAAAATGGAAGAAATGAGCTGCGCCCCGACAGCGCCGTCGATCAGCTTTTGAGAAAGCGAAAAGCCGTCCGGAAGATTTGCGGTAAACGAATCCCGGTAAACACTCCCCAGAAAAGTCGCATACAGCACCAGCAGAATTGCCGGCGTGATAAGCGAAGTGAAAAACATTCCCTTGTCCTTGAAATACAGCTTGATGTTACGCAATACCATGGCTTTCAACATAAGCAGCACCTCCTGTCGTCTTTCCTGTCACAGCCAGGAATACATCATCCATTCTGCCTTTCATGATCTCATAATCCTGGAACAATTCCGGATGCTGTACGATGAGTTTTGTTGCCGTCCGGGTGTCCGGCACAGATATGCGGAACGCCTCGCCGTATGTCTCTCATAGGGCATCTGCAAAGACGCCACTGCGGATTCCTTTGCATGGTACAGCGTGATATAATCCCCGGTATAGCGGTTTTTCAGCTCCAGCGGCGTTCCCTCCGCTGCGATCTTTCCCTCATCCAGAATCACAATGCGGTCTGCACCGGCAGCCTCTTCCATATAGTGCGTCGTCAGAAAAACGGTCATGTGCTTTTTCTTTTGCAGGATAGAAATGACATTCCAGACTGTCTGCCGTGTCTGCGGGTCCAGTCCCGTGGTTGGTTCGTCCAGAATCAGCAGCTGAGGACGGTGAAAGATGGCACGGGCGATGTCAATGCGCCGCCGCTGTCCGCCGGAAAGCTTTCCCACACTCTGTTTCAAAAGCGACCGCAGCTCCAGCAGATCATCCAGTTCAAACAGACGCTTTTGAAATGCCTTCCCGGTGATGCCGTACAGCGCCGCACGGTTTTTCAAGTTGTCCTGCACAGAAAGCTGTCTGTCCAGGACGGAGTTCTGAAACACCACGCCGATATCCTGTTTGATGGCGTTCATGTTTTTCAGCGTATTCCTGCCGTTCACATAGATCTGACCGGTGTCCTGCCGGAGCTGACCGCATATCATGGAGATTGTAGTGCTTTTTCCGGCGCCGTTGACACCTAAGAATGCAAAAAGCTGTCCTGTCTCCACTTGCAGCGATAAGTTGTTTACGGCATGGATTGCGCCGAAACTCTTTTGCAGATTTTGAATCTCAATACATTTTTCCATATCCATCCCTGTCCTCTCTGTTCTTCGGAATCTGTTATCTTGATTATACCTTTTTTCTGACCGGATAACAAGCCCTAAAATGCAAGTGGTCGATTTCCAGCGGTAAGATGCAAAAAGAGCCGCACCGCTCCGGTTTCCCGAAGTCGATGCAGCTCTCTTGCCGTGCGTTCCGGATCAATCCGAAAGCGCAGTTACTTTTTATGCCGCTTTGTCAAGATCGCCAGCAGCAGCGAGAATCCGCAGGCTGCAATCAAAATGGTGATATGCAGTGTGCTTTCTCCTGTCTTTGGCGTTCCCGGAATGTTCTGCCGCTGCGGCAGCGGAATTCGTTTCTTGACAGATGTCTGTGCAGAAACATCGTTGGCAGCCGTTGTCGTCGTCTGCGTGCTGTTGTCTGCTGCATGATCTCTGTCTGTGGTAATGGTCGTGGTCGTTGTGGTATCCACGATCACATGATTCTTCCGGGATGTGGTCTGTCGGATGCTAGTAGAAGTATCCGATGTCTCACAAGTGGTATTTTCTGTTGTCGTGGTGTTTGTCGTTGTCTGTGTGCTGTGCTGTGTGGTGTGTGTTGCGCTTGAAACACTGCTGCCTGCCGGCTTTGAACTGGTCGTTTCCGTCGCAGTGACTGTTGTAGAAGTCGTGCGGCTGGTTTCTGTCAAAGTCGCAGAAGATGTGGTGCCGTTCTGACGGGATGTCGTTGTCTGCACCGTGTGTTTGGAGGTCGTTTGTGTGGTCTGGATTGTGGTATGTGTGGTAGTCGTTGTGTTGGTCGGACCTGCACTGGAAAGCGTAACCGTTGCCGTTGTCTGCGATGCTGCGGAAGAAGTGGTGCGGTGTGTTGCTGTGGTGGTAGTCGTTGTCGTAGTGATAACAGCAGTCGGTGTGGTCAATGTGGTGCGTGTCGTTCCCTTTGTCTGAGAAGTCTCCGTACCGGTTGCCCTGGTCGTGCTGGTCGTCGTTCTGCGACTTGTGGTATGTGTCGTTGCGGTAGTCGTCTGTGTTCCGGTGTGTGTTGCCGGCGATGCCGTAGCTTTCGCCGTTGTTGTGGTTATCTGTGCTGTGATATGTGTGGTCTGTTTTGATGTTGTGGTATTGCCTGCTGTGTGTGTCGTGGTTACTGTCGTATGTGCTGCCGATGTGGTATGTGTGGTGGTGGTTTCAGCCGTCTGCGTTTCCGTTGTGCCGGCTGTCACACGCACCGTTGTTGTACTGGTTTGTGCTGTACCGCCTGTTGCAGAAGTGGTTTCTGCAGATGCCGCTGTACTGGTCTGTGTCGTAGACTCTGCCGAGCCTGCGGCTGTCTCCGTTGTCGTTGTAACCGTACCGGTGACTGTTGTTGTTGTCGTCGTAGTCTCTTCCGGATCACGATTCAGATATACGTTCAGAGATACCACATCTTCGCCCTTGGCGGTGTTAAACCCATCCAGACAAGTTCCGGACGTGATATCCTTTTCTTCCGGTATTCCCAGAACAATGCAGCCATTCAGTGTGCGGTTATCTGTCTTGATTTCCAAACGACCGGACGATAATTTTTCATTATTCGCCTTGATATATTCCTCAGCGTTATACCCTGCCGGGATGCTGTCGATCCACAGGCGATAGCCTGCCAGATATGTGACGCCGTCTACCGTCACAGACAAAGGCAGATCGTCAAAACGATACGCTCCGGCTGCGTTGGTATAGGCAGTCTGTTTCGCATCGGGCAGCAGTTCCCACTTTCCATTGCGGTAATAATACTGCTGAAGGATGATCTTTACATTGGCGATACCGGACTCGCCGTCGCCGATCTCATGATCCCGGTCTGCATCATCCCAGACAATGCCGGAGATGGACGCACCGGAATCCTTCTGTACAATACCACCGTCATAGCCGGTGATATTTGCCGCCTTGACAATGTCATAATCCACGCCACGTACCTGATAGCAATACGGTGTGTTTCCGCTGAATGCGCTCGCCAGGATCAAGAAGTTGTCCGGCTCCTGGAGATCCAGCGTGCCTGCGATCAGATCGCTGTCCTTATTGCTGTCTGCCGCCGCATGGTACTTCGTTGCTGCGTAGCCCTCCGGCATTTCGCAAAGCTGCATCTGATAGCCAACCAGATATCTCTGACCATCCTTTTCTATAAAGGTCGGCAGATTTTCAAAGCGATAGTGACCATTGGATGCGCTTGCAGTCGGCGTTCCGGCTGCAACAGGCGTTGCCGTTGCTACCGGTGTACCCGTTGCCACAAGCACAAAATCCTCATCCAGTTTCCAGGTGGTGTCGTGCGTGTCATAGTAGCTCCGGGTCAGCTTGACCGATGACGTTGCCACACCCACTTCGTCCGCATCCTGGATGCCGTTGTAGTTGGCATCATTCCAGATGTAGCTGTCAATGGATGCAGTTTCGATGGGCGTTAAGCCGCCGTCATAGTCCGTGTTGCTCTTTGCCTTGACGATGTCATAGGTCTTGTCGCCCACGGTTCTATCGTAATACGTATTGCCGCTGGATGCCTGTGCCAGAATGATTACCTCGTCTGCATTCTCATACAGATTCAGCGTATCAGCGAACAGGTCGCTGTCCTTTGTGATATCATTTCCGACACGGCACTTCGTCGCAGCATAGCCCTCCGGCATTTCGTTCAGACTCAGCTGATATCCTGCCAGATAGCGCTTGCCGCCGATTTCCACAAATGTGGGCAGATTGTCGAAACGATAGTGTCCGTCACCGGATACTGTTGCAGTTGGTGTTCCGGTTGCTACTGGTGTACCAGTTGCGACCGGCGTTGCCGTTGCGACTGGTGTACCCGTTGCCACCGGTGTACCGTCTGCCACAAGCGCAAAACTATCGTCCGGTTTCCACTGCTTGTCAGCATCATCGTAATACTTCCGGGTCAGCTTGACTGTTGCCGTTGCCACACCCACTTCGTCCGCATCCTGGATGCCGTTGTAATTGGCATCATTCCAGATGTAGCTGTCAATGGATGCAGTTTCGATGGGCGTTAAGCCGCCGTCATAGTCCGTGTTGTCCTTTGCCTTTACAATGTCGTATGTCTTGTCGCCCACGGTTCTGTCATAATACGTGTTGCCGCTGGACGTCTGTGCCAGTATGATTACCTCGTCTGCATTCTCATACAGATTCAGCGTATCAGCGAACAGGTCACTGTCCGTTGTGACATCATTTCCGACACGGCACTTCGTTGCAGCATAGCCCTCCGGCATTTCATTCAGACTCAGCTGATAGCCTGCCAGATAGCGCTTACCGCCGATTTCCACAAATGTGGGTAGATTGTCGAAACGATAGTGTCCATCACTGGATACCGTTGCAGTCGGCGTTCCGGTTGCTACCGGTGTACCTGTTGCGACCGGCGTACCCGTTGCGACCGGCGTACCCATTGCTACCGGCGTTGCCGTTGCAACTGGCGTTCCTGTTGCCACCGGCGTGCCGTCTGCCACAAGCGCAAAACTATCGTCCGGTTTCCACTGCTTGTCAGCATCGTCATAATACTTTCGGGTCAGCTTAACTGTTGCCGTTGCGATACCCACTTCGTCCGCATCCTGGATGCCGTTGTAGTTGGCATCGTTCCAGATGTAGCTGTCAATGGCTGCGGTCTCGATTGGCGTTAAGCCGCCGGCGTGATCTGTATTGCTCTTCGCCTTGACGATGTCATAGGCTGTGCCGCCAACGGTTCTGTCGTAATACGCATTGCCGCTGGATGCCTCCGCCAGAATGATTACCTCGTCTGCATCCTTGTACAGGTTCAGTGTGCTGATGCCTGTTGCAGTCTGCACATACAAATCGCTGTCCTTCGTGATGTCATTTCCCATTCGGAATTTCGTTGCAGCATAACCCTCCGGCATTTCATTCAGACTCAACTGATAACCTGCCAGATAGCGCTTGCCGCCGATCTCCACAAATGTGGGCAGATTGTCGAAACGATAGTGTCCGTCACCGGATACTGTTGCAGTTGGTGTTCCGGTTGCTACTGGTGTACCAGTTGCGACCGGCGTTGCCGTTGCGACTGGTGTACCCGTTGCCACCGGTGTACCGTCTGCCACAAGTGCAAAACTATCGTCCGGTTTCCACTGCTTGTCAGCGTCGTCGTAATACTTCCGGGTCAGCTTGACGGTTGCCGTTGCGATACCCACTTCGTCCGCATCCTGGATGCCGTTGTAATTGGCATCGTTCCAGATGTAGCCGTCAATGGATGCGTTTTCGATCTTCGTCAAACCGCCGTTATGCGATGCGATGGATTTCGACAGATCCGCCGGCGCATATGTTACATCGCCGATGGTGACAGTATGTTCCGTCACGCCTTCTGTTGCCTTAGCTGCCAGAATAATATGTGATTCGTCCTCTGCCATCAGACTGCCGTCCTCAGGATCCAGGAAACTGTTCAGCTGATCCCGATCCGGTTTTGCGTACTGCTTGGTCACCGCATAGGTATCCGGCACAGTTGCCAGATCCAGTTCGATATAGTAACCATAGATGCGGTCCTTGTTGTCCGCAGCGCTGCCGTCAGACAGATCTCCCGGCACATGAACATCCAGACCGTCAAACTGATACGAACCGTTGTCCACGATCTTGGAAACTTCGCCGAATGTATCATCCGGTACCCATTTTCCATTCTCATAGATGTCACGTTTCAGTATCACACGAACCGAAGTCGCCACCGGCACTTCGTCCAGATTGTACAAACCGTCATAGTTCTTGTCGTCCCAGATCGTGCCACGGATAACACCCTTGTCCTGCTGCTTGAGTCCGGCATCATAATGTCCGGTATTCTTGCTGCGGACCAGGTCTACCTGGTACATCGTACCGTTTGCATCCGGCACTTCCCGTACGGATGCACGGTTCTGGTTTCCGTCGGCATCGCTGTACGCATCTGCCGCCGGTACAATAAATTCGTTTGTGCTTGTCAGATATGCGCTGTCCAGTCTGAGGTCGCTGTCCTTGGTGCGGTCAGTTCCCACACGATACTGTGTCGCCAGATAGTTGCCGCGGAGATTTTCCAGACAGAGCTGATAGCCTGCGGCAAAATCCATATTGTTGATTCTCACCCAGGTGGGCAGATTCGCCAGTGTGTATTTGCCGTCTGCATCTGTGCTTGTGCTGGCTGTATACGCCGTGCCGTTCGGCTGCCACTGGCTGCCGTCATAATAATACTGTATTGCCTTGACGGTAACATTTTCAATTGCCGCCTTGTCCTCTGCGGTATTGGCATCATCATCCGACTTATCCTGGATGCCGTTGTAATCATGGTCGATCCAGATCCGTCCGGAGATATCCCCGGCTGCTAGGCTTGTAAAGCCGGCATCATAACCGAAAACATCTTCCTTTCGGAGAATGTCTCTGCCGTCTACGGCATAATCCGTATTGTCCGTATCCGCAGCCGCACAAGCAAAATAAGTGCCTGCCGTCAGATAACGGCTCTCTGCATCCAGGTCGCTGTCCCTTGCGGGATCATCGCCCTGCTGATACCAGGTAATGGTGTAATTGTCCGGCACTTCGCTTGTCATCTTCAGCTGATAATAGCAGAGGTAGGTTTCGCCGTTTGCATTACAGAACGTATCCACATTGTCAAACCGATACTCGCCGTTGGCATCAGACTCCTTCTGGGAGGGGTTGCCGGTAGGCTGATAGTTGCCGTTGGCATCACGGTAATACTGCTCCAGCGTAATTTCTACGCCGGAAATGTTTCCCTCGCCGTTATCCTGCAAGCCGTTGTAATTCGCATCGTCCCAGACACGTCCAACGATCTGCGCCTTTTCGACCTGTTTCAAACCGCCGTTCCAGTTTGCCTGGTCTGCAGCATCCGCAATGTCATAGTCGCTGCCGTTGTAGGTCTTTCGGTATTCTGCATCTGTTTTTGGCTGTGCAGCTGCTGCCAGAATCAAGTATTCATCCGGTGCTGTCAGATAGAGGTTCTCGCTCTGATACGGGTTTTCAAGTCTTTGGAACTTGCTGTCACCGCCTGCCTTGGTAATGCCATAGGTGATCTTGCCGTCAGCGTCCTTCGGCAGTGCGTCCAGTTTCAGCCGATAGCCAGCCAGATAGCGTTTGCCGTCGACCTCCACAAATGTGGGAACATCATCAAACTGGTATTCCCCGTTGCTGTCGGTTTTTACGGTTGCGGTGTAATTCGGCCGTGCGGTCGGTGTCCATGATGTGCCGTCCCAGTAATACTGTTCCAGCGTCATCGACAAGCCTTCCATGCCGGTTTCACCAGATGTCATATCGCCGTCATAATCCGCATCGTTCCAGATTCGTCCGCTGACGGATGCGTTCTGGAATGCCCGGATACCGCCATGGTACTCGTTTATGCTGTCACGGTTTTCCGTGATGTCATAAAGCGTATCTGTACCCGGAACTGCACGGTAAGTGCGGTCATAGTACTCGTTGTACTGCGGCGTACTTCCGGTATACTCTCCGGTAAACGACTTTGCCTCTGCTGCAACGATCAGATACTCCTGCTCGCCCATCAAAGTGAGTTCGCCGTTGTCCCAGTGCAGCTTGTTGTCGTTGGCGAATACGGTAACCGCATTGCCGTCCGGCAGTGCATCCAGATGCAGCTGATACCCAGCCAGATACCGCTTGCCGTTTACTTCTGCATAGGTGGGAATGCCTTCGAAGTGATATTGTCCATTGGAATTTGTCACTGCCTGCATTGTGACTGCTGTCTTTTTCCAGGTAGTTCCATCCAGATAATATTGGTACAGTGTCAAGTTGAGATCGCTGCAGCCGCTTTCGTTCAAATCCATCGTGCCGTCATAATTGAGGTCATTCCAGATTCGTCCGTCCATTGCCGCAGTCTGAATCGCTTTCAGTCCGCCGTTGTATACGCCGTCGGAATCCACCGCAGTGACAATATCATAATCGACATTGTTGTACTTCCGTACATAGTAACTGTGGAGTCCCGATTCAATGCTGCCAACGCCATGCGCCGCCTGCTTTGCCAGCAGGATATACTCGTCCGGCTTGTTAAAGTCTATCGTCTTACCTGCATTCGTTTCCTGAGATGCTGCCAGCAGGTCACTGTTGATGCAGTTTCCTGTGGAATCCAGCACCTGGTACTTGGTCACCGCATAGCCATCCGGCACGGCATTCAACCGCAGACGGTAGCCTGCCAGATACATCTTTCCGTCAACCGTCACAAAGGTCGGCTGGTCAGAGAACTGATATTTACCTGTGGCTGCATCTGTCTGAACGGAATCTGTCTTGACAAACTCCCACTTTCCGGCGTTGTCCAGATAATACTGGTCGAGATATACGGTCTGCTGTGTCGGCATTGCCGATTCACCGGTTTCCTGCAAGCCGCTGTAGTCCTTGTCGAACCAGACAGTGCCTTGAATCTTTCCGGTCTCGAACGCTTTCAGACCACCGTTGTAAACGTCGATCACGTCCGCATTCAAAATGGAATCGTATTTCTTATTTGTGACAGGATCCGTCAGATCATAGGGAGCATTGCCCTGTGACGGCTGTGCCGTCAGGAAGTAGTCCCCGTTGTCCGGTGCAGTCAGATAGTTGGTCACTGCGATCCAGTCGCTGTCTGTTTCTGCGTCACTGGTTGCCTGGCGATACCGTGTCACCGCATAGCCCTCCGGCACATCCGCACGAATGCGGTAATATGCCAGCTGGTCTACGCCGCCGATCACAAAGTGCGTCGGCACCTTGGTAAATTGATATACGCCATCCTTGTCAGTTGTGACTGTTTCGTCTGCACCCATCTTGACAAACTGCTTTGCATCGACATCATAGCGATACTGTTCCAGAGTGACAGAAACGCCGCTCTTGCCCTTTTCGCCATTGTCCAGGATACCGTTGTAGTCCGTATCTTCCCAGATCGTACCCTTTACCGTTGCAACGCCACGCTCTTTCAGACCGGCATTCAGATCAGCATAATCTCTTGCCTTCACCAGATCGTAGTACTTCTGCTGTGCGGTGTTCGGGGTGTCGATATTTTTGATGTTCGTGCCGCAGACATATGCCCAGTTGTAATCGGTATACGATTCTGTACTGTTGGACTGTGTGCCTGCCTTTGCCTCCTGTGCCAGAATCATCATTTCGTGATTGCCCTTCAGCACAGTGATTGGCAAGTCACCTGTCCGCTGGCTGTCCTCGGTGCCATCGGCGGCATCGGTCACATACAGCTTGCTGTAAACCTTTGACGGATCTGCATCGTTCCAGTACTTCGTTGCCGCATAATCCTCCGGCAATTTTTTCAAAATCACCTGATAACCTGCCAGATACCTTACGCCGTCCTTTTCCACATAGGTGGGGAGATTACTGAACGTGTACTTGCCGTCTGTCTTGGTTTCGTGTATCCGGAATGCTGCACGTTCCAGCACCCATTTGTCATTGCGATAGAAATACTGCTGCAAGTGTACGACTGCCGGATTTTCGCTGTCATAGTATGCTGCTTCATCGTCGTCCTGGACACCATTATAGTTGGTATCCTCCCAGACCACGCCGCTGACAGAGGCAGTTTCAAATGCTTTCAGACCGCCGTCATAGCCGTCATAATCCTTTGCCTTGATGTAATCGTAGGCATAATCATGATCTCCCTTGTTCGCTGCCGCATCATCATAGAGAATGTACGGTTCAAAATAGGTGTTTTCGTCAATGCCCGGCTCTGTCTCCGGCTGGGACTTCTTTGCGGTGATGAAATAGTCACCGTCTGCCGGAGAGGTCAGATAAGACGCAATGTCATAATCGGTGTAGCCTGCGCCGTGCTGTTCGTTCTGCGAGATCAAGTGGCTGTCCACCATCTGGGTTTCCGCATCGCCGTTCTGCCGATACCGGGTAACGGCATAGTTTTCCATACCGCTGGGCAGCGACAGCAGTTTCAGACGATAATGTGCCAGCACCTTTTCCCCATTGATTTCCGCATATGTGGAAACATCAGAGAATGTGTACTTGCCGTCTGCATCGGTTTTTACCTGGTAGGTGTGAACCAGCTGATAGCTGCCGTTTTGCAGCACATACTGTTCCAGCTGAACAGTCGCTCCGGCAATTCCCTTTTCGTAGAATTGGGTCGTGCCGTCCTCTGCGGTCACCGTGTTGCGGATACCGTCATAGTCAAATGCCTCCTGGCATTCTCCGGCTGCATTTTTACCGTTGTCCTCCCACAGATAACCGGTTACTTCAGAAGTCTGAATTTCCGTAAAGCCGCCGCTGTAATCCAGCAGACGCTGTGCTTCACCGGTATCGTAATGGGTGTCCTTATAGTCAATGACATTGGTGTTCTGGTTTGTCGTCCCGCCGGCAATGATAATGATATTATCTTCTGTGTCATAGTTGTGGTGCGTTGCTGTGGCATTGCCGTTTGCGTCATACTCGAACCAGTCATCGCCAATGAGATAGTACTGCATATCGCCGGTATATTGCAGGTCACTGTTTTCCGCAGAGCGGCTGCTCGGATACTGCTTATACTTGGTGATCGCATACTTTTTGTACAGATCAGCGTTCTTCTCCGGATCGACATACAGCCGATAGCCAGCCAGGTACGTCTTTCCGTCCTTCTTGTAATAAGTCGAAACATTCTGGAATACATAGGAACCGGATTCCGAGGTTTTGATATCCCGGTCTTCACCGGTAATCGCTACCCATTTTCCAGTAGCGCTGTCGTAATAGAACGGTTTCAAGGTCACGGTCACACCCTCGATACCCTTTTCAAAAGTATCCCGGATGCCGTTGTAGTTTTCATCGTCCCAGATCCACTGTCCGATAAATCCACGGGAGCCGTCCACGAATCCCAGAGAAATGCTCTTGTTGATCTGGAAGGTCTGTCCGTCATTTTCAAACAGCGGCTGCTGGTTTGCGTCATAAGGCACACCGGTCTGGAACGGCCGTGTGCGGAAGTTGTTCACTGCCTTGGTCAGATCGTTGTCATCCGCAGCCTCCAGCGGATCGTTGTGCAGCACAAACGGAGAAGGCTTATACGGGGTAGCTTCACTGCCCTCATACTTTGCAATTGCCACATAGTTCTTGTTCGGATAGAGACGGAACTGATAATAGCCGTCATCCCCAGTGTGGAAAATTGCCGGATTGCCGTCACCGTCTACCGCAGCTTTCGATGCGATATTGCCGTCTGCATCGACCTCGTGCATTTCCACCGTCACATCTTCCAGTTTCTTTTCGGTTTCCTGCATGATGCCGTCGCTTTCGATGGTGCCGTTGTTGTCTGTTTCATCGACCCATGCCCAGCCGCCGTAGGTATAACCTCTGGAGACACCCAGCATATAGGATGTCATGGCAGTGTCATAAGCCTGGTGCTTTGCCGGATCTTCTTCCACCGCATCAACGTGAATCAGTGCAGTCTGTACGACAAGCTGATTCACAGACGATTTGATATTTTCAACGCTGTTGGTATTGGAAATTACTGCATCATCTTCAGCATGACTCATACCATTATAGATGACCTTTCCGTCACGGTAAACCTTGAGCCTTGTCTTTGACTCGCCAAGTTCCCGTGTGGTAATCGAATACTGGTCGTATCCCTTCGGCAGCGTGTACCGCAGCCGGTAATCACCCGGTGTCAGATTCGACAGGATGAAGTAGCCCTGGTTGCCGTAATAGTCGCTTTCGGTGGTATAAACAACCGGACCTTCAAACGTATACTGATAGGAATTGGTGTTGTTTTCTACAATGGTCTTTGGCTGACCGGTCTCCTCGTCAATGACAATATAACGAACCTTTTCCGGATTCGGGTTGCTGTCGGGGTCCAGATCGGCAATCACTGCCTCACCGTTGACGTTGACAGAGTAGCCCTTCTTGGTCAGCAGCTCTACCTTTACGCCGTTGATACCCGGATCGTCCGGCTTTCCGTCGAAGTCGATATCCGTTGTCCACTTTCCGGTAGGCAGCAGCCGTCCGTTAGCAGACATCTCATATTCCGCCTCGTTGCACTGACCATCATAATTGAAGTCGCTCCAGACATAGCTGCCGATATAGCCCTTTCCGCTGGGTGCGGAAATATAAGCGCCAGCCTGTTTGTTTTCAAATACATGGTAACTCTTGTCGGCAGATGTCGGAGAGCTGTAACCGGAAGCAAAGGTGTTCCACTGAGTTACACCCTCCACTTTCTTTTTGATCGTTTCGGTGGACAACGCATTTTCGTTTTCATCATCTACTGTCGGCGTACCCACATATTTGGGCAGATTCAGCGGTGCGTGCATCTCATAGTAGAGTTCCATACGACTCTGCTTGCTCAGCATGGTATCCGCATTATTCATCTGCGCCCAGATTGCACGAATGCCACGCACCAGCTTGTCATACTCTGCATCAGAGATCTTGCCGTTTTCATGGTCGCTCATCAGATCCGACAGCTTGACAAAATACGACTCCTTTTTGTTTATGTTTTGATACAGGTTACGATAAAATTCATTTCTCTGCGTACTATCCAAACCGTCTGCTGGTTTCGGGAGTGCATCAACATCCTGTAGTTCATAGCTGCCGTTCTTCTTGGTAATCGGTCCGACCCAGACTGTATATTCTGACGGGTCAACCTTAGAGGATGACGTACCGCCGGACGAGGTCCTTTTCAGCTGAACAGACTCCGGAATCAGATAGCCGTTCCACTTGGATTTACGCTCGGTGTCATCGGTTGCTTTGGTGTCGTTTTCATAAGGCAGCACATCATAGAACAGCAGTGTTGTATATTCTGCATCGCTGGTCGAGGCATTCTGCATAGAGGCAGAGTACGAATAGTTGCCGCCTTCCTGTACACGAACCGGAACATCCGCTTTCACGGAATCCAGATCAGAAGTCGATGTTTTCATTTGTGTGACATTATCAATGGCAAGCAGAGCGATCGCCTGTGATGTGATCGTCAGCGTCATATCACCGCTGCTGCCGTTGTCGTTGACATCATGGCTGTCTACTTCGTAAGCAACCATTTTCTGTGTCTTGCCCTGGTCGTCCGGAATATACGGCCGGAATGAACCGTTCTTGAATCCGTATGCCTTTGCCTGCATCAGTTCCGTAGACACGATGTTGTTATTGCTGATATCCAGCGGCACCATCAGTTCTACTACAATGCGCTGACCCGGCTCCAGTGTTCCGGAGAACTTGAAGTTGACGATCTTCCGGTTCAGTACATTGGTAGAGATTGGTTTTGTCACAAAGTAGGGGTTGGGATTCTTTTCCTCATCCATGGCAACATCGGTTTGTTTTACGTCTGCATAGGTTTTTGTCTCTACATCTACATCAGCCAGTGAAACATCACCGGCTTCTTTCAGAGAAACAAATTCTCCCTTTTCATTTTCAATATGCCATGTCCACTGCGGTGTCACATCGTCCAGGTTTTGCGCAGGCGTTACCACATTATCGTCGCTGTCTTTTTCTGCTGTGCTGGTATAGTGATCGCCTACATAATAGCCTGCAATGCTGCCATTGGAATCATCCTGATAGTTCACATACTGGAAATTATCCGCAGAGAGAGACTCCAGGTACGGCAGTGCCAGAGAAACCGTCGGTTCCGACAGCTTATCGGATTCCGCACCCTTTCGGTTATACGTAGTTGTTTCCAACAGCTCCTGGCTGAGATTCTTATACGTAATCGTATACTTCAGCATCTTGCCAGTACTGCTGCTGATACCGCTGGTATTGGAATCCCACTTGTATGCTGTCTTTGCAGCGCCGCTGAAATACTTGGCATCAATATCAATGCCCAGCCACGGCAGCTGCGGATCCAGATAAAAGCCCACTCTGGAGACTTCTCCGGAAACCGCATACTTAAAGTCATCGCTGCGCAGGATCACGCTTGCGAAATGGTTGTTGTGTACAGAGTTTGCAATTGATGTATCATTCGGCGCAGTAGTAAACGCAACATGAGGACTGTTTTCCTTGATACTCTCGCTCAGAGATACCAGACCATAGTGATCCTTGTCCACATCATTGCGGTCCTGTCTGCCCTCTTCTGCATCGTCTGCGTCTGCATTCATATACAGCCCCTTCGGCACCGGGAAATACCGGGGTGCCTCTGCGTCGGTCAGTTCGACCTGGGTTCCGGAAATTGTCTCCGTGAAGCCCTCTGTCCGGATGACCCAGCGCACCTGGCGAATGGATTTGTTCAGATTGATCTTGCCGGATGTGATTTCTTGTTTCAGCTGCTCATTGGTACTGTCAAAATGCAGTTTGCCGGTCTCCAGCGAAATGGTCTGGTTTGCATCCAGTGCGTAACCATTTTCATTACCGATGCGTACCCACCAGCTGGTTCCCTTGTCGTTGTTTGCATAAGCGTTGGAATAGATACCGTCATCCTGCTCCGTCTCCGGTGCAAGGAATTCTGCTTCATTGGCAGGGTACGTGCTGATCAGCACATACGGATACACTTTCAGATGATTTTCCAGAATGTCATGCACCTGGTCTGCATATGTAGCATATTCGGTTGCCAGCGCATCTGCCGACGGAATCGCCCAGTTACCGGTAGAAATTTCCGTCACATTCGGATAAACCAGCTCGGAAACGTGCGGCAGAACATCCGGCTTATTGACCGGAGCAACCTTGGTCGTACCACGCAGTGTCGCATAGTTCGCCAGATTATAGTTCACCACAAATTCGTTTACCGACGCAGTGTCATTGGACACCTGGTCGATGTAGCTAATTGTTTTATAGACCTGCTTGATATGGGGATCTTCTGCGATGGTGATAGAGGAGTTCGGGTCATTGACACGCACACGCTCATAGTTCAGATCCGCACGCACCGTGGTCTCCGGCTTTATAACAGCGATCTTTGCAGAGGATGCGATCAGATAAATCTCACCCGGCACAACGCCGTCAAAGGGTTCGATCTCCTTAATTGTGCTGTCCTTTGTGCTGTTTTCATCCTTCACACGCACTGCATTTTGCAGCTGCATTCCCTCCATGGTCTGCCCGGTGAAGTTGAAGTCATAGGTATCATATACGATATCACTTGCCGGAACTTCCTGCCGCTGTTTCTTCTCATAGACGATATTGCCGTAGTCGTTATAGACATAGCCGTTTTCGTCCTGTTTCGGCATGAGACAGCCGCCACGAGTGTAGTACTTGCCGTCTGCGTCCCGTTCTGCAAACAGGCCATCCTTTGTAATGGCAAACTTGCCGTCTGTCTGTTCGAAGGTCACATAGACCTTGGAGTAATAGTCCTCCCAGCTGCTGTCTGTGTCGTTTTGCAGTTCCAGGTTGTCGATCCGGGTCTTGATCTTAAAGTTCAGCGTGCCGTTGAAATAGCCTGCCGGGTGATAACCTGCAACATAGGTCTTGTCATCCTTACAGTTGAAACCTTTTTCTGCCGGCGTAGTAATCTCGAACACCAGCGTCTCGCCGCCACGCTTGGTGGCAGAGTCCGCCCGTGTCAGTCCGTCTGTTGTATTTTCTGCCGGTGCAACATCTTCGTCAAAGTACCGCTGTGTCAGCTCAATGCCCCAGCCGTCATCCCTTGCCTGCGCCATGGTCAGTGTCTGCTTGGCGCCAGACTTATCTGTGTATTCCAGATAGTAGTCGTCCATTAGGTCGTCCTCATCCCAGTACCGTACATTTTCCGGCAGCTGGAATGTCACCACCATCTTGGCGTGGAAAATACTTCCACGATAGCGGTAATCCGTCTCGGACTGGCTGGAAACCTTGGCGCTGTACCAGAGGATATCGCTGTAGTCAAAGTCTTTTCCGTTGTTCTGATACTTCTGACGAGTTTTCACTTCGTCCAGATTCTCTGTATCTCCGGTAAAGCCCTTGAGACCTGTATCTGCCTTTTCCGCAGCCACCATGTTCTCCGCCTTCAAAGACGGTGTCTGGGTGCGGATCTTCAGCGTGTTCACAACGCCGGCATCCTGTATGATATTTGCAGAAGTGATATCCTGGAAAGTCATATCGCTGCCGTTGTCACGCAGTGTCACATCCCGGTTCAGTGCAGAACGGATGCGTTCATACAGCGGCTTGTCCTTCCGGTATTCGTCCATTTCCATGGAATCGCTCTCGGCATACCGGCTCATGCTGCCCAGCATATAGCTGCCGTCTTTTTCAAACTTATGTTTCAAAATAACATAGGAATCCGGAATGGTGGTCGAAAGTCCGTCGTTGTCTGTGTCCGGACGCATGGGCAGGGTATCTTCGGATTTATAATAGTATACAGTTCCATGATAATACCGTTTCATGCTAGCCGTTGCCGCAACTGCATCTTTTCGTTTGTCTGGTTTCCGAGAATCAAAGGTATAATAAGTGTTAATCAGCGGTGTAATCACTGCCGCCGAACATACTGTATACGGATTTTCGGGAATGTCATTGTCCGTGATAAACCGGTAAGCGTTCACTCTGCTGGAAACATAAGAATAGTTATTCAGATAGTTTTTCAGCAGGTCTTCCTCTTCCACGCCGTTTATCACATCGTCCGGCTCTGCATAGGTAAAGGTCTTGATGCAGAAATTATACAGACTGCCGTTGCAGATTGCGGCATCCTTTTTCTGCTTTTCTGCCAGTTCAGCTGCCGTCATTGCCTTTTCGGTGTCGTTTTCTTCCTTGGCGAAAATCTGCACCACATACCGCTTGGTAGAATCATCATAGTAGACCTCAGTATCATAGAGTGCCATTTGATCTGTCAGCTTAGTGGTAGCATCCTTGTCGTACAGTTCCCAGTTCAGAGGCTTGTTGTTTTTGTCGTTGTCCGTGGTATAGCGAGAGCCATCCGCCGCAACCGGAACGATGCCATAGGGCAGAATGTTGGTGATGACCGGCAGCGAGAGCGAACCCTTCTGACCGCCGTCTGTACCATAGCTGTGCAGCGATTTTTCGTTGTTGTACCCTTCAGTACCGGCACTGCCGCTGTAGCCGTACTCATCCCAGTAATAGTTGTTCTCCACATGGACGTTGATCCAGTTGACTTCACCCTGTGTCTCGGTGTAGTACTGCTCTACCGTCTTGCCATACATCTCGGTTTCATCCTTGCCGATGGTCTCGCTGATGGTTGCCCAGCTGCGCACCAAAGGCTTTCGCTGCACGGCTCTTGTACCAGTTTCGGCAAAGAACATGGTCGTGCCGCTGGAATAGCGGCCGATGCTGTCGTTGTTGGTGAAATGATAGCTGCCGTTTTCCTCTACAGTTTCCTTGTTCTGGATATTGTAACCGTTTACTGACGGCATATTCGGAGAGGATGCCAGATATTTCAGACTATCAAGCTGTTCATTTGCCGTATCACAATGGAAATACAGCGGACTCCAGAGATAGTCCATACCGTACAGCTGGTTGTGCTTGGTCAGCGCCTTGGTGGAACCGTCCCAATGGTCGATGTCATAGATCTGATAGTACAGATGATTCTGACTGCCCTCTGCCACATAGGGCTGGGTGAGAACACGGTCATACCAGGTGCCGCTTGCCGTATCGGTATATACTCTCGCCGGAAGTGTCACTCGTGTGATATAGCCGAAATCGCTGCCTCTGCCGTACCACTTTTTCAGCGGCTGCTTCACAGTGATCTTCACCACATACGGGGTATACTCGTCTGCGTTGTAATATCCGTCTGCGCCGTCTGTAATATCTGCATTCTGCGCCGCATCCCGCATTGCCTTTGGTGCAAGATACTGCGGATTTTTGTCTCCCGGTTTCTGAATGATCTCTGCGGTAACATATGTCCCGTCGATCTGGGAGAATGTATTTGCTTTCGAGTCGCCGGTGTTGGTGTACGCCAGTATCTCAGATGTATCCAGCGTCCCATCTGCATTCATCACCGGTTTCATGCCATAGGCATAGGTATACAGGAATGTCACACCGTCCAGATCCCAGTCGCCGTAGTTGTACGCCTGAAGCTGTACCTTGACATCTTCATCATATTCCAGCGCAGCCGCACCAGAGCGGTCTGTCACCTCATGTACACTATTGTAATAGGAATTCACTCCATGACCGTCGGAATATGTTCCATAATACGGATAATTCGGGTCAGCCAAAACATTATTGGTGCGGTCGCCGTTTGTCTTTTCGTACTGAATATTGCTTGTCACAAATTCCGAGCTGGTAGCAAGCCATGCCTTTTGCAGGTGCAGACGTGTCTCGCTCCATACAACAGGCGTATTCTTTGCGGCCTCCAGATTTTCCCAGTCTGCATAGTCTTTGTTTCGCTTGCCCATTGCCAGCCGGAACCAGTCTCGGTTCTTGCTGTTGGACATATACTGCACTGTCTGCGGCAGCTGCTGCAGCTGGTCGGCTGTGTCAATTTTGGAGCTTGCATTGTACTTCACCGTCTGCATATTCTTTGCAGTCTGGGAATCCTCATCCAGCAGTGTGTCATTCTGACCGCCAATGGCAGCGTCCGTGGAACCAGAACCCGGAATGTGGGTAATGGTCTGATCCAGGAATTCCCACATATCCACCTGGGTATTCTTGTCCGCACTGAAACCAATATCGTGCATCAGATAGTCCATATCCATCTGGATATTGCTGTTCTGTACCTGCTTGAAATTATTCCAGGTATTTCCGTCACTGGAGAATCCGCCGGTCAGCGTGGGATAAAGTTTGCCATATGTCGTATCCCAGGAATAATGGTGATTAATACGCTGCTGATAATACTCACCAATGCGGGGGAAATATGCCGGGTGCAGTCCGCTGCCGTCCACAGTGGATGCGGCGGTATCGTCTGCATAGGTAGACGCAGTATACACCATAGGTAGATCGTTTTCCCGAATGGTCGCCGAGTAGCAGAACTCGATCTGCTCACCCGGCTGTAAAACGAAATCCTCATCCGGAGCATCCTTATAACGCAGGCGCAGTTCATACACGGTAAAGGAAATCTGATATGTGGAATTCTCGGCCGGTTTCAGATCGTTAAATGCCTTTTGTGTTGCATTGGTTGACTTGAACCCGTCTGTATAGGTCATTTTTCCGCCGTAGTCATACCCATTTTGTGCGGTTTTGTTTGCCAGATACAGCTCAATATTGCTCAAATCTTTCTCGCTGCCGTTTGCATTCAGCAAACGCAAATGAAAATTTATGCTAGCGCCGACCCCATACGAATCGTACAAAGTCTCGGCAAAATATTCCGGCACCTTATCATAGATGACCGGGTTAATGAGTCTGCCCTCCTCGCCTGCCTGTTTGCCGCTGCTCAGCGCCGCCAGGTTGTTTTTCAGTGTCACTTTCTGCCAGATGGTGTCTCCAGGACGATAGCTTGTCTTTTGCGTTTTCTTTTCGTCATACGCAGCCGATGCGTCGCTCTCGGAAGAAAATGTCTGGGTGTGGAACGATGCAATGGGGTTTTCCCGATAAACGCTGGGGTTCAGAACTGTGCTGTCCGTCAGTTTCACCGTGTGTTCGGTAGGTGTTGCTGTAGATGCCGCACTGCTGCCACTTTCGGTCACCGTCACTGCGTTTTCGTTTTCGCTGTGGATGTGTTCATAGGTGTTGGTGGCTGTGAAATACTGCTTATAGGTATCCGCCTTCACGCCCGTGCCGTCTGTGACATCCTGGTATCTGCCGACACCGGTCAGCGTCACATTTTGCAAAGCGACCTTTGTCTTGGAAGTGCTGCTGTACGCAGTTGTGGTGTCAAAGCCCCTGAGGTCATAGTACACCCAGCGAACGCCAACCACATTCGGCAGGTCGTCGTTTGTCATTTTCGCTGTCGCTGCCTGGTCTGTAGTGATGGACGGGTCATATTCATAGGACTTCCAGGTCACCTTTACGCCGTTCTCATCCGTCTTGAATGCAATGTTTTCATCCTCTGCAAACCGTGGGTCTGTACTCGGCTCTGCAACGGCATAGAGCATTTCCACTCTGCCGAACTTGTCTGTAACTGTGTAGGGTTTCGTCAGTTCAAAGCCTCGGTAGAACACATCGCCGCTGTCCTTGGAACGCTTTTCCAGGAAGGAAACGTCTATGGTATAGGTGTCGCAGTAGTGTCCGGTCTCGTTGTACAGGTCGCTGACCGTCAGCACAGCACCCTTGCCGTCGTAATTCTGCTTGGCATCGTTTACCTGGTAGGTAAGCTTTACCGGCGCAACAGACTGATAGGTCAGTTCATTCTGCACGTGTGCATAATACTGGGTCTGTTTGTCTGCATCAGCCTCGGTATAACGATAGTAATACGAATATCCGGCATCGTCTTTTACTCTCTTGTTCCAACGATAATTCTGCCTGTCTGTATTCGGCGTATAATTCGTACCATTTGCTGTATCATAAATAGAATACTGCGGATAGCCGTGCTTGGGTGCGGCATGGATCTTGAGATCCGGCGTGCCGACAGTCACATTATCATAGCTGCCGCCGTTTTCTGTCAGCTGTGTGGTCACACGCAGGTAAACCGTTTCACCCGGCTTGATCTGGTCATCGGATTTTGCGCCCTTGCCCAGTTCAGCCACCAGCCGCTGGTATGCGGTTTCTTCCGGGTCTGCATCCGACTTGGCAAGCAGTGCGTACTTGACACCCTGTGCCGCCTCGATCGTTGTGCCGCCGTCTGACAGTGTGGCGTGGATGTCCGCAGCCGGAATGTTCTCTGCGGCATTCTCCGTTGTCAGCACTTTTCCGTCCGCATCTACCACATCCCAGCGAACAATCCGCTGTCCCTTGGGAACAGAGAAGTCCACTGTGGTATGCTCCAGCGGAATCAGTGCGCTGCTCGGCGCACCCACCTGGATGGTATACTCTACGTAGTCATACGGCGTCAGATGGAGATAGTCCACCTTATCGATGTTGCCGGTCTTGGAATCCTGGTCGTACATCCTGGTGCGAGTAACTACCGCATCCAGCGTGCCGGTCAGATTCTTGACGGTATAGGACGCCTCTTTCTTGCTGCCCTTTGCCGTACCGTCTGTGTTCTTATAAACATAGGTATTGGCATTCGGGTCAACCGATGTGAATGTCGCCGAAAGCTGGTTCTTGGGTGTCTGCTCCGGATAGCCGTTGGGGGATTTTCCAAAGGACGGCGTTGAGTTGGAATTCCAGTCATCCTTGGTGAAATCGTCCGGTGTACGGTCTACATAAACGCCGTCATACAGGAATGCGCTCTTGTCCTTGCTTTTGTCTGCGGACAGGTATTCCCCGTCGCCCAGCACAGTACTGCTGTCATTTCGGTCTGCCTTTTTCGCCTTGAGGTCCAGCTGGAAACTGCTGACATATGCCTTGACATAAGTTTTCTGGTTGGTGGAATTGGTATAAGTTCCGAGAACGCTGGAATTTGCCTGATACAGCTGGCGCAGAATCTGTTCCACATCAATGGTATAGACTTCCTCACCCTGTACGGTCTCTGTTGTATCAACGTGAACCACATAGATACCGTCCACTATACCGTCTACGCCAATGCCTTTGACCACGTTCACCGGAACGTCCGTACTGCCCACACGGAGCGTCAGATTCTCCACGCCGAACCAATCCCCATCCAGGAGGAATGCCGGCAGGTAGATATGCTCCAACCGATAGCTGCCGTCCATGGTGTTGGTAGTAGCGGCGCTGTTAATGCGTGCCGCCGCATCCTGTCCGGTCGCATTCTGCTTGTCCTGGTTGAACAGTTTCACCTGGAACAGACCACGATTCGGTGTGTTGTTGTCTGTCTGGTCATAATCGTAGTACAGCTTTTCCGATGTGGTGCCGCTCTTTGTTTGCAGCGCATAGTCAGCCTTGAAGTCGATCAGATAGCCCATGATGGTGGCATTATCCGACTGGCTGTAGATTTTCTCATCCGGGTCATAATCCGTGGAAACGCTGGTCTTGGCAGTATTTTCGCCGTACATATCCTTATCTGTCTTGTTGATGGCATACGGCTTGCCCTGTACCAGAATATCCCAGGCATTCTGGTTGTGATAATCTGCCTTTTCCTTGTCGGTCAGTTCCGCAGAATAATCCCCTGTACCCGGAATGTCATACATAGTCATGCTGTAGTCCGTCACAAAGGTATCTTCGCCCAGAACTACCACATACTTGCCGTCGTCTGTTTTTAAGGTATAGGTCGGTTCGATCTGCGGCTCGTCTGCACCGGTGTCCGCATCATCCGCATCTTCTTCGGTACTGCCGTCTCCATCGTCTCCGCTATCTGTATTGTCCTGCTGTCTCGGTGTGTACTCGAAATAGATGTTCCAGTCCGCAGTTTCGCCGTACATCTGTTTCAGTTCAGACACCGGAACAGAAATGGTCTGTGCTGACCCGACAACGTCATTATTCGTGTTCTTTGCATTTATGGTGAAAATGATGTTGTCGTCATCTCGGAAATACTGATAGATCTCCTTCTTGATCTGAATGCCCGTAGTCAAAAAGCCCTTGTATTCATAGTCATCATCCGGACGAATCTGCGGCAGGTTGTCGGACAGCACGACCTTATCCGTAAAGGACAGTTTGTTCACCCAGTCGTACTGATCGGTACGAACATACGGGCTGCTCATTGTCCAATGATATTCGTTATTGTTCGGTGCAGAACGGCTAGATGTACTATATCCTGCATTCACTTTAGAGGTGGGAACACTTGTGGTTCTGCCCTGCCGATAAAACCGAATTGCAAAACTATTGTCCTGTCCAAATTCCGCATTGCGGTTTTCTGCCGTTCCGGGTGTTTCGCCGACACCCTTTTGTACATTGTCCTCATCGTTGACAATATGCACACGCGTGCTGGACTGCAAATGCTTTGCGGTATAGTCGAATATCTCATAAGTCCAGTAATGACCATGACTATAGCTATGATTCGGTGTCCAGGCATAATACTGATCTGTGAAGGACCATTCTGACTTATCCTTATTCGCACCAGAATCTGTCCGCACCTTACTTCTGTCGTCAGTGGTGTTGCCCACGGTCACATCTGCGTGTGCTTTGGCAACTGCCTCGTCCATACGGTAGAAACGTCCGGTAACCTCGAACATTCCCTGTGTAGAAGAATCTGTCTGGTCATACCATGTGCCGTAGTCCGGCGACTTTGCCGTTTTGCCGTCATTATTGACAGTCTGGTAGCGGTTGATGTCGATGGTCACAACTACCTGTTTTACCGGATTTTCCGGTTCTTTTCCGTCATAGCTCTCCGGCTTTTTATAATAGTTGGAATCGTCCTCAGAGAACATATCCGCATCACTGCCCAGCAGATTCAGCCGTGCAAAGTTTCCGTTTGTATTGCTCTCGTTGGCATCATAGAGAATATCCTGTCCGGAACGGATGCGCTTGGTACCGTCTGCATAGATTGCCGTAACGGATTTGATATAGTCCTTGGCACGAGGATCAATTTTCAGATAGTACGCATCGAAAGTATTCGACGGCAGATCCAATGTAATATCCACAGTTGCCGCCGTATTCAGAGACGCATTGCGCACATAGTCATACGACTGGTGTTCCTGTCCGGCAAGGGTCGGCTTTGCCTTAGGCAGGTTGTTCCCTGTGTTCAGATACTGGCGGAAGTCCACGGCAAAAGAACCGATAGACTTATAGCCGATCTCCAGTTCGGAGTTGTCTGCACTATCTCCCCACTTACTTTCTGAAAACAGATAACCGTCTGCGCCGTCTATGTGCTTTGTGGACATCCAGGAGCAAGTTCTCATATTCTCCGTGGGCTGGGCATACTTCTTCCGCAAATGCTCCACTGCGCTGGCTGCCGCCGTGTACTTCTTGTCTCCGGCATCGGCATCTTTATAAAATGCCATCACGGTGGTGTCGAAATACATCTTGGAAACATAGATCGCTGTGGTGTCTTTCTTCGTGACGATATACTTGTCCTTATCGTATGGTTCTGTGACATAGCCCTTGGATTCCCGGAAACCGTCCAGATAGTTGTGTGTCTCCACTTCCAGTGTATCGGTCTTTCCGAACAGGGAATCGTCATAACCGTCAAATTCGATATACCGCTTTTCCGATGCGGTCTTGTCCACCAACTTTACCAGTCTGCCGTTCAGTTCTACCTGCGTCAGATTTTCGATACCGAACGCCGGGAACAGCCGTGTGTCTGTGTCTCTGGTGAATGTCAGCGCACCGTCTGTATAAGTATAAACAGTATCCGGCGCATCCTTTGTATAGAAACCGGTGAGCTTTCCGTTCTCGTCGGTTTTCGGCAGCAGAGTTACGGTTTTCTCCAGGTTATCCGCATCCTTACCAGTCAGAATGATATTGTCAAATGCACCGAACTGGTCGATCAGATCCTGGTAAATACGCAGTTCTGTCGTATGGAAACCGGTTTTTTCTTCCCCCTGCTTTTCATACGGAATCTTCGCAATGATCTGAGTGTCATCCAGAACCGAAATGGTCTCATTGGCAAACTCCGCACGCAGCATGAAGTCACGGTCATAGGGAACGCCGAAAATGGTTTCATTTCCGTCCGTGTTGCCCGATGCCGCACGTGTGGATTCTTCCTGATCATTATAATAAATGTGTGTGTTGACGCTGAGTCCCGGACGGTCTACGTGGAATGTCACAGACGCAGATTTTGCCTGATCTTTCATCAGCTCATGCTGCGGTGTCACTGTCATTTTCGCCGTCAGATCGTCGAACCAGTCGCTTGTACCGTAGATACGCAGTTCCGGTGCATTGCCCTGCGCCGCAGAGAGATCACGCTCCAGATCGGCATAGGCGATTTCGATATTCGCAAGGTATATGTCCCGTGCTTTCCAATCGGACAGGTCCATTTCCAGTTCCCCTGCCGCATTCTTGTTCTTTTCCAGATCTTCCAGGGTAAAGGTTTTTACCTGTTTCGGACCAGAAACGCCCTCCGGCAGGAATGCGGTCAGCTTGACGCTTTCGATCACGCCGCTCTTGGCGTAGTTGGAAGAGATCGTCACCTTGTCCGTCAGATAGCCCTTTACGATCTTGGCGCTGTCCTTTTCTGTTTTCACACCTACGCTCTGGAGGTCAACGGAAATCAGCGACTTCCCAGCCTTGGAGTAGCAGTCCGAAGTTGCCCCATTCTCCAGCAGGAAACCATAGTACAGACCATTTGCCTTATTCGGCACAGTCAGACTCTTATTATCGCTTTCCTGTGTCTCCGGACGATTGGCAGAGGGTGTGATTTGGAGGTTGGTTTTTGCCACCTGCATGGTCGCCTCAGAGGAAGTCTTGGAAGCCTCGTTGATGCTGCCAATGACTTCGAAATGCGCCGATGCTTTCAAATCCCCTGTCCAGTCCGTAGAACCATACAGTTTCAGATTCATCTCCTTGAGATTGTCCAGATCTGCATTTCCGTAGATGCGGGAGAAGATGATGCGCACACTCCGCAGGCGCTTGATATCGTCGGGAACGGTATATGTAACATTGCCGTCTGCATCCACCGTCAGGGCATCAGAATCGACCGTCAGACTAGGCTTAATATTTGCCTCGTTGTCTGCGGTATATGTCGTATTATCCCAATCAAAAAGTTCAATTCTATCGATCTCTGCCGCCCGTCCTGCACCGATGCCGTCCAGAACGATCTTCCGGGTATCAAAGCCCTCCACATCCTGGAGACAGTCGATAGGCTCATTGCCGACGCTGTCCATATTGACTTGCAGCAGCGCATGAGAGCTGGTAGAACGGGAGTTGTTGGTCAGCAGGAACTGATACCAGGTCTGTTCCGTTTCGCTCCGGTTCGGCACAGCCAGTGTCGGATAAACGGGATGAGCGTTTCCGTTTTTGTCATAGCTGACAGACTGTTCCTTGTACGCTTCTGTGCCGTCCTTGCGAATCGCATGAACGCTCGCTTTCAGTTCCGGCAGCACCTTGGACACGTTCAGTACGACGATATCCTCCACCGTCTGATCCAATGCAGTCTGGTCGTGTTCGCCAAAGCTATAATCGGTTTTCAGCACGCCGTGAGGTGTGATATCCTTTTCTGTGGTCGGCGTGCCGTGAATCTGCACATAGCAGTTCCCGTCATCGTTGGCATCCGTCAGCGGAATATTGTCGCTGATGCGCTGGAAGTACACGGTCATACCAGTGAGATAGGTCAGCTTACCGCTCCACGCAGACTTCGGAATTTCCAGGTCTCCGTTTGCATTTGTGCCATAGCTTTCCAGCTTATCCAGTGTGATGTCCAAATCTGTCAGCGTACCCCGGTTGTTCACCTTTCCGTGCAGCACGATCTTCTCGATCGCTGTCTTTTCCAGCAAACTCTTGCTGAGCAGGATGTTGGATGCAACGAGTCCGCCGGCAGTGTAATCCTCGTCCGGGTACAGCCCGGTGATATCCAGTGTTGCCGGGCTGATCTCGGAAATGCTGTCGTTGGAAATGACAAAGCGAGCCGCCGCAGTATCATCATTCAGAGAGACTGTCTGCGGATTGCCTTTCTGTATCAGATCGCCGATGGAGTCATCATAAACGCCTACGCCGGTCAGTGCCGGTTTTGCCTGCTCCGTTTTGATAACTGCATTCTTTTCATCAATATCTTTCGACTCCGAAACCCACTTGCCTTCGCCGTCTTCCGACGCTGTCGGCGGCTGGTAATAGTGAATCTCATAAGAGGTGTCGATCTTGTTGTCATATGTCCACAAGTGCGGAAATGCACCACGCATGGTGATAAGACCGTTGAAGTTGGTATAGCGTGGGATCTCCTCCCGGAACACAAACTTGACCTCATTGCAGAATGTCAGACCAGCCTGTGTGGTCAGTGCGTCGCCAATGGCAAGCGTCCAGATCTTTTCGTCTGCTGCGCTAACATTGGCATCCTGTTTCAGACCCAAGCCCAATTCGTCGGCAGTTTTATAGATCACATCACCGTTTTCATCGGTAAAGCCAAACTGGATAAACTGATTGAGGTCTGTTCCATCCACCTTGAACCAGTCTTTCAGCTGAATGTTCGGATAGTGTATCGCATCATTCTGCAAATTGATCTGGATTTCCTGCAGGTCAAAATCTTCCGGCACGTGGTCTGTTGCAACGGCATTGAACACCGGGATATTGCCGATGCTGTTGAACCCATCCAGGTAATATTCATCCACCGCACCGATGCCAACCGTCTTATCTGTTACTTCTTTGCCGTCTGCGTCCTTGACATATTTGTGATGCGCAAAGTTATCCCAGGTATGGGGCGTGAACTCTGTAGTGTCCGAACCTTGTTTCGACCAGTGAATGCTGCTGCCGCCGCCGAACGAAATTGTTGTTGTCAGTCCAGAAGTGTTTTTGAATCCGGTGTTGCTGTTAAAGTTGTTCGGATACGGAATCGCAACCATGTACTTCCGGGCAGCATAGTACTTTCCGTTGGGGTCACCCTGGTTCAGTTCCTCCGCTTTCTCCTTGGAATACAGCATATGGGATTTGTCGGTAGCTTCTCTTTGCAGAATGATCGTACCTGTACCGGAATAACCATACGGTATGGTTTCGCCGGGAATATTGGTGAAATTCTCCAGATCCCACTCCGTTTTCCAGTCCGGTGTATCGGTGACATCATAGATCAGAACACCGCCCTCATTGGGCTTACCGACAAAGTCATGATGCTGATAAAAATCAGCGGAAATATTTGTGTTTGGCGTGTTCGTATCATCCTCGCACCAGCGAAGAATATCCTCATCCAGGATACTCCGCATTTTGTCCGGGTTATACTGCGCCTGTAATGTAATCAAATAGTTGTCGATGGTGCTTTCTTTTTCTGTAGAGTCGTTCTGCACTGTGACTTCGTATACCATGTAGTTATACTTCTGCCACATGACCGCAGTACTTTTATCAGTACTTGCACTGTCCAGCTGCACTGTCGGAACGCTTTTGATGCTTGTACTCCACTCCAGGTTAGAATTGACAAAAGTAACTGTACGTGCCTGTTTTTCCTGCTCAGAATCCAGATCATCTGTAGACCAGCTGCCGCTTAATTCATTGCCGCTGTTGTCATAATACTTGTCATATGAAAACTTTACGTTCAGCGTTGCAGCTGTATTTTCCGGTATCGTTACTTTGTCACTTGCTGTATAAAACCGGATATCGAATTGCGGCGTGCAATCCTGGGAAAGTGATTCATAAACATTTTTCAGTTCTATTTTTCCACGAGCATATTGACTGCTGTCAATTCTATCACCAATCTCATTATAGATATCAGCTGAATTACCAAATACACTCATATTATTCAGCTTTGCCTCTATGCCGATATATTCTCCGTTTTCTTTTTGCGGACTGGGAATCTTGTCAAACGAATTCACTTGAACCAGTACATTTTTTTCATCCCAATACAAATACGGCAGTGTGATCTCCAGATCCTGCCCCTTGACGTAACCTGTTTGAAAATCAGGTCTGATATTGACAGTCATCAATGTCTGCTGCTGCTTGGTAATCATGTAGAAACTGCCGACACCGTCATTGGTCTGTGCCGTCAGTGTAGCACCGCCTGACAGCACTGTTCCAAACCCAACTTGAAAACCGCTGGGATTTCCCAACGCCTCTGCTGCGATGAAGATCGTCCCCCAGTCGCACGAAGTCAGCACCATCACTGTTGCTAATATACCATAAATGATTCTCTTCCATATGCTTATTTGTCGATACATTACAATTCCCCCTGCCATACGGCACATCTGTTTCGTGAATTAACAATTTTAATAAACATTTCCGTTTTTTTCAAGCATCTTGATGAAAAAGCGTTTTTCTTGGATTTCAGCAGTTTTATTCGCTGAAATCACTAGTTTTTTATTTAAGCTTATATTTTGCATTGTGCTTTTTGCACATTATTCTGCGATTTTACGCTTAATTTTATTATAACATTTTTATGTGGAATTGTCAATACACAATCCCACATTTTATGGCAAAAAACATCCAATTTCGAGGAAATAAAAACGAGATATGTCCGCAGGGAAAGTGCCTTTGTTTGCCGTACAGATACAAAAAAGCTGTAGAACTGATACGTCCTACAGCTTTGAAAAAATGCCTTATTTCATTATGCTTTTTTCGTCTCTCTGTCCGACAGGAACAGGCTCACCAGCAGTAGCACCGGAAAGACGATCGCCGCCAGGATGCCGATGTGCAGGTCATTCTGAAACGCACTGGACACCAGCCCGGCAAGTGTGGGACCGCCGGAGCAGCCCACATCCCCTGCCAGTGCCAGCATGGCAAACATCGCCGTGCCGCCGCCTTTGATGGCAGCGGATGCTTTGCTAAACGTTCCCGGCCAGAGGATTCCCACAGAAAAGCCGCAGACCGCACAGCCGAGCAGTCCCACGAACGGCACGGGAACAAAAACGATGCACAAATACGACGCCATGCACAGCACACAGCTGTACTTCATAAAACGGTCCAGGTTCAGCCGATCGCCGAACTTGCCGTAGATCAGTCTTGCCGTTCCCATCAGCAGGGCGAACGACATCGGACCGGCAAGGTCGCCCACGGTTTTGGTGACGCCCAGACCCTGCTCTGCAAACGTAGATGCCCACTGGCTCACTGCCTGCTCCGATGCGCCGGCACAGAGCATCATCAGCAGAAAGATCCAAAAAATCTTCCGCCGGAACAATGCCCCCAGAGACATCCCTTTTTCGCCCTCTTCGTGGAGCGAATACAACGGAACAGTTGCAAAGAAAATCGTATTGCAAACCGGGATCAGTACCCACAGCAAGGTGAGAATCTTCCAGTTTTCCACGCCAAACAGGGCGAAAAACGCCGTAGACAGCAGTACCACGCCCATATGTCCCCAGCAGTAAAACGAATGCAGCAGGCTCATCGCCTTTTCCTTGTTTTCTGTGGGACACGCCTCCAGAATCGGGCTGATGAGGACTTCGATCAGACCGCCGCCGATGGCATAGACTACGACCGACAGCACGATGCCGGCATAGGCGTTCGGCAGAAGATCCGGGAGAAATGTCAGCCCAAGCAAGCCGGCTGCCGCAAAAATATGCGCCATGATGACCGATGCCCGATAGCCGATCTTGTCCACGAACCCGGCAGAAAGCATATCCACCAGCAGCTGGACGCAGAAGTTTATGGTAATCAATAGTGTGACTTTGGAAAGTGAAATGCCATAGCTCTTTTGAAATGTCACAAACAAAAGCGGCACGAAATTATTAACAACTGCCTGGACGATGTAGCCGATAAAGCAGGCATACATGGTCTTTTGGTAGTTCTGTTTCATAAAAGTTATCGCTCCTTCTGAATCAGCGCCGCCGGCACTTCCTGCGCCATTCTGGCATAGGCGGCTGCATGAGCAATACCATACACACCCTAGAGTGGCAAGGCACTTCCTGCGCCATTCTGGCATAGGCGGCTGCACTGGGGTGCAGATGGTCGCCGCTGTCGAATCCATCGGCAAACGCCGTGGGATGCGCCGGGTCACAGACTGCACGGTCAAAATCCACACAGCCGTCGATCTCTGTTGTTGTCCGGATCCACTGGTTCACCTCACTGCGCAGCTTTTCCCGAAAATCCGCATAGGTGCGCCATCCCTCGATGGGCAAAAGCGTTCCCATGTACACCTGCAAGCCGGCAGCACGGGCGGTACGGACATAAAACCGTAGTCCCTCGATCATTTCCTCTGCGGTAGGCAGATCGCTCCAGGGACGGAACCGGTTGACGTCCGTTCCCACCGGGTGGATGATATCGTTGATGCCGTGCTGGATGAGGACAGCATATGCCCCGGAAACCTGTATCTCTCTTGGAAAACGTGTCTCCCCTTTCAAGCCGTAGGAATCATAAGTGATATTGTCATACTGCCGGAGGATTCGTGTGCCGCTTGCCGCTTTCCGGATCACTGCCGTCGTGCCATCCCCGTTTTCCAGGGTGCGCAGCATCAGTTCATCCGGCCACGCCTGCGCCGTGATGGAGTCGCCGTAGCAGATCAGCGTCCGGTTTCCCTCGTCTGTCAGCACATCAATGTCACTGAGGAAATAGACCGTGTGGGTCTTTTTAGAGGTATCCATTCCCAGGACAGCCTCTTCCGTCTGGTTGCCCACGGCAAAATATCCGCCGGACAGCGGTCCGGTAATCACAACGCCGGAACGCATTTCTGTAAATCCGGCAAAGTACAGGCTGACGGCAATTGTCTCGCCCCGTTTCACCGGAAAACGCACCGCATCGCTCTGCACCCATTCTCCAGCAGGGATCGTCACGCTTGTCTTTCCGGAAAAGGTCAGCGGAACGATGGTTTCCGTATCAATTCCGTCTGCTCCGTCAGAAACGGCAGCTGATACAGCGGTCACAGTGACCGGCTCACTGCCGCAGAAATTGTCCAGGGTGATACGCAGTGCGCTGCCGTCCAGCATCATTTTCGCCGGATACCGGAGCGTCAGATCTTTCGCATAATTTTCCGGGCGGCGTTCTGCCACAGAAATCGCATTGCCCCATGCCGTAACCCATTTTTCACTCATATTTCTCTCTCCTGCTTTCCTGAGAGCCTGTTTCATTCTGCAAACGCAAAACAGACTCTTGTCTATTCTCATGATTGTAATTGTGTCCTTTGGTATTATAGCACATGGGGACTTGGAATACAAGGCGTTTTTGAGAAATCCCTGCATATGTCAATTAAAATCCAAACAAAAAAGATTGACTATATAGACATAATATGATATAATTATGTTGCAAAATCTGTTGTTTCAAAGGAGGCACTTTTATGGAATCGGATGAAAGAAGAGAAATCATTAAAATATACTGGCAGCAGTATCTGCTTTTGGAAAAGCGAATGATCGAACTGTCAGATTATGTTGCCATTGACAGAAAAAATTATGCGACTTTTTCCAACCAATTTATCTCCATGTATTTGATTATCTGTAGTGAAATCGACTCTGTAGCAGATGAATACTGCAAACGGTTTCTGGAACAGGACAAGAAAAACACTTTCGGCATTACAAACAAGATCAATCTGATTCTCCATGAATATCCAAAATTACAGGACTGGAGATGTCAAACTAAATTCCCATACGGAGAGATCGACCTTGTTCCGTTTAAGAAATTCAAGGACAACGAATCCTCTGATTGGTGGAAATCGTACAATAGCGTTAAGCACAATCGAACAGAAAAAGATGAAAGCGGCATTTATCATTATCAAAAAGCCAATCTAAAAAATATTCTCCATGCACTTTCTGCACTGTATCTGCTAATTAACATGGTACAAAAAGATATGGGTGTGAATGACATCCTGGAATCCAACTTATTTGAAATTCACTTTAATCAATAACCATCCACCCAAAACCCACCCTGCATTACAAAAACGCAGGACGGGTTTCACAGGTTATGACCATTACAGCTTTGCTGCCAGTTCTCTCTGTACATTCTGATCGGGAATGTTGACAATGCCGTAATCCTTTTCTTTATAGTTCCAGTACGCTCTGCCGATGCCGTACTTGTCAAACACAGCACAGATATCCGACGCCCAGTTGATCTTCGACACGTTGTCTGCCAGGTCGATGACGCCGTATTCGCCGCAGTACAGCGGAATATCACGCTCTTCTGCGATTTTCAGCGCCGGCTGGAACAGTGCCTCAAAGAACGCCGGGCCGACCTCCGGCAGATCTCCCTCAAAGATCGCACCGGCAAGCTCCTGCGAAAGCATCTTGCTGGATTCCCGGTAATTCTCAATGGTGTTGGGATATGCGATCCGGAAATCCGACGGCATTCCATCCACCCAGTACGCACCCTGGTGGGTAAAGATCAGCGGCTCATAGCTGTGGAATGTGTATGCCACCTTCGGGTCATTCACCTCTGCCAGCATCGGCACACTCAGAACATTGTTGTACATCACGCCGCCAAAGATGATCCAGCTTTCCGGTGCAAATACCCGGATCTCTGCGATAGCGTGCAGTGCGATCTGATTCCACGCCTCAGCGACCTCCGGCTCAATGATCTCGTTGAGCAGTTCGAATGCCACCAGTTCCGGCGCACCGCCGTATCTTGCCGCAAGAATTTTCCAGAGCGTATAGAACCGTTCCTGCAGTGCAGCATCCCGGAAGAAAACGGTTTTATCTGTTTTGTCCAGCGGATCGAAGGAATATCCATAGGTCTTGTGCAGATCCAGGATCATCCGGATGCCATGGGTTCTGCACCAGGTCACGCAGTTGTCCAGATAGCTGTACCCCTCTGTTTTGGGTGTTCCGTCCTCTTCCTCCAGCAGTGTGTAATCCACCGGCACACGAACATGATCCAATCCCAGAGATGCAATGTAGGCAATGTCCTCTTCTGTGATAAAATTGTCATAGTGTGCTTTTGAGGTGTCCGCTGTCTGAGACAGCCAGCCGCCTAAGTTTACGCCGTGCATATAGCCATTCAGTGTACGCATTTTCTTTTTTCCTTTCCCTGTCTGTATTCCAGAACCTGTTTCTCAGAATCTGCCTTTTCCAAACACAGATAAATGTTTGGAAAAGTGGATTCTCTTATCTGATAGCTTTATTATATCTGTTTTCGGCGCTTTATGATATATGATTTGTTGATTTTTTCGCAGATATGTTGTATAATTGCAATTGAGGTGATAAAAATGAGCATTGACCACGATCTGCATCAGATGCTGTTCCAGCAGCGTGAAGCACAGACACAGCATCTGGAATACAATCAGGAATTTCAATATTATAATGCCATTGCATCCGGCGATATCGAAAACGTTTCCCGTTATTTTATGAAAGAAGATGACCAGGCATACAGCGGCGACGAATACGGCAAGCTTTCCGGAGACAGTCTGCGCAACGCAAGGTATCACTTTGTGGTAGCTGTCGCACTCATCACACGCATCTGCGTGGAACACGGCATGGAACGGGAAACCGCCTATACCCTCAGCGACATCTTCATCCAAAAGATGGATCATCTGCAAACAGTCTCCCAGGTTGCCGCACTGCACAACACGATGGTAGTCGATTTCACCAAGCGAATGCAGAAACAGAAAAAGGAAAACGCCTACTCCATTTACGTTATGAGAGCCATTGAGTACATCTCTGCCCATCTCCATGACAAACTGCAAATTGCAGAAATCGCAAAGGCGGTCTCCATCCACCGGGGATATCTCTCCACCCTTTTCTATCGGGAAACCGGAATACAGCTGCATTCCTACATTATGTCCCAGAAGATACAGGCGGCGGCACAGCTTATCACTACATCTGATATGCCCTACTCTGAGATCGCAAGCTATTTCAGTTTTTCCTCGCAGAGCCATTTTATCCAATGTTTCCGCAATGAGACCGGATACACGCCAAGGCAATACCGTATCCTGTTTTATCATTCCAGCGAGGTATAAAATCACAATTGCCTTGCCAGCAGCAAAATTATGCCCGACAGATGCTAAAAAGCACCGTGCAAAGCCAATTTCCAAGCTTTACACGGTGTTGTTTTTTGGTATAATTTTATGTGCTATGCGCATTCTATCGTTCCACGGCGTTTCATCCAGAAAAATGCGCCGAGGCAGATCACCACAGACAGCAGCGACCCTGCCGGTGCAGCCAGACCCATGGGAAACAGCGTCTCCGGGAACATCCTGGACGCCAGATAAGACCCCGGCACACGGAGCAGCACGATCGCCGCCATATTGTGGAGAAATCCGATGTAGGACTTCCCGTATGCTGCAAAATAACCGCTGAAACTAAAGTGAATGCCAGCAAAAATGGTGTCAATGATGTAGCCACGCATATACTGACATCCCAGCGCCACTACAGCGGCATCCGGCGTAAACAGCTGCATGACCGGCTGCACTGCCAGTTCCATGAGAATGGTTATCACGATTCCATAGGCGGTCGTCAGAATCGTGGCATACCGCAGTGTCTGCGAGGCACGCTTATGCTTTCCGGCACCGATATTCTGCGCCGACAGCGCCGAGACTGTCGCCAGCATAGAGGACGGCACAATAAACAAAGCGCTGATGATCTTTTCCACGATTCCCACCGCAGCTGCATCGTCCAGTCCACGGTGATTGGCGATCACGGTAATCAGCAGAAAGGCGATCTGAATGCAGCCATCCTGTACCGCAACCGGAAAGCCGATCTTCAGAATCTGCCCCATCATCATACGATCCGGGCGAAAATCGGAGTGTTTCAGAGACAGTCCCGTATTTTTCCGGAGAATCACGGCAAGAGAAATCACCACGCTAATAGTCTGGGACAGCGTAGTCCCCAGCGCCGCACCGGCAGCGCCCATTTTCCATGCGCCCAGGAACAGATAATCCAGCCCGATATTTGCCGCACAGGCGATTGCGATAAAGTACATGGGGCTTTTGGAATCTCCCATGCCACGGAAAATGGCGCTAATAATATTATAGGCTGTGATAAACGGGATTCCCAAAAATCAGATGACCAGATACTGCACCGTTTCTGCCACAGCCTCTTCCGGCGTGCCGATCAGAATGACAATAGGTCTCGCCAGGCATAACAGAACCGCCATCAACGCAGCCGCCAAAACCATAAACAACGTCACCGTATTTCCAACGGCTTTTCCTGCCTCATCCATCCGGTTTCCGCCGACAGCACGTCCAATGATAACGGTTGCACCCATGGCAAGCCCCACCAGGATCACGGTAATCATGTGCATGACCTGGCTACCGTTTGCCACGGCGGTGATGCTGTCCACGCCGTAAAACTGTCCCGTGATAAACAGATCCGCCATGCCGTACAGCGTCTGCAAAAAATAGGACAGCAAATACGGCAGTGCAAATACCAGAACGGTTTTCGGAACACTCCCTGTTGTCAAATTTTGTTTCATGTTTGTCCCTTTCAGAATATAAAATAGAACTTGTCTTTTACATTGCAATCCACTCTCTCCAAATGGAGAGAGACCAGCAACGGTCATGCTGCCGTCAACGTTAACGGTATTTCAATCCACTTCCTCCAAACAGAGAGACATTTATCTGTACAAACCAGGCATTCCCAAGTTTCCCAAAACGATTTATCCAAACAGCGACGGCGTTTCCTTGTCACACAAATAAAAAATATTGGCATGATCCAGATACCACAGCGCAGACGGATCTTTATAGGTATATATCACTTCTGCATAAATTGTATCATTCAGCAGCGTGATCGTCCCCTCACCGGAACTCATCCATCCGTCATTTTGAAAAGAAAACTGAATGACGTTTCCGTCTACTTCCCCGTATATTTTATCCGTTGTTGCAGCCCGATTTGCCGGAGCGCTCTGTACAGTTGACAGAGAAATCTCGGCAATCCTGTCATCGATCGAGAAAATCTGCACAGCTGAACCGCCGTTCTCATAAAATTCATCCGCACTGCTGATTTCTTTGCTGAACCACGTCCCCACATAGGCATCATAGTCAATGGCAGAATCCTCTTTTTTTGCGGACTGCTGTGCATCCGGTTTCTGATAAATTTTCGGCAGGATCCAGACGCAGGCAAAAACAGCAGCGATCAAAACAACCCCAGCCAGGATAAGCCATCGAAAACGCAGTCCATGTACGCTTTTGGCTGCCACATATTCCGTATTGATCTGCTTTCTCATGCAGTAGGGACAGAAGTTTGCATTTTCGTGGAGTTCTTTTCCACAATATTTGCACTTTTTCATCCGTGCAGACTCCTTTTCAATTTTTCTGCTGTTTGAAAGCGCTTGTCCGGTGAAACCTGAATGCACTTCACAATCACCTTTTGCAGCTTTCCGGGATAGAGCAGTTCCGAGGGTCTTTTCTTTGTCAGCAGTTCGTTCATCAATATTCCCATCGAATAGATATCGGCTCTGGTGTCTGTCTGAACTTCGCCATACTGTTCCGGCGCAGCATATCCTACTGTACCAAGATATTCCGTATCATTGGGATAACAAGGTTTTATAAGCCGGGCAGAATCGAAATCGATCAGTTTCAGCGTATGCGTATTGTTCTCGATCATAATATTTTGCGGCTTGATATCCCGATGCACGATATTCTGTGCATGGAGCATGGCGAGAACATCGCAAAGCTCTGACATAAGGCTTCTGACTGCCTTTTCCGTGTAATATCCCTCTTCCTGCATCAAATCCCAAAGTGTCACACCGTCAATATACTCTTCCAGAACAAGTGTTCGGTCACCAAATTCTGTAACCTCTAAAATTTCCGGCATATTTTTGTGTTTCAGTGTAAGCAGTTTCCGGTATACGTCTGAACCGCCGGCAAAGATGCGTTTCACAATACGCACATGGCGTTCTTTCTGCTCCAGCAGAACGATTTCATTCCGCTCTGTTTTCCTCAGCCTGCAAACCGGTCGGTATTGCTCCTCTAACACAGACTCTAGCCATGGATACAAGGCCATCCCCCATTTCCTGTTTTTATGCTATGACTTCTGATAAACCAAAAATCAACTCTCAGATTTTATCTTTGTAACATGAAAGTCGCAGCAGTCATCCCCCTGTGCCAGCGTTTTGGTACGGTGCAGCTGTCCGCCTTCGTTTCTGTAGTTTCTCTCATCCATATTGCACAGACAGGGAACAAATTCAAAGCAGTTCTCTCGGATGCCCAGCTTACAGATACCGCATTCTGTGTATGTATTATAGAACTCATCCACGCCTTTTTCATAGCGAAATTTCCAGTCAAGTGCATATTCCGACGTTTGGCTTGCGATGCTTTCTTTTACTTTTTTATCCTGCACTTTATCTGTAAATAAGGTGCATTTTTTGTTTTTGTGCGCCTTTATCATAAACGGAGAATCAAACACGGCTGTCACCATTGCATCCACAATCGCAGGCGTGATCTTGTCCGGTTCTGCTTTGTGCAGAGAAAAGACAAATGCTGCGATATACAGATTTATCTCCAGGGAACTGCCTCCTATGTCCGGCGTTCGCAAAAGCATATTTTTGTATTCGTGTTTTACGTTTTTCTTGTAGCTTTTTATATCCATCTCAGGATATACAGCGGAAAGCTTTTCGAGTGCCGGCTGAAAGCACAAAAGCTCTACTGCTTTTGCATAAATCCCATACTTCAACATAGCTGCATCCATCCTTTCAAAAACAGAAATCACTTGAAATTGACAACGATTGTTTTTTTATCATTTTCAGTGGTAAATGTACGATAAGTTATTTCAGCATAATTCTGATGCCAAACAATATCGTACATTCCATTGTTCCTGCCGCCGTCATCTGTTGTAAAACAATCTAATAGAACCGCACTGTTATCGTCTTGAATCTGAAAGATATATCCGCCTCCATACAATAAAAACGACCTTTCCTCCAAAACAAGTGTATGCTGATTATCAGAAAACGCATAGTATTTTGGACGATAATCCATTTCATCCGATAAACCGGTCGCAACAATATTGCTGCATAACAGTGCGATCGTGCTGATTCCAAACACGAACCATAATAACATTTGTTTTCTTATTATCTTCTCATTGTTTTTAACTTTTGCGATGATAAAAACTATAGTTGAAATGACAACAACACATAATTCGAATAAGCCGATAATGTCATTTACCCTTTCATAGCTATCATGCCAGGAACGCTCTTCCACTTTTTTATTTACATATACATAGGAAATGTTCTCAGGGATATTTTTAATAGAAAAGGCAACGATCAAAGATACAAATGAAAAGCCAAGCATTACAACAAGTGAAAACAGCATCATTTTTTTGCTCTTGTTTTTCATATCGTTCTCCATACAGTAACTCATTTACACAGCGGATACGCCATATTTTAACTTCTTTATTATACCACATTCCCCGATATAACACAAGCAGATTTCCCATTAAAGTGTTGAAATATCATCTGCTGCGTGTTATAATAAGTCTATAAAGTTTTTCACAAGGAATGATACAACATGAAACCCAAAGACACAGAAAAGCTGCTGGAATTGCTGAAAAAAACCGGCAGCATTGATGCCTACCTCCAGGAAAACAAGGATTTTCTGTTAGACTGCAATATCAAGGAATATCTGAGGGCGCTGATCCGGGAAAAAGGGATCACAATTGTACAGCTTGCATCCGATGCCCAGCTTTCCGAACGCTATTGCTTTCAGCTCCTGTCTCTCTCCAACCCACGCCATCCATCCAGGGATGTTCTGTTAAGTATGTGCATCGGTATGCAGCTGAATCTTGATGAAACACAAACTGCATTAAGAATTGCAAAACTCGCCCTGCTCTATCCCAAGGACGAACGGGACAGCATTCTGATTTACGGCATCGAACATGGAAAATCGGTTATGGATATCAATGAGCTTTTGTATCACCATAACTTGAAATGTCTGTGTGATTCGTGAAGATGGAAAGCTTGCTGCTTGTCGTTTTTTCAACAAATAACCCCTGGCAAAGCCAGGGGTTTTCTAGTTACAAAAAAAAATATTATTCATCAGATGGTTTATTCCAATCTGTACTTTCTTTCAATCTGCTTATGTATGTGTCGGAAAAACTATCGCCAAAATCACTGATATAAACTCCGGTAGCAGCATTATAAGTAAATGTATCTTCCTCTGTATCATAGCTTTCAATAAGGACATAGCAAGTATTTGTTACATAACCGCCAAATGAATTTTGAGATTCCACTGTTAAAGATACGATCGTTCTCCCATAATCATCTTGTGCTTCAATATTCTCATCCGAATATATTGCCGTTGACGGTGCCTTTAATTGCTTGCTTATAATTGTTTCAGCTGCCGAAATATAATCTTCGTCCTTTGCTTTTCCGTTTCCAGAACTTAAAACAGAAACAAGAATAACGGCAAAAACCACAACGACTATTGCAATTACTACGGTTTTTACCGGGTACTTCTTTTTTTCAGGTAAAGTTCCAACAATATTTGGAGCGGCATCAGTAACAGACGAACCTGCCTGCACCGTCTCTTCCGTTTCCACTTTAGCACCGCAAGACGGGCAAAACTTCTCATTCGGTTTCATTTCCTTACCGCATTTTCTGCAAAACATTTTTTCATCCTCCGTTTTATTCTTCGATTTTTTATTTCAAACTGTCTTTTACTCCGGGCTTTCGCTCACCTCCGGAATGCCTTCTTCAAACGATTCCGTTTCATCCGGTTCTCCTGCATAGTCGTATTTCATCATTTCCTGGATTTTCGCAATCAAATCCGGATTCTTCTCCAAAAAAATCGTTTTTGTGTGAAAAGTTCCACGAGCAAACTTCTTTGCCGACAGAGCAGCAGGCTTTTCAAAATATTTGATCCAGGTCACAGAAAAACCAGCCCGATCATCATATTCCGACGGTATCGTATCCGGCTTTTTTGTGTCTGTGACGATTCCGATTGCACGCACGTAATAATAAGCTTGTGCCGCTGTCGCATAAGCCTTGGCGATCATCACATCGCCTGGCTGAACTTTTTGCGCCGTTTCATAAAAGCTGGGCTTTTCTTCTCTTCGGAATCCCATAAACCAGCAGTCATTTTCGAGATAGAGCGGCAGCATCTCCTGCGTACCGCCAAACTTCACACCCACACCGTAATAATTCATAATCCCATGACCTCCTATTGGCTTTGTTTTGTCTTATTATATCATTTTCTATACAATTAGTCAAGTATATTTCGTCTATAAGATAATATAAAGTGTTCCAAAAGACAAATAATAAGTGTCAAACAGTCTGTTATCCCAAAAATGAAAATGCAGTATAATAGTAAAAAGGAGGGATGTCATGGAACAGGAACTTGACTATATTGCCATTGGTGACCGTATCCGAAAATACCGTGAACTGTCAAGAATGACACAGGAACAGCTCAGCGAATCATGCTCACTGTCCACCGGATATATCGGGCATTTAGAGCGAGGGACACGCTCACCGTCCTTGGAAACTCTTGTAAAGATTTCTCAGATTCTCCGGGTCAGTCTGGACGACCTGGTGTTCGGAAAAACCGAGATAAACAATAATATGATAAAGATCCTTGCCCTTACCCTAGAGGAAAAAGACCCCGAAAAGGTAAAAGTATTTCTAAAAACGGTCTGCGCCCTCGCAAATAAACTCGACGAGTTTTAAGAAAAACGCCCTATGATGATTATAACACATCATAGGGCGTTTTTACTGCAGCAGCCTGCTGTAATTGGAAATTTTTAAGTTTCAATTGCATGGACTGCCTTGTTTGGGAATTCTGTTAGAGAGAGACTGGAAAGGTGACGTTGGAAAAAACTACGACCGCTTTGTTTCAATCCAGTCTCTCCACACGGAAGGAGACCTGATTCACACTAATGTCACGGTCTGTTTTGACATTTCAATCCACTTTCTCCATACGGAGAGAGACCTTGCCCGTGCCGGATTCCACGCCCCAAAGGTGCACATTTCAATCCACTCTCTCCATACGGAGGGAGACGATCTCCCTGCCAGTCTGCCATTCTTGCATCGTCATTTCAATCCACTCCCTCCACACAGGAACTGACCGCACACAGCGGTGCCAGACCGGAACACGCAAGGTGGCAGGGGCAGCTGGTCACGCTGACCGGAGAAACCATTGACGGGCTGCACGTGTATACGCTGCATGAGATCGGCTACGGCTCCGGCGAGGGATTCAAGGGCTGGAACTGCCACCACGACTGGCACGCATACTACAAAGGCATCTCCAAGCCAAATTACACGCCGGAACAGATCAAAAAGCTGAACGAGAAAAACATCTCATACAACGGCAAAAAGTACACAAAATACGAGATCAGCCAGATGCAGCGGCAGGGCGAACGGAATGTACGGGCGCTGAAGCGGCGGACACTGGCATCGCAGGCGGCGGTGGAAAATGCCCCGGACGAAGAAACAAAGGCGGTGCTGCAGGCGGACTATGTGGCAAATGCGGTAAAACTGAAAGAATCCGAAAAGCAGCTGAAAACGTTCTGCAGCCAGACCGGACAGCGGAGAGATACGTTCCGGGAGCAGGTCAATGGGTTCGGACGGTCTACGGCTCAGAGGTCGGTGCAGGCGGCAAAAACAGACTTGACACACAGAGATTACAATGATATAATACACATGAAAGGGAAAATGTCCGACCGTGACGCTAGACTTTGGTATGTTGCACATGACAAGAATATTCCCGATCTTATTGATAGAACTAAGCCGATTGAAGATCAGGCTAGACAAGCCTGTGATTTAAGAAATCAGTATCGTTATCAGGCACGGGAACTTATGGCAGATCAGGAAAAGCGAAAAAAGCTAGATATTACTGATCCAATTAAAAGTTTTGATGAGTTGATGCAACACAAGATGGAAGATAAAGGACTCTCTTATGAAAAAGCTTTGGAGGACATTGTAAAAACAGCTACTAAGACAAGAAAATCTGTAAATGATGAACTTGGAGTGGAGGGATAGAATGTTTCATTATAGCATTTGCAATATTGCTGACGAATCTGTTTTTCAAAAACAATGTAAAGCCCTTGAAAAATTTGTTCCTCAAATTAGAAAAGAAGAACTGTTGCATGATGTAGATGGTTCTCTTACGCAGTTGTATTCAGCAGATGGAAAAGTGATTTCCGTTCATAACAGCAAATACATCGATTCTGTTTATGTTGATTCGGAAATCGAACTAAAGCAATATTTCAAAAAGTAAAGTGAATCCAAAAAAAGAGTTGGCTTGACCAACTCTTTTTTCATGCCCCGACCACGGGCATAAACTGGCGGAGGGCGGAAAACAAGAACAATTCAGCCAGCGGGTTGTAGCTTGCCACGCAAAACGCAAAAAACTGACACGCAAAACGAAAAAAAACGCTCCTGAACACCACGTTCAAGAGCGTTTTTTACTACCTATAAACGGCGTTTCACCGCTGTTTTATCCGTTCAATTTCTCGTCAATACTGGCAACGTGCCGCAAGATCTGTTTGAGTGTGTCATTATTGTTAGTGTCTTTTTCTGTGTCCTCATTCGGCTTGTCTGTAGTAGTTGTTGCATTTTTTGAAAATCCATTCAGCCCAGCAGCATTGATGATCGCCGGATAATCCTGATACGCATAGTCCAGATCCACCTCGCCGACAATGCCGGAAACGCTGCCTTTCCAGCTGTACTGCCACAGCCCATAATTCCCGGCATAGGACGATCTGCTCACATCCACATGAGACAGAAACACGTCATACCGGCTCTTTATATCGTCCCCGATACAGCTTTCCAGAGCCGACTTGAACGTATAAATTGCCGCATAATACCCGGCAGATTCCAACGCACTGCAAAACGCCTGACACAGGGCATCTGCATTTTGCAAACTTGCCTGTTCTTCGATGTCAAATGCGATTGGATACTCGAACTGCTTTCCAGCCAGAGCAGACAGGCACACAGCAGCCTCCTGCTCCGCTTCTGCGGCAGTTTTGGCGTAGCTGTACCAGTACGCACCGCAGGGGATTCCAAGCCGTTTGCACTCGCTGTAATTCCGTTCAAACTGCACATCGATCTGGCTGGATTCTTTCCCAAAACCAGCCCGTAAAATCGCAAAATCCACCTGCCCGGATGCCTTGACTTTTTCCCAGTTGATTACACCCTGATGCCTGGAAACATCAATCCCTTTTGCCACAATTCCAGACGGCTGCTGTGCTTTTGCAATGCCGAAATAGCTGTAGAAATTGTTTGTCACTGTGTTTGTGCCTTTGGTTTCATCACCATAATATCGGCTGCCGGTGCATACATCCAGATGCACCGAAGTATAAGCACCGGTGATATTGGCAATGCCGCCGAAACCCAGATCCTGAGCCTTGCAGCACACCGTCTTTGCTGAGATTACGCTGCCTAACTTGTCATAGCACACCACGTCTGCCGCCGTACCTTTGGTGTGCTGTCCTGCTCCGTTTCCGCCAACTGCCTTGTCATGTGCTGCACAGCGGTAGCCGCTGCTGACGATGATCTTGCCGCAGTCCAACGCCGTATACAGCCGTTCCAGCATGGAAATCAGCTGTTCCGACACCTGAAACGTGTGCGGAGAGCTGCATTTGCAGCGGAATTCTCTGGCACAAAAATGAGGCGAAAGCTGCGGATTATCTTCATACGCATATTTTGCCATTTCATCAGCTCCTGAACTGCTTGAAAATCTGATTTGCTCCCGTTGCTGCCAGTCCGGACACAATGCCGACTGCTGCCGCAGACAGCACATCCTGCACCGGAAAATCCGGCATCCAGAACAACGCTGCAATTCCCAGAATGCCGCCGGAAATACCGCAGATGACCGGAATCCATTTGTTGTCCAGAGAAGTGACCTTCACGATCTCCGCCGCCAGATAGCAGATGATCGTGATTGCTGCTACTGCTGTAATACCCAAAACTTCCATCATGTTTCCTCCGTTCCTGTTGTTGCTTCATAGTCGCCGGAAAGCAAAACCAGCATTTCCGGCGTGAGATTCCCAGAAGCAAAGATTTGATACTGTCCGTTTTCCAGCTGTGCCGCCTGAATCGCCGCATTCCCCCAGCTGCTCCGCCGGATCGCCTTGCCGCTTTTCAGCTGCTCAACTGCCTCGATCAGATTCATAAAATAACCTCCTTAAATCGCTGTAATCGACCGGATCAGCGGACGGCTGTTGTTGCTCCGTCCGACCCATGCCAGATAGTATGTGCCTGTGGTGACACCTTCGCAGGGGGTCAGCGTGGTGATATAATCCGTGCTGTACAGCCATTGCAAAGACAGGGCAATATAGCTGCCCTCTGTCTGTGCTTTGGCGAGAATGTCCTCTGCCGTACCGCTGTCCGACTGTACCAGCCGCAAAACGCCTGCCTCTGTGCTGCTTGCCAGAAACCGCATCGCAATCTGTGTTGCCGCAGAGAGCGTCAGCGGCACAGTCGAACAGGTGTAGCAGGAATAATCCCATCCAAAAATGGAAGTGGAATAGTTCAGGGCATACTCATTTTTGCTGCTGCAAAACTCCGGATATACCGCCGTAAATGCAGAAAGACTGTACAGAGTGTCATTGTGGGAAAGAAAGATCCCGTCCCGGTGGTCTGCATCAAAAATCACTGTTTTTTCTGTCGAGCCAGAGGGCAGCAGGGAAACCTTGTGTACCAGCAGATTTAATTTTTCGTTTGCCGTTGCAATGATGCCACGGGAAACCAGATGCCCTGCCAGCAGGTCACGCTGGTGGTTGATCTCTGCAATGTACTGTGCAATTGTCGCCATTTAATCGGTCACCTCCACAATGTCCGCCAGAGCAGTGGCAATGTCGCCCAGAGAATCCTCTAACGCTGTGATTCTCGCCGGAAACTTGCTACTCAGATTCTCATAGTCCGCCGGACTAATGCTGTTCAGCGTTTCTATGTTGTTATGGTAGTGCTTGGTAGAAACCAGCTGTGTCCACTCTGTTCCGCTGATCTTATTCAGTACGTCCAGATTGTCGTGGGTGTGGGCGGATTCTTCCAGGTGTGTGATGGACAGCGACAATTCCTGCACCTTTTCGTCCACATAAACCGTCTTTGCATACGGCGTGAGGTCTACCGCAGCCCCTTCTGTCAGCGTTACAGTCGTTGTACCGTTGACATCTGTAATCGTGATCGTCACCACGCTGCCGTCTTTCGCCACAGCAGCAATGGGGGAAAATCCGTCTTTCCCGTCTGCACCGGTGTCGCCCTTTTCACCGGGAATGCCCTGCTCTCCCGGATCACCTTTTTCTCCACGTTCTCCCGGTTGTCCGGCATCTCCCTTTTCGCCTTTCAGAGATGTCAGCCACTCGGATTCAGAACCGCTGTAGCCATGCTCTACCGCAAGGAGATAAGCGGATTTTCCGTCCGCACCGTCACGTCCGTCTATGCCATCTTTTCCGGGTTCACCAGGTTCGCCTTTTTCGCCGGAATCGCCCTTTGCACCCGGCTCACCCTTTTCTCCGGTTTCTCCCTTTTCACCGGGAACGCCCTGCTCTCCCGGTTCACCTTTTTCGCCCTTTTCGCCTTTTTCACCACGAGCCGGCAGACCGCTGTCTATATATGCTCCGCTATCGGTATCATACAGCCACCATGTGCCGTTGCGGATCTGCGGCAGCTGTACCGCAATTGTCCTGGTTTCCGTCAGAATCCGTTCCATTTCTTTCAGTGCTTCCTCGATGGCGTCCACACCGCCGCTGTATTCCTCCAGCACAGAGGCTTTCACCTGCATAGGCGTGACCGTGTATTTCAAGATGCGGTCGCTGTTGTCATAACAGACGATTTCCAACGCCAGCATACCGGAAACCGCAGTAAACGCCGGAGACACGTTCCATGTCAGCCGGATCTCTGTTTCCATGACTTCCTGCGAAAGCGTTTCCAGTGCCAGATTTCCGGCACTGTTGACACCACGCATCACAAACAAACAGCCGGACAGATCGGTTTCCTGATAAAATCGTTCTACGGAAAAGACAAGCTTGTCCGCATACTTTTCTCCGGCAGTCAGCAGATGTGCCACATGGCTGGTGTCAATGAATTTCTTGTTTGCCTGCAATATCATGTCTTACCCTCCCAGTTTTTGAACTCGTTTTTCCAACGCTCTGCATCGGTTCCGTGCCTCTTTGCGGACTTTGTCGCCCTTGGAAGAACGGATGCAGTCCGCCATCACACGGCTGTCCTCGCCGCCGCAGGAAAGCTTTGTACCGCCCCGAAACGTCCATTCAATGGCAGTGATAATGCTGTCATAGCTTTTGGCAGTGGTCTCATGAAAATACCGATAAGAGAGCTTGATTTTCTGTCCCAGCTGGAACCGTTTTGTACTGTGTACGGTGCAGGAAAACGGACGCACTGCATACTGGTTTCCGGTGTTGGGAGAATATCTTGCGAGCCACATAGAATAGGGAATGGTATTCAGTCCATAGCCGCTGCTGAATACAAAATCCTTTGCAAAACCATCCAGAAACGGATTGGATTCGATCAGAAACCGCTGAAAAGAGCTGGTGCTGTAATCCGGTGAACTATGCCTTGTCCATGCCCATGCAGATTTATCGTCTTCCAACTCCACACGGGCATCTGTACGCAGCATATGGATCTCATAATCTGCTACCTCACAGGAATCATATTCCATTTCCGACATTCCAACATTGGCATTTCCGTGATAACCGTTCCCGAACTGTCCCAGTTCCAAAGCCCCGTCCTCCGGTCTGGCATAAATGAATCCAAATGCAAGTTCAGACAGATAACGGTAAAAATCCCGTGGGCAGTCAGAATCACTGTTGCTGTTTTCTGCACTCAGATAGAACCTTGCCGGATATATGGTCTGCGACCACTTTCCGTTGATCTCTGCATAGATCCTGTCGTTGCAGTACCTGCCATAGGTTTCCCGTCTTGCCTTGTCATACGCTTTCCAGTACAGCATCTCTTTTACGCCAGTCTGGGACTGGATAAAGGTATTGGTGCAGTCCGTCAGATATTGCAGCCAGCCGCCGTATTCGGTTCCATTTTCGTCCCACTGGTCGATTCCGATCCCGATGTTTTGCCACTTGTCTGCAAGCACCTTTCCGACAGCTTTGACGGCAGATTCCGATGTGCTGTTATAGCTGGACGTATCCAGCCACCCCACAGCATCCTGTGCGTTAATGGAAAAGATCTCGCCTACACGGGTGGCATCAGTGACCCAGAACGTGCCGATGCTACTCCATTGGGCTACATCATTGTACTTGGAAAACACTTTCAGTTTTGCTCCACGCACCTGAAATGTGGTCATTCCCGGAATCTTTGCCTGCATAGAAAACGTGGCAGCATACACGCCGCCGATCTCAAATGTGCCGTCTGCACAGCACTGCCGCTTGCTGCTGGCAGAAATGATGCTGGATTCTGTCAGCGTGGTAGCAAGAGCATAGTTTCCTGTTGTATAATTATACTTGTATACTTCTACCCGAATAAATTCTGCAATGATCATGCCTCGCCCTCCTGAAAATCCGGTGCATAAACACGAATGCGGTATATTCGTTCCAATGTACACCCACCGTATGTATAATGCAGATAGATACAAAATTCTGTTACAATGCCGGTCAAAGCCATGCCGATTGTCCCAAATTCATTCGTCACATAATCGGTAATATCGTGTCGCTCTGACCAGCCATTCACCCCATCGGCTTCTACGGTAATTTTGGAATCTGTCGGGAAAGTATGTGCTGCCTGAAATCGGATATAGATTGATTTTTCTGCTGTTTCCTCTGCATTTGCAGTGTAAGGCGGTAACTGCACAGAACCGTCTTCCAGTTGTTTCCCAGAATCCGTAAGCTGTACGATTCCAATACTGGTATCTTCCGGAGATTTTACAATCGTAAGACCGCACGCTCCGGAAGGATTGGCTACAATATAGCAATTCGGAAAGCTGGTTACAGCACCTGTTTGATCTAATATTACAGGAACTGTAATCTGATAAACCTGCATCTTTCGGGAAACAAGTTTTATAGAAGCATCACCGTCAATATAGATGCGAACTCCGCAATTTCCCAACGAACTTGTATATCCAGACACCATTAGGCTTTCCGCATATGCCGTACCATTTCGCAGAATCCGCATGAGGTTTTGCAATTCCTTTTCGCTGTTCACTTCAAATTGCAGTGTTGTTTTCTGTTCCGCTGATCCTGTACTGTAATAGATCTGCGTGCCATCGGCAGCACAGAATCGTTTTCCTAATGGGGTAATGCCCACAGAATCCTCTGCAAGCTGACACACATTTTTTGCCAATGTCCAACTGCCGCCCGGCGACTTCGCCCAAATATTCACAAGTCTCATATGGTTTCTCCTCCGCTTCGTGCATTGGCAATCTGTGCCGCCTTGACCACAACGGTTTCCAGCTGTGTGCCGCCGATGTTCACCGGAATGATAATATCCCCGTTCTGCTGCGGCTGCCGGTATTCCTCCGCCGCTGTCTTCTCCGGCGGATTGTACTGCACTGCCGTTCCGGCAGTTCCCATGCTGGAATATCCCTGCATCTGTACCGCAGAATCCAGCTGCATTTGCAGCCGATTCGTGTCCACCTTGTCCATCATGGCATCCAGCGAACGGTTCAGATCATCAGCGGTGTCGCCTGTGGTGTCTTCCATGCCTATGGCAACGCCGGGCAGTAAAAATTTACCCACAGTATCACGCATCAGCTTAGATGGAGAATGGATCCCGAAAAAGTCCTTGAATCCACTCCACAAGCTGTCGCAGACATCACCAACGGTATCCAGCAATCCGCCGATACCATCAATCAGACCATTTCCGATACCCTTCAAAATATCGATGCCCAGTTGCAGCCAGTCCACTTCGGTGAGTGCGTCCCAGATTGCTCCCCATATTTGAGGAATCGCTTTCAAAAGATCCGGGATTGCTTTGATCAACCCAGAAGACAGACCATACATCAGCTTGATTGCCGCTTCAATGATCATTGGCAAGTTGTCTATTAGCCCCTGAAACAGAGCTGTGACAATTTGAATGGCTGCATCGATTAGCTGTGGCAATTGTTCAATCAGTCCGTTAACAATCGCAAATATCATATCAATCGCCGCTTCGATCAATTGCGGCAGATTGTCCAGAATGCCATTGACTAATGCCATAATGATCTGAATGGCTGCATCGATCAGGAGAGGGAGATTCTGGATTATCATATCTGCAAGTGTCATGATAATCATAATAACAGCTGTTAGAATCGTGCTGACATTGTCCATGAGACCGCCCACCAGAGCATTCAGAATTTCAATGGCTGCTGTAATCAGCGTGGGCAGATTCTCCACGATCACATTGACAATGGCTAGAATGATCTGCGGCACATACTCCATCAGTGCCACCAGACCCTCTGACAATCCGTTGATCAGCGTGGTGATCAGCTGCACCGCAATGGGCAGCAGGTTCGGCAATGCCTGTTGAATCGCTGTAATAATGCCGTTCAAAAGTGTCTGTCCTGCTTCCAGTAATGCCGAAGCATTTTCCGAAATGCCCTGGACGATGCTGTTTAGGATCTCTGTTCCAGCACTGAGAATGCCAGGCAGGTTTTTCCGGATACCGGAAAGAAATTCGCCCAGTATCTTCTTACCAGCTTCCACCATGCCGCTGGATCTGCTGCCGATGGAGTCGATCACACTGTTGATGCTTTCAAATAGCCCGTCAAAGATCCCGGCAGCATCTCCGCCGTTCATCACATTGATGATACCGGAAATGGCATCTGCTGCTCCGGCAGACAGCGTGGACTTCATATCCAGAGAGAAACCGCTGACAGTCCGTTTCAGTCCCTCTACCGCACTGCCGATGTCGTCATACTTGACCTCGTTGATCTGTCCCAGTGCATCATACGCCACACCGGACGCATCTTCCATGTTTGCCAGCATGGGCAATAGGTTTGCCTGTAAGTCCTCGAACTGTGTGCCGAACAGGTCAATGGCGGCTTGGTTTTTCGCCACTGGATCGGCAATGCTGTCCAACGCCTGGACAGTCTGAAAAAATGCCTCCTGTGCCGTATCGCCGCCGGCTGCAAACCGCTGTGCCATGTCATCTGCATTCATGCCGATCATGGCGAATCCCTCTGCGGTGGACTCGCTGCCGTCCTTGCAGCGGATATTGAATTCCTTGACCGCATCGCCCACCTTGTCGATGGAGAACGCTCCGGATTCTGCACCGGAGATCAGGCTCTGGGTGAACTGCTCTGCGGAAAGTCCCAGTGCCGCATACTGTGTGGAATACTCATTGAGGGTGTCCAGCAGATCGCCGTTCTGATCGGCACCGTTTTGTGCTCCTGCGGCAATGAGATTGTATGCTTCTTCAGCACTGATCCCGAAGTTGTTCATGAGTGCCGATGCAGCACGGGTGCTTTCGTTGACTTCATAGCCGAACGTGTCGCTGAGTGCCATGGCACCCTCTGTGGCAGACTGCAATTCCTCGCCCATCAGTCCGGTCTGCTTTGTGACCTCTGCCACGGCATTGGCGGCATCCTCATAGGAATCCCCGAAGTTATTGCCGTACACATCCTTGACCACATCCCGAAGCCCTTCCAGCTCCGCTCCGGTGGCACCAGTTGAAGAGGACATCTGATTGATTGCCTTGTTGAACTCGTCCCCGGAGGAGATCATATCGCCAAATGCAGACAGGGCTTTCTTTCCCATGTCAGAGAGCAGATTGCCCATTGCCACAGATGCTGCGGAGATCGTCCCTTTCATGCCTTCAACCTTTTGGTCAAAACCGCTGGTATCACCGTCAATGGGGACTCTGATGCTTTCATCTGCCATATTATTTCACCACCTCCGAAAAAACGGCACTCTCACATACCGTAAAAGTGCCGCTATTTATACGCTTCTAAAACAGGATTTATCTATCCGAAAAACGCACCGCATTGATAGCCGTCCAGCTCCGGCTGCGGAATGCGGATGCGATCCTGAATCTTCCGGATCCGCAGCCGTTCGTTCTTGTCCTTGATCTCCGCCAGATTCACACTGCGGTATCCCATCCGCTGCTTAATGGGTGTTTCGTCCGGAAGGGCATCAAACAGCCCCAGAAACAGATGCCAGTGCATCTGCTCCACCTGCTGCAAGTCCATGTGATAGACCGACAGGAACGCCGCATACACATAGGCTGCATCATACTGCCATGACAGCACCCGGTCTGTGGTTTTGCGTCCGGAATGCTCCTGCCGCTGTTCCGGCTGCTCCTCGGAGCGTGTCGCAAACCCAATGAGAGCTTCCAGAGCCTCCTCCAGACAGGAGAGCGGTGGCTTGTCGATGTACCATTCCAGCATCAGCAGCAGCTTTTCCCGTTTGGAAAGACCATCATCCTCCTGCATATCATAAAACCGCAGCCAGTCCCGATAGTCGGTATAGATCCGGTACGCCTTGCCGTCTACCGTCACCGTGTCCGGCAGGGCATCGTACAGCAGATTCATCGTCTGCCGCCTTTGGGCAGATACTTCTTTTTCAGCTGCATGGATTCCGCCTGCGACTGTGCCGCCTGTTTTGCCACAAAGGTCAGGAATTCTCCGTACACTGCCGTATACCGCCGTGCATGATCTGGGATGCCGGAAAAGATCTGTTCCGCCGTACCCTCACCAAAGAGCGTATCATAAAAGGTACGAAACGCCTTGCAGTATGCCCGGATGTATGCTGCCACACCGGCAGACTTGTCTTCTGGCATATCCTGCTCCAGCTGTGCCAGAGCAGCCTCATACTTTTCCACGGTGTCCGCTTCCTCAATGTCCAGCGGCAGCTCCAGCCCGTGGATATGCCAAATTGTCAGATCGTCTTTCATCGTTCATTCCTCCTTACGAAGCACTGCACTTAACTGCATAGGTATTAGAACCCAGTGCACCGTTTGTAACAGTAATGTAGATATAGTCGCCTTCCTTGACGGTAAATGCCACACCAGCAGTGGTAATGGACGAAGACTTTCCGTTGCAGGAAACCGTAATGCTAAACGTATTGCTCTCCGCTGTTGCATATACACTCAGAGAACCGATCTTGCTGACCGTGTACTCCGTAATGTCGGACTTGAATGTGGGTTTCAGCAGATTTTCACTGCCGTAAGAAACAGACAGCGTTTTCAGTACCGGCTTGGTGTTAGTGGAAAGTGTAATGGTCTGAAAATCATCAGTGCTGAACACCGTGACATCTTCCATTTCGCCCCTTGTCTTAAAGTTGCCGGAATAGGTCATGCAGTCTGTGGTGTCGCCGTCTGCATCCGGAATGACCGCATAGTCACGCATCTTTGCCGATGCCGACCAGATGCCGTTGCTCCCTTGCTGTACTGTGGTCATATCCACATTGATGATAGAACGCACCGCATCCTGTCCCAGCAGTTCGTTCTCGTGGATGTCGATAATGTCATCTGTCACAGGATGCTTTTTGTAGCGATCCAGTGCATAGGCAATGGCGGTGTTATAGGCGGTAATATCCGTCCGCTTGAAATCCTCGTCCACATACTGCCGCTCATACTCTGTGGGATTCTTGGACGTGGAGAGACTGGTGAAGCCCTCCATGCGTGTATAGACGCTCTGTTCCGGCACATGATAGAATGCCACCTTGCCGGTACGCAGTACAAGGTCTGCGTTTTTCAGATTTTTACCCATGTGTAAAATACCTCCTGTCCTGATAATACATCAATTTTAACTGGATCTGATACCGTGCGGTATCATCGCCGGTGTCATAGGCATAGCCGCTGGAAGCAATGTCTATGCGGTATGGTGTCCGATAGTCGCCCAGATCCGGAAAGATGCCCTGCCAGTTGTTCCGCTCGATCCAGTCGGCAAAGTCATCGTAGAAACCGGAATTGGCAATATTCTCCAGCACCTTTTCCCCGTACTTTTCCCGGCTGGCAAAGACGAACAGGAACTGCCGCTTGTCGCTGCCGTCCGTGTATTTCTGCACCACCGGTTCGCAGGGGACAGTGTCCACGGTATAGCCGATGGTGTCCGCCTCCAGCTGGTCTACGCCCAAGATCGCTCCGTCATGGAGCAGGGGGCATCCGGCGATATATTCCCGGATCGCTGAAATGATTGCCATACGTCACACCTTTCCTTTGGCGATGCTCCGGGCACTTTTCAGAATCAGCTTGCCGTGGTCTGCCCACGCCCGAAGTGCCCACTTTTTCCCACGCAGCCCACGGGAAACGCCGGCATACCACTGCACCGCCGCATAGGGTGTTTTCCATAGCAGATACCCTTCCGCCGGCTTGCTGTGAGAGATACCGGAATCCCGGAGCATACCGGTGTCAAACGGCACATAGGGATCACATTTCCGCAGCAGCTCATTTCCCACAAACTCCTGTGCCTGCTGTTTCAGGACTGCCGATTTTGCGTGGAGCTGCTTGGTGCTAAAATGGATACCCACTTTGATGATCATACTGCCGTCACCTCCAGATGCTGCACGCCGGCAGAGCCATAGCGAAAGTCTTTCACTTCCATGACCGTCCGGCATTCCTCCGGTGGTTCTGCGGCGGTGCATCTGCCGCAGAAGATCCGGTCGCTCCGTTTCGGGATATAGCCGGATACCGATGCCGCCGGAATGATACACAGCACGCTGTCCTGCTGCTTCATAGACGTGCCGCTCTGGCTCTGTCCCTTCATGTCCTCCCAGTAGACCGCAGGGAAGAAGTGCCGCACATACTGCTCCATGCGGTCTTTTCCCACCGTTCTCGCAAATACCGTGCAGCCAATTTTATTCGTGTACATCAAAAAATTCCTTTCATCTTAGGCTCCCCTTTAGGGGAGCTGGCAGCCGTTAGGCTGACTGAGGGGTTAGGCTCTTCTCCCGGAGGAGCTGCCACGAAGTGACAGAGGGATTCACACCCCTCTGTACAACAGCCCCGAACCACCCAGATACCGGATGCAGATGCTTTTGAGATAGTCCTGCAAGCCGGATGTTTCTCCGTTCAGCAGAGCAGAGATGCTTTCTGTCGGGGTAGCGTAACTGACGCTGTACGCTCCGATGGTCTCCGCCGTTTTCAGACCGCTGCCCTCTGCACCGCCTGTGCCGTATGCCTGATAGGTGACGATCGCCTCCGCCAGTGCACAGCAGCATTTCCGGATGCGGTCTTCCCACGGAGCAGGAACGCCGTCCGGCAGCCGCCCGAATGTCACCATGTCCAGATACTCGCTTGCCCGTTCTGCCGCCCGACCGAATACGGTCGGATCCCGGATCATACTGCCAAGATAAAAATCCTGGTAGTACGGAAAATCAGCATATGCCATGCCTTACGCCTCCACTCTCTTGACATAGACGGTCTGCGGCTTGGAAATACCGATGCCGTAGACCTTTCTGCCCTGTACGGCAGAAGAACCGATATACTCGTTGGTCAGATTCTTGACAGCGACCGGAACAGACCACTCCTGCACACGGTGGCACCAGTTCGGGTGACCGCAGATGAATTCCGTGGTGGTTTTCTTGCCGGATACCAGCTGGCTGTCCTCAAACATGGTGTTGTTGGACTCGAAAACATTGTAGCCGGCGATTCTGCCCACCACGCCGGACTGCACCAGTTCCTGAGACAGATCACCCTGCTTGACGAAACGGTCATCGGTCAGCAGCACCTCCATAAACTCCGGAGATGCCAGCAGCCAGCGTTTGCCGTCATTGGGAACACCCATACGGGACTGTACACGCTTTGCCGCCAGTACCTGCTTGTATGCCGTGCTGTCGGTGCAGGCAGTCTTGGACGCTGCCACAGTGATGCCGGCAGTTTCCTCCAGGGCACGGACAGACTTGGTGTCCATGGACAGCCCCAGAGAATAGCCGGCACTGTCCAGACGCTCTGCGGTGATGCCGTCCGGCACGCTGGCAGCGTCATAGCCGTCGATCATCTCGTTGACCGCCTCGTCAATGTCGATGTTGATGTCAAAGTAGGTGGTAGAGCCGGTAGAGATCGCAGCACCATTCTGCTTGTCATACTGCTTGACCTCTACCTCAGTATCACGCACCGGCACCTTGACCTTGCCTGCCTTGGGGTTGCCCTCATAGCGGGTGTTAAAGATCAGGTTGTCCTTGGTGACCAGCGTGTTCCGCAGCTTCTCGTCCACCAGTGTCGAATATCTTTCCTGTGCAATATGTGCCATAACTTTTCCTCCATAATAAAAATAAATTCTACATTACAGGCTCCCCTGAAAGGGCACCCGTAGGGCGTGCCTTGTGCTGAGGTGGATGCCCGTAGGGCAGACGGTGGGGTAACACCTCTACAGCCGGAGGGATTCTCCCTCACTTTTTCAGCCCCGGATTCATGCTGTAAAATGCCGCTTCCACGCCGTTCATGGCACCGGGCAGATTGCCGGACGTGGGGACAGCCGCACGTTCGCCGGGGTTCGGGGCGAATGCGTCCGCATGGGCGGTGCGGAACTGCTGCACCACATCGTCCGCCCCGATCAGCTTGTCACCGTCAAATTTCAGTTCCTTGGATGTCAGCAGATCGGTGACGTACTTTTCGTATACATCATTTTTCAGCTGCAATCCCTTGACATACTGGGACAGCTTGGTGCGGTACTCAAATGCGGCACGGTCTGCCTCGGACTGCTCCAGCTTCTGCTTGTAGTCCGCCACACTCGCCTTGATGCCGTCAATGTCCATGTCCTTGTAGGACTGAATGGTCTTGCTGGCTTCGTCCAGCTGCGTCTGCACGGCGGCGGCAGCGTCCTGCTCCGCCTTGATGTCTGCGGCATAGGCTTCCGTGATCTTCTGCACGGTGTCCTTGTCGGTGATGCCGATGCCTTCCAGAAATTTCTCATCGATCATAGTGATAACTCCTTTTCAAAAAAATAAAATGTATGAAAAAAGCACCTCAGTCGAGATGCTTCTCATAAGCTTTCAGAAACAGTTTCAAAATAAGGTCAAACGCTCCGAATCCAATGCCGATCCACGAAAGCACAAAGCACACCGTGGGAACGGCAAAACTTCCGTTCAGGGCATAGAGGAGGACTAACAAAACAATCATTGTAAGCATAGCTGCTCCTTTCTGGCATAGAAAAAAGCACCTCGTTTTGAGATGCTTTCTGTGGTATTCGGTTTTACTTCTCAAAATAGCAGGCATTTTGAGATAGCTTTAATCATTTTTGTGCTTTTCTGCAAATTCCTTTTTGAATTTTTCGAACTCTGCATCGAGTTCAGCAGCAGTTTTCCCGGCACATATTTTTTTTACTTCTTCCATGTCTACATCTTTTTCTCTATCTTCTATGTCCATTCATATCACCTCTCTTATCTCAAAACCATAAAGCTCTTGTAAATCAACAAGTGCATTTAGTTGAGCCTCAAATTCGCCAATGCCATTTTCAGTGTATGAGCCTATTCTGTTACTATAAACAGCCTCATCAATTCGATATTTTGGTGCTGTATATTCAAACACAGAACCGTCATGCCCGATTGTATAGCCTTTTTTATATCCGTTTCTCAATGCAGCGTTCAGATCGCCGGCACTCGGCGGCATACCTAACGGGTGGTTATGAAACGAAACAATTTCGCCCTTTTTGGATTCTTGCAAGGCTCTGCGGATTTCTTCCGTATAGTCCGGTGTTCCAGCTTGTGTTCCGGTGGTGGAGCGATACCATTTCTTCGTTCTGGTATTATAAAAATACAAGTCCTCACCGTTTGTGCCGGAACGATGGCTCAGCATTTTCTTAGCAACCTGATAATACTGCCGTTGGATTTTTTTATCTGAATCCATGGAATCAAACTTGCTCCTGAACTCTCTGCTTTTTACCAGATCTTTTGGAACAGCATAATCCGAAGAACTTTGCATTCGTTCCTGTTCTTTTATTATACCACCATCGCCCCCAGAAGTCAACGCCTTTCCGCCGATTTTCTCCGCCTGATACGTCTTTCCCGCACCGCCGTTGTCCTTTGGTGCAGGCGGTGCGACTTCCACAGCATGACCACTGGGGACATTTCCGGCAGTCTGACTTGCTGTCTGCTGCCGTTTTGCAGCCTGCACCGCCCTCTGAGCCGTAGACCGTCCGAACCCATTGACCTGCTCCCGGAACGCATCTCTCCGCCGTCCGGTCTGCTGGCAAAAGTCTTTCAGCGTTTTTTCCGCATCTTTCAAACGCACGGAAACCGCCGAAAAATCATCGTTCAAACCCTGTTTTAACACCGGATCATCCGTGTTCTTCGCCGCTTCCTCCAACGCTGCCGCTCGCCGCTTTAGTGTTCTGACCTTCCGCTCGCCCTTTCGCTGCATCTGGCTGATCTCATACTCTGTGTACTTCTCGCCGTTGTAAGAAATGCTCTTTTCGTCCAGCTTGGCGATTTCCTCCGGTGTGTAGTTCGGCGTGGACAGTCCCGGATAATACGGATGCCAGTTGTGCCGGCAGTTCCAGCCCTTGAAGCCTCTGCCGTCCCCATAGCCGATTTCTTGCAGGGTAAAGACTTTCAGCCCGTCAATGATCTTCCTGGTGCGTTTGCCCTGTATCTGGACAAGCTGCCCCTGCCATCTGGCGTGCTCCGGTCTTGCTCCGCCGTGTGCCGTCAGTTCCATGTACTGACAGCCCGAATCCTCTGCACGTTTTTTTGCCACTGCCGCCGCAGTCTGTCCCACGCCCGTCAGCACACACCGCCGCACCGCAACATCAATGCGGTCACGGTGTCCGGTGGGATAGGTCACATATGCTCCGCCGTCCGCCAGATTTCGCACCGCCATGCGTATGGCATCCTGATAGCTGAACGCTCCGGAGGACACCTGCATATATGCCCGGTCGCAGGCTTGCAGGAAAGCAGTCTGCGTGGTGTTCGCCGTGGTGCTGACCAGATTCCGCATGGTTCCCAGTGTTTTCCGGTATCCGGCATCCAGCACCTGTTTCATGCCGCCGTCCTGCCGGATGTCCGCCGGAGCTTCGCCGGCTGCTTCGTGGGTGTCGGTGTCGATCTCCACCGTTCGCACACCGGCATCCTCAAACATCGCCCGAACCTGTGCCACACTGGCATCTGTCCGGTCTGCGATCATCTGCAAAATGTCATCATACAGGATACCGGCAGTTTGCAGCACCTCTGCCTGATAGGCGGTGGTTTCTGACACAAACCCCATACGCAGCATCCGCCGCACCATATCTGCCACAATATCATCTTCCAGCTGCTGATACAGCCCCAGCAGCTGAGTCACATCCGGCTCATAATTCTGCATCAGATCTCACCACCGGAAAATAAACCACCATCATCCTGCCGCTCCGGCATCATCTTCACCGCCTTTTCCTCGGAGCAGTCGAAGTACCACGCCAGAAATAGCTCCGGACGCAATAGCTTGTCCCGTACCATCTGCACACGCCGCTGATACTCCACGTCCGGATCTTCCAGCACACCGTCCCCGAAGTTAAAGGTTGCCTTGACCGGTGGACTGCTCTGACTGCGGTAGTAGTCCTGATAGAACTGCATCCCATAGAGCATCTGCTCCAGTGCGTTCCGCAGATTTTCTTGAATGTCTTTTACACGGGAAAAGCTCCGCTGCTTGGAACTTCGCACTTCCTCTGCGGTTTTCTCCACATCGGATACTTCGGAAAGTGTGCCGTAGGAAAGCCCCACCGCATTTTCGATCCGCCGCAAAATCTGATTGAACGCATGGAAATAGGCAGTGTCCCGGACTTCCGGAGAAAAGGTATTGATAAAGGACTGCCCGTCCGTTTTCTCATAGCTGCGGAACATCCGCTCTCTGCCCTTGGGCAGTACCGGCTTGCCGTCCTTGTACCGGAACAGATCCTCGGTGGCATCAATGGCACGTTCGGACGATTCCAGTTCCCACAGGATTCGTTCCCAGTGCTCATCCGCATCCCGGATAAAGTCCACGGCATCGGCAAAGACCGAAACGCCCAGCGGTGAAGTGGGGTCGATGTTGTTGGAATCCGGTGTCTGAAAAATGGCAAACAGCGGACGCTGTACGTTTTCATACACCTTTTCCGGCAATACATCCGCCCACTGCGGCACTGCATCCAGACTGCACTCTGTGCCCAGTGTTCCCGGACTGGCAGACCGGAAGCAGCGGTTCTGAATGGTGTGTGTCTGCCGCAACCGGGAATAGACGTGCAGCTCTAGACGGGTGAAATAGTCCCTGCCGATGGAAATTTCCTCCGGACACACCACCGCATCACAGGAATCGTCCGTGTAGTTCACCGGAAGATAGGCGTTCTGCGGCACAATGTCCACCGAAACGCCCTGTGCCGTGAAATAAGGTTTCAGCAGCAAGCCGCCAATGGCAAGCCCGAAGTCCATTTTCCGCCGCAGCTTCGGCAGCACACGGCTGACCGCCTGTTCCAGTTCTGCCCCATCGTGTACCGTGGCGGAAAATTCCGTCAGTGTCAGCCGTTTCAGCTCCTGTGCGATATTCGCCGGAATGTGACAGGAACGGATACGGTTCCGGATCCAGCCGGCACGGTTCAGATATAGTTCTTCCCACAGCTGCATCTGCTGTATCATGTCGCCGCTGAGCAGGCAGGGCACCTGCATGGCTGCGGCGATCTGGGTTGCATCGATCATGGCATCACCTCCTCGTTGTCATCTGCCGGCGGCATCCGGTATTCCCGCAGCGTCCGCTGCATCGCCGTCCGGACGAAATACCGCATATCGTCCATGGCGTGGTCGTTGGTCTTGACCACAGCGTCTTTTCCTTTGGCTTGATTGTCCCAGCAGTACAGCCCGAATTCCCGGATCATATCCGTACAGCCTTCACAGATGTGGATGCGTCCGGCTTGCAGCAGCGTGGACGTGTCACGGATGCCGTCCAGAACGCTGTTGTTGGCTTTCCGCACCCGAAATACCCCGTGCCGCCGGATACACTCAATAAAGCTGGCGGCAGACGGGTCTACGATCACATACCGCACATAGGGGGCAATATCTCCGGCAAGCTGTTCCAGTGCAGCGTAGTGTTCCTCGTCCGTTCGGGAATGTCCCTCTTTTCGGGCATCATAATAGTACTCCCGGATTCGGGTGGCATAGCCATCTCCGGACAGGTGCCATAAGCCGACAGAGGTCGGGTTCAGGGTGCCGTAGTCACAGCTGAGATAGAACTCGCCGGAATGCACATCCGGCACAGTGTCCGGAATGACGTGCCGCAGCTTCTGGAACTGCGGATACACCAGACCGTCCGCCATGACCCACTTGCCCAGTACATACCGGTCATAGAACACACCGGAATACATCCGCTCGTACCGTTTCCGGACAGATACAGAGAGAGCACGGTTGTCCTCCATGGTGAAATGCAGGTGCAGCCGGTTCTTTTCGCCGGCTTTCCCGTGTACGCTGTCAATCCATTCCTTGTACAGCCAGTGTTCCTCGCTGCCGTCCGGGTTGCAGTTCATCCAGATCTTAGAACCGGTGACAGAGCATCTCGCCGTTGCCTGATCCACAAAAGAACGGGGCATCAGTGCCACCTCGTCCAGCAGGACACCGGCAAGGGTGATACCCTGAATGAGAGCATAGCTGCTCTCGTCCTTGCCGCCGAAAAAATAATAGCGGTTGTGATGTCCCTGCCATTCCACGTCCATATGGTTCTTGGACAGGTTGATCTTCGGCTGCATCACACCAGCCATCCACTTCTGGATCGGCGTGACCACATTGCGTTTCAGGCTGTCGATGGTCTTGCCGCAAAAGGCAAATGTCTCATGGTCAAAGCTCCGCATACTCCACAGCAGATAGCCGATGCTCATTGCCATGGTCTTGCCGGAACGGACAGAGCCGTCACAGATGATAGCATCATACTGCCGGAATTTCGGCATTGCCCACCAGAGCATGGCTTGTATCTGCTTGGGGGAAAAAGGTTGATAGATCATGCCAGTCCCTCCTGCAATTTCTCAAACAGATTGGTGATCTGTCCGTTGTCGTCTTCTTCGGCTGCTCCGGATGCCGCCGCCTGTAGGGTGGCGGTGATCTTGGTTTCTGCCCGGATCAACTCCGGATTGCTTTGCAGGAACTCGTATAACTCCATGTGCCGCTTCCGGAATTCCTCCGCCAGCTTTTTCCGTTTCTTCGGCTCCGGGGTATTCAGGTAGGCAGAGAGGAACGTCTGCAAATCGGTAAAGTCGGCTTGCGGAATGGATTTCCGCTTGTCCTCAAATTGCAGGATACCGTCTGCCAGCTGGTGGATGCTCTTTTTCTTTCGGCTGTTCATTTGCAGTCACTCCTTTCAGAAAAATGGTCAACTCAGAAAAAATGGTCAAAAAAATACGGACGCTGTACGCCCGTATATTGTGTGTATTCTTTTTGGGTGTTGTTTTTCGCAGAAAAATCTTCAAACGATTCTAAACGCCCTCTGAACGTTCTTAAACAGGGTATGCTTCGCCATTCGGAATCTTTTTGAAAAAGCTCCGTTCTGGGAAAGCCTTTATACCATATACCGCACCCTGTGGGACGAATCAACCACAGCAGCGACAGGCATACTGATTTGTTTGAAACAGACTCTCAAATGCCGATTACCGGCAGTGTGACCGTGTAGTCATGTCCGCAGATGGAGAGCCGCACACGGGCACGCCGCTGCCGGAGATCCAGCCGCACCACATTGTTCCAGTATTCCCGGAGCACGCCGGACAAGACCATCTTGTCCCCCTGCAATGTGGTATAGATGCGGGACGGGGCAATGGGTTTGCCGCCGTTCCAGAGCCACCGGATATATGCTTCCTCGTGGGGCTGCAGCTTGCCCAGCGTACAGCCGGACACTTTCAGAAATCCGATCACGCCGTCTGACTGTACCACGCTGTCATACTTCTGCCGGTCGATTTCTTCCTCCAGAAACAGATAGCCGGGAAAGACAGGTTCTGTGATACTGTTCCATTTCCCGTTCTTCCGGATGTCCATGGTTCGCTGCGGACAGCGTACCAGATGCCCGTTTTTCCGCAGCAGCACAGCCACTTGCAGATCTGTGCCGGGCTTTACCTGCACCACATACATACTCATGCCTTTCCCTCCTTGGTTTTCGATTTTACGAATTTTTTGACTTCCTTGTAGAGATCCGGTCGTTCTGCTGCCATGGCTTCATAGATCAGATCCTTGAACTGCTCTGCACCGTTTTCCAGCAGATCCCGTGTCTTGGTGTCCACGTTCTTCTTGTACGCCACTGCACGGGTGAGTGCCACGGCATTTTTGGATAGGGTGTCAAAGTCGATCTCCGACAGCCGTTCCTCCGGCAGCTTGTTGATGGCATCCAGCATCTGATTGCAGAGCAGGCGGAGAATGCCGTCTGTCATGTCCAGATCCGGATAGCGGTCGGTTTCTTCCATAATCGCCCGGAAGTTTTCCTGACTGAGCCGCAGTGCGTCCAGCGTACTCATGAGATTTTTCGCATATTTTCCCACCGCTGCCAGAGAGATGCTCACGCCGTGGGACTGGATATAGTCCACGATCTCCCGGTAATAGGCACCGGTCTTGATCATCTCGTCTACGGTCTCTTTGACTGCCGGTTCCAGATTGTCGATCTTAGAATGCTTTCTGCGTCCCATGCAGCACCTCACACGTCAATACATTCGTCCTTGCGGACACAGGCAATGATCTTGATACCGTCCGCCGATACCTTGGCTTCCAGCTGCTCCATTGCCGTGTCTGCCAGTGTCGTACACGCCTTGGAATCCATGTGCCGCAGCCGGATATATCCGGATTCCGTCAGATAGTTGATGCTGTCCCGGAATTCCGCCTCAGTCATGCTGGGTTCCAGTGCATAGCGGATGTCCGTCAATGCAACAAACTTGTCACGCAGCAGATTCACGGCTTTCAGCACCATGCCGTTATTCTTGAAAAATGCCTTCTGCCGGATTCGCTCTATCATTTCTGCCTGCTCCAATGCCGTTCCTCCTTACTTGCTGCAATAGCTGTCGATCTTGCTTTCCAGCCTTGCCATGGTGCGGATAAAATCCTCGTTCTTGGTGGTGTGTTCCTTGATGTAGTCGATGTTCTCCGACAATTTTTCCATAGATGCCTTGATCTCCCGGATCTCTGCCTTGGTGGCGTACTTGTCCGACAGCGTCAGCAGATTGTCACGCAGCTCCTGCACTGCCATTTCGTTCTTGTCATTGCGATCCATGGTGCGTTTCAGAAAATAGCCGATGATCCCAAGGATCACGGTGATCACCGTGGTGATGATAAACAGGATCAGTTCCTGTGTCACTGTATCTCCCTCCCCAAAAGAAAAGTGCTATCATTACTTCTACTGTAATGATAGCACAGAAAAGAACGGTTCTGCAAATAAGGCAGATTTTTCAGGAATTTCAATGAGTTTTCGGGTTCAGAAGAACGTCATCTGGTGTGCTTCCCGGTCGGTGCTCTGGCGGTAGATGATGTCCCGGATGGTGTTCTCCGCCAGATTGAATGCGTGTGCCAGTTCCAGATAATTGGAACCGTCAAACCGGCGGAAGATCTCCGCATCTCTCAGACCATTCATCACAGAATCCGCCTTGCTGATATAGATGCTGCTGCCGCCGTAGCTGGCGACCAGCTTCCGGTATGCCTCGATGCCGATGACCTCCGCAATTTCCAGCTGACTGCCGTGCAGCTGTTCCATGGTCAGTTTATCCAGAGTCATGTGCTTTCGCCGCCTTTCGCTTTGCGTTTCGCAGATACCGTTTCAGTGCCTCGATCAGTTTCGCTCCGTCCTCCCGTTTGACCCAGTTCAGCGGATGACCGGGGCAGGGGTCTTCCTGCAATACCTTTCGGACGATGCCTGCCATGCGTTCGCCCACTGGCACCGCAGAGGGCGAGAGCTTTGCCAGATCATACAGCAGCCGCCAGGCATATGCCTTTTGTCCGGCTGTCATTTTTCCCGGATACTCCGGTGATGCCGCTTTCTTTTTGGGACGCTGCTCCCGGAGCTGCCGCCGCAGTTCTGCCTCTACCGCTGCCGCCTCCGGTGCGGTGAGTTCCCGGACAGAGGTCTTTCCGCTGATACGGTAGACGATCATGTGAAACGGGTCTTCCTTGTTTCCCGATTCTACCAGCCCCAGCACAGCAGCAAGGCTGTACAGTGTCTGGGTTTGTCCTTTTGCCATACGCTTCACTTCCTCAGCCGATAATCTTTCTGGTTGTCCGGGCGTATCTCAAACGCATACCCTTTGGACATCTGAATGATCCTGCCGCCGATCGCTCCGTCAATTTGCCGCAGCTGGGGCAAAAGCCATTCCGTGGAGAGGATCGTCAGCATCTGATTTCTGGCACGATAGTCCAGTATCTCAAATGCCAGACGCACATCTGCACCGGATACCTCTGCGGTGCTGCTGGTCTTGAACAGATCGTCTATGTACAGCACATCGGCTTCCTTGTACGCTGCGATCTGTGCGGCATAGCTGCCGTCCGTCAGAGCAGCTTTCAGCTGATTGGACGCTTCACGCCACACCATGTACCGCACCGAAAAACCGTTCCGGATCATGCCGCCCACAATGGCGGTGCAGATGTGTGTCTTGCCGCATCCGGTCTGACCGCCGATATAGAACCACCTGTGCCGTTCCTGTAGGTACGCTTTGGCACATTGGAGAATGTGCTGCTGGAATGGCTGCTCTGCGGTGTAGTTCTGAAAGGTACAGATGCGGAGCAGGGATTCCAGACCGGATTCATGGATCCGCCGCAGGGTGTCTCTGGTTTTCATACAGCTGCACAAGCACATGACCTCATAGCCGTCCCGGATCTCTGCGGTCATGCCCTTGTTGCGGCACGTTTTGCAGTCGTAGCCGGTCAGCGTGCCGGACTGTGCATTGTACGCATCCACACGCATCTGCATCAGATCAGTATAGGAAAGCCCCGTAGTCGTCATCTTCGGGAATGTCATCTTCTGCGGCAATGGTCTCATCCTCCCATCTTCTCTGATTCAGCCATGTGGCAGGATGCGGAATGAACTTCCAGTTTTCCTTGCCCCAGTGATAGGCGTTCCGCTGCCGTTCCAGTTCCTCCAGCATCTGCTGCAAGTCCGCTTCACCGGGGTGCAGCTTTTCAAAAGCACGTCTGGCTTTCTCCTTGCCCACCTTTCGGGGATACGCCGCCCAGAACCGGTCGAAACAGTCGTTTCCCGTGTTGCTTGGTTTTCTCATATGTTCCCCCTCACGAGATCGTGAACCGCTTGCTTTCCGAAGCCACACAGTACTGGTCATAGAGGGACTGGTGTGTCTCCTGAAATGCACGGCTGTCGAACCGGCTGCTGACAACAGTGGTGTACCGTACGGTAAAGGTGCCCACCTCCATTTCCTCCAGCTGCTTCTTGTCCATCATCGCCTTGACCTTGCTCCGCAGCTCGTCCGCCTCTTTTTTCAGCTTCTTTCCGGCTGCTTCCAGTTCCTTGATCTGATTGACGGCGGAAAGCATATCCGCTTCCTGTTTCAGTGTCAGTTTTGCCTTTGCCATAAGAAATACCTCCTGTATGAAAATAAAAGAATGAATGGTAACGGAAATCTTTTTCACGCATTGCCTCCCTTGAAAAGGGAGGTGGATGCTCCATATGGAGCATCCGGAGGAATCACCCTGCCTGTCATAAAAATAGACTTCCGTAATAGATTGCCGACTCTGCATTCCTAGAGCGTGTTTTGCATCTGACGTATGCAAGCAAAATGCGTGCGAGAAGATGCAAAACAGGCTTTTACGGGCTTGTCACCGTCCTTGGCTGCATTAGGCGAGAGGAGCGTTTCTCCTCTCAGGGGGGATTATGTGATTTCTGTATCCCGATGCTTCGGGATATGTCTGGTGCGTTCTGTGTACCGGTGGAGAATGACCAGCTCCGTGCTGGTATTCTTGGAGATCAGCCAGTCCTCCGGATGGAATCCGTAGAATGCCAGGATCTTTTTCTGTGCCTTGGTGGGGCGTTTGCCGTTTTTCATCTCAGACCTCCATATCCATGTACTTTGCCATTGCCACCAGCCCCTCATAACTGTAGTCCTCGTTGTCATAGGCATTGGAGAACAGGTTGACCACGCCACGGAGTGCCTGCGGTGTCTGTGCGATGTGATACAGAAGATCCAGTTCCTCTTCCCGTCCGTTCAGCATGGGGAACAGCTTGGCAATGTCCTCACGCTGGATCTTGGAACGGGTGTACAGCTTCTTTTGCTTGGTGCGGTTGGCGATCTGTGCGAACTCTGCCTTCTTGCTGCCGATGCGTGTCACCGTTTCCAAGTTCCCGATAAAGCAAATGCCCAGCGTCTGCCCGTGGTCTGCGAAATCATCGGAAAAGCTTCGCAGCACCTCAATGGTTTTCAGCGGCAGGTGCTGGGATTCATCGAAGATCAGCACCGTGCCGTCACTCAGCTTCTGCCGGATCGCATACCACAGGGCATCTCTGGAACGCTCCATGGGAGCACCGATGCGGTCGGCGATCAGCCGCAGCAGGGACTTGATGCTGGTCAGGCAGGGATTTAGCGTGATCAGTACGCTGTTGTTCGGATGTTCTGCCACAAAGTGCTGTGCCGCCTTGGTCTTTCCGATGCCGGCATCTCCGGCGGCAATGGCAAGACCGCCCTTGATTTGGCAGACACCGATGATGTCATAGATCTCTGTAGAAATACTGGTATCTGCATAGCCGGATTCCTGATAGGTCTGCTTTGCCTGTTCCTTCACGCCGAAATAGCTTTCCAGCTTGGCAAACATCTTCTGCGGATTCGCCTGATAGCTGCCGCTGAATAACTGAGAGATCGCTCCCTTGGAGATGCCCAGACGTGCAGACAATGCACTCAGGCTCAGACCCTCGTCCTTTTGCATCTGCTCCAGCTTCCGGAGCAGGTTCTGTTGATGCTCTGTGTATTCCATCGCTTATTCTTCCTTTCGCTTTTTCGCATTTTTCTGCATTTTCTTCAGATCAATGGACACGGGGAGAAATTCGCTGCCGGAAACCATGCGGTTTTCCTCCAGCGGTTCTCCGGCTCGCACCGGTTCGATCGTCTTGGGCATTCTGATCTGGAAATGTTTCTTCCTTGCCTCTCCGGCTCTCCGGATCGTAGCGTCCAGATAGTCGATCCGCTGTGCATTGGTCAGATCAGCCGTGATACCCTTGGCTTGATTCCGTACAAACGTTCTGGTGTGGCGGATCGTCTGCTCTGCATTGGCGATTTCCACCTTATCAGAGGTCAGATAATCCAGCATCAGTGCGTCTGCCAGTTCCCAGGTAAACAAATACTGGTCTTTCGTGTTGTACAGCCGGACGGTTTTCAGATCTGCCGGATCATACCGCACATAGACTTCTTCGCCCAGACGCAGAATAGTTTCTTCCGGTTTCATGTACCAGATCTTTTCGCCGGCAAAGGTGATATACACACCGTTCCGCTTGATCTTCTGGGTTCTGGTGGAACGCATCAGCATCAGATTCAGCTCCGCCTCCGCCGCTTTGCGAACCGAACGGATCGCTCCGTTCCAGACATCCAGACGGCTCATACCCCGGTACTTTGCCTCAGAACCGCCGTACTCCTCCAGATTGTACTCGCCGTCGATCCAGTCATTCAGATAACTGCGGACTTCATAGTCCTGGGGGAGCTTTTTGTTCTTGATCCGCCGTTTCAGACTTTCCGGACGCTCTAAGATCGTGCCGCCGCAAAATCCGCTGAACGATTTGGAAAACTGGCTCTTGACCGTGTAGAACGTTCTCTCGATGGGCTTTGCTTTTGCATTCCGCACAATGGCGTTGTGCATTTCAATGCCCAGCCGCTGCAAAATGGTAGGCGGCTCCGGTCGGTTCTGGTCAGATTTTCGGGTGCGGTGTCCTTTTCCGCCCACATCGTGGGTGAGAAATTCCCGACCGTTGTCGAAGTACACCGCTTTCGGAATGCCGAACCGCAGAATGCCGTGCCGAAGTGCCAGAATGGTGGACTGGGAATCCGGCGATTCCGTCACGTTCCAGCCGGTAATGACACCGGACTTCGCATCCAGAAATGCGGTCAGATACAGGCGGTGAATGGTGCCGTTTTCGTCCAGTGACTGAATATCCAGTGTGTGGTTGTCGGCGATCCAGACATCGTTCGGCTCCAGCTGGTCGTACATTCGCATGATGTACGGCATACAGCGGTCAGAAAACGCCTTTTCGCCCTCACGCATCAGAATTTTGGTTGCCTCTGCCACATCTCGGTCGATCCGCCGCCGAAAGCTTCGCTCTGATGGGATACAAGCCACCAGCTCCGGATGAAAGTCCTCTGTCCATGTGATGGTGTTGCGATAGCTGGCACAGACAGTGGGCTGGTTCTCGCTCAGCCAGAACCACAGAAACGCCTCCCACACCAGCTGTGGGATCTCGCTGCTGCCTTTGTTGCTGCCCCCTCGGATCCCCAGCATTCCGGCGAGATCATGTTCCAGATATGCCTTCCATTTTCGGTACAGGATCCCCGTGGAGATCTGTAGGTCAGGGTGTTCCAGCTGACACTTGCCCACATACAGCTTGTCATAGTCGGTCTTTTTGGCGTACCCCTTTCGTCCGGCTTGCCACTCTCGCAGGATCTCTGTCCATACCTGTAGCTCCTGCCGCTGTGCTTCGGTGCAGTCCTCAATGGTCATTTGCCGCACGGCTTTTGCCTTCTTCTTCGGCTTCTGTGGTTTCGTTTCCGCCGGAATGGGCGTGGGCATCACGCCCATTTCCTGCCGCTTTTGCTGATAGTATCTCGCCTGCAACGGCTCCGGAAATGCGGAGACCGGGATCTGATAACAGGGTTTATGGTTCTGCGGATGTTCTTGGATAACCGCCGGTAAAACACCGTTTTTACATTGTTTTCGGATATACCTTGCAGAACAGTTTTTCAAGACTGCTGCTTCTTCTACTGATAAGTAGTCCATAGCTCCTCCTTTCCGGTCTGCCATCATCAGTGCCGGTAGACCAGTTCCGGCAGACAGCGGCTCTCTGCCGCTGTTTCGGCTTTTATGTTTCATCTGTATTTGCAAGCTTGAATCCGGCATAGTCCAGCACTTCTTCTGTGATCGCATCTAAGAAGTAGACTACCGTTTCCGTTGGTGTTTCATAGTCGCAGTCGATACTCAGGTCAATTACGATTGCAAACTTAAATCCGTTTCCGCTGTAGTGCGTGTGCAGCCAGTCGTAGATCAGCCTGAGATTCGTGCTTTTGAAAATGATGCAGTAGTTGCCGTACTTGTCTTGCACATCTTCGATTACCTTCACAGCACATTTACCTCCATATGCAGCTCTTTCAGGAGCCTGTCCTGTTCTGTTTTGGAACAGTCGCTGGTGCGGATCTCGTGGAGGATCGCCCAGTCTGTACAGCCGCAGTTCTTCATTCGCCGCACGGTTTTTCGCAGTCTTTGTGACTTTCTGGGCGGCGTTCCGCCCCATTGATGCAGTTTTCTCATCCTGTGTCCTTTCTGTCTGCTTACGGAAGATCGGGGAATTCCGCAAAGGTTTCATCGATCTCGTCATCCTCCTCACTGGCTGCAAACAGAACATTGTCTGAAAGCCATGGGAAACACCGTGTGACATACGCCCGTTCTGCATCCATCTGATCGGGGAAATAAGAACCGCCCCACACGCCCTTGCCGTCCTCATCAATGTGCCAGACCACGAATTCGCCGTCCGGCAGGATCGGTCTGGCAATGCAGTGCTCCGTGCCGTAAATGGCATAGATCAGGTGATTCTCGATCACCGTTCCGATTTTGATTTTCATGATGCACACCTCCGCTTTTTCGATTCCGGTTCTGTGGGGAGCAGACGCTCCACCGGCACACGCAGTGCCTTTGCCAGCCGCAGCACCACCGTGATGCTCGGCACAAACTTGTCCTGTTCCAGCTGACAAACATAGCTCTGGGATACCTCTGCCGCCTCTGCAACCTCCGTCTGGCTCAGTCCCAGCGTAGTGCGGATCTCCAGCAGCTGTTTGCCGAATGTCTTCGGGGTCATTTTTCATCATCCTTCCTGTGTACGCCGTTGGTTTTCAGAATACGTTGTTTCAGTGCTTCCTTGGTTTCCAGCATCTCCGGGATAGCGTCATACCAGTCATACAGATACCCGATGCTTGCCGCATCTGTTCCGTGAAACCTTGCACTGGCAGCGATCTGCAAAGCCGTGGGATTTTCAGTCACGTCCACGCTGTATCGCCTCCCATGGCTTTGGCGAACTGCTCTGCGATCAGCCGCTGGGTGAAATAGTCCCGATAGATGTTCTGCTTCCCGTCCAGACAATAGCTGCTGTTGGGCTTGTCGCCGGTCTGCACCGTTGTCAGACGGACAGTTTTTCCAGTAGGCGAATAGGTCGTGGTAACACAGTAATAGGTGTGTAAAATTCTCGGTAACATGAAAACCGCTCCTTTCAAAATGTGATAATATCCTGTCGATTCTTGTCGAATCCGTTGTATTTCCTGCCGGATTGTGTTATAATGGAGCAGGAAAGGAGGGAAATAAAATGCACGATTGGAATGTTGCTGAAAAAGCAGCAGACATAGCCAAAGAAATTGTTGTTTCAAAAATGTCGAACTCCTCATATTCTGCTACCGAAGAAAATGGTAAACAAGTTGCCGCTTTCTACAACGCAATTTACAAGTCGATTTTTGAAACACTAAAACAGGATCTCTCCAGAGATTAATTTCTAAATTTGGCTAAGAATGTAAGCGATTGCCGGCAGAACCGCAATTTCTGTTTCGGTGGTCGCTTCATTTTTTGTGGCTACTCTAAGCACAAAATCAACAAGAGCGTCTATAACTTTTTTATATTGTTCTTCACTCATATTTTTTCCTCCTTTTCATTTACTTTTGCCTTACTTTGTGGTACAATTATCATAAGGCTTTTTATACCCTGTTGTATTGGTATGCTAATATTATAGTCCGAAAATATCGTACTGTCAATATTAGAGTACGAAAAAATCTTATTTTCAGCGTTACGAACAAAAAAGGAGTTATAATTTTGAGCATTTTAGATAGAATTGTTGAGTTACTTGGAGAGCAAGACCAGAAGAAATTGACAGATTATCTTCACTTGAAAAAGAGTGCATTTACAGATTGGAAATCCGGTAAGAGCAATTCGTACCGCAAATATCTTATTGAAATCTCTGAATTTTTTGGCGTTTCTATTGACTATTTGGTTTATGGAAATGATGCCCCGGTTCAAAATATCACTAATTCAGCAATCGGTGCGATGGGAGAGCACTCAACAGGTACAGTAAATATCCAAAATTCAAGCGAAAGCGAGGATGAACTCGCCAAAGAACTGGCTAAAATCCTAAAAAGCCTTCCACTAAAAGAACGCAGCAAACTTCTGAATATGATATATGACTTCGAGGAAAGTTATAAAAAAGGAAAAATGGAGGATTGATTATCGATGTTTGGAAAAAAGAAATTGACTGCTTTTGATGCCGATTACATAAACAACTTGCTTAAACAGGTGCATGAAAGTGAGACCATTGTCAATCGAACAACTAATCCAACTGTATTCTTTGGAAGATTGAATTTCTTATTTGATTGCTTACTAAATTTGAAAGATTATGAGAAATATGATATTTTTCATCCGGAAAAGCCCTCAGATGTTTTGAAAAACATTACAAAGAACCTTGAAAGTCACGTGAATGGATTTATTGATCGTGCATACACCGAAAAGAAAAAGAAAATAGCAAGCCTAAAAACTCAGACAGCAAAAACAAATAATTGGGAAAAATTTTTTGATTCAATGTTTGCTGCATTTGAACTTGCGAATACTTTCTGGACTGGAAACGGCAAAAAAGAAAAGCATTATAATGGGGTTCTCTATACAAAGGGAAACCTTAAACACTTAAAAGAATTGGAAGAAAAAACACTGATAAATGAGTAAGGGATAGGAACTTGTTCCAAACCTATTTGGTTCCAGTTCCTATGTTCCTATCCTTAAAAATATTTTTTGATTAAAGATGCTTGTTTTTTCTAAAACGAACTGTTCAAAACCACAAAAGCAAAAAAGCAGCGTATTTCCGCCGTTTTGAACACTTTCAAACACTTTTCAAACGCCGGTAAAACGCTGCCCTCAAAAATTAAACACCAAAACGAAATCGCCCGGAAAACAGAGGACATCCTCATTTTCCGAGCGATTTTTTTGACACTTCAATTTTCGTTCACTTTTCTGTTTCTATCTCATTCCACCCAAAACATCACGCATTTTCGCCGCTTTTTACCCCTTCCAATTCAATTCCACCCTTTTCCACCCTTTTCAACCTTTTTACGTTTCCCTTGTCAACTCACACGGGTACGGCGTTCTTATATTGAAAAATCAGCATCTGAGCAATCAGGTGCTATTTTTATACCCATTTTCAGAAAGGAATGAAAGAACATGGAAGACGAAACCAAAAACGAGCCGACACAGCAGCAGGAGCAGGCGCCGGAGCCGCAGGCAAAGACCTACAGCGAAGAGGACTACAACGCACTGCAGGCAAAGTTGGATGCTGTCACAGGGCAGCTGAACGATGCGAACAGCAAAATCCAGTCGTACACCGAAATGGATATTGACGGCATCAAGCAGTCCGCTGCCGACTGGCAGAAGAAGTACGAGGCTGCACAGAATCAGATGCAGCAGATGGAGTACAGTGCCAAGCTGGACAAGTTTGTGGCGCAGCAGGGTTGCCGGAATCCGATCTATGCGGACTATTTGAAATTTCAATTTATTCCCTCCATACGGAGGGAGACTCGACGTGTGTCACGCTGCCGTCCGGGTTAACAGTATTTCAATCCACTCCCTCCGCATAGAGGGAGACTCGAGATGCAGGAACAGGCACTGCGTGACGGAGCATTTCAATCCACTCCCTCCGCATGGAGGGAGACTCACGCCGGCACCGGTCTGAACGCCGTTTGTCTCCTATTTCAATCCACTCCCTCCGCATGGAGGGAGACTGCATAATCGAGTTCAGTAAGCATAACTTCGATATTTCAATCCACTCCCTCCACACGGAGGGAGACCGTCCGTCACGTCCTTGTTTGTGCTGCCGGGTGTGATTTCAATCCACTCCCTCCGCATGGAGGGAGACGTCCCCCGGCGCCCCTGTGGGGGGCAACAGAAAAATTTCAATCCACTCCCTCCGCATGGAGGGAGACGAAACCAACACGGATACCAAGACACCGAAAACGGATTTCAATCCACTCCCTCCGTATGGAGGGAGACTTGTATAATCTCTACCGCAAATCCACACCTGGCGAATTTCAATCCACTCCCTCCGTATGGAGGGAGACGTTAGGTGCTACAGTTGATTTCGTACATTGGGTATTTCAATCCACTCCCTCCGTATGGAGGGAGACGGTATACGGCATTTCTGGAAACGTCGATCTGAACATTTCAATCCACTCCCTCCGTATGGAGGGAGACGACATCACCTTTTTGCATTTCGACGTTCAGTCCATTTCAATCCACTCCCTCCGTATGGAGGGAGACGTTGCGGAAAGCGTTCATTTTGACCGGCGAAAAACATTTCAATCCACTCCCTCCGTATGGAGGGAGACCGACCGCCAAGCCGCAGCATTTTTTCCGATCCGGTATTTCAATCCACTCCCTCCGTATGGAGGGAGACAATCGCATCAAACATAAACCACACCTTGGAATTATCATTTCAATCCACTCCCTCCGCATGGAGGGAGACGAGCCGCAGACAGTGCCTATACCCGTGCTGTGGCGAATTTCAATCCACTCCCTCCGCATGGAGGGAGACGCGGTGTGCCGGAGGAGTTTTCGGTAAAAGTACAATTTCAATCCACTCCCTCCGCATGGAGGGAGACTATGACAATACACGGAGAACTGGTGATACACACCATTTCAATCCACTCCCTCCGCATGGAGGGAGACCGCTTGTGTATCTAAGATAGGCACACAAGCACACATTTCAATCCACTCCCTCCGCATGGAGGGAGACATCAGATTTGACGAAATCTTAAATCCAAAATGGGCATTTCAATCCACTCCCTCCGCATGGAGGGAGACGGAAAGCCGTGGGGTGCTAAGTGTATCAGAAAGATTTCAATCCACTCCCTCCGCATGGAGGGAGACTTTCCGGCTTCGTACCAGTCTGGATCATCAGCACATTTCAATCCACTCCCTCCGCATGGAGGGAGACATACACCGCACGAATCACGGCAGGCGGCGTATAATTTCAATCCACTCCCTCCGCATGGAGGGAGACCACCTTAGACAAGCTGACACCGTCCATGTGGTCTATTTCAATCCACTCCCTCCGCATGGAGGGAGACTCAAAAGGGGTTACTATTTCCGAAGTGATTGACATTTCAATCCACTCCCTCCGCATGGAGGGAGACAACGTGTGTGATTGTCCCGTCTGCATTCACTGTATTTCAATCCACTCCCTCCGCATGGAGGGAGACGTCCCAGTTGTGGAAACAGTTGTTGTACCGGAAAACATTTCAATCCACTCCCTCCGCATGGAGGGAGACAACTAACGTTTGATCTTGAATATATTATAACATATTTCAATCCACTCCCTCCGCATGGAGGGAGACCCTTTTCATCGTCTGACAGAGTGACCAGATCATTATTTCAATCCACTCCCTCCGCATGGAGGGAGACCTCCACATGGGTGATGGTGTTGTCCAGATTCACAGTATTTCAATCCACTCCCTCCGCATGGAGGGAGACTCTCCTATGAGAGATTGCTGGATACCACTCTGTTTATTTCAATCCACTCCCTCCGCATGGAGGGAGACCAGCCACACCGTAACCGCAAAGCTGGCAGTCGGAAAATTTCAATCCACTCCCTCCGCATGGAGGGAGACGGTAAGTTTTCCTCCAAGTCTGGGCGTGGACAGCTATTTCAATCCACTCCCTCCGCATGGAGGGAGACGCTGCTGTCAACGACAATTTTCCCGCATAATTTATTTCAATCCACTCCCTCCGCATGGAGGGAGACCGATTTCGTCAGAGCCAATTGCTGCCACAATATCATTTCAATCCACT
>ERZ1673698.62-NODE-62-length-191149-cov-17.068301_pt1 | contig 191149 bp, 159 predicted proteins | sample MGYA00580228_ERZ1673698 | MGnify/ENA primary metagenome ERZ1673698 (study PRJEB41218, sample SAMN15661768) | gut metagenome | host: Homo sapiens | place: Canada: London | collected 2015-08-20/2019-03-30 | study: EMG produced TPA metagenomics assembly of... | reverse complement strand
TCTTTTTTGATTCTTTTCTCTTCTTCTGTCTACTTTATTGACTATGGTCCAATTCTGCGGCTCATCGAAATGAGTGCCAAGAATGCCCACGCCAACGGTGCGTGGATCGGTATCTGCGGCGAACTGGCGGCGGATACCACGCTGACGGAAACATTCCTGCGAATGGGCATTGACGAACTTTCCGTTTCGCCGGCGTTCGTGCTGAAAGTACGGGACGCTGTTCGGAATGTGGATTTGCGGAAGTGAGGCAATATATTCGCTTATGATTTTCCTCGCAAATGCGAAGAATCATTTGAAATAGATTTCTGCGGTCCTGTTCCAAACCGCAGAGAAAAGGAAAGAAATCGCTGAAAGTTCCATGCTGTTCCAATGCATTTCATGATTTGATTTCTTTTGAAAAGGCGACAGCTTTGAGAATAGGCTGCCGCTTTTTTGTTGTGATTCTCAAAAATTCGTATCACTTTCCACACAAACAAAAAACCAGCCCGAGTTTCCAATCATAGAATCTCAGGCTAGTTTTATCTTTCTATGCAGTGAGAAAAGTGATATGTTTTTTGCATCATGCTTATAGAATTTCAATTCCTTTCTCCACTTGAGAACCCAGTTGCCAAAACAGCCTGTTTTCTGCATACCGAGAATAGTATTGCGCCCATATCTTGAACAATTTTCAGCACCGATAGAACGCTCACAAATAGGCGTAGTATCTGGGATTTTTCCACGATTGTTTTTTCATTTGCATTTTTTATGCTTCTTTTATGGCTGTGTGGTGACTCTCATATTATAACATGAGTGGCTTTATGTGTCATTCTTTTTTTGTGTTGCACTTATATTGTAAATCTATCAATATGTTAATATACTGAAGATTTACCACAAAAGAAAAACCCAAGATCTTGCATGAGAATCCCGGGCTTTTATAGGAAATCAGATGAACAAAATGTCATGAGTTAAAGCAACGATGCACAAAACACATTTGCAAGCTGTGTCGTTAGATATTGCCGGAAGATGTCACTGTATGCCGGAGCAGACAAAGGTCGAAACCATTCAGCACACCGTCTGCATACAGATCCCCTGCCCGCCAGTCGGCAGGCTTTGTTTCCGGAATTCCAAGCAGCCACTTTTGCAGCAGCACAACATCTGCCAAATTCGCTTTGCCGTCTGCATTGATGTCACCGGAAATTGCAGGCGGTTCTTCTGTTATTGCTGTAGTAGTACCGGATACTGTTGTTGACGAAACAGAAGTTGCTGAGGTTATCTTTGTAGTTGTTGTAGTAGTCTTTGCAGTAGTTGTAGTTGCCTTTGTGGTAGTGGTCGTTGTAGTTGTCGTGGTAAAGGCGACCGCGTTCCACTTCTGGCAGGCATTGCCGTTCACTGTCCATTGCTGCACATTGGCACCGCTGGACTTTTCTGCGTTTGCCACTTCTACGGCAGCCTGATCTTTTGAAGTGCGTGTCAGGATCGTGTATGTTCCGTCGGGGTTCTTGACAAACTTGAACAGATGCGAACTGGATTTGTTATTGGTGCGGATCTCGATATTGGAGCCGTCTGCTTCTCCGACAGAATTCAGATAGTAGGTCTTACCGTCCGCCAGAGCGGAGAGAATGTAGTAGTATCCGCCGCCGAATTCTTTCAGTGTCCATGAGTTGTGGGCTGCGGGCTGGTCTGCACCCCACTGCTGCACGTTGCTGCCGTCTTCAGCTTTTCCGTTTACCACTTCCATATACAGATTGCTGTTGGCGTTGCGGAACTGGTATGTCTTAGTGGTATCCATGACACAGCCGGTGTCCTCTACCTGTGTCAGCTTCCACTGCTGGGAAGTGTCGGAAAGGTTGACTGCCCATTCCACCACGTTGGCTCCGGCACTTTTGGAAGCTCCCTGTACGGCAACGCAGCTCTGGTCATCGCTGGTCTTGGTGAGCAGATAATAGACACCGTCTGCGGCTTCGTAGAATTTGAACCGCTGTGCATCGGCATCGGTGGCAGACCAGATGCCGAGATTGGTGCCATTTGCCGCAGCATTTCCGGCAACGTCCAGCAGGTAGGTCACCTTGTCACCGATCTGCGGATACAGCGTATAGTAGCCGTCACCGTCCGACAGTACCCGCCATGTGTTGTGAGCTGCGGGTTCATTTGCACCCCACTGCTGGACGTTGGTGCCGTCCGCAGCCTTTCCGCCGTCCACTTCCAGATACAATCCGCTGTTGACGTTCTGTATCATGTAGACTGCACCCTCCTGCAAGACTGCCGGTTTGTAGTCGGTCACCAGATTGCCATAGGCGGAATCAAAGCTGTCTGTCAAAAACGGTGCTATATAAACAGTTGCCGCAAAGGTCTGCATGCTGCTGTCTGTGATGTATTTCAGTTCGCCGGAAGATGATGCAGCACCGGCGTATTTGGTGCAGAAATCCTTGGTATCTGTGCCCTTGGTGTTGTAGGCATCTAACAGTGTGTAGCCGTAGTTGTCCTTGGGATTCCATGTGCTGGTGACTTTTGCGGTATAATTCAGCTTGGTCGGGGTTTCCGAACTGGTTTTCGCCGTGTAGGAACCGCTGTCCCGATACGGAGAAGTGTCCGGCTGTACAATGATTTCCCGTCCGGAAACCGCCTGGAAGCGGCAGTTTTCGCTGACCATATTGGAACCCTCGCCGCTGATGATCTGGTTGCAGCTGTTCGGCAAAAAGCTGTCGTCGCCGGAATAGTAGTTGTTGTAGATGTGACCGCTGCCGTTTCCGATCTGCGGGCAGCGACGGACGCATTCGTCCCACCAATTGTACATCAGCGTGGTGCGGCAACGGGACGTTTCACTGTTCTGTGTGCCGTATGCCACCGTCCAGAAACGATTCTTGAATGTGTTATAGGAAATCGTGATATAGTCCGGACTTCTGCCGTTGTCCTTCGCATCCAGATAGCTTTCATAGGGTGTGTTCAGCCAGATGAATTTTCCCACTTCGTCCTGCCCATTTCCCGTATGGTCCGAAGGCAGATAAGAGATAAACGTACAGTGATCCACCCAGATCTGATGCGAGGACCAGATATTGATCAAGATCCGGTTCTTCACATTCTTTGCAATCATGTTCAGATTCCGGAAAATGATGTTGTCGCTGGGATTGTCGTCCACCGCACCATAGGTATCATTGGTACGGAACTGAGAATCGTAAATGGTCTTGTTCCCGTAAGAGCCTACAATGGTCTTGTTGTCCCGAATGCGGGTATGGGACTTGTTCTGCATATCAATGTCCGCCGTGATGACAATGGTTTTCGGCGCTGTGGTATTCAGTTGCTTTTCCAAGTCGTCCGCGGTGGAAACGAAAACGGTTTCGCCTAGCAGACCGCCAATAGTTCCTGCTTTTTCCTTGCCGTTTGCCAGTGCATTTGCGGCGTATCCCTCCAGTCCGCTGCAATTCAGCTTCCACTTCTGGGCACCGTCACCGGTGTATGCGGTCAGTCCGATCGTATTATTTCCCTGATAATAGGTCAGCGCCGCACCGGTGGAAACGCTGGTGATCTTGTAGTACAGATCGTATCCCTCGAAGTCTTTCTGTACGCTTTCGATGTTCCAGTTCTGACTGTTGTCAGCAGCCTTTGCCGCCAGTGTACACGCTGTGCCGTTGGCGGTCAGATACTTGCCGTCAGCCAGACTGACAATCTGGTACACGCCGGCAGAAACATAGTCAATACGCCAGTCCTCTGAATCGGCTCCGGCGACTTTCTGCGTGTTGGCAGCGCTGCCGGCATTGTTCAGATTCCGGTTTGTGGTGTACGCCCCGAAATGCACCGCCTGTGCCGGATAAGCCGTCACGTCCGCAGCCGCCACAGACCTTGCCGGCAGAATCGCAAGCAGACTGCCCAAAATTGCCAGTACAGTCAGTATGGCGGGCAGCAGGTGTTTGTTCTTTCTCTGTTGTTTCATTCCCAATTCCTCCTGTTTGCATATTGTGGATTGTAGCTATATTTTATCACAATCCACGAGGAAATTCAATCAGATATGATGCTATTTCATAAGAAATCGTGCTATTATTTCTATATAAAGAGAATAATATCTTATAATTTTTGTTGACAGCTGCCGCTTTTTTCGTTATAATAAAAGCAATATCACACAAACTTTGTGCAGCATTGCCGAAGAACAGATTTTCATAAGAAAAGGCGGTGAAATCATGCAGGCGTTCCCGAAAAAGCGCGGCATTCTGGCAGTGTTCCTGTCAGACCTGCAATCGGAGTACAACCACACATTATTAGAGGGCATCACCAAACAGGCGAATACTCTCCACTATGACATTGTCACATTTTCCTTTTTCTCCAATACTAACCGCGACACGCCGTTTCAGACAGGAGAGGAGAACATTCTCTCACTGTTTCACAAGGGGTATGCCGACGGCATTCTCACCCAAAAGGGCATGTTTCAAAAGCCGGAGGTGCGGCAGCGAATCGACCAGATCTGTCTGGAATCCGGTTTGCCGTTTCTGGATATTGGAGAGGAAAACCGTGACTCGGTGTATCCGCTTTGGAATGACCGGAAGATTTTCTGCGATCTGGTGAACCATTTGATCGAAGTGCATCACAAGCATAAAATTTACTGCCTGACTGGTCCGCCGGAACAGCACCAGTCCCGTAACCGTGTCCTGGGATTTCGGGATGCAATGCAGCAGCACGGACTTCCGGTGTCGGAACAGATGATATTTTACGGAGATTTCTGGGTGCACTCCGGCGAACAGTTGGGGAATGCCATTGCAGACGGCGGCGTTGCAATGCCGGAAGCGGTGGCATGCGCCAATGCGTCAATGGCTGAGGCTCTGATCCGCACGCTGCAAAAACACGGCATCGCCGTTCCGGAAGAGGTTGCGGTTGTGGGCTATGACCCGTTTATGACCAACGTGCTCAATGTTCCCTCGATTACCTGCATGACAAACATGAACTATAATCTGGGTGTCAACAGCATCTGTCAGCTGCACCACAAAATCACCGGTGAAATCTGTACTCCCATTCCATGCCGGCCGGAAGTGCTGGAGCCTGCGGAAAGCTGCGGCTGTACCATGTCCGGAAACGGTGTGTTTGCCGGATACAAGCGAGATCTGGCAGAGCAACTGGAGTTTGCTTATCTGCTCCAATACAGCGGCATGATTCAAAAAATTTCCGCACCGGACAACTTAATGGAATTCGCAAAAGAACTGCACCACGTGTTATATCTGATTCGCCGCATCAAGGTGTTCTATCTCTGTGTCGGCGAGGACTGGGACGGCATCATCAGCACCAATGGCAGCACATACCGTACAGCAGGGTATCCGGATACATTTTTCCTGTTCCGGCAGGTGTACGGCAGCTCCGATTACGAGATCGTCCACCTGCAGGAACTGGTGGAAATTTTGCAGAATCCGGAAACGCCCTCTGCCTATCATCTGGTTCCGCTGCACTATGAGGACCGCTGCTTTGGATTTCTGGCAGTAGAGTTTGAGGGAGGACAGTACAGCTTGGACAAGCAGTTCCTGACGTGGACGGAATATGTCAGCTCGGCTCTCGAAACCATGCGTATCCGAAACTATCTGAAACAGTTCAGCGGGCGGATTCACCTCACTGCCATTCGTGATCCGCTTACGGGAATCTATAACCGCCGCGGCTTCGAGGAGTTGTCCTCTGAAATTTATGAGCAGTCCATTCTGCACGGGGAGAAGTTCCTGCTGGTGGCAGTGGACATTTACAATCTGCACGAGGTCAACCGGAAACAGGGCAGTAGTGTGGGAGATAAAATTCTGATGACTGTGGCAGATGCCCTTAGCAGCAGCTGCTTGGGAAACGAAATTTGCTGCCGCTGCAACGGCGACCACTTTTACCTGATCGGTTCCTATTCCTACCGGTTTGATGCAGGCAGAACGCATATCGATGCCATTCAGCAGTACTGCAATCAGCATCTGGAAGAAAGAGAATTCGGTTTGCATGTCAAGCTGCTGATGAGTTACTTCTGCGAAAAGGTCAATCAGACGGTATCCCTTGCAGAACTGATCGCCTATGTAGACCATATCATTTCCCAGAAACAGCTGGAGGAAGAAAAGCAGCTTGCCTATTGGAAGAACATGAACACGCTCCGGCAAAAGATTTACAGCCGCCCGCAGGAAAACTGGAACATCGCAGATATGGCACAGATGATGCTGTTGAGCCGTGCCTATTTTCAGCGTCTGTACAAGCAAAATTTCGGTGTCAGTGCCATGTCCGATGTGATCGCTGCCCGAATCGCCATGGCGAAAAAACTGCTGGCAAACGGGCAGAACACCCTTTCGGAGATTGCCGAACAGTGCGGCTATCACAGCGAGATCTACTTCATGCAGCAGTTCAAAAAAGAAACCGGCATGACACCTACGCAGTACCGCACAAAGGGAAATATGGAATAATAAAGGAATACCCGCACCGAGTTGGTAGTGGACTTGGTGCGGGCTTTATTCAGCGTTTCCTTGATAGATTACAATATAAGTACAATACAAAAATGAATGACACATAAAGCCACTCGTGTTATCATATGGGAGTCACCACACAACCATAAAACAGGAGGAAGCAATATGTGTCATTACACCCATTTTACCACAGAAGAAAGAGAAAAGTCAAGAGTTTTGAAAGCACAGTGACTAAGCATTCGGGCAATTGCCAAAGAACTTGGAAGAGTCCAGTCACCTGTAAGCCGTGAATTCCGAAGAAACTGCTATGCCAACGGTGATTACGCAACACATTATGCAGAGAAGCGACACCGCAAACGTCTTAATTTCCTAACTTCCTTCGAGATGCTTCAAAAATTTTTTCTCTGATTGTGGTGCACTTGACTTGACAATCTATCGTATAAATTTTCAAAAAGCACCTCACTTTTCTCACTTCTAAAAAACCGATAAAACAACCAGCCTGAGATTCCGATCATAGAACCTCAGGCTGGTCTTATCTTTATATACCGTGAAAAAAGTGACACACTTTCCTCAAATCACATCCCCTGCAATATCTCCTCCACTCGTTCTTCCAGTTCATCCGTCTCATAATCATTTTCCCGCAAGACCCGGATCGCCAGGTCATAATATCGCTTGGCATTTTCCTTATCCCCTGCCTTGCGGTAATTGTCTCCTACCATAAGATATGCCCATTGCATTTGTTCATGCAGTTCCCCAAAATTCTTCTGAAAACACTCCAACGCCTCAGCTGCAATGATATTACAATCCTGGAACTCTCCCAATTCTGACAACACAGAACTATGCGGATAACACATGGTGCCAAAGAAATACGACAGTTCCGGGTCATCACCTTGAATATGATGTGCCATATGATCCAGCCACTGCACAGATAAAAACCGTTGTTCCGCATTCTCGGATTCCTCAATGTAACTGGCAACGGCACCTGACATAATCAGGATTCGTTTGCATTCCCTGCTGTTCGGACGCAGTTTTTCACACAGCACTTCTACGATCAGCGGATGGGTGGAAAGAGTGCACATTTCATCCTGATACACTTCGGAGATCCAGCCGCTTTGAATCAGCCGATCCAGGCTGCTGATCTCTGCCTCATTCAAATCACCGATGACTTCAAAATACTGCCGTTCCATTGGCGTTGCACCGACCAGGGCAGCACAGCGAAGCACCTGCTTTTCCGATTCGGACAAATCCAGCACCGAGAACAGGATCTCCATATGATGGAACGCCGTTTTTTCCCGAAGTGTACTGTCTTTCAGCTGACGCACTTTGCCGTCATCTCCGGAAATGCCTTCTGCACAGAGTATCTCATACATTTCACGGAAGGTGAGCTGATGCAGTGCCATTTGCTTCGCCACCAGTTCCACTGCCATGGTATGCCCGTTCAGTGCCTTCAATATGGCATCAGTATACAAGTCTGGCTCTCTCTTGGTATAGTACGCCATCATCTGATACAACGCCGATTCGTCAGACAAAATGTCTACCTCATACTGAGGAAAAATACCGTCATAATCCACTCTGGAGGTCACCAGAATGGGGCAAGGCAGTTCTGTCAGGAAGTCCAGATTTTCGCAGTCACCGGTATCAAAATTGTCCAGCAGGATCAGATGCCTTGGCGTACAGATTTGACGCAGTACCTGCAATTTTCGTTCCAGATATGCCGCATCACTTTCCTCCTCAGAGCGTGTGCAATGCACAATGGGGAAATTGGTATCGCTGAGAATGGTGTTCTCCATACTATCCAGAAACCGAACAAATACAACAGCATCATACTCCTCCGCATACGTCATAGCATAGTGCTTTGCCAGTTCTGTCTTTCCGATACCGCCGACACCGTGGAGCAGCAAAAATTTTTCCTGCTGCAAAAGAGTATGGATCTCCTGCAATTCGATACCCCGTCCGCAGAAGTAATTGTTGCCCAAGGGCAGTTTTGTCTGCAGATAAGGCTTTGGCTGTTGAAATGAATCCAGAAAAGGCTCGATCTGTGCCAGGAGTTCCGCACAGGAGGTATACCGCTTTTCCGGATTGGCAGCCAAGGTCTTTCGCAGCAGTTCCGTGACCATGCGTCTGATTTCCGGAGAAGTTCCGGCAAGCACCGAGTCCGGGAACTCCGCATCCCATACCGCACGATTTCTCCTGTCCTTTACTTCCGGAGCACGGCGAAACAACAGGTACAACAACAGTCCGCCCAGTGTATAGACATCGGACGCAACGCCGATCTTTCTGCGGTTCTGCTGTAACACTTCCGGTGCTGCCCACTTTGCTGTACAGGAGATCACCGCATCAGAAAGCCGGCTTTTTTCGACGGCACTGTCAAAATCAAACAGCATCACCAGTTCCGGCGTTTCCGGATAGAGCAGCACATTGGCAGGCTTTAAATCCAGATAGAGATACCCATGCTGATGCAGATTGTCCAGCTGCTGTGCCACTGCACGCAGTACCCGAAATGTGTCATAAAGCGACAGTTCCTGCTGTTCCAGCGGAATGCTGTTCTGACAGTTCATAGCGATATACCGGGTGCCGTTTCCGGTAAAAACGCCCTGGACATTGCTGATACTGTTGCAGCTTTCCGGAAACTGCCGGAACTGCATCTGCTTTTGATACCCCCGGATAAAGCTTTGCATCTGCCGCTGAAAAGCTTCTTCGTCTGCCGCAAGCAAACTGCCGTCCTGCTGCCGAATCAGATGCAGATTTTCCGGACAGAACTCTTTCAGCCGGAGATAGAATTCGTTTTGTTCTCCGTCCCTGCAAACCGCCGTATAAACCAGACAGCTGGCTCCTGTTCCGATCAGTTCCTGAATCTGCACTGTGATCTGCTGCTGGGTTCCAATGGCGGAAAGAGTCAGGTGTGTACCGACTGGCAGTGGCATTCGCATGGTAAGTTCCTCTTTTCTTCTGCATTACACAAATCAAAATAGTACCGCCGCATGGCAGAACGCAGCTCTTCCAACGGATAGGGATGATTGGCACAGTGCAGAAACAGCCAGTCATAAGGATTCCGCACATACAAAGCCGGCAGACCGCTGCTGCACAACAGGTCATTGGTTTCATGGACAAAATCCAGAAAATCAGATTCAATGGCACAAAACAAATCAGATGTGCTATTCTTTGCAAACAGCACTGCAAAGAAACAATAGAAGTTCAGCAGGATCAGTGTCTTTCGCAAAATCGTATCCGAGACCGGTTCTCCCCGTTTGATTCTGGAAAGGTTCATTCCCAAGGGAAAATCAGAGCGTATCAATTCCGGAAAAACAGCCTCTTTGGAAAAGGAGCTCTTTTTCTGGTAAGTCCGCATATTCTCCCCGAAGATCACACTCAGCAGCAGATCGACATTTCCGGACTTCTGCTTTTGGTGGGAAATTTCATTTTGATCTGCAACTGCATTTTGGGCAAGTTCTGTGGCTTCCTGTATCAGGCATTTCGCATAGTGAACGGCAGTCTTTCTGGGCATCTGAAAATCCAGACGGTTTTCCCGGAAAAAGCAAAGCAGTTCCTCCGTGGAACCAACTTGCAGCAGTGCATTTTCCAGCTGACTGGTCTGCTCATAGCGCATTTCTTCCTCTGCCGTACTTTCCCCATTTATCAGCTGTTCCGCCTGCTCTGCCAGAGACAGCATTTCCGGATACCCCAGTCCATTTCGCAGACAGTACCAGATCACCGTTTCTTTTGCACTGCGGAAATTAAAAGGACAGGAAAAGTACACCTTCTGAAAAAAAGAAGCCGTTTCCCGGTCGTTCAATCCCAGAGCAAAACAGAGCCGGAACAGACTGTCCCGGCTGCGTTCGCCGCTGTTGGGACGAGTTCCGCAGAACCAGCTTTTGATGACTTCCGGATTGAGCGTTACCCCTCGCTGCTTACAGCATTCCCGGACATAGGCGATCTTTTCTTTGGCATCGTCTGCTTGTCCGGAGAATCCATACTGCAAAAGCGTATCCGTCAAGCCCTCTGCAAATGTTTTGCACGGATAGGTCAGCAGGTACTCCGATGTGTAAGTTTCCTCATCGTCCTGCACAAAGCCATATTCCGATTCCAGAATGTCATCCAAACACTTTCTGGTAACCTCACCTGCACCTGCGTACAATTCTTCTTCCGTCACACGATCGCCTCCTGCAAAGTCGTTTTTACAAAATGAATTTTTGGCATGGTATACTATAAAGGCAGAAAAAACTGCAAATCAATACAAAGGAGATTTTTTCAATGAAAGACACTTGCAACTACCCAGACGGCACATTTATCGGCATCATCACAGACATTCAGACAGTGGAAAAACCGTATCCCAGTGTTACAGTAACCGCTGCACTGGCGATCGACAGCAAGATTGCTGAACATCAGAAATGTTTCAACAATCCCTTTACCAACGGACGAGAAGCATTCCAGAATTTCTGCGAGGAGTTCGACCTGTTTTCCGATCGAACAGAACATCGAAATGACTACGTGCTGGAACTCGACTATGCCATTGGAACATCTTGCACCGCTGTTCTTTCTTCAGACCGTGGCTTTGAGAGCATCACGCCTCTTGGCGATACAGATCTGAAAATTGCTTTCGGACTGGACGACTGCTACGAGAAGATCCGCTGGTTTCAGCCGGAAACCTACTGCACTGAAAAGGATATGGCAAACCTTGCTCCGGAGATCAGGGAACAGCGTCTGCAGCTGAAACGAGATCTCATGCTGATAAAGAGCGTTTCTTATCAAAAGGCAGACCGGGAGATTCCGGCATTATTCCAAAACTACCGCCGTTTTCCGCCGCTGCAGCTGCATCGCCCCTGTGCCGGATTTATCGAAAAGATCCAGCTGAAAAAAGACCGCTTTCGTCCGGAAGAACTAACACTATACTGTTACGTTGCTCTTATAGACAGAGGACACATCGTACACAAGGACTATTACATCAACCGCATTCGCTCTGTAGGGCGTGGCGACTACGAGCACTTCTGTGCGACGCTTGGGCTGCTCTATGAAGAAGACAACCCCAACGAGCAGATCGATCTGTGTGAGCTGCACAATGCCTGCTTTGTACCGCTTACCATCTATCTCTATCAGTCTCCGAAATCCGGAAACCTCTATGTGAACCGGTTGATGAAATATTCTTCAGCGAACTTCCAGGACGAAATGGATATGATGCAGTTTGTCTGGGCTTATGAGCATTATTGCAACCAGGAACATGGCAGCTTCGATTTTTGCGAATCTTAAGGAAACACTGCATAAAGCCCGCCTGACGGCTTTGCACGCAATCTGCGTGCAGATTTTCCGTCATATTGCCCAGAAATCCCTTGCCATACAGCAGTATGCCTGCGGAATTTCTATGCAATCTGCCGAAAAATCTGACTACGCATCTTACGCACAAGCTTTATTCAGTGTTTCCTTAAAGCTGCACCACCCCTGGAAAGACGCTTCCGGCAATTGCCGCTGTGAAAGCTGCGGCAAGGTCGTTCCGGAACAGCAGCTGCATTGGGAGAAGCGGTTAGGCTACTGTGAAACGTGTTTTGCAGAAATTCGGAAATATACTCCCAAGAAATCATAACGGAAAGGATCGGCTGCACTGCAAGCCGGTCCTTTTTTATTACAGCCGTAACATTTCTTTGAACGGACAGGCGTTTGTCCTGCTCGTTTGCTACAATAGAATCAAAGGGAATCTTTCTGCACCGCCACAGGAATTGTCAGGTCAATCAAGTCCATGAGCTCCACCTGCAGCACCTTTGCCAGTGCCACCAGTTCCATATCTGTCACAAATCGTTCTCCATTTTCGATACGGCGGATAAAGTGGTGGTCTACATCATATCCGGCAATTTGCAGATTCTTTGCCAACTGTCGCTGAGAAAGCCCTTTTTCATGCCGGATCCGAATCAGATTCGGTCCGCAGATATTGTTGGTACCCAAGGTGGTTTTCAGTTTGAACATATTGGTTTCCCTCATTTGAAGATATGGTAAATATTATTTGACATCATATCTATTATATGATATAATGATGATAGTGGTGGTTAATAGTATTCACCATTTGAAAAATAATTTTTGGAAAACTTTTTATTGCAAACTGCAATACCACCAATGTAATTTATCACCAAAGTTAATTTCCACTTTTAATGTAAAAAAATAAATACGTGCCGATACTTTCAAGCAAAAAATATTGTTATATACTATTTGAGCTATTTGATTTTTGACAAAATTCTAGTATTTAAGAATTTGATTTTTTATGAAATCATATCGTAAAATAGGCTTGACATATTTTATCATGTGTGATATAATTACATTTGTGGATGGTATATAGTATTTACCACATTGATTAAATTATTGACGAGGAGTTTTGAATTATGGAAATCAATATAACAAATGCACTGGTTGTTCCTTTCAATATGTCAGAGGATGATATAAGACAAAATTTTCTTGATTGGATTATCTTAGGTGATAACACACCAATTGATGCTGCATATAGATCAAGTATCACAGGTGTTAAAAAGAAGTTTTATCCGATAAGAATTGTAAATGCAAAATACACAGCTTCCTGGTCAGCTACAAGTACTTGGGAACATGAAGAAGAATACACTGAACAGGTTTTATATGTTAAAATTAGGAATAATCACTATAAAAGTGGTTCTTCGGGTAGTTGGGAATATGCTACAAAGAAAGCAGATGACTACTATAGCAGTCAAACTCAAAATGGCACAACAGTTGTCGATAAATTCTATAAACCCGAAAAGAAAAAGAGAACAGTTGTTGACAATGTAGAACGAACAAATGGTCAAGTAGATAGCAAGTATTCTCAAAAAGTCATAACAGTTGAGGACAACAATGCTGAATTTATAAAATGGCTTGATACAATTGCAATTGATGATAAAATCAAAAGTACTGATTCGCTTCTCAAAAATGCTGAAGTCATGCCGTTAGTAGAAACTGATGATTATGCAAGAAACGCTGTGACACCAAATATTGAAAAAAAGGCAGAAAAAGAATGTGAAAAAAAAGTTCCTGGTACACGATATGAAGATTTCAAAATTGACAATATAAACTATTCATTTGGAATTGAAATTGTATTACTTCCGATTTATGAAGTAGAATATGAATATGAAGACAAAAAGTATACTTCATGGTTTAGCGGATCCGTAAAAGATAGTGTTTTTTCATTTGAAAAGCCGGAAGATGCAGATCTTGTTTCAAAGAAAGCTGTTCTTGATAAAGAAATTGAAGAAAAAAAATCAGAAAGAATGAAAGCAGGATTGATAGGATTCGGTGGTGCAGCTGTTGTTGCAATCATTTTAATGATTCTGGCATCTGATTTTTGGTTTTTAGTTTTGATTCCACTTATCATTTTTGAAGTAATATTTGTGAAAAAGAATTTTATGCCAAAACACAAAGCAGTTAAGGAATGCGAATCAAGAATAAATATATATCTTGGCAATCTTCAAGAAAAGCGGCAACAAGTTGCCGAAATCGTTAAACAAGATAATCTTTCAGCAGAAGAACAAAAATCAAAAATCAAAGAAATTATTGAAAGATAACAGCAGAAAATGCTGACAAACTGGACGTCGTCCTCTTTAAGCAAAATTCTGCATAACAAAAAATCCGGCAAGGTTTCCCCAAAACCTCACCGGATTTTTTCACTTCTTCCCTACTCTATCAGCTTCCCCTTACCGATTCCGCCGCAGCGGTTCCTTTACATAGTATGACTCCGCATCATGCTCCATTCGCAGGTCATACTCCTTGACCGGAACATACAGATTGTGCTCTGGAAAATCCCTTTTCCGCATCGAGATCCATTTCTTGTCATGTTCCGGATGTCTGGGAATTGGAAGCTCCGGCAGATTCTTTCGATAGATACACCGAATGTTCGGGTGCAGCCATAGATGATCGATGCAAAACCAATATGTTTCTTCGATATCATCTACATACTTTGCCAGCGGTATGGTGCTTTCCGCTTTTTCCTCAGCCACGGCAATACGAGCAAATGGTTCTGCAAATTGCAGATGATCCCAATCATTTTCCCTGTCACAATTCGACACCACCGGCATGACTTCGTCAATTTTATCTTCCGGTATTTGCTGCTTTTTCGGATAATACTGCACAATACAATAGGCTCCCAGCAGACGGTTCAAATCGCAATATACAGACTCCGCACAAGCCAGCAAGCCAAAATCCACACACAAATCACGGAATTGACTGCTGCCCCATGTGGTCAGATAGCTAAAATATTTCACCTCTGCCTGCACAGTCGCACCATCCCAAACCGCAAGAATCAGTTTCAGATGATAGTCGCAGCAATCCTCGTAGAGCAGATAATCTGTCACCATTGCCTTGTATCCTATTGTAAACTCGTTTGATTTTCGTTTTTTCTGAGACATTGAAAATTCCTCCCGTTTCGTTATCGGCTGCAATGCTTCTGTAACCGCAATATCAGTATAACACTTTGGATTTTCAGTTTGTAAAAACGAGTTGTTTTCGGAAATGAGCTGCGAAAACCACATCACTTTTCTCACCCGTATCGACCCCAAAAATCAAATATATATTATAATTCCGGTAAGGTGAATCTTTCAGCCTTACCGGAATTTTTGTTTTTGGAGGAACTTGAAATGGAAGAAGAAGTAAGAATTTGTGACTACTGCGGAAGAGTGCTTGCGGAGGAAGAGGGTACACCAGTAGACGATGAACTGCTCTGCGATGACTGTGTTGAGGAACACTGTGTTACCTGCGACCACTGCGGCGAAACGATCTGGGAACAGAACAGTGTTTCCGATGAAGACACCTGCCTCTGCCAGGACTGTTTCGATGCCCACTACTACCGCTGTGAATCCTGCGGACAGATCGTTCCGGAAAGCATCGTCTGCTGGCACGGCGACCTGCCCTACTGCGAAAGATGCTTCGACGAGTTTGAGGATGAGATCGAGGATTACAGCTACAAACCCACACCCATTTTTTACGGTCAGGGAAAACGATACTTCGGCGTAGAACTGGAAGTGGATGACGGCGGCAAAGATAACGACAACGCCGCAACTCTCAAAAGCATTGCCAATGTGCATGAAGAAAACATTTACATCAAATCAGATGGCAGTCTGGAAGATGGCTTTGAGATTGTTTCCCACCCCATGACCTTAGAGTACCACACAGAGGAAATGAACTGGAAAGGAATTCTCCGGGAGGCAGTCTCCATGGGTTACCGTTCCCATCAGACCAGTACTTGCGGTCTGCATGTTCACGTTAACCGCAATGCTTTTGGCGACAACCAGACAGAACAGGAAGATGTCATCAGCCGGATCCTGTTCTTTGTGGAAAAGCACTGGAATGAACTCTTTACGTTCAGCCGCAGAAGCAGCTACAACATGAGCCGCTGGAGTGCAAGGTTTGGTTTTGAAAAAACGGGAAAGCAAATCTTGGAGAAAGCGAAAAGCGGCTGCAACGGCAGATACGTTGCGGTCAATTTGAACAACTACCACACCATTGAGTTTCGCCTGTTCCGAGGAACATTAAAGTATAACACATTCATCGCCACATTGCAGATGGTCAACCACATCTGTGATGCGGCGATTTCTTTGTCTGAGGAGGGCATCGATGCCATGAGCTGGTCGGAGTTTGTAAGCTCCATCGAAGAGCCGGAACTGATCCAGTATCTAAAAGAGAGAAGACTATACGTCAATGAGTACGTGATGGAAAGTGAGGAGATGTGAAATGTGTGCAGTGTTTGGATTTTTAGATTACAAGGGTAAGATCAGCAATGCTGTCCTGAAAAAATTGATACACTACCTCTCGGTCGCTGCAGAAGTTCGTGGCACAGACGCAACGGGCATCGCCTACGTCCGGGACGGCAGCATGGTCACTTACAAAAAGCCAAAGCCGGCACACAAAGTCAAGCTGTTCTTTTCCAAGGACACGAGAGCGGTCATCGGGCACACCCGATTCACGACCCAGGGCAGCGAGAAGCGGAACTGCAACAACCACCCGTTCGAGGGACACTGCGGCACAGAATCGTTCGCCCTCGCCCACAACGGCGTGCTGTACAACGACAGGGAGCTTCGTCGGGAACAGCATCTCCCGCCGACCTCGATCGAAACCGACACCTACGTCGCTGTCCAACTGTTGGAACAGGGACAGAACCTTGACGCAGAAAACATCCGGAGAACCGCAGAACTGGTGGAGGGCAGTTTTGTCTTTACGATTTTGAGAAACGACAATACGCTGTTTCTGGTGAAAGGCAATAATCCGTTGACTTTGTATCATTTTCCTGCACTGGGATTGTACGTTTACGCCAGCACAAAAAGCATTTTGGACAATGCTCTGCGAAAAGTTCATATAGCAGAAAAAGCTTGTGAAGTTGAAATATCTGAGGGAGAAATCATCGAAGTATCTCCGAGTGGCAATCTCCATAAGAGTACATTTGAAATGCAGGACTACATCCACACCATGTTCAACCCATACAATTGGGACTATGCAAAATGGTGGATGGAAGATGAGCGGGAAGAACTGCTGTTGGAGTACTGTAGCGCATTTGGCGTTTCGGAAGAAGAGGTACAATTGTTGCTGGAAGTCGGCTATGATCCGGACGAGATCGAAGAACTGCTCATGGATACAGCGGCAATGGAAGAGGCACTGATCGAGGCAAAAGCACTGTTACAGTGTGAAGCATAAATCAAAACGAAAAATTGGAGGAATTTGACATGAAGGAATTTATCGCAGGACTGGTACTGACACTGGTGATCGGCGGCATTGGAATTGCCATCGAAATGCAGGAACGGGAGGAGGTGAAATATATCAATGCCGATTGCAATTGAAATGTTTCTGGCAGGAGTTGCCTGCGGCGTAGAACTGCTGGCACTTGTCAAGAAGAGTAAGTAAAAATTCTGCTTGTGGGAGGCTTGGCGTAATGCTGAGCCTCTTTTTTTAGAGCAAGATTGGAGGAAAATCATGCAAAAATTACGCTCTATTGCAACTATTTCAAACGCTGCAATGCTGTCAGATTTCAAATCATATCTGGTACAGAAAATGGAAAACATCGAAAAGACCTATCATTGTGACATGGGTGATAACCTTTCTGTGATTCTCTTAGAAAAACAGGAGGAATCCTACCTGCTTGACAAAGGATTGGAATTCTATGAGATTCTTTCCTTTTCCCATGCTGACTGGATTCACACTGTCTGGGCATCTTCGGACGGATACAGCGAGGATATCTACATCCCATTTTCCACAGAAGCACAGGAACTTGTGGAAAGAAGGTGCTGCTGATGTTTTCGGGAAACCGCTATCTGACAAAAAGAATCCATGAGGAACTGCCGCTTTTTCTGCAATTATTTCTCTGGAACTGCATTGCAGAACTGCCTGTTCCAAAGGATTATCTGCAAATATTTCGACTTTCCGGAGCAGGAAGCCAGCAAATTATTATGCATAGTCAGGAAGTTCCGCCTTATGAAAAACGCTATCAGTTTGCCGTGCCGTTTTCGCCGGTCACAGCGAAAATCTATGTGATTTCAGAATATGATGCAAACCAAAAACCTTATGCCACCATGCTGTTTGCAGAAGAATACTAATCTTTTTCCGTCTTTTTCAAGAAAAGCCCGAAAAACATTCTGTTATACTTTTCAAAGGAGGCGGTTTTATGCCATATACCGGTCATGTGCGAAAGCGGACGACCAAATCCGGGATCACAACCTATCAGGTCATCGTGGAAGAAGAATCCTCTTTTGCCAACGGAAAACGCAAACGCTATTACAAAACCATTCAGGGCGGAAAAAAACAAGCAGAAAAAGTCATGCGGGATATGATCCATGAACTGGAAACCAGAACTTTTGTCAAAGACAATCGGATCACGGTTCGGGATTTCATGCACCAGTGGCTGGAGATCTACGTAAAAAATCAGCTTTCCCCTACCACTGTACAGCACTACATCGATCAGACGGAAAAGTACATCATTCCACAGTTTGGAGATACCTGTTTGCAGCAACTGAAAAACATTGACATTCAGAAATGGATCTTTTCTCTGCAAAAGGCATCTCCCAGAACCGGAAAGCCGCTTTCGCCCAAAACGATCAAAAACATCTTGTTGAATCTCTCGGCGGCAATGAAAAAGGCAGTCATGCTGGAACTGATTCCGAAGAATCCCTGTGACGATCTCACGCTGCCCAAGCTGGAACATTACCAACCGGAAGTGTACAGCATGGAAGAAGTGGAGACTCTGCTGCAATGTGCCAGAAACACTGCTCTTTATCTGCCGCTGATGATCGAGATTTGTTTGGGCCTGCGGCGTGGAGAACTGCTCGCACTGCGGTGGCATCATGTGAATTTTCAAACCGGCTGTCTCACTGTCGAAGAAAATCTGGTAACTGTCAACAATCAAACGATCACCAAAGCCCCGAAAACACAGAGCGGCAGACGGGAGATTCAGATTCCCGGAACGCTGCTGCGGCTGTTGAAAGACACCAAAGCAGAACGCCACGCCGGACAAAATGATTACATCGTCTGCCAGGAGGACGGCTCTCCCTACAAAAGTGATTCCTTTTCCATGAAGTTTCGGCGATTTCTGAAAGCGAATGATCTGAAGCACATTCGGTTTCATGACCTTCGGCATATCAATGCCACGATCATGCTTTCGCTGGGTATCTCTCCCAAGGTCGCACAAGAGCGGCTGGGACATTCCAGCTATCAGATCACCATGGACATTTACAGTCATGTGCTGAAAAAAGTCGAGCAGGAAGCCGCCGACAAGCTGGATGCTGCTCTGTTTGAACAGAACCCTGCATAAGAAAAATACCTGGAATTCCAACAACGGGATTCCAGGTATTTTTTTCGGAAGTGGAAGAAGGTTTTATAGAGAGTTTGGGGAAGGGTATCACTTTTTTCACTGAGTGGGGTGGTGAGGAAAGTGATGTTTCCTTTTACAACCATTTTCAATTTTCAGAAAAATCAGCATTCTAACCTTCAATTTTAATGTCAAAGTCTCACTCCGCCAACAAAATCAAAAATGTCGCAGGCATCCAGAACTTTTCAAACATTTTCAGCCCCGTCCTATCAAAAATGAGCATTCTGCCATTTCATGCCGACGGATTCGCCGACGAATGCGAACCATTGCCGACCTGGCAGTTTCCAAGTCAACAAAAATGAGCCGAGAAAACTCGACACACAAGGATTGACAAAAAGCATTCAGCATGATATAATAAAAAAAGAACATTCAGGCAAATCAACAGCTAAACTTGCACCTCCAGCTGTTTCACTTGCTTGAATGTTCTTTTCCATTTGGTTGCGGGAGCCAGATTTGAACTGACGACCTTCGGGTTATGAGCCCGACGAGCTACCGAGCTGCTCCATCCCGCGATATATTTCGTCTGCATCTCTCGTGCCGACTTGTATAGTATACCACAATTCAGCACACTTGTCAACTAAAAATCAGAATTTCAAAATAAAGCAATGCTTTATGTATGTTATACAAAATAATCAAAAGTATAATCAGCATTATTCAATCTAAAAAGCACATTGATTCAAATAAAACAAATCCTTTTAGTTTGAACTGACACTGCACCATGCCCCAATTGTCTCAGTCTAAAACCCCTCAGCCATTTTTCATTGACTTTTCTGTATATACATTAGGAATGCCATATATACATTATAATGTCAACGCCCTTAGAAACGCCACCGGGCTAACCCTGCATCAGCTCTTCCGTACCTCCAGCCCTTTATAAGCCGTCACGCCCATTCTGCTTTGCAATCCTCGCCGCAGACGTTCCCGACGCATTCCTGTGAAAAAATCTACGAACTGATTTCTCATTTTCATTTTCAGTTTGTGCAATCCCACAAAATTCAAAAAATGGCGTTTTTCCCTTGACAAATGCGGTCAGAAGTTGTATACTAACAAGAGGGTTAGAGCGTTCTAACTCTTCTGTTTTTACAATAGGTTAGCTTTTTCTAACAAATTTTGCTTGTTTCTGCTTTTGCATAAACAGGCGATCGCATTCGGAAAAAGGAGGAAAACTGGTATGATGCCGCTGATGTTTGCAAACCCTGGTGATGAAGTTACCATCAAAAAGGTTGGCGGAAGTGCCGAGACCAAAAAGCACCTGGAAGATCTGGGCTTTGTGGTTGGCGGAACACTTACGGTGGTGAATTCCGGCAGCGGAAATCTCATCGTCAATGTCAAAGAGACTCGTATTGCCATTACCAAAGAAATGGCTGCAAAAATTATGATATAAGAGGAGGAATTCAACAATGGCTACATTAAAAGACGCCAAAATCGGACAGACCGTCCGGGTAAAAAAACTGACCGGTGAGGGTGCTGTAAAGCGCCGCATCATGGACATGGGCATCACAAAGGGTGTTGAAGTCTACATCCGCAAGGTTGCTCCCCTGGGAGACCCGGTAGAAGTTACCGTAAGAGGTTACGAACTGTCCCTGCGGAAAGCAGATGCCGAACTGATCGAAGTGGAATAAAAAACCTGTGGATCTGCTGTTTCAGTAGATTCACATCTTCATTTTACGGCAGAATTATTTTTTTGGTCACAAGTTAGTAACTGCTAATTAGCAATCACTAACAGATAAAATGTACGAAAGGATTGAATCAAATGGGTATCAAAATCGCATTAGCCGGTAACCCGAACGCTGGTAAAACCACATTGTTCAACGCATTGACAGGTTCGAACCAGTTCGTTGGTAACTGGCCTGGTGTAACCGTAGAAAAAAAGGAAGGTAAGCTGAAAGGTCATAAAGATGTTATCATCACAGACCTGCCGGGTATCTACTCCCTTTCTCCGTACACCCTGGAAGAGGTTGTTGCCAGAAACTATCTGATCCAGGAACGTCCGGATGCCATTCTGAACATCATCGACGGTACCAACCTGGAACGTAACCTGTACCTCACCACACAGCTGGTGGAGCTGGGCATTCCGGTAGTGGTAGCCATCAACATGATGGACATTGTCCGCAAGAACGGCGACCAGATCCGCATCGACCAGCTGGCAAAGGAACTGGGCTGCAAGGTTGTTGAGATCTCCGCACTGAAAGGCACCGGCATTGACGAGGCTGCCAAGGAGGCAATGAAGGTTGCTGAGAGCAAGGTTCCCATGGTGCCGCAGCACAAGTTCGGCGGCTGTGTAGAACACGCTATTGCACATATCGAAGAGGCTTGCCTGCACGACCAGCCGGAAGAGCAGCAGAGATGGTACGCCATCAAGATCTTCGAGCGTGATGACAAAGTCCTGGAACAGTTGAATATTCCGGAGGCTACCAAAAAGCACGTTGAACAGGATATCGAGGCTGCCGAAAAGGAAATGGACGACGACGCAGAGAGCATCATCACCAACGAGCGTTATCTGTACATCGCATCCATCATCAAGGACTGCCTGAAGAAGAAGAAGACCGGCATGACAACATCGGATAAGATCGACAAGATCGTTACCAACCGTTGGCTGGGTCTGCCGATCTTCGCAGTTATCATGTTCCTGGTTTACTACATCTCCATGGTTACCGTTGGTTCTGCCGCAACAGGCTGGGCAAACGACGGACTGTTCGGCGATGGCTGGCACCTGCTGGGCATCGGCACAAGCTCTTATAATGATGCAGCAGATGAATACGGCGACACAAACGCTATCATCGACGGCTATGTGGCATACCTGGACGAACAGGGTGTGGACACCGCAGAGCTGGAAAGCTACATTGACGCAGAAGCAGATACCTTTGACGGCGAGGCTGCAAAGGATCTCATCATGAACTATGAGAACGAATACAATGCTGACTTCTCCTATGACATTGAGGATGAAGAAACACTGGAAGTCACCACAGAGACTGCCTCTATGGATGATCTGACCACAGCAGCAGAAGAGTTCGCAAAGGGTGAGCCGGATCCGGCTGACTACGGCGTATGGGTTCCGGGTATTCCGGTACTGATCGAAAAGGGACTGGACGCAGTAAACTGTGTTGACTGGCTGAAGGGTCTGATCCTGGATGGTATCGTTGCCGGTGTCGGCGCAGTTCTGGGCTTTGTACCGCAGATGCTGGTACTGTTCATCCTGCTGGCAATCCTGGAGGCTTGCGGCTACATGGCTCGTATCGCATTCGTTATGGACCGTATCTTCCGTAAGTTCGGTCTGTCCGGTAAGTCCTTCATCCCGATCCTGGTCGGCACAGGCTGCGGCATCCCAGGCATCATGGCATCCAGAACCATCGAGAACGAACGTGACCGTCGTATGACCGTTATGACAACCACCTTTATCCCCTGCGGCGCTAAGCAGCCGTTTATCGCAATGATCGCCGGCGCAATCTTCGGCGGTTCTGCATGGATCGCAACCGGCGCATACTTCCTGGGCATGGCAGCGATCGTTGTTTCCGGTATCATTCTGAAGAAGACAAAGATGTTCGCCGGCGACCCGGCTCCGTTCGTTATGGAGCTGCCGGCATACCATATGCCGACTGTGGGCAACGTTCTCCGCTCCATGTGGGAACGTGGCTGGTCCTTCATTAAGAAGGCTGGTACCATCATCACCCTGTCCACCATCTTCGTTTGGTTCACTTCCTTCTTCGGCTGGGTAGACGGTTCCTTCGGTATGCTGACTGAGGACCAGATGAGCCACAGCATCCTGGCTTATATCGGTAAGGGTATCTGCTGGATCTTCGCTCCGCTGGGCTGGGGCGACTGGCAGGCAACTGTTGCAGCCGTAACCGGTCTGGTTGCAAAGGAAAACATCGTAGCAACTATGGGTATCCTGTACGGCGGCGGCGACGGCACCTATGCAAATCTGGCAGCTGCATTCACCGGTGTAGCTGGTATGTCCTTCCTGATCTTCAACCTGCTGTGCGCACCGTGCTTCGCAGCAATGGGTGCGATCAAGCGTGAGATGAACAACACCAAGTGGTTCTGGTTCGCAATTGGTTACGAGTGCGGTTTCGCTTATGTAATCGCTCTGATCGTAAACCAGCTGGGCAACCTGTTCACCGGTCAGCTGATGACTGCCGGCAACGGTGTTGTAAACATCATCAGCCTGATCGTTGCATTCGCTCTGATTATTGCAATGATCTACCTGCTGGTTCGTCCGTATAAGGAAAGCAACAAGCTGGGCGTTAAGGTAAAGGCATAAACTCAAATTGACCTGATGTTTCAAAAGGAGGCATTTCTATGGGAAGTGTCATTGTCGGAATCATTGTTGTGGCAATCATTGCTGCGATCGTTCTGTCCATGCGGAGTGACCGCAAAAAGGGAAAACATTCCTGCGGCGGTACCTGCGGCGGCTGTCCGAACGCCTGCAACTGTCACGGCGGCACACAAAAACACAGACAGAAATCCTCAAAATAACGAAACCTCTCCATAAAGGAAAGCAGGAGCAGCCTGGAATATGGCTGCTCCTGCTTTTTGTTTTATGATAAGCTCTCAATAAAACATCATTGACTTTTAATTGCAATGATGATATAATCAAAAAGACTCAAACAAAATTACCAAATTGATTTTTGGGAGGCAAAATAATATGAAAATGTTTATTGATGACAATGTAATTATCCCAGATGAAATCAAAAAAATGTCAGCCGAAGAATTGAAAAAGGCAATACAAGAACTAGAACAAGAATTGAAAGAACGAAAACAGGTTTCATAATAACCACAGTACACAATATAATCCCCACGAAAAAACGCCGTTCCTGCACGTGGAACAGCGTTTTTTCTATATGTAGAATAGTAAGAAGATGTCAGATTTAATCTTTCTTTTCCTCGGTCTCAGTCGTTTCTTTTCCCTGCTGTGCCGCCAGCAGATCCCGGATCTCCGTCAGCAGGATCTCTTCCTTGCTGGGCTTGGGCGGTGCAGGCTTTTCTTCCTGTTTCCGGCGGAACATATTCATGACCTTTACAATCAGAAATACGCAGAGCGCCGTCAGCAGGAATGTGATAACCGTGTTCAAAAAGCTGCCGATGGCAATAAACGGATGATTGCCCCATGGGATCGTGATTCCCAGAGACGAGAAGTTGATGCCGGCAAGCACTGTGCCGATAATCGGCATCAGAATGTCGTCTACCAGCGAGTTCACGATAGCTGTGAATGCCGAGCCAACGATCAAGCCGACCGCCATGTCCAGTACATTTCCCTTGGAAATAAACTCCTTGAACTCACCGACTACGCTTTTCAAGCCCTTTCCGGCTTTCTGCAAAGTCTCTTCCGTTGGTTTCTTTTCATTTTCCATGATAGATCACCTTTTCCTATTTATTCGGCAGCACTGGTTTCTGTTGCTGTTTCCGTATCTGCTGCTGCGCTGTCCTCCGGCGTTGTCGCAGCTGCCGCTGCGGCGTCTCCGCTCTGGATCTCGCCAGTGTCCACTGTTACGATAAATCCATCGCTGTTGTTGCCGGAGATGGTGTACTTCGCATCCGGCGGCACCATCACATAGGTGGAATCCGTGGAAGTATCCGCAGCCACATAGTATACCTGATAGATCTCGCCGTCCCAGTTGGTGATGGAGAGCGGCTCATCTGCGGTGTAATTTTTCAGCAGGGTAAGGTATTCCTCCAGGCACACGTTGTTTTCCATCATATAGGTGGCGTGGGGCTGTCCCACATAGCGGTAGTGCCACGGCTCTGCCTGGATGCCGGTGGTCTCCTGCTTGTCCTCTGCATAGCGCAGCACATAGCCGTAGTGCGCACAGTTCTCGTTGATCCAGGCATATTCTCCGGTGCCGTCATAGTCGTACTGCACCCCGTCGGTGTACAGGGAGAAGTCCAGGGCATAGCCGCTTTCGTGTTCGCTGTGTCCGGGCAGTGCCACACGGGTCGAGGTCTGCTCGCCGGTCTCTGCCAGGTCTGCATCATACAGCTCCTGCTGCTGCTGTGTGGTGCGGTAGCCGCTGATGACGATCATGTCCTGGTGTCCGGTCGCCACATAAAAGGCGTCCAGCATCTGGTTCAGCGCATCCAGCGCCGGCTGACGCAGGCTGGTCTCTGTACCGCTGACATGGTAGTTGTCCGTCTTGTGGTCGTAGATGCTCACGATCTCCGTGGGGTTCTCCTCCACATATGCGGTATCCGTGTTGACCAGGATCAGATCACCGGCGTGAACATCTTCGTTGGAAACGGAGACGTTCTCATAGACCGTTTTCGGTTCTGTCGCAGCCTCAGACTCGCTGCCGCCGCCCACCAGATCCATGCTCTCCGACCCCTGTGAGATGGGTGTGAAAGAGCGGTACATATGAAATCCCTCATATCCCACAAGCGCCACCAGAACCAGGGAGACGATGACCTGTGCCGCCGTCTTTCCGCCGGAACCTCTCGGGCGGCGGGGATTCGGATGCTTCTGCATCTGTTTTTTCTGCGGCGCATTTTTTGCAGACCGGGTTTTCTTTTGTTGTTCCTGACTCATATAAAGCCCTCCAAACACCAGGCACTCTCCGCCAAAATCACCGAAAACACGTCATTTCAGCAGAAAGCCCCACGCAATCTCATCCGGCAGCACCGCACTGGCTTTGTACCATGCTGCCACAGTTCTTTCTTATTATATCATATTTTCCGAAAAATGCAAATACTTTTTATGCAAATTTTTTTCGAACGCCTCATCCTGCTGTTAGGGCAACACCACACAGAGTTTGTGTGTAAGATGCGCAGTCGGATTTTTCGGCAGATTGCATAGAAATTTCGCAGGCATACTGTCGGTCGCAATCAATCCTAGTGCGACACTCCTTTGTTCTCGGGCAGAATCCTGCCTCGAACGCAGTCGTATGTCAAGAAATTTCTGTGCGGTATGACGGAAAATCAGCAAGCAGATTGCGTGCAAAGCCGTCAGGCGGGCTTTGTGCGGTGTTGCCTTAGTTCCGGCGCACATCGCCGATATCCGTCACGATGGCATAGCCTGCCGCCGCCACACGCCGTTCCAGACAGCTCCGGCACTGGGCAGATTCTTCCCCGGTGCAGATCTTGTCCGCATAGAGCGAATACAGCTTTCGCACCGACACCGGAGAAAGATTCGGCATCACCACATTTGCCCCGGCTTTCAGCCCCATTTCCCTGCCCTGCGGATGAATGGTACCCAGGGCAGTGGTCGCCGGGATCAGCGCATACGGGAACATGAGCCGCAGCACTGCAATGAGCCGCAGCGTCAGTTCCAGACTGCCGTTAGGCTGTGTCCGGAATGGTGTGTCGCCGTGGGTGAGATACGGTCCAATACCGATCATATCCGGCTGCAGTTCCTGCAAAAAGCGAAGGTCGGCACAGAGATGCGCCGTGGTCTGAAACGGCGAACCCACCATAAAGCCGGAACCCACCTGGTAGCCGATCTCTTTCAGATCAAAAAGGCAGCGTTTCCGGTGTTCCGGCGACATTGCGCCGGGATGGAGACGGCGGTAGTGCGCCGGGTCTGCGGTCTCGTGGCGCAGCAGATAGCGGTTTGCGCCGGCACGGAAAAACGCCGCATAGCTGGATTTTTCCCACTCGCCAATGGAAAGGGTGATGGCGCAGTCCGGAAAGCGTTCCCGTATCTCCGAGACAATCTCACATACACGCTGTTCCGTGAAATATGCGTCCTCGCCGCCCTGCAAAACAAACGTCCGGAATCCCAGCGCATAGCCCTCTGTACAGCAGGCGAGGATATCCTCCCGGCTCAGCCGATACCGCTGTACCTTTCCGTTGCTCCGGCGGATGCCGCAGTAATAGCAGTCGTTCCGGCAGTAGTTGGTGAACTCGATCAGTCCCCGGACAAATACCTCCGTGCCGTATCGTTCCCGGCGGATGCGGTCCGCCGCCTGAAACAGCGCCCCATCCATGGCATCCGTTTCCAGCAGAGCGCAGAGCGCCTCGTCCGGCAGATCGTGCCGCTGTTCCAATGCTGTAAGAATTTCCTGCATACCTGTGTATCCTTTCTCTCCTCTGTGTGGTACTGCTTTGAAAAAATCCACAAAAAAGACTTGCATTTATCCCAGAAATCTTGTATAATAAAACTATACCGTCCGGAATTACCGGCAACAAAGGAGCTATACTATGACAATCAATGAAATTATGGAAAAAATCCGGGAGGGTCTGACCGGAGAATACAGCGTAGACATGGTCTATCTGGAATCCCAGGCAGACAAGTACCGTTCTGCAAAAAACGCCAAAGAGATCGAAAGCGCCATTGCCGACCTGGCATATGAGATCCTGCCCGACGACAAGCGGGAAGTTCTCAACAAGATGATGTACATTGACGGCAAGCGCCTGGACGTTGTCTTTGCAGAGGCAAACAAACTCATCCAGGAAAAGAAGATCGACGAGTCCTTCAAGCTGACTGAGGCGCTGTACACCAAGATTCGCATGAACTACCGGGAAACGGAGTCCGAGGTATACCTCAGCTTCCGCAACACCCTGGAGCATCAGCTCTATCTGTACTTCTACCGCCCGTCCAAAAAGCTGGTGCGTCCGGTATTTGACCTGTCCCAGATGGTGCTGCTCCACGGCTACAACCTGCTGGAGCTGGGACGTGCAGAAGAGGCTGCCCGTGTCATCAACGATGCCATCCGCTATAACCCCATGAACACGGACGCATACTTCGAGCTGGCAGAATGCTACAAGTCCCTGCGTGACCACGACCAGCTGCTCTCCGTTATCAAGGAGACACTGGAAGTGGCTGTGACACCGGTACAGCTTTCCCGGTGCTACTGCAACCTGGGCTTTTACTGCGTCGAGGTCAAGGACTATGACCGTGCAGTCTGCTTCTACTACGAAAGCCTGATCTATGCCGACCACCCCATGGTTCCGGCAGAACTGCACCACATCCACACCATCACCAAGAAGAAGATCGTACCGCCCACACGGGACGAGGTCAACGAGGCGTTTGCACACTACGGCATGAAGTGCGGCGCAAACGAGGACGTTGTCGGCGTCATCACTGCCCTGGCGAAAGAGGCAGTCGAGAACAAGGACCTGCCGGCGATCCGGTTCTATCTGCATATGCAGCACGGACTGACCAACGACCCGGAGATCAAGGAAATGATGGACCGCTACGACACCCTGGCAAAGGAACGTGGACAGGCGTAATCATTCCACAGAATCCCACAGCGGACAGCAGAAATGCTGTCCGTTTTTTGTTGTGCAGTGTACTACTCTCTGTCTGTGTCGCTGTACAGTGCAGCAGCCGCCCGGATGCGCTGTGCCACCTCTTTCCGCAGGCTCTCCGGTGCAAGCACTTCCATGCTGGCGCCGTACTTCATAATCCAGCGGTACAGCCCGTAGCTAATGCCCATTCTGGCACGCACCAGGATGTAATGCTCCGGGTCTTTCTCGTCCAGACGCACATGGGCATAGTTCCCCAGCTGTTCGATCATATCGTCCAGCAGCACCCGGCGAACACGCAGCTGAACATCCTCATACACCTCCGGCACAAAGATATCTGCCGAAAAGCCCTCCGGTTTAGGCAGCTTTGGCAAATGAGCGATCTTCTCTCCTGGCAAGATCTTCCGCATCCGGTCAATGCGATAGTTCCGCACCTCTCCCGTGTCCTCCGAGACCGCTTTCAGATAAAAGCGTTCACTGGTATACACCACCTGGCACGGGATCAGATTCCGCTTTTTGTCATAGTATTCGATTTCCCGGTGGATGTTATACTTGCCGTACTGAAAATGAATTTTCCGCTTTTCCGCAATGATCTGATGTACGCATTCCAGATTGTCCAGCAGGTCCAGTGACGGCGGCGCAACCTCGCTGAGGGTAATGCGTCCCACCAGCTTTCGCACCTCCGACTCTGAGCGCAGCACCTCGAATTTCCGGAACAGGCGCTGTTTCTGGGCGTTGCTGAGGAACTTGTTGATGGACACCGAATCCACCAGAAAGCGGATCTCATTGAAGGTGAACCCACGGTCACGCATATGATAATAGGACGTGTTGTGCGCCCCCTTCCGGATGTCCACCGTATACCCCATGGCGTCGATTTGGTCGATATCCCGTTGAATGCTCAGCGTAGACACCGAGCCTGCGTTGGTCTGATTCAGCAAATATGCCTGGATATCCTTCAGCGTTGCACCCTTTTCTGCATCCGTATTGCGGCTGAGATAATCCAGCACATAAAGAATTCGTGACATATCTGTCCCCTCTCTCCCGTCTTAGCGTACCAGCATCTGCATCAGCGCCGTCACATCCCGGCAGTCCAGCACGCCGTCTGCGCAGCAGTCTCCGTTTTCCAGCTGCGCCGCATTTCCAGTCACCTGCCCCAGCAGTATCTTCTGCAAAAGCACGGCGTCCGCCAGTTCCACTGTGCCGTCCAGGTCTACGTCCCCCAAAAGGGAAACGCCTTTTTCCGAAACCGTGGGATTCGCCGTTTCGCCCGGCTCATATTCCCCTTCCAGAGGCTGTTCCGATGAGATGAGCAGCATCTCCCAGTAGGTGTAGTAATGATTCGGGTCATCCTCCAGCTGGCTCACCCCGATGCCGATATACTGATAGTTTTCTCCCAGCATCGCCTTGCGGTGCGCATCGGAATCGATCCACGCTGCGATCACGCTCTCCGGCGTATCATAGCCGGCTGCCACATTTTCCGCCGCATAGCAGTTGGCATCCAGCGAGGACTCCTCAACGATGGTAAACCAGTCCCGCCCGTCCGGACGGGTGTGACCGTATGCGTCTTTCAGTTCCTCCGCACGCCGGGCAGACAGTTCCAGCAATACCGGCGCCATTTTCAGCGGCGCAAGCCCGTTTTCCTGCCGGAACTGGTTGGTCAGCCGGGCAGTCTCTTCCGCAAATGCCGCCGTGTCTATGGTCTCCGCCTGCACCTGCCACATTTCCCCAGGCAGCCGCAGAAACACCCCGGTCAGCAGCACTGCGCTGCAAAGAAAAGCACATCCTCTTTTGCGCATCTCCCGAACCTCCTTTTTTGATTTTGCATTTCGCATCCGAAAAAATCTCCGATTCTATTATAGCATATTTGCCTGGAATTTTCAATCTGTTTTTGTGATTTTTGGCGTGAATATGCAAAAAGCGCCGTACAGAAACCTCTGCACGACGCTTTCTCTATACAAATCAAAAAAATTCTTACTTTTCGCTGGCTGCCTGGTCTTCCTTACGGATCTGCGCACGCTTGATCTTGCCGCCCAGTGTTTTCGGCAGTTCGTCCACGTACTCGATGATACGGGGATATTTATACGGCGCTGTGGTATGCTTCACGTGGTTCTGGAGTTCCTTTGTCAGCTCCGGGCTGGGTGTATAGCCCTTGGTGAGGACAACAGTCGCCTTGACCACCTGTCCACGGATGGGATCCGGTGCCGCTGTGATAGCGCATTCCAGCACAGCCGGGTGTTCGATGAGGGCGCTTTCTACCTCAAACGGTCCGATACGATAGCCGGAACACTTGATAACGTCGTCATTTCTGCCCACGAACCAGTAGTAGCCGTCCTTATCCCGCATGAACACATCGTGCGGACAATAGCTGCCGCCGCCCAGGATCTCTTGTGTCATTTCCGGGTTCTTGTAGTATCCCACAAACAGACCGGTGGGATATGCCTTTTTCAGATTCTGCATCACCAGAGCGCCCTGCTCGCCGTCCTTGGCAAGCGTACCGTCATCGTGCTGCAATACAATATCATACAGCGGAGACGGCTTGCCGGTCGAGCCGGGCTTGGGTGTGATCCACGGGAAGTTTGCCAGCAGAACAGAACCCTCTGTCTGTCCGAAGCCCTCCCGGATCTCCTTGCCGGTGAGTTCCTGCCAGCGGTTGTATACCTCCGGGTTCAGCGGTTCGCCGGCGGTGGAAAAGTTCTGGATGCTGGACAGGTCATAGGATGCCACATCCTCCTGGAGCATGAAACGGTACATGGTCGGCGGAGCGCAGAAGGTGGTCAGCTTATAGTCCTGCATCTTCTGGAGCAGATGGGTCGGCACAAACTTGTCCATATCATAGGCGAAGATCACTGCGCCGCAGATCCACTGCCCGTAGATCTTGCCCCAGCCGAACTTTGCCCAGCCGGAATCCGAAACGCTCATGTGCAGCTTGTTTTCCTGCACCTGCTGCCAGTACTTTGCCGTAACGATATGCCCCAGCGGATGAGTGTAGTCGTGTTCTACCATCTTCGGATCACCGGTGGTGCCGGAGGTGAAGTAAACCAGCATCAGATCGTGTGCCTTTGTGCCGGCGTCTCCGGTGGGACGTGCAAACTCTGTGGAGAACTTCTCCACTTCCTCGTGGAAATTGCGCCAGCCCTCGTGAGAGCCGCCCACCACGATCTTGTGCTGGATGCTGGGGACAGAGGGCTGTGCCTCATCCACCTGCTCCAGGACATACTTGTCGTCCAGACATACCATGGTGTGGATCTGTGCGCTGTTTCCACGATAGATCAGGTCCTTTTTCGCCAGCTGCAGCGAGCCGGGGATCAAAATGGCGCCGATCTTGTGCAATGCCACAGCGCATACCCAGTATTCCCAGCGGCGGCGCAGGATGAGCATGACCACTGTGCCTTTCCGGATGCCCAGACTCTGGAAATAGTTTGCGGTCTGGTTCGACAGACGGGAGATGTCCGTAAAGGTGAACGTCTTTTCCTCGCCGTGGTCATTGCACCACACCAGCGCTTTCTTTTCCGGTTCCTGTTTCGCCCATTCGTCCACAATGTCAAAGCCGAAGTTAAAGTCATCGGGAATGTTTACACGATAGTTCTCTTTGAAGTCCTCGTAGCTGTCAAACTCGATGCGTGGTAAATATTTGTCGAGCAGCATATGCAAATGCTCCTTTTCTGTTCAGATTTTTCTGCATTTCAAAATGGAGCTGCAATCCTGCTGCGCCGCATTTTTCCTGCACGCCACCCTTTGGAAAGAATGGTGATTACTTTTATTATACTACAATCAGACAAGCCGTGTCAAGATTTTTTTCCACTTTTTTGCACATTTTACAAAAAGGCAGACCCCCGACCGGAGATCTGCCCGAAAAGCTTTTCACAAGCGCTTATTTCACTTTTGTCCGCATTGCCCGTGTGGAGTTGAGAATGGCAATTACCGAAACGCCCACGTCTGCAAAGACCGCAGCCCCGATATGTGCCAGACCCAGCGCACCCAGCACCAGAACGATTGCCTTGACACCCAGTGCAAACACGATGTTCTGCCGTGCAATGCCCATGGTTTTCTTGGCAATGTGGATCGCCAGCCCCAGTTTCGAGGGCTTGTCGTCCAGGATGACCAGATCCGCCGCCGCAATGGCTGCATCCGAACCCAGACCGCCCATGGCAACGCCCACATCCGACTGTGCCAAAACCGGCGCATCGTTCATGCCGTCGCCCACAAAGACCAGCGTTCTGCCCTTGGACAGCCTGGTGCGGTATTCCTGCATGAACTTCACCTTGTCTGCCGGCAGGCACTTGGCGTGTACCTCGTCCAGCTGCAGGGCATCGCCCACAGCCTTCGCCGCAGATTCGCTGTCGCCGGTGAGCATCGCCACCGTAGAAACGCCAGCCTTCCGGAACGCCTGCACTGCCTGTGCCGCATCCGGTTTCACTGCATCCGCAATGAGGATATATCCGGCATATACGCCGTCCACTGCCAGATGCACTGCCGTGCCGATGGCGTGGGGTGTTTCCGGCTGGAGTCCGGCATCTTCCAGATAAGCCGCATTGCCTGCCAGCACCTGTCTGCCGTCCACCCTGGCAGCCACGCCGTGACCGGCGATCTCCTGGATATCCGTGACACGCTCTGCGTCAATGGCTTTGCCGTAGGCATCCTTCAGCGACTGCGCAATGGGATGGTTGGACGCTGATTCTGCCAGCGCCGCCAACTCCAGCTGTTCCTCTGCCGTCACGCCCACCGGGTTCTGTTCCGTCACATGGAACTTTCCCTCGGTCAGCGTACCAGTCTTATCCATGACTACCGTCTGCGCATGAGAGAGCGCCTCCAGATAGTTGCTGCCCTTTACCAGGACGCCGTTTTTGGACGCACAGCCGATACCGCCGAAAAAGCTCAGCGGCACAGAGATGACCAGCGCACATGGGCAGGAGATAATGAGGAACGTCAGCGCACGATAGATCCAGCCGGAGAACGCCTGCCCCGTAATGAGCGGCGGCAGCACTGCCAGAATTACAGCGGCAATGACCACGCAGGGCGTATAGAACCGGGCAAACTTAGTGATAAACTGCTCCGTCTTTGCCTTGCTGGAGGCGGATTCTTCCACCAGCTCCATGATTTTGGAGGCAGTGGATTCCGACGCCGGCTTGGTAACGACCAGTTCCACCGCACCGGACAGATTCACACAGCCGCTGCAAACCGCATCGCCCACACCGGCTGTCACCGGCATGGATTCGCCTGTCAGCGCAGCGGTGTCGATGGTGGTGTGTCCCTCAAAGACCTCCGCATCCAGCGGGATCTTTTCGCCGGGGCGCACCAGAATGTGTTCGCCCACTTCCACTTCGTCCACCAGCACCGTTTCCGGCTTGCCGTCCCGGAGTACTGTCGCCTCATCCGGGCAGAGATCCAGCAGATCGGACACTGCCTGGCGGGAACGTCCTACGGCGATCTTCTCGAAAAGCTCACCCACCTGGTAGAACAGGATGACTTCCACCGCCTCCGGATACTGCCCGATGGCAAACGCCGCAATGGAGGCGATCGTCATCAGAAAATTCTCATCAAACACCTGCCCGTGCGCAATGTTCCGCACAGCCTTTTCCAGCACACTGAATCCCGGCACCAGATACACTGCCAGGAAGATCAGCAGCTCTGCCCACCAGAGCAGCGTCAGCAGATGGGTGACTGCCATTGCCACGGCAAACAATACCGCACCAATGATGATCTTGATCAGAATTTTACGCTGTTGTTTTGTCATACAGACCGCCTCCTGTTGCTCGTGTCATGCGAACCGGTTTAGGCAACACCGCACAAAGCTTGTGCGTAAGATGCGCAGCCAGATTTTTTGGCAGATTGCGCAGAAATTTCGCAGGCATACTGTCGTATGTCAAGGGATTTCTGTGCAATATGACGGAAAATCAGCAAGCAGATTGCGTGCAAAGCCGCCAGGCGGGCTTTGTGCGGTATTGCCTTTATTTTACGATGATCTCGCAGTCCGGCTCAACCTTGCTGATGCACTTCTGTGCAGCCTTCAATACCTTGTCGAAATCCGCATCGTCGGCCTCCAGCGTCAGTTTCTGGGTCATGAAACTGATGGTTGCAGACTTTACGCCGTCCAGTTTCTGAATTGCAGCCTCCATCTTTGCGGCGCAGTTTGCGCAGTCCAGATCATTCAGCTTAAATACCTTTTTCATTTTCGTTTCCTCCATGCAATCTCATTTGAACGATTGTTCATATGTTCATTATATACAATTACACCGCCGTTGTCAACCCTTTTCCGCAAAAAAAGCGAATTCCAGCCCATCTTCAAAGAAACGAAAGTTTTCCCACGACTTCGCATAAAAAAAAGAGCGCATCTGCATCCGATACGCTCTGTTCTGCAAGTATTCTGTTATGAAATCGAGGGTCATCCGGCAGGCGTGTAGTCCTCCCGGGTAAGCGCCGCCTCGGAATTGTAGAATTCCACCAGGGCGTTGTTGTCGGTATACTCGCCCAGATACGGCGCATACCAAAGCCCGAAGAACGACCACACCGCATTGTCCCGGAACATGGCGTTCATATCCGGGAGATTGCTGCATTCGCTGATGGCGAGCAGCTTGCCGGAAGAAACCATGTTCCGCAGCGCCACGTACTGCTCATAGCGGCTGCCGTAGGTCTCCTCCTTTTCCACGTACAAGTCCAGGGACGCAATGTCATACTGGCTGCTGTCCACCAGAAAGCTGCTGCTCTGTCCGTTCCACACCCAGAGCAGATTGTTCAGATGGTGATATTCCGTCATCCGGGTGTACATCAGATTCCAGAGCCACTGATAGGTCTCTGCCCCGTCTGCGCCCCACCAGTACCAGCCGCCGCCAGCCTCCGGGAGCGGACGCCACAGCACCGGTACATCGGCATCTGCCAGAGGTTTCAGCGCCGCAGAAATGCGGTCGATGTCCGAGATCAGCGCATAGCAGTTCTGGGTGATCTCGCCGTTGGAGACCATCTTTGACAGTTCCTCCTCCGACTTGCCGGCAACATCCGCATCCGTTGCCGCATTTTTCAGGTCAAAAGAGGTGTCCTTTTCATAAAAGGTCGCCGTTCCGGTGGGTGCGTTCCAAAGCCAGGACAGTCCCACTACGCCGCCTTCTTCTGCCCAAGCCAGACTATCTGCCACAGCGGTGGCTTTTGTCTCATCGCCGCCGTTTGGCGAATAGGCGTTCATATCGGCAAAGCGAATCAGCGGATACTTTCCGGTGATGTTGTAGATCTCGTCCAACTCCTTGCCGCTGCTGTCGGAGACATACTGCCCGGTCACGATCTTCTGCCCGTAGTTCTGCTGTAAGAACTGGTATAGCTGTTTCGTCTTTTCCGTGGCGGCGGCATTCATCGGCGCTGCGGCGATCTCGGATGTGCCGTCATACAGGCTGGTGTTGTTCACCAGTTCCACGCAGTCGATATCCACGATGCCGTCCACCGGAACCACAGACAGTTCACAGGCGCCGGCGCTGAGGAAGATGCCCTGTATCTTGACACGCATAAAATTATCCGTGGCATCTGTTTTCATGGTATAGACCGACTCGCCGTTCACCAGGATCTTACAGGTAGAGGCTGCGCTTGCACCCACTACCACGGTGATATCGTAGTGCTGGGTCGCCGGGATGTCGGCATCCAGCACCAGGCTGTTCTGGTTTTTGGCATCCAGACCGCTGAGGTAGCCTGTCCCGGAATAGCCCAGCCGGGGCATCATCGCCACCGAACAGCCTGTGGGAACAGCGGCATCCTCCGCCTCCAGTTTCATGGAAACATCCTGCCGGGTGATCTCCGGCACCTGCAGGGCAACAGACGGGTGCTGCGCCGCAGCCGAGGTCTCTTCCGTTGCCAGCTCCGTGGTACCGGTGGCAACGTCCGTGGAAAGTTTCGGGGATTCCTGTTCAATTTTTGCGCACCCTGTCAGCAGCAAACCGGCTGCCGCCAGAGCAAACGCCTGCTCTTTTCTCAAAATTGCTCCATCTCCTATGAATACAAATCAATTTTTAAGAAAGTCCCCCTTGAAAAGGGGGATGTCAGCGTTAGCTGACAGGGGGATTATCCCGACTGCACTTTATGCATCCTCAGCACAATACACACCCTACGGATGCCTTTTCAAGAGAGGCAGTTATAAAATTGATTTGCGTTTCTCCTATGAATGTTTCGAGCTTGCTTTCTCTGTGCGCTTACGCTTTCAGACGGTACGCCATGCCCTTTTCCGTGGGGAATGTGAGCAAAGCCCCGTCCATCTTGGCATCCACTGCGCCGGCATCGCTGGACACGCTGGTCACCGTGTTGGCACGGACGGTGCAGACATTGTCGCTCAGCGAACGGATCACTGCGGATTCCAGCTTGCCCTCGTGCCAGGTCATATCCACCTCAAAGCCGCCTCTTGCACGCAGACCGCTGATGCTGCCCTCCGGCCAGGATTCCGGCAGCGCCGGCAGCAGATTGATCTCGCCGGAATGACTTTGCAGCAGGCACTCTGCGATGGCAGCCGTGCCGCCGAAGTTGCCGTCGATCTGGAACGGCGGATGGGAGTCCAGCAGATTCGGGTTGGTAGACCACGCCAGCAGCTGCTGCAAATTCTCGTATGCCATCCGGCTGTCCAGGAGTCTCGCCCACAGATTGATGATCCATGCACGGCTCCAGCCCGTATGACCGCCGCCGTGGATGAGACGGCGGATCAGTGTGGCACGGGCAGCCTTGCCCAGTTCCGGCGTGTGATACGGCGTGATGAGGTCTGCCGGATAGAGGGCGAACAGGTGCGAGATATGGCGGTGACCGATCTCCACCTCTTCATAGTCCTTCGCCCACTCCTGGATCTGACCGTACTTGCCGATCTTCAGCGGCGGCAGCTTTTTCAGCAGACCTTCCAGCTCTGCGGCGAAGTCCCCGTCCCGGTTCAGCAGCTTGCTGCTCTCGATCACGTTCCGGAACAGCACCGTCAGAATTTCCGTATCCATAAACGGACCGCTGCACAGACAGCCCTTTGCGCCGCTCTCGGTTTTATAGGTATTCTCCGGCGAGACAGACGGACAAGTCACCAGTTCGCCGTCCTCGTTCTCCGTCAGATAGTCCACGAAGAACAGGGCAGCCTCACGCATTGCCTCATAGTGCTGATCCAGGAAGTCCAGGTCCTGGGTGAACTGGTAGTGTTCAAAAATGTGCAGGCACAGCCACGCCGCACCCATGGGCCAGATGGTCGCCGGCATCCACAGATCCTGGGGTGCTGTGTCGCCCCAGATGTCTGTGTTGTGGTGGCAGACAAAGCCACGGCAGCCGTACATCGCCTGGGCAGTCTCCCGTCCCGGCGCACGCATCCGCTCAATCAGATCGAACAGCGGCAGGTGGCATTCCGACAAATTGCAGACCTCTGCCGGCCAGTAGTTCATCTGGGTGTTGATGTTGATGGTATAGCGGCAGCCCCAAGCCGGCCACATATCCTGGTTCCAGATGCCCTGGAGATTCATGGGCTGCGTTCCCGGACGGCTGGCGGACAGCATCAGATATCTGCCGTAGTTGAAGTACAGCACTGCCAGCTTGCTGTCGTGGATCTGGAGCTTGCACTCCTTGTGGTCGCCCTCGTCCCCACGCAGCCGCATGAGCCGTTCATCTGTGGGCAGCTCGCTGCCGCCTTCGCTGTTGTCCGGCAGGGTAAAGCGCACCCGGCGGAACTTTTCCTGGTATTCCGTCAGATGGCGGTACAGCAGTTCCTCATAGCTGCAGTCTGCCGCATAAGAGGCATCCATCTTTGCCGCATCCTCGTACTGTTCCCCGTGGTAAAAGCTTGTGCCAACGCTCAGCAGCAGGGTCACTTCGTTCGCACCCTGCACTTCCAGCGCACCGCCTACGGTGCGGATGGTGCCGCCTTCAGAAAATCCGGTCAGCGCCGCCGCAAAGAAGATACCGTTCCGGCTGCCGGTGCCGCCGTCATAGACCAGCATATTGGGATAGTCGGTACACGGGCGGCAGTCGTCGTAGTAGTCGTCTCTGCCGTCCAGAGTGGCACGCAGGTTCACCAGTCCCGGTTCGCTTGCGGCAATGTGCAGCACAAGCACCCGATCCGGCTCGGAGACGAACGCCTCACGGACATAGGTGATATCGTTTGCCGTAAAACGCACGGTCGCCAGAGCGTGTTCCAGATCCAGGCTGCGCTGATACTGCTTTGCCTTTCCGGTGAAATCCATGTGCAGGTTCAAGTCACCCAGCGGCATATAGTGCCGGGAATTGGGTGTCACGCCCTGTAATTTTTCAAAAGCGATCTTTTCCGCCTCGGGGATGCGCTCTTCCCGGAGCAGCTTTCGCACCTCTTCCAGACCCTCACGGGCATCCGGGTTGTTCCGGTTCCGCTTTCCGCCGGACCAGACGGAATCTTCATTCAGTTTCAGCACCTCGTCTGCTGCGCCGCCGAAAACCATTGCCCCGATCCTGCCGTTTCCGATGGGAAGCGCCTGGTCAAAATTTTCCGCTGGCTTTTCATACCAGAGCATCGTTTCTGCATCCATGTCAAATCCTCCGTTTTCCCGGACAGTCCCGTCCCGTTTTCTCCGCAGAAAGCTGCATCAGCCGGCGCAGCATTTTTCCGCACCGCACCCGGTCGCTTTCCGCTCTCGCCGCATTTTTCTCCGGAGCGGTCACACGCACCGGATACGGACATTCTGTCGTTTTTGGTTTCTGCATCGGCTCTCCCTCCCGGAACAGTCTATGCAGCTGTTTTTGATAAATTGATTTTCGAAAAAGTATTGCAAATACAAAGAAAGCGCAGTATTAACGCTGCGCTGTCTCCATGACCAGACCTGTAAGCCGAGTTCTGTCGTGTGTGATAATTTATCTGGTCTGTGAGTCACCTCACAGCTCAAGCCGCCATTACGCCGCTGCCCACCGGACCAATGTTGCGGCAGCGTGTACCAATAGACGTTGCATCGGATAAGGTTTACATAGCAGTACAGTCTCCTGCACTCTGGTGCGCTCTTACCGCACCTTTCCACCCTTACCGCAGGAAACCTGCGGCGGTATCTCTCTGTTGCACTGGCTCTAGGGTCGCCCCCGGCTGCCGTTAGCAGCTATCCCGTCCTGCGATGCTCGGACTTTCCTCACAGCATTCCTGCTGCGCTATCACACAGTCTGCTCATGGACTTTTATTATACCGGATTTTTGCCGTTTTGTCAAGTCCGGATTTTTATACCGTTCAATTCTCTAACGATCTGTTTTATTTCGGCAGTGCATCCTTATAATCCGGATATTTTTCTGCAACCAGTTTTTCATATGCCGCATACGCTTCCGTCAGACTATTATACCGTTCACCTTTGGTGTATGGTCTGAATCCGGCAGAATTATAAATATGATCTACGACCGCGACATAATTTTTACCCTTATTCGATCGTTCTGCCGTTGTTGTTTCAGAGATATAAAATCCACCATCTGCCCTGCTGATGATCACAGGGATCTTTTTCCCCGCACCAACTGCTTCAGTATCTACCGAAGTCCAGAACAGATACCTTCCGGAAGCATCTTTCGGGCTTCCCAAATATGCCCATGTACCATAATTCAGCAGACTGCTTTCTCCGATCTGCTCCTGTACTTTCGGTACCATTGTAGAATTGGGACACTGAGAATCGATCTCAAAGCGATTAGATTTATTTGCGATCAAATCTGACAATATACTCGTGTTATTCAGTGCACTATGCAGATCTTCGTTAAAGTCAATACCAGTAACTGTACTGGTTTCGCTCTTCCCTTTCCAGTAGAAAACGATGCCGGTCGAAGGCGTATAGGTGATCTCACACTCTCCGTTCGCCGTGGGAATACCCTTCCAGTGATCTGTATCCCCTTCCCAGGTATAGTGTTTGATCCCCGCAATCGTTACAGGATTGAACGACTGCCAGTCATCTCGTTTTTGCTCAAGCTTTACCGTTCTGGACACACCTGCTGCTCCATCGATCATCGATGCCGTTCTGACTTCGAGATATGCCTCACGCACATTGGTGATGTCAATGGTTTCATGGCTTCGTTCAATATATTGCAGCAGAGTGGGCACCAAAATTGCAGCAAGAATCCCCATAATCACAGAGGCAATCAAAAGTTCAACAAGCGTAAATCCTTTTACTTTATTCTGAGCTTTACTCATAACAACTGCCACGCTCCTTTTAGCGGCATCACTGCACAAGGGAAACAATGAATAAAATGTTGTGCGGCGCTGCCTTATACCTTTTTCCACTTTCAACGATCTGTGTACCGTTTTCTCATTATACTATAGTGCACATAAAATTGCAAGCAAAAAAAATTCAAAAAGCACCGAAAAACGCAGGAAACACGTTATTTTTTACAGTATTTTTCAAAGGCGTTCACAAATCAAAATGCTTGCATTTTTGTAAAATTTGTGGTATACTAAAGGCAACATCTTTTTTTGAAAAAAGGAGGTATCACAGTTGAAACAGATCTATTTTATCTGCAATCTGCATTCCGGCAGAGCATCAGTTGGGTCGCATCTTGCAATGATTATCGACAAGTTCACCGCTGCCGGATTTCAGGTGACAGTACATCCCACACAAGATCGTGGCGATGCCACTGTGTGCGCAAAACAGGCGTGTGATGCCGGCTGTTATGACATCCTGGTCTGCTCCGGCGGAGACGGCACACTGAACGAAGTCATCCAGGGCTGTATGCAAAGCGAGACCCAATGCCCCATCGGCTATATTCCCTTCGGCTCAACCAACGATTTTGCCCGTGGACTGGGCATTCCCAAAGAACCGGAGGCAGCCGTAGACTGCATCATCCACGGCGAAGATCTCCGCTGCGATGTGGGCAGCTTCAACGACAAATACTTCACCTATGTAGCTGCATTCGGCGCATTCACGGAGATCTCCTATGAAACGCCGCAGCAGTTCAAGAACCTGCTGGGACACTCTGCTTACCTGCTCAACGCCATTTCCAAGCTGCCGAAGATCCGGGCGTACCGGATGCGCATTGAGTACGACGGCGGCGTGATCGAGGACGAGTTCCTCTACGGCATGGTAACCAACTCTTCCTCTGTGGCGAAGTTCCTGGCGCTGTCCGATGTGCGGTGGGACGACGGCTTGTTCGAGGTCACACTGATCCACAAGCCCTCCAACCTGGTGGAATTCCACAAGCTGGTCATGGCGTTCTCCAAGATCCAGCTGGGGCTGGCGAAACAGTATCTCCACTATTTCCGCACCTCACATCTGAAAGTCACTGCGCTGGACGACGAGCCGGTGTCCTGGACGATCGACGGGGAATACGGCGGCACAGAGCGTGTCAACGAGATCGCAAACCGTAAGCAGGCGGTCACATTCCACGTAGATCCGGTCTGCCGGGAACAGGCAGAAGAAAACGCCGAGAGCGGGTTTGCTGTCGTAAAGCCGCTCCCGGAAGATGCACACCCGGAAGGCATTGAGACGCAGCCCGATCACGGCGCTGAAACAGAAGATTCCGACCTGGATTACCTGGACTCAGAATAACGGGAAAAATGCCGCCGGCGTTCCCGGACCGTTGAAAAACTCCGGGTTGGACGGCGCAGGCACCATCCGGTTGTTCTCTGAAAGCATCCAGAGAATCCGCAGAAAATTAAAGCCCCAGTAAATACTGGACAATACACCCATACAGATCCCGATAATACCCAATATCATGCCTGCCGTTACCATGCCGTGGCTGTAACAGCGCTGCCGTTTTTTCGCCCTTGCCGCATAGACCAGGGCGATGATGCCCGTCACAATGGACAGGACCGGCAGCTGACAGAACAGAAACGACACTACGCCAAAGACCAGCGCTCTCATATCATAATGATGCTCCGGCTCCTGCGGCTGCCAGTTGCGGTATTGCTGCATGATCTTTCCTCCAGAATCAAGATGCCACCGCACAGATTTTAGGCGGTGGTGCTGAAAATGTTGTTCATGGGTATATCATAACAGAATTCTGGAAATTTGTCAAGAAGTGTAAATGTAGATAATCCCTCTGGCACTTCGTGCCACCTCCCTTTTCAAGGAAGGCTTTTTAATATGTCTCCTCTTTTAGAGGAGATGCCCGGCAGGGCAGAGGAGTCGACCCGGGCGAACGATGTTCGCCCCTACGGTGAGACAGGGATTCTGCACATCTACGGTTTCCGTTTTGTGATACTTCTGTAGATGCAAACAGTGTTCGCCCGTTGGTGTGTTACGCCTCAGTCAAGCCTATGGGCGCCTTTTCAAGGGAACACATTTGCACAACAAAGACAACCCACGCCCGCCAGAACCTGTTTCACACGCAGAAAGGAACCGCTTATGTCAGAACGTCAGTTTCACATTCAATGCACAGCGGAGGACATCGGAAAGTATGTCTTTCTCCCCGGCGACCCCGGACGCACCGAGTGGATCGCCTCTTATCTGGAACATCCCGTAAAGACGGCGCAGAACCGGGAGTTCACCACATGGACCGGCACACTGGACGGCACGAAAGTGAGCGTCACCTCCACCGGCATCGGCGGCCCGTCTGCTGCCATCGCCATGGAAGAATTGGCGGCGCTGGGCGCACACACCTTTCTGCGCATCGGCACCTGCGGCGGAATGCAGCCGGAACTGATTCCGGGAACGCTCATCATCCCCACCGGTGCTATCCGCATGGAGGGAACATCGCAGGAATACGTTCCCCTGGCATTTCCGGCTGTCCCGGACTTCGGTCTGACACAGCATCTGGTCTGCGCCGCACAGGAGCTTGCATATGATTATCGTACCGGCGTGGTGCAGTGCAAGGACTCTTTCTACGGGCAGCATTCCCCGGAGACCATGCCTGCCGCACAGACCCTGCTCCAGAACTGGCAGGCGTGGAAAGCCGCCGGAGCGCTGGCATCGGAGATGGAATCGGCGGCGCTGTTCATCGTGGCGGCGACACGCCGGGTGAAGTGTGCCACTATCCTGCAAATGCTGTGGAACCAGGAGCGCCAGGCGGTGGTGCGGGACAATGCACACGCCGCCGGCGACATGACGCACGCCATCGAAGTTGCTGTTTCGGCAATGCGCCGGGAGATCCGACAGGGAAAGAAAGAGGAAATGTAAGTTGGCAAATATATTTTGTGTAGAGGATGATACGGGGATCCGGGAGCTTATCACCTGCGCTTTGCAGTCCGGCGGCTATACCGCCGAGGGATTCCCGGACGGAAAAAGCTTTTTTCACCGGCTCCGGGACGACAAGCCGGCGCTGATCCTGCTGGACATCATGCTCCCCGATGAGGACGGCATCTCCATCTTAAAGCGGCTCAAGGGCAACGACGCTACCGCAGAGATACCGGTCATTATGCTGTCGGCGAAGTCCAGCGAGATCGACAAGGTGACCGGGTTGGAAAACGGCGCAGACGACTACATCACAAAGCCGTTCGGCATCATGGAACTGCTGTCACGGATCAAGGCGGTGCTGCGGCGCAGCCACACGGTACAGAAAGCGGAGAGCCACGTGCTGTCTGCCCACGATCTGACCATCGACCTGGATCAGCGGACGGTGGTCTATCTGGAAACAGAGATCGTCCTCACCTATAAGGAATTCGAACTGCTGTCCTATCTGGTGCGCAACCGTGGCACTGCCATTTCCCGGGACCGCCTTTTGGAACAGGTCTGGGGATTCTCCTATGAGGGCGAGACACGCACCGTGGATGCACACGTGAAAACGCTCCGGCAAAAGCTGGATGCCGCAGGATGTTCCAATCTCATTCACACAGTACGGGGTTACGGCTATAAGATCGGAGGCTAATCATGGAATGGATCGGATGGGCATTCGCTGCGGTGGCGGCGGTACTGCTGACGGTATTTATCTTTCTGTACCTGCACCAGAAACAGCAGGCACAGCACCAGCACAAAAAAGACCAGAAAGCCCAGGCAAAGCTCCAGACGGAGATGAGCCGGATGCAGAAGGAACTGTACCACGAACGGGACATCATCGGACTCATCCAGGAGCATATGGTAGAGGGCATCCTCATCCTGGACGATTCTGACAAGATCCAGCTGGCGAACCGCACCGCAACGGCACTGCTCAGCATCGAAAAGGAAAACTGGGACAACAAATCCATCTTCATCCTCACCGACAACCAGGCATTTCTGGATGCGCTGCGGAAGTCCAAAACAGAGCCGCAGCACGATATGCCGCCGGCTGACGATGATCTTCACAAGGGCTGCACCGTGCGCCAGCTGCTGAAGATCGACGGCAGCTACATCCGGGCGTACATCACCCGTGTGGAAATGGGCGGCATCTTCGGGACGATCGTGCTGCTGGTGGACGTGACCTATAACGTCAAGGCGGAAAAGATGCGCCAGGAATTCACCGCAAACGTCTCCCACGAGCTGAAAACGCCGCTGACCACCATCAAGGGATTCGGCGAGATGTTCGGCAGCGGCATGATTACCAAAGAGGACGACGTGGCGAAATACGGCGCCATGATCGAACGGGAAAGCGAACGCCTGCTCTTTCTCATCAACGATATCATCCGGCTCTCGGAGATCGAGGAACACACCGAGATGCTGAACACGCCGGTAGACCTGGCGGCGGCTGCCGGAAACGCCCTGCAAATTCTGGAACCCCAGATCCAGCGGAACAGGATACAGGTACATCTGGAGGGCAGATGTCTCCTGCTGCACAGCAACGAAGGCTATATGCGGGAGCTTTTCATCAACCTCATCGACAACGCCATCAAGTACAACAATCCCGGCGGCACAGTCTCCATCACCATCGAACACGTGGGTACACAGGCAAAGATCGTCATTGCGGACAACGGCATCGGCATTCCGCTCCAGGCGCAGAGCCGCATCTTCGAACGGTTCTACCGGGTGGACAAAAGCCGGTCGAAACAGCGTGGCGGCACCGGGCTGGGGCTGTCCATCGTCAAGCACATCGTAGACTGCCACAACGGCACCATCTCCCTGCGCAGCGAACTGGGACACGGCACGGAGATCACGATTTTGCTGCCGGAAAAATGAAAAACAATTGCAAGAGCCTGTTTCGTATCTGACGGTCGAAACAGGCTCTCACAGAAAGGACAGACAACATGAGAAATGTCATGCAGGAACAGGATGTGACCGACTGGAAAGCCCGTCTCGCCGCCTATGTTCCCGAAACCGAACAGGAACGCCGTGACCGGAACGAGATACTCCTTGCGGCGGAACAATACGGCACACAGCTGCTTTGGCGCAGCCACGCAGAAAGCCACTTTACCTGTTCCGGATTCGTCATGGACACCAGGCTGGAAAAGGTGCTGATGGTCTATCACCGCATCTACGACTCCTTCGCCTGGACGGGCGGTCACGCAGACGGTTCCAACGATTTTCTCTGGACTGCCGTCCGGGAGGCAAAGGAAGAGACCGGCATCCGAAAGCCCTATCCCCTCACCGGCGCTGTTCTGTCCCTGGACATTCTCCCGGTCAGGGCGCACCAGAAAAACGGCACACCCGTTCCGGAACACCAGCACTACAACGTGACCTACGGGCTGATTGCAGATACCAGAGAGACGCTGCGCATCGCCCCGGACGAAAACACCGCCGTGGACTGGATCCCCGTGGAAAAGCTGCCGGAGATCTGCAAAGAACCTCATATGCTCCCGGTGTATGAAAAGGTCATCGCCCGGATGCGCCGGTGGAAAGCCATGCAGGAACAGGTCATGGCACAGCTGACACAGCCGCTTTTGTCGTGGTATCCCGGTCACGCCAGAGACCTGCCCTGGCGAAAGAACCGGCAGCCCTACCGGGTATGGCTGTCGGAGATCATGCTCCAGCAGACACGGGTTGAGGCAGTCAAGGGCTATTACCAGCGCTTTCTGGAGACCTTCCCCGACATTCCTGCTCTGGCAAACGCCGAACAGGACCAGGTGAACAAGTGCTGGGAAGGTCTGGGCTATTACAGCCGGGCTGCCAACTTGCGCAAGGCGGCGCAGGTCATTGTGGAACAATACGGCGGCGCATTCCCGGAAACGTGGGAAGAAGTCCGGCAGCTGCCCGGCGTAGGCGACTACACCGCCGGTGCAGTCTGCTCCATCTGCTATGACCTGCCCACGCCGGCGGTGGACGGCAATGTGCTGCGTGTGGCGGCACGCATCCAGGACAGTTTCTGCGAGATCGACCGCCCGGAACAAAAGGCAGCCGTCACTCGGTCGCTGGAACAGGTGTACCGGAACATTCCCGGACAGTGCGGCACGATGACACAGGCGCTGATGGAGCTGGGCGCTACGGTCTGTCTGCCCAACGGACAGCCCCGGTGCGAGGTCTGTCCCCTGGCGGAACTTTGTCTGGGAAAACAGTACGGCGACACCATGCGTCTCCCACAGCGCACCGAGAAAAAGCCCCGGCGCAAGGAACAATACACCGTGTTTGTGCTTTGCTGCGACGGAAAATACGCCGTCCGGAAACGCACCGCAAAAGGTCTGCTCCACGGGCTGTGGGAATACCCCAATGTGTCCGGCATCTGCACCACGGAAGAGGCAATCGCCCAGGTGAGCCGGTGGCAGTGCAAGCCGTTGGATCTGACCCAGACGGCAGAGCGAAAGCACATCTTCACCCACGTGGAATGGGAGCTGTACGGCGTCTATCTCACCTGCGGCAGACAGGACGAGCAGTTCGTCTGGAAAACCGCCGCAGAAATTGCCGCAGAGATTTCCCTGCCCACGGCATTCCGGCAGTTTTTTCAAGCATAAATCCAAAAACAAAAACACCCCTGCTCTCACGGCATTTCACTTGCCGCAGAACAGGGGTGATTTTCTATATACTGTGATATATTATGTTAAGCCTTCTTCTTTGCCAGGAATGCTGCGCCGCCGCTGACAACCAGTACAGCCATCAGCCCGTACACGCCGGCATCTCCCGTTTTCGGAGAGCCGCTGGTACTGGTTTTCACACTGCCGCCAGTCACACTGCTGCCGCCGTTGGATGCACCGGAACTGCTGCCGGATTCGATAGTGGTCGTCCCTGTGGCAACAACCGTGGAGACATTGCTCGGCACATAGGTCGCCGGGTCGATCAGATTCGACACCGTAAAGGTGACATCCAGGTGATTGGTCGCCGCATCGGACTGCATCGGTGTGAAACGATAGATCATTGCACAGAAAACATCCTTGGAATAGCCGAAGTCCGTCTTGGATGCTTCGATGATATCGCCGTCCACCGCTGCGGCACTGCCGTTGAACTGGATGGAATCCACAGTCATGCTTGTTGAACCCTTTGTTCCCAGCGGAATCGGGTCAATGTTTTCCACCCACAGCTGCACCGTATCGCTTTCCCGGAGCGCCGCCGTATCACACGAAACGGTATACTGTCCGTCTCCCTGGATGGTCACCTGGGGTTCGAGTACTTCTCCGTTGACTGCGATAAACGCTTTGCCAGCCGGCAGTGCGCCTGCCGCACTGCACTGCATGGGCATTGCCGCAGAGACAACCGCCGCACAAGCCAGAGCGCCTGCCAGAATCACTGCTTTTCTTTTCATTTGAATCATCCTTTCTTTCCTTCAAATTTTTTCCTTGTTCTTGCCCTTACGCTATATTTCCCTTACGCCTCGTAGAAGGTCTCTCTCCGTTCCAGCACCTTTTTGCCCAGCGGAGAATCTACCGGTGCAACGACACAGGAACCGTACTGCTTTGCGATCTGTGCGGTGCTGTCTGCGATGGTCGGGATATCTGCATCCTTTTCCAGATCCATGACGATCACATAGCCGTCTGCGCCGTTTGCCTTGATGCCGTCCAGGTACGCCTTCTTGACTGCCGGCAGGGTTGCCAGGTGGTCTCTCAGTGCCTCCTGCATTCCCTCCGGAACGCCCTCGATGTCACGCAGTTCCAGACGGGGCTGGATGTTCAGCGCCTGCTCCTTGCTGAATGCCAGACCCATGGAGAACGGGTCGATCACGATGCCGGCAGCCGTACTCTTCGGGTCGGACAGCATTGCGGTATAGTTCGCCATGCTCATGGGAACTGCCTTGCAGTCCGGTGCGCCTGTCCACTTCTGCAGCTCCGGCAGACTGGTGAACAGCGGCATGAACTTTCCGCCGTCGTGGTTCAGCATAATGAATTCCGCCTGGGCATTGATCTTCTCGCCAGCCTTGACTTCCTTCGGCATCTCCATCAGAACCGGAGCGACAAAACGAGCCTTGCGCATTACGTTGAACAGATTGTTCTTTGCGTCCTCGTTGTTCTCCCGGCGCAGACGGTCTGCGGCGATGATGACCTCAGAGTTGGTGATCTTCTCGGTGCCGAACAGCGGCATGATGCGGTGATTCTTCGGTGCATCTGTGGGAACAGACACGCCCTTCATCTCTGCCATCTTTTCCTTGCGGATCACGATGTTGGTCTCTGACGGGTTGATAACGATACCGTTGATATCCACGCCCTGTTTCAGCAGGATGCCGCAGTACTGGTCAAATGTGATGACCATGGTGTCTGCCTCCGGGTCGTTCTTCCACTTCAGGAATTCCAGCCAGTCCGTGAACGCCGGGAAAAACTTCGAGCCGTCCTTGTTGGAAACTGCCATGAGAGACGCCTGCATCTGGCGCTGGCCGTTTTCGTCCGGCTCTACCTCATCCAGCTGTTTCTGCAAAGCGATCGGGGCAATAAAGGATGCCTCAGCAATTGCGTCCAGCATTTCTTTTTCAGTCTGCGGATTCTGCTTTGCCTTGAACTCTGCCATTGCGGATACCAGAGCGGGGTTTTTGATTGTGGGTTTTTTCAGTTGTGCCAATTTGGTTCACCTCATCCAAGATTTATCGCCCGAAAACGGCACTGCGCAGTCACGCAGGAAGTTACAGGGATAGAAATAGTGCAGATGCCGTCATTCACAAATCAACAGCATTGCTTTTTATAGTATAGCACATCCCGGCAAAAATTGCAAGAGCAATACCGATCTTTGCGCTGTACTAAACGGAAAAAGCTGTTTTTTTGGCAGATTGCATAAAAAATCAGTCTTGCTTTTGGCATATTCAAAAAATTTTTGGAGTCATATTTTGTCGAAAAAAGCGGCTGTACCGAAATACAGCCGCCTTTCTTCTGATTCAGTTTTCAGAGCCTGTTTTGATTTATTCCGTCACAGGCAGAATCTTGATCATGCTTACCAGGAACTGGAGCAGTGTCGTTGCGTCGCTTGTGGTCAGTTCGCCGTCTGCATAGACATCGCTGTTGTGGCGCTGGTTTGCGCTCAGTTCCACTGCGCCGGCGATCGCCTTGTTGATGAGGACAGCGTCCGTGATATCCACTCTGCCGTCCAGGTTCACATCCCCGTAGAGCAGTTCCGTTGCGATCTCGCTTGCGGTGGTCTGGGTCTCTGTGGGCTTGGACTCTGTTGCACTTTCCGTAGTGCTTTCGCCCGGCTTGGTTTCCGTTGCCGTTGCGGTCGCACTGGACTCTGCCGGTTTTGTCTCTGTTGCCGTTGCGGTCTCGCTGGATTCTGCCGGCTTGGTCTCCGTTGCCGTTGCAGTTGTCGCACTGGACTCTGCCGGCTGGGTCTCCGTTGCAGATGCAGTCTCGCTGGACTCTGCCGTCTTTGTGGTAGTTTCCGTTGTAGCAGTCGTTGCACTGGTGGTTGTCGTTGTGATCGGCGGCTGCGGTGTGTCAATATCCTGGAATGCAGCGCCCAGAATGCTGTACAGGCTGCTGTTTTCCTTGACCTGCATAAAGCCGTGGGTATTGATAGAACCGTTGGAGTTGCGCCATGCGGTGTCGAAATCCGTTCCCATTTCCGGTGCGGTCACCAGAATGAAGTCATCGTCCGAAATGGCTGCGCCCTTTGTTCCCAGCTTATCGCCGTTGCTGATGGCAGTCTTGGCGCTGACCTGGTAATAACCGGAGTTATAGTAGATGGTGTTCTGGATCGTGCCGACCATCTTGTCGTTGGTGATCTTCAGGCCGCTTACGCCCAGGTTGCCGGTGAGATTCTCCTTGCTGTAGTAGGAGATGAGGTTGGAGAAGTCTGCGCCGTCGTCTGTGCAGCGATAGCAGCTGACATTGGGCTTGCCGTTAGAGCCGACACCGTTGTTATAGGCGGTGCAGTTGGTCAGACTGTCCAGTTTCGGGTTGTTGTTGTCGGTGAAGCCGCAGTTCAGATTCTCGAACGCCAGGCAGTTCTTGACCACATGGGCAGAGCCGACACCGGAACCGCCCAGCTTAAAGCCGTTGCCGTCACATTTGCCGTAGCCCTCGCCGAACTCGGTATAGCCGTTGCGGAATGCCACGCAGTTCTGGATGGTAACAACGCCGATCGGACCGGTCTCAGACTTTGCGAACAGATCCCAGCCGTCGTCGCTGTTGTTGTAGGACATACAGCCGTCAAATACGTTGCCCTCGCCGCAGGTCAGCTTTGCTGCGAAGCCGTCCGCATTTTCCATGGTGGCGTTGTCGCAGTTGTTCTTGGAGGTGCAGTTCAGAATCAAGTTGTTGCTGGGCCAGTCTGCAATGGTAGCTGCACTGGTTTTATACCGGGACAGCTGTAAACCGGTATCCTGGTTGTCGTTGAATACCATGCGCTCCAGCCTGTTGTTGCTGCCGGAGAGGAGCATACCGTTATCGGCAGCCTTTGTGATCTCAAAGCCGTAGAAGTGCCAGTAATCGCCGTCCAGCACGATGCCACGCTTGGATGCGTCTGCCTCACCCTGTCCGGAGAAGTCGAAGGTAACGTCTGCGCCGTTATAGGGCTTGATGGTCTTCATGGCATCTGCCGTACCGTTGTTCTTGTCGTCAATGAGGATCATCTCCGAGAAGTTATACGTGCCGCCCAGCAGGTAGATGGTGTGACCTGGGGTCAGCTTGGAGATGGCGTCGGTCACCGATGCCGGATCCTTTTCCGAAGTACCGCTGCCCTTGCCGTCCGGCGAGCAGAAAATGTCGCCTTCCACCGGCACATCCGGTGTGGTGGGTGTGGTATCTCTGGTGGTCACAGTCGTTGCCGTTGCAGAGGTGTCCTGGGACACGCTGACGGTGGTGGTTGTCGTTGTCACCGTGGTCTGCTTGGTGGTCTCTGTGGTCACGACCGGGTCGGTGGTGGTGTCCGTAAAGCCGCTGCCGATCGCAACGACAGTGGGCGTATAATTCATCAGCGCATCTTTCAGCGGCTGGTTGACTGCATAGCTGGCATCGTCCACGGAATTGTTGAACTTCCACTGGAAGTCGCCGCCCTGGACACGACCTGCCTTGGCTGTGACGATCGCCGGCACATCCTTTGCGTCGTCAGCCTGGTAGCTGTACATGATGCTGGAATCGGTATCGAAGTTGTTATAGCCTGTGCCGCCGGAAACGGTCTTGACGCTGTCCGGAACTTTTTCCGTCGGGCTGGAGACTTCATAGGCATCAAAAGAGGTGCTGTCCTGGGAATACGGGATATAGCTGGATGCACCCTCGATGTAGTTGCCGCACGCCTTGATGATGCCGCCGGTCTCGCCGGAGAATGTACCTTCGCCCAGTGCGTCTGTACCCTGTCCGGAACTCATCATGGGGTTCTTGCAGTTGCGGAAGTAGTTGTTCTCCGCAAAGGCAGATGCACCCATGGTCACGCCGATGCCGTACTTGGCGTTGCCGTCGAAGTAGTTGTTATAGCTGTGAACGGAGCAGGTGCGGATTCTCGGGTGACGGGAGTCGGAGTGGTCGTACCAGTTGTGATGATAGGTCACATAGTTGGTCTCCTTCTCGGACTTCATGCCCTGGAGGTTGCACTTGCCGTTGTCCCAGAAATGGTTATAGGAGTGTGTGACATAAGTGGAGGTCTTGGTGTCCAGAGCGCCGTCGCCCTTTACCTGGTCTGCGTCCGAGCCAGCGTGGCCATAGAAGAAATCACAGTTATGCACCCAGATATGGTCGTTGCCCTGCTGCAGGCCGCAGTCATCGCCCTCGCTGCTGTCGCAGTTCATAAAGCCGATGTTGCGCACTTCCACGTTGGAACAGTTCTTCATGACCAGACCAAAGCCGTTGAACACAGTGTCTGTGCCGATACCCTCGACGGTGATGCCAGCCTTGGCGGTGTCGATCATCAGATCACCCTTGGGCATATCTGCCGGGTCCGTGATATTGCCGATAAAGCGCAGGCACAGCGGACGCTTCTCCTTGTTCTTCTTGTATGCCGTGATGATGTTCTGCACGCCGGTCACATCTGCCGCACCCTTGCCGGTGGAGTCGATGCTGGCAGTCACAGTGTCCTTGTTGGCATCGGTGACGTATACCACGATAGCATCCGCTTTCAGCGTGCCGTCCTCGTTGTATGCGCCGGAAGAAGTACCGTTTACAAAGCCAAAACCGCTTCTGTCATGCGCCTCTACGTTCAACTCCGAGGTCTCCGCCGCCTTGGAGGCATCTTCCTTGCCGCCGATCACCGGCACGATCTTCATGGTATAGCTGCCGGCTTTCAGACCCACAGCGTCTGCCCGGAAACGATCCGGATACTGGCGCACCAGCATGGTGTCCAGCTGGGTATAGCTGCCGCCTGCGGACTTGATATAGACGTTATAGCCCGTTGCACCGGAGACAGCGCCCCATTCTGCATACGCCGCCTCCAGGTCGCCGCTGGCTGTGAGAACTGACACAGACGCACTCGCCGCCGTGATTGCCGGAACATTGTCCGTCACCGTCCCCAGATCTGCGGCAAACACCGTCTGCGCACTGGCTGCCGCTGTAGTGGCTGCCATCAGAAATGCCAGCAGCCCTGCCCCAATTTTCTTACTCTTCATGATAATGATTCCTCCCGTTTTCCGGCATAGACAAACGCCGCACGGACACATTGGCTTTTCCAATATTCCCCACGTGCCGAAACGATACGGTACGCTTTTGTACCGTTTTTCTTTTTCCGGTGTTCACGCTGCGCTGCACCGCACAGAAAGTGCGGAACAGCCGGTGTCCAAGCTCAGATTTCGCCCCTATTTTACACCTTTTTCCGGTCTATGTCAATGTACTTTTTCACCAAATTTCCAAATGAAATTACCGTACATATTGCACAATAAGTTTGACGATTCTGTTTAATTTCATCAGCTTTTTTCACGGAATATATGGCTGTTTTTCTGCATACATTACTACAACAATCCGTGCAAATTCCCACTTCGATTTGGAAACAAATCGGTAAAAGGTGTTTACAATTTATATTTCATGTCGAAAAGTGTTGACAAACCCAAATACAGTGGGTATAATAAATAAGGTATGAAAATACTTCGGCGGCAAGATCGTGCTTTGGCGCTTGATGCGCTGCAAAGCTGCCGCCTTTCTGAATTGCAACACATTTTATTTTTCCAATAAAAGAGGTTCTGCTGTTTTCGAATTTGCCGGTATCAAGAGACGTTCATCAACGCTGCATGGAACGAGAGGCATCCGGCAAAGTTCGGGGATCGCTGCTCTTCGGGGGCAGCCCTCGTAAAATGGAAGAAAGGACAGATAACAGTGAACAACAGAGACCAGAATTCCCACGGCGGCACCGGAAACGACCCCAGGCATCTCACCAAGGACGAGATGCGGGAAAAGATCAAGGCATCCCTGGCGGCAAAAGAGGCATCCGAGTTTCATCCCGAAACGCCGAAAAGCACTTCCCAGCGCTTTTCCGGACAGGCGTACCGCAGCGCATCCGGCAATTCCGCCGCAGAGCGCAGCCGCTCCGAAAAAGCCCGGCAGATCCGGGATGCCGTTTCTTCCTCACACCGCAGCGAACCCCAGACGCCACCCAGCCGCTCCGGACAGCCCCGGAACAACGAATCCCGTGAAATTCCCCAGCGGCGGCAGCAGCCCCGGCAGAGCAATGTGGCTGTGGCAGAGCGCCCCCGCCCTGTTCCGCCCCGGCACTATGAAGAAGTCCGGGAAGAGCGTCACGGCGGCCGTATCGCCGTCATTGCCGGCATCGCAGTGCTGGCAGTCCTGCTGCTGAGCTACATTGCCGGGCTGGCGATCTATCACGGAAAGTTCCTGCCGAAAACCTATGTGAACGGCGTGGACATCGGCGGCATGAACGTTGAAGATGCCCAGAATGCTGTCCTCAGCACAGCCCAGGACATGGGGCTGACCTTCATCCCGAAGAGCGGCGACCCCATCACCTTCAAGGGTTCTTCCTTTGGCTGCACCGTCACCCTGCCGGACAACGCCCTGGCAGCGCCGGCGGACGAAAGCCACGCCGCATGGTTCAAAAAGCTATTCTCCAAGACGGAGTACACCGTAAAAGTCCAGGACTCCTATTCCGAGGACGCACTGGTCAGCCTGATTGCTGCCTACGACTGGGGCAATGTGCCGCCTACGGACGCAAAGGTTGTCCAGAACGAGGACGGCTCTTTCACCATCCAGCCGGAAGATGACGGCAACATGGTGGACACCCAGAAATTGTCCGACTACACGATTGCGCAGATGCGTGAGGGCAACAACACCATCAACATGGCGGAAAGCGACTGCTACAAAAAGGCAGCCGTCACCGCAGAGAGTCTGAAACCCACTCTGGAGCTGTACAACAAGATCGGCGCCGTGGAAATTACCTATGACATGACAGACCGGGAAGAGATCTTCGATCCGGTCGGCACGGAAAAGCTGGATCACGCCACCATCATGGACTGGATCACCACGGACGGCGACGACATCACCGTAGACACGGACAAGGCGACTGCCTGGGTACAGGAAAATATCGCCGACAAGTACGACACCCTGGTGACCGGCTACAACTTCAAGTTCAAGGCGACCGAGGACGGCGAAATTACCCTGCCCATCGGAGTGGACGGCATCTACGGCTGGAAAACCAACGTGACTGCCACGGTGGAAAAGCTGGTGGATTACATCAAAGCAGGCGATGCGGTCACCATCGAACCGGTCTATAAGGTAGAAGGATTCCGCATGAACTCCAACGCCGGCGTGAAATACACCGGAAACACCTACATTGAAGTAGACATCTGCCACCAGCATCTGTGGTATTATGTGAACGGCGAACTCTTCCTGGAGTCCGACGTGGTAACCGGTAAGGAATCCGATCCGGAACGTGCCACACCGCCGGGCGCATACAAGGTATGGTCCAGAGAATCGCCCCGAAAGCTGGGTACCTACGCCGTACAGGGCTATGAGACCTGGGTCAACTACTGGATGCCTGTCACCTATACCGGCATTGGTCTGCACGACCTGAACCGCAGCGCATACGGCGGTGACATCTACATCAACAACGGCTCCCACGGCTGCATCAACCTGCCGCTGGACGTTGCCAAAAAGATCTACGACGAAGTAACCATCAACACACCGGTGATGATTATTCCGTAAAAATCCCATAACGCACAAAAGGCATACCGTCTCGCTCGGAAACGGTATGCCTTTTCTTTTGTCTCAACGTATTGCGTACCTGTTACGCCCGGCGTGCTGCCGGCATAGCGCTGGTGAAAGCGTCCTGATCCTCGTTGGCCTCGCCGCCCGGATATTGGAACCGGATCAGACGGTCGCCCTGGAACGTCAGCTGTCCCTGCTGGTGGAACGGTGTCTCGATGTACGCCTTCTTGCTGGTCACGATGTGCAGGACATCACCCTTTCTCGTCTTGAAGATCAGCTCGTAGTACTCGTTATACAACTTCATCGTGCCGCTGGGATCCATGGTGCGGCGGCGTTCGTCCACCTTCTGCACCAGCACAGCGATCACGGTGCGTGGCGGATTCTTTCCACGATTTGGTTTACGCATAGGTCTCTCTCCTGTGATATAATATTCCCGGTTGAATTCCAGCGGCTGCCGCCGGTCTGCGGCATTGGGATTCTGCACCAGGAGCTTGCTGAGTTTCTGCCGGAACGGACTCTGCCGGGAACCCAGCATCACCACCAGCAGCAGCACAATGGCAACTGCGACCATGATAATCAGAAAATTGTCGATCGCATTTCCAAATCTTCCTGTCATATGTATTCCTTTCTGTGGGAACCTGTTTCCGCAGATTCCCGACACAAGCGATTATAAGCCGTTTGGATTTTGCAGCGTAAAGCGCCAGCTGTCACTGCACATCTGCTGCAGGTCTGCCGATGCCTCCCAGCCCAGCAGTTCCTTCGCCTTGGAGACATCCGCATAAGAAACGGCAACGTCTCCGGCACGGCGGTCGGTGATCTCCACGGGAATCTTTCTGCCGCAGGCTTTCTCATAGGCGTGTATCACTTCCAACACGCTGCTGCCGTGACCTGTCCCCAGGTTCACCGCCTCAAATCCGTGATGGTTTGCACCGTATGCCAGCGCAGCCACGTGACCCACTGCCAGATCCATAACGTGGATGTAATCCCGGACACCTGTGCCGTCCGGGGTGTCGTAATCGTCGCCGTAGACCTGGACATGATCCAGCTTGCCGGATGCCACCTGTGCCACATACGGCACCAGGTTGTTGGGGATGCCGTTGGGGTTCTCGCCCAGCAGACCGCTCATGTGTGCGCCGATGGGGTTGAAATACCGCAGCGCCACCGCCGTGAAGTTGGGGTCAGCCGCACAGACATCCCGCAGGATCTGTTCGATCATCACCTTGGTATAGCCATAGGGATTGGTCGCAGAGGTGGGCATCTCCTCCCGGTACGGCACCGGGTTCTGGCTGCCGTAGACCGTGGCGCTGGAGGAAAAGATCATGGTGCGGCAGCCGTACTTCCGCATCACACGCAGCAGCGTCAGTGTGCCGCTCACGTTGTTCTCGTAGTATTCCAGCGGCTTTTCCACCGATTCGCCCACTGCCTTCATTCCGGCGAAGTGTATCACGGCGTCGATCTTGTTGTCCTCAAAGATCTGTTCCAGGTCTGCCTCGTCCCGCATATCCGTCCGGTAAAACCGCACGTGTTTTCCGGTAATCATCTCGATGCGAGCGATTGCCTCGACCTTTGAATTGCTCAGATTGTCCATGACCACCACCGGATAGCCGGCGTTGGTCAGTGCCACACAGGTATGGCTGCCGATAAAGCCCGTACCGCCTGTGACCAGAATTTTTCCCATGTTTTCTTACGCTTCCTTTCGAATTCTGTCAAATTCTATCTTCGTCAGATCAAAATTGTCATGCCGCCGATGGGGCGAATCTGCAGCACGTGGCAGCAGCCCTCGCCCAGCACAGCCTCCATGCCGTCCCGGAACTGGGTCAGCAGCACAGACGGTACAAATGCCTGCACTGTTCCGCCGAAACCGCCGCCGTGTACCCGGATGGCGCCACGTCCGCCCAGCACTGCCGAGCCAACTGCAATGGCGATGGAGACCGGCTGTTCCGCAGGCACAGAGGACGGGTAAACATTTTGCAGCAGGCAGTAGGAGGATTCGCCGGAGTTCTGCACCAGGTGCAGGAACGCCTCGAAGTCCCCACGCTCCAGGGCATCCGATTCGCCCTGGGCTCTGCCGTCCTCCCGGTAGAAGTGCATGGCACGCAGCACCGCACGGTCGCCGCACGCCTTTCGCAGTTCGGGAATCGAACGCAGCACTTGTTCCGACTTCACCTCAGAAAGCACATCCTTGCCGAAATACTTCGCCACAGCGCCCATTTCCCTGGGGATCGCCGCATATTCCTCTGTGAGGTCTGCGTGATTCCCGCCGGTGTCCACGATGCACAGCGCATAACCGGTGGAAGAAAAGTCGAACTTCACCGGATGCACCACCGGCTTTACCGGATTCGCAAAGTCGATGGCAACTGCGCCGCCCACAGACGACGCCATCTGATCCATCAGACCGCAGGGCTTATGGAAATAGACGTTTTCCGCATACTGTCCCATTTGCGCCAGCTCCACCGGAGTGAACCGGTTGTCGGCGTACAGGGCGTTGCAGATATTCCCCAGCAGCACCTCAAATGCCGCAGAAGAGGACAGCCCCGAACCCGGCATGACCTGGGATGTGGTATACGCATCAAAGCCGGTATCCAACGGACATCCGTACTGCTGGAACCAGGCAGCTGCACCACGGATAAGCTCGGCTGCGGTGGGTTTCTGGTCTGTCACCGGCTCCAGCTCATCCAGAGAGATCACATCTGCCGGAAAGCCCTCGGACTTCACGCAGATAGTCCGGTCGGTGCGGCGTGCCACAACGGCGATCACATCCAGGTTGATGCTTGCCGCCAGCACATGACCACGCTGGTGGTCGGTGTGGTTGCCGCCCAGTTCTGTCCGTCCCGGCGCAGAAAAAACGGCGATCTCCCGGTCGCTGCCGAAATGCTGTGTAAATGTATCAATGGCACGCAGCAGACGTGTCCGATATGCTTCTGCCAGATCTGTGCCGCCGCTCAGCAGCACTGCGGTTTCTGTAAACGCCTCAGAGCTGAGCAGCCGGCGTGCTTCGTCAATCGCTTTCAATGTCATGCCCCTTTCTACGGCAGTCCGGCGCTGCATTTCTGCACCGTCCCGAACTGCTGTTCCCGGAGCCTGTTCTGTCCTCCCGGAAAATCCGCCGGATGCAGAACACGCTCATACAATACTCCACTATTCAGTATAGCCGATTTTCCTCAAATTTGCAAGCTTTGTTTGCGATTTTTTACACAACAAAACAGAATTTGAAAAAAGGAAAGTATCACCGCCGAAAAACAAAACAGATACAACCCTCCGCTTGAAAACAAAAACCCGACACGGGATTGCTCCCGCATCGGGTTTTCTTATGATGTCATATCCAGGCTGTCAAAAACGTTTTCACGTTCTGTTTCGGTTTGGCTTACTTTGCCTCATACCAGCAGGAACCCTGCAGGTTCTTCAGATCCGGGCAAACTTCAGTCCAAGTAGTATCCTTGTAGCCTGCGCCCTTCAGAGCGATGTAGTACATCTGATAGAACAGGTCGGTAGAGTTGATCATCTTATCGCCAACATTCTTGCCTTCCTTGCTCTCCGTGTCGATATCGGTCAGGAAGTAAGACAGTTTCTCCAGGTTCTCATCGGTGTTGTTCTCCAACAGAGTTACACCTTCCTTGATGCCGGCACCCAGTCTTGCCTGATAGTACATACTATAGAACATATCAGTAGAGTTTACAGCACCGCTCAAGTCAGTATCGCCCTTGATGCCGATGTAAACCTTAGCTATGCCAACCTTTTCATCTTTGTACCGGATCTCCAGGTCAGATGCAACGTAAGCGATATCGCCGGTCAGTGCATCGTACATTTCCTTCGGAGAAGCGTACTCGAAGGTCAGCTGGCTCAGAATGTCCTCGCCGTCCAGAGTTGCGCTCTCTACCAGATCTGCCGGGTCGAATGCACGAGTGTCCTCAGACAGGTAGAAGTTTGCATCTTCCTTTACCTTAACATCCGGCTTGCCGGCAGGCTGAGTCTCGGTTGTTGTGGTAGAAGTAACAGTATCGCTGGAAGAACCAGTGCTTGTGGTTGTCTCGCTGGAAGTTGTGGTATTCTCAGCAGAAGTTGTGGTTTCTGTTGTGGTTGTTCCGGTCGGTCTGGAGCCCTTGGTGTAGTTTGCATCTTCTGTAGTCGTTGTCACAGTTGTAGTCTTCTTGGTGAAGGTGCCTCTCTCTGTGGTAGTCGATTCTACAGTAGTTGTGCTTACCGGAGCCTCGGATTCCGTTGCCTTTGTAGTTGTTGTTCCGGAAGTCTCGGAAACGGTTGTCTTTTCGGTTGTTGTTGTAGAAGTCGCTTCTTCTGTTGTTGTCGTAGATGCCTTTGTAGTTGTTGTAGCAGACGCCTTTGTTGTCGTAGTGGATTCCTTTGTCGTTGTTGTAACAGATGCCTTTGTTGTAGAAGTTGTGGATGCCTTTGTGGTTGTTGTAGCAGATGCCTTTGTTGTGGTTGTGGATGCCTTTGTAGTAGTGGTAGTTGTTACAGTTGTGGTTGTGGTTGTGGTATCTTCCACTTCCTTCATGATAACACGGATCGCACCATCCTTCAGACCAACCTGGTCGTCGAAGATGTCCTCACCGGTCACGCCCTCGCCGTTCAGATACTTAAAGCGCTCAACATCAACGATGGTGCCGCCGCTGGGCATCTGGTCAATGCCGTCCGGAGCCCAGGTTACCGGGAACTCGTAGTACTGAACAGTCTTGCCGTCATACTCGCCGGTCTGAAGTGTCAGACCATATTCGTCTGCGATTGCCTGTACGGTATCTGCATCCGGTACATCGAATACCAGGTGGAAGATACGATCCAGCTCAGCCGGATCCTGCGGACCGTCGTTGGAGAATGCTTCGATGAAGCGGATCCAGCGGTCGCTGCCGTCGGTGATGGTGGATGTGCCGTTCTTATAAGCAGCAAAGTCGATCATGTTCGGTCTGCCGCTGGAGCCGAAGTCGTTGACTGCGAATTTGCTCTCCATGCCGTCCGGAATGGTGAACAGCTTTGCGGTTGCATCCGGGAATGCGACTGCACCGCTGATACCATAGCTCTTGGTGTCTACGCCTTCCTTGGCAATAACCTTTACGCCCAGTTCTTCTTCAATGCCAATATAATCCGGGTTTTCGCCAGCCGGCTGCGGATATACATAAACCTCATCGATATCCAGATTGATCGGCATATCCTTTTCGTCGGTTGCGGTTGTCTTTGTGGTTGTGATGGATGTGGTTGTATCAGCGGTAGAAGATGTGGTGACATCCTTCTTGTCGGTGTATACACGGAAACCGCCGTTGTAGTAAGTAACGTCTGTGGTAGCCAGGTCATTGCTGCTGTCGTCCAGGAACTGCTGGTTCGGCATGATGTATGCGCTGCCTGCTGTGCCGGAGAAGTCCCAGTTTACCTTCTGGTACTGTGCAAAGTTCATCGGGAAGAAGTAGTAGGTATTGCCGTCAGCATCTGTCTGGAGTTCCAGACCGTATTCTGCTGCAACATCTGCTGCGTTGTCAGCGATGTCGAAGTACATATTCATGAAGTTGCTTGCGCCGTTTTCTTCATCCGGGATGGTTGCAGTGCCGGCGGAAACAGTCCACATGAAGTACATCCAGCGATCTTCCGGAGCTGCGGATTCGTCAGCGCCGAATGCCTCAAAGCCTGCGGTGTTGGAAGTTCTGCGGACAGAACCGGATACATATTCATCCACGCCGTCCTTGGAAACTTCGGTCTTGTTGATGCTCAGGATCTTTGCAGTTACCATCGGGACATCAATTGCAAAGCTAAAGCCCTCAGACGGGATATACTTCTGCAGATAGAACGGCAGTTCAACGCCCTCTTCGCCCGGCTCTGCGTTAGCCTCGCCGATGTCGATGACAATGCCCTTGCCCTTCGGTGCATCTGTTGCAGTTGTGGTTGCAGACTGCTTGGTGGTGCTTGTAACAGTGGTTGCCTTTTCGGTAGCGCTGGTCTCTGTTGCCTTGTCAGTCTTGGTGGTTGCAGAGGTTGCGCTGGATTCTGTATCCTTTGTGGTTGCAGATGCGCTGGTCTCTGTTGCCTTGTCAGTCTCGGTAGTTGCAGAGGTTGCGCTGGTCTCTGTTGCCTTTGTTGTCTCAGATGCACTGGACTCTGTTCCCTTGGTGGTTGCAGATGCAGTGGTCTCTGTCTCAGAGGACACGCTGGATGCAGTGGTCTTGATCTCTGTGGTGGAAGAAACGGAGGTTGTTGTTGCATCCGGATCTTCGTCGAAGCACAGAACGATCTTGTCGATGGTCACATCACCGAACTTCGGGTAATAAACCATGAACTGCACGGTTTCGCCGACAGTCTTCGGAATGTTGTAGGAAACAACGACCTGCTTGTTTGCCGGAACGGCCAGATCCTTGAATTCCTCGCTCTGCCACTCTTCACCCTCCGGCAGGCTGTCGTTCCATGTGCCGAAAGCGCCGCTGGTGTTGGTGTCATTTGTCTTTACGGTGTAGTAAGCGATTGCCTTGTAAGCGCCCATCGGGTCGAACTCAACCTTGGTGTTGCTTGCCTTGCCGTCAGTACCCTTGTCTTCCTCAGCCTTCGGAGTCAGTACCTTGGTGTACTTTGCTGCCTCAGTGGTTGTGGTGACACTGGTGGTTGTTGCGGATGTGGTAACAGCGGAATCATAGTGGAGAACCACCTTGTCGATCTTGACGCTGCTTGCATCCGGATAGAAGATCATTGCCTTTACGGTCTTGCCAACATTGGACGGGATGGTGTAATCTGCTGTGCAGGCACCATTTGCGCCAACGCTTGCCTTAAATTCTTCCTGGAACCAATCGCCGTTGTATGTGCCGAAAGCACCGCTGGACTCGGTATCCTTGGAAGTTACGGTATAATACAGTGTTGCAGACTTTGCGCCGTTCGGGTCAAATTCTGCATATGCCTGGATATCACCGTCTGTACCCTTCTGGGTGCCGGTGGTGATCTTTGCCTCTACGTCCTTAATTGCCGGAGCAGTTGTGGTTGTCACAGTCTCGGCAGAGGATGCAGATGCAGTGGTTACAACAGATTCGGATGTCTCGCTGGAAACATCAGAAGAAACTGCGGAAGAAACGGTGGTCTCTGTGGTTTCCGCAGTGGTCTCGCTGGTAGTGGTTGTGGTGGTCTTGCCAGTGCCTTCTACAGTAAAGGTAACGGAAATCTTAGAGATACCGTTCTCTACCTTAGTTGTATCGAAGTTATCCAGCGCACCAGCATGATTACCTGCCCAGCTGCCGTTCAGATAGATACGAGTAGTACCAGCATTACCGCCTTCATAAAAAGCAGTATCTACAATCTTATCGTCCTTTACCGCATCTGCTACCTCTTCGCCGTTGATGGAAACGGAACTCAGAGATACCTTCAGATCCTTAAATGTATCAGTGGTAAAGTTTTCGGTGTCTCCTGCCTTACTGATCTGAACTGTCAGGAAACTAATGGAGTCTGATGCACTATCCAGATTCCAGGAAACGGTGTATTCGCCGTCGCCAGTGATACTTGTTGCATTTACATCAGCTTCCCAATTCGTATTGGCACCGACTACACCTACTAAAGTTGCTGTACCGATTGCGTCAGCATCAGCCGCAGTCGCAATAAACGACATAACCGGTGTTACCAGCGCACTGGTGAATACGGTGGTTGCCGCCATTACACCAGCAGTCAGAGATGAAAGAAACTTCTTCATCTTCATGTTTATCATTCTTCCTTTCTTGATTTTCTGCGGCATAGCGCCGCCTTGGTTGTGTGCAGAGAAGCTTTTCTGCCCCTTGGTTTCCGTACCTCCGCCGTGCCAGTCGTCTGCTGCCCCCTTTCCACTCACACAAATCAATTTTCTAATTACTTCCCTTGCAAAGACACCCATAGAGTGTGCCTTGTGCTGAGGTGAATGCTCCGTAAAGAGCAAGGGTCGGGATTATCCCCCTGTCAGCTTACGCTGACATCCCCCTTTTCAAGGGGGACATTCTTAAAATTGATTTGCGTGCTTTCCGCTTTCCAATTGCACAGCCGGCGCACATCTTCATGAAGCCATACCAGTGCTTTCCTGCACCCTACTTCTCCATATACCAGCATAGCATATTTGTAGATTTTTTGCAAGCGTTTTTTTCATTTTCCACACATTTTTATACAGCACGAATAAAAGCAACCTCTGTTTTTGTGCAATTCTTCTAAATCCGAAAAATTGCGTGAAAAACAACTTGCTATTTTGATGCGCACCCGCACCTTTTTTCGGAAATTCTCAAAGCAGTTTTCTTCCAATTTCCGGATTTTTGTCAGTTTCTCGCCGTCTCTGCAATATCCCGGAGTTCCTGCTCCAGCTGGCTGTCGATCATTTTACAGCTGCTGCGGTCATAGAACACCCCGGTGATGTCCCACAGCATGGGACACATCCCACGGGAATACGCCGCACGTGCCACCGCCGTGAGGAATGTCCGGACGGCGTCCTCGGTCTTGTTCCCGGTGGAACAGCCGTATTCGCCGATGATGACCGGGATGCCGTTGTCCAGGAAACGGGTCTGGAGCTTTTCCATGTCCTTTTCCAGTATCCGCTGGTCTCTGGGCGAACCCCAGGTGGTCTTTGCCTTGCCCCAGTCGGCGTCCTCTTCCAGGATGCAGAACGTAGACGGCGTATAATAATGTACCGACACGGCGCACCGTCCGGCGCTGTCCTCCGGCATCTGGAACATCTCGTCACAGGTCATGTCCACGTCTGTGGCATAGCCGGCAATGAGCAGATGGCGCTCCGGATTGTTGCCGCCGGAGCTGCGCACCAGATCGACGAACTTCTGGTTGATGCGGTTGACGATGCTGTATGCCTCCGCCTTGCCATCCTCCGAACCGCTGTAGTGATTCCACAGATCGTCGAAACAGCCCTCTTCGTTCATGGATTCCAGAATGAGATGGTCGCCGTAACCGGAAAAGCGCTCCGATACCTGCTCCCAGATGCGGGTGTATTTCTCCATGCAGGTGTCATAGTCGGTGGAGAATCCGGCGATCCAGCCGTTGTCCCAGTGGAGATTCACCACGGCGTACATCCCGTTGTCCAGCACATACTGCGCCACGGTCTCCACACGATCCAGCAGTTCCGGCGCAATGGTGTAGTCGTCTCCCATCAGATTCGACCACGCCACCGGGATGCGCACCGAGTCGAACCCGGCGGCAGCATAGCCTGCGATCATTTCCTCAGTCACCGTAGGGCTGCCCCAGGCGGTCTCATAGCTGTTCACGCCGCCGCTGCTGTCGATCCAGTCGCCGCACGCCTCCAGGGTGTTCCCCAGGTTGATGCCCAGCCCCATTTCCGCCACGATGTCGCCTGTGGTCATATCGTCCCGCATTTCCGTGCGGAAGTCCGGCTTTTCCTCTGCCTGGCTGCTCTCTTCTCCGGCGGTGCTTTTGCCGCTTTCCGTGCCGCAGCTGCACGCCGCAGCCGTCATTGCCGCCGCCAATACCAGGGCAGTCAGTTTCTTTCCAAATCCCATATGTTCTCCTTTATCCTTTCTTCGGCGGTTTCATGGTCAGTGCAATGCGCTTGCGTTTCAAGTCCACATCCAGCACCCAGACCTTTACCACTTCGCCGACCTTGACTGCCTCCAGCGGATGCTTGATAAACCGGTCGCAGATCTGGGAAATATGCACCAGCCCGTCCTCATGGACGCCGATGTCCACAAAACAGCCGAAGTCGATGACATTCCGAACCGTTCCCACCAGTTCCATGCCCGGTTTCAGATCTTTCAGCTCCATGATGTCACCGCTCCGAAGCAGCGGCGGCGGCAGTTCGTCACGAGGGTCACGTCCCGGCTTTGCCAGCTCCTTGATGATATCCTTTACCGTCGGCTCACCCACGCCAGCTTTTTTCGCAATGGCTGCGATACCGTGCTGCTTGGCAATGGATGTGATCTCGCTGCGGTCCTGTCCGGCAATGTCCGCCAGCTGAAAGCCGCATTCCCGGAGAATCTGCTCCGCTGCGCCATAGCTTTCCGGATGCACGGCGGTGTTGTCCAGAGGATTCTTTGCGCCCGGCACACGGAGGAATCCGGCGCACTGTTCATACGCCTTGGGTCCCAGCTTTGCCACCTTTTTCAGCTGTTTCCGGTCGGTGAATGCGCCGTTTTCCGTCCGGTACGCCACGATGTTCTTGGCGATGGTCTGGTTGATGCCGGCGATGTGGGACAGCAGGGAGAACGAGGCGGTGTTCAGGTCTACGCCCACGTGGTTCACGCAGTCCTCCACCACGCCGTCCAGCGCCGCCGACAGCTCCGCCTTGGGCATATCGTGCTGATACTGTCCCACGCCGATCGCCTGAGGGTCGATCTTCACCAGTTCCGCCAGCGGGTCCTGTAACCGCCGGGCAATGGACACGGCGCTCCGGAGTGAAACGTCATACTCCGGGAACTCCTCTGCCGCCAGCTTGGACGCAGAGTACACCGATGCCCCAGCCTCAGAGACCACCATATACGCCACAGAATAGGGCAGCTCTTTCAGCAGTTCTGCCACCACAGCCTCGGATTCCCGGGACGCCGTGCCGTTTCCGATGGCGACGGCGGTCACATGGTGCTGCCGCAGCATCTTCCGGATGGTATCCTTGCCCTTTTCCAGGGATGCGCCCTTTCCCAGGGTGATGTGTGCCACGCCGGTATCCAGCACCTTTCCCGTCTCGTCCACCACAGCCAGCTTACAGCCGGTGCGGTAGCCGGGATCTACGCCCAGGACGGTTCGGTTTTTCAGCGGCGCCGCCATGAGCAGCTGCCGCAGGTTGGACGCAAACACGCCGATGGCAGCCGTTGCCGCCTGTTCGGTCAGCGCCTTACGGATCTCCCGTTCCACCGCCGGGAACAGCAGCCGCTGGAACGCATCCTCTGCGGCAGTCTGCACCAGCTTTCCGCAGGGACTCTGGTTCTTCACAAACTTCTGGATCAGCATGGATGCCCCGTGTCCCTCCGGCAGCGTAACTGCCACTTTCAGTGCGCCCTCCCGTTCGCCACGGTCGATGGCGAGGACACGGTGACCCACGATGCGCTTTACCGGTTCGGCATAGTCGTAGTAGTTCTGATAGGGTGTTTCCGCATCCGCATCCACGGCGTGGGACTGTATCGTGCCGGTGAGCATCACCAGGCGGCGCATCTGTTTGCGCAGGTCGGCGTCGTTCGCCATCTCCTCTGCCAGGATATCCATTGCGCCCTGGAGCGCCGCATCCGTATCCGGCACTTCTTCCGTGAGGAACGCCTGTGCCGCCTGCACCGGGTCTGTTCCGGCATCCTGCGCCATCAGCGTCCGTGCCAGCGGCTCCAAGCCACGGGCGATCGCCATAGACGCACGGGTCTTTCGCTTGGGACGATACGGCAGGTACAGATCCTCCGTCTCCACCAGAGTCTCCGCTTTCTGTATCTTTTCCGTCAGTTCCGGGGTCAGCTTGCCCTGGGACTCGATGGCGGAAAGGATCTCGCTCTTGCGCTGTTCCAGCTTGCGCAGGTATTGCAGCCGGTTGTCGATGGCACGCAGCACCTGGTCATCCAGCGAGCCGGTGCGCTCTTTCCGGTAGCGTGCAATAAAGGGGATGGTCTTGCCGTCATCCAGCAGGGCGATGGTGTTGTCGATCTGTTCCTGCCGCAGCTGGAACTCGTCAGCCAGTTTCTGTGGGATATTCAATATAGATTCACTCCGTTTCGATTTTGCTTGAATGTATCGCTGTTATAATAGTATAGCAAATTTCGGAAGAGATTGCAAGGGGGTTTTTTGGGAATGCGATTTGTGCTGAAATAGTGAACCGTAAACTTAATCCCCCTGTCCCTTCGGGACATCCCAGCACAAGGCACACCCTACGGGCGCCTTTTCAAGGGGAACATAATAGACAATCTCTGATACCGGAACGAGCGAACAATGTTCGCCCCTACGATTGGACGGATGGTTTACACTTTTGTGCAGAGTATTCTCGAGCGCATTTTCGCAAAAATCTTGACAAATCCGGCTTTCTGTGCTAAACTATAATGTATGTGTCAATGATATGTCAATCCCCGGCGCAATGCCGGATAATCTCAGAGCCTGCGGCGCATCTCTCTGCATATGCCGGATGCTGCGCACGCTCTTCAAAAAGGTGGAGCTGTTACAATGAAATTAGGTATGGTTGGGCTGCCCAACGTGGGCAAAAGCACCCTGTTCAACGCCCTGACAAATGCAGGCGCAGAGTCGGCAAACTATCCGTTCTGCACCATTGAAAAAAATGTAGGCATCGTCTCTGTGCCGGACGCACGTCTGGACAAGCTGGCTGAAATGTACGAGCCGGACAAGTTCACCCCGGCTACCCTGGAGTTCGTGGACATCGCCGGACTGGTAAAAGGCGCATCCAAGGGCGAAGGTCTGGGCAACAAGTTCCTGGGCGACATCCGGGAAGTGGACGCCATCGTCCACGTGGTACGCTGCTTTGAGGACGAGAACATCATCCATGTAGACGGCAGAATCAATCCGGCATCGGACATCGAGACCATCAACCTGGAGCTGATCTTCTCCGATATAGAGATGGTGGCACGCCGCATCGACCGCACCAAAAAGGCGCTGAAGGGCGACAAAAAGCTCCAGGCACAGGTGGACTTTCTGGAACGTCTCCAGGCGCACCTGGAAGAGGGCAAGTCTGCCCGTGGCTTTGACTTCACCGAGGACGAGCTGAGCTGGATCCACGATATGCCGCTGCTGTCCGCAAAGCCGGTGATCTATGCCGCAAACATGAGCGAAGAGGACTTCCGCAACGGCGTGGACAAAAATGAACACTACCAGGAAGTCAAGCAGATTGCTGAGGCAGAACACGCCGCAGTACTGCCCATCTGTGCGAAGATCGAAGAGGATATCGCAGACATGGAGGCAGACGACAAGGCAATGTTCCTGGAAGATCTGGGACTGGAGGAATCCGGTCTGAACCGCATCATCCGGGAGGGCTATTCTCTGCTGGGTCTCATCTCCTATCTGACCGCCGGCAAGCAGGAAGTCCGTGCATGGACCATCACCAGGGGAACGAAAGCGCCCCAGGCTGCCGGAAAGATCCACACCGATTTCGAAAAGGGATTCATCCGTGCCGAAGTTGTCTCCTATGACGATCTGATGGCGTGCGGCTCTATGGCGGCTGCCAAGGAAAAGGGACTGGTGCGTCTGGAAGGCAAGGAATATGTGATGCAGGACGGCGACATCGTGCTGTTCCGCTTTAACGTATAAGAAGTACCTCAACCGAACAAATGCAAACGAGGCAGAATGTCACCGCATTTCTGCCTCGTTTTTCGCCGTAACAGAAAGGAAGTTATGCCTATATGCAAATGAAAGAAAAGAAAACCTCCGTTTTTGAGATCGAGTCTATCCCCAAAGCTGTGGCAGTACTGGCGATCCCGTCGGTGCTGAGTATGCTGGTCACCGTGCTGTACAACATGGTGGACACAGTCTTTGTAGGACAGACCCACGACCCCTATCAGATGAATGCCGTTTCCATGGCGACCCCGGTGTTTATGATCCTCATGGCATTCGGCAACCTGTTCGGCATCGGCGGCTGCGCCTTTATCTCCCGTTCTCTGGGCGCACGGGAATATGAACGGGTGAAAAAGATCAGCAGCTTCAGTTTCTGGGGCGCTGTCCTTGTGGGACTGCTCGCCACCCTGGCGCTGACCCTGGGCGTGAGCTGGATCCTGCCGCTGGTGGGTGCAGATGCGTCCGCCAACATCGCCAATATTTCCAAGGATATTTCCGGCGACGCCTATGACAAGCTGGTGCAGAACTATCAGAATCTGGAACAGTACACCAGGGACTATCTGTTCTACATCGGCGTGGGTGCAATCCCCACGGTGCTGAGCAGCGCCATGAGCAACCTGGTCAAGGGCGAGGGTGCGGCGAAAGTCTCCATGTTCGGCATGATGATCGGCGCTGTGACCAACATCATCCTGGACCCCATCATGATCCTTGCCATGGGCATGGGCGTCAAGGGTGCAGCCATCGCCACCAGCATCGGCAACACGGTGGCAACGCTGTTCTACCTCATCTATCTGAAAGTCAGCCGCACCATGCTCTCCCCGAATCCGAAGCACTTCACCATGAAAGGCGGCATTTTCAGCGGCGTGTTCTCCATCGGCGTCCCCATGTTTTTCACTAATGTGCTGATGAGCCTGTCCAACCTGGTGCTGAACCGGCTGCTGAACAACATCGACGTTCTCGCCACCGGCGGCATGGGCATCGCCATGAAGGCGAATATGCTGGTGGTGTTCATCCAGCTGGGCATCGGTATCGGCATCCAGCCGCTGGTGGGATTCCACTACGGCGCACGGAACTTCACCAAGATGACAAAGGTGGTACGGTTCAGCATGGTCTGCACCCTGGTGCTGGGGCTGATTCTGACGGCGCTGTACTTCCTGTTCACTGAGCCGATCATCAGCATCTTTATGACTTCCGGCTCTGCGGCAGATGTTATCACCCAGCAGAACTACGCCGTGAAGATGCTCCGGGCGCTGATGGTCTCCGGACCGTTCCTGGGCATCATCTTCGTGAACAACAACGCTTTCCAGGGCATGGGACACGGTCTGGCATCTCTGATTCTGTCCGTCAGCCGCCAGGGATTCATTTTCCTGCCGGTACTGTTCATCGCCAACGCTCTGATCGGTCTGGACGGTCTGATCTTCGCCCAGCCCATTGCGGACATCTGCTCTGTCATCATGGCGCTTATTATGATGGAAGTCATTAAACATAAGGACAAGCAAATGCTGAAACCAGGCATAAGAAAAGCGTAAATTATATAGAAACGCAAAAATCCGACAACAGGAATCTGAGTCCTGCTGCCGGATTTTTTTGTTTGACATTTTTTGCAAAGTGTGGTATACTGTATGTCTGAGGGCATACCAATAACGGTAGGCGGTCAAGTCTTTTTCTGATTTTTGCTCCCACTGCTCACTTGAACAGATGGGAGGTGATCGGTATGATGGATCAATACGTCACCTTTGGTGATCTGCTGAAAATCGGCAGCTTTCTGCTGGATTGTATCAGCGTGATCTTGTACATTTACTATAATCATAAAAATAGTAATCAGAATCACCACGGCAAGAAAAAGAAATAACCGCCCGTAGCGTCCAAACTGTGGCGGTTATTCTTTAACCAACATGCAGTGGGAGCAGACCGTCTACTGGTATGCCCTCTCTCCATCTCTATTATACGCCATCACGCCCCTTTTGTCAAGGGGCTTTTTGCTGAAAAATTGCAGATGCTTTCATTTGACATTTTTTGCAAAACGTGGTATACTGTATGTCTGAGGGCATACCAATAACGGTAGGCGGTCAAGTCTTTTTCTGATTTTTGCTCCCACTGCTCACTTGAACAGATGGGAGGTGATCGGTATGATGGATCAATACGTCACCTTTGGTGATCTGCTGAAAATCGGCAGCTTTCTGCTGGATTGTATCAGCGTGATCTTGTACATTTACTATAATCATAAAAATAGTAATCAGAATCACCACGGCAAGAAAAAGAAATAACCGCCCGTAGTCTCCAAACTTGTGGCGGTTAAATCTTTAACTCAAGCAGTGGGAGCAGACCGTCTACTGGTATGCCCTCTCTCTATCCTTATTATACGCCATTTTTTCGGGATTGTCAAGTCCCTTTTGAAAAAGCCGCACACGCCGGTTCTCACAGTCCTACTGCTGCATCGACTGCCCGGAGTTCCTCATCGGTCAGCGGTTTCTGCCCCACGATCTGCAGGGTGTCCGTGATCTGTTCCGGACGGGATGCGCCCACCAGCACGCTGGTCACCGCCTTCTGCCGCAGAATCCAGCAGAGCGCCAGCTGTGCCAGCGTCTGTCCCCTGTCCTGTGCGATCGCCTGCAGCTGCCGGAGCTGCGCCAGGCGTTCTTCCGTCAGCTGGGATGCCTGCAAAAATCTGCCGTCGGTGCGGATGCGGCTGTCCTCCGGAATGCCGTGGAGATAGCGGTCGGTCAGCATTCCCTGCGCCAGGGGACTGTAAATGATAACGCCCTTTTTCCGGTCGGCGCTGGCATCCAGGATGCCGTTGCGCTCCGTCTCCCGGTCTAGGATGGAGTACCGGTTCTGGTTGATGATGTACGGACAGTGCAGCTGTTCCAGGATGTCCGCCGCCCGGCGCATGGTCTCGCCGTCATAGTTGGACAGCCCCACATACAGCGCCTTGCCGCTCCGCACCGCCTGCGCCAGTGCGCCCATGGTCTCCTCCAGAGGCGTTTCCGGGTCGGGGCGATGGTGGTAGAAGATGTCCACATAGTCCACACCCAGCCGTTTCAGACTCTGATCCAGGCTCGCCAGCAGATACTTCCGGCTGCCCCCGTCGCCGTAGGGACCGTCCCACATATCATAGCCGGCTTTGGTGCTGATGACCAGTTCATCCCGGTGACCGGCGAAAATGGTTTTCAGCAGTCTGCCGAAGTTTCGCTCCGCCGCACCAGCAGGCGGCCCGTAGTTGTTCGCCAGGTCGAAATGGGTGATGCCTCCGTCAAACGCCGTCTCACAGAGCTGTGCCATCCGCTCCGGGCTGTTGGTGTCGCCGAAGTTGTGCCACAGCCCCAGGGACAGCAGGGGCAGTTTCAGCCCGCTGTTTCCGCAGCGGCGGTATTCCATCTGAGAATAACGGTTTTCGTTAAGAATATATGCCATAGCCAGACCCTCCAAAAGAATCCCCGGGACAAGTCTCCGGTGATTTATTTTTATGCAGTGTTACTTTTAATTACTTCTGTGTCTTATCCTTATCCGCATCTGCGTCCTCATCGGAGAGATACGTTTCAATGATAAACTTCGGGCGTTCCTTTGTCTCTAAGTAGACCTTTCCGATGTACTGCCCGATGATGCCGATGGCGAGGAGCTGCAAGCCGCCGATTGCCCAGATGGACACGATCAGCGAAGTCCAGCCCGTAATGGTTGCGCCCATGCAGTGCCGCACAAAGGAATAGATCAGCATGATGATGCTCACCAGGAAGATCAGTGTACCCAGCCGGGTAATGAGGGCGATGGGCTTTGTGGAAAGGGATGTGATGCCTTCCCAGGCAAAGGACAGCATCTTTTTCAGCGGATACTTGGAAGTTCCGGCGAAACGCTCCTTTCGGGCATAGTACACCTTGTCGCTCTTATAGCCGATCATGGGAACAACGCCACGGAGGAACATATTGACCTCCTTGAAGGATTCCAGTCCGTCCAGCGCACGGCGGCTCATCAGACGATAGTCGGCGTGGTTGAACACCACGTCTGCGCCCATCATCTTCATGACCTTATAAAAGCCCTCGGCGGTGAACTTCTTGAAAAAGGTATCCGTTTTCCGGGCATTCCGCACACCGTAGACCACGTCATTTCCGGCATAGTACTTGTCCACCATCTCGTCAATGGCATCGATATCGTCCTGGAGGTCGGCATCCAGGGAAATTGCCATGTCGCAGTGATTCTTCACTGTCATCAGACCACCCAGCAGCGCATTCTGGTGTCCCCGGTTCCGGGACAGGCACACGCCCTGGTAAATGGGATTCTCCTGGTGCAGCGCCTGGATGATCTCCCAGGTGCGGTCCTTCGAGCCGTCGTTGACAAAGACGATGCGGCTCTTCTCCGAGATTTTCTCCGCCGCCATCAGCGACTGCATTTTCGCCAGAAGCTGTTTTGAAGTTTCCGGCAGCACTTCTTCTTCGTTATAACACGGAATGACCAAATATAATGTATCCATCAGATTCATGCTCCTTACTTCCAGAATGCGATCAGCTGTGTCAGATGGTCACAGATCGCCGGGTACTGATCCTGGGGAAATGCGAACTTGAAGATCTGCACACCGTTTACCACAACAGCGCAGAGCATCGCAGCCGCCATAAACTTCCGGGTCAGATCCTTTTTCGTTTCGTTCCTGGACTTCTGATACAGGAAGAACAGGATCGTCAGTGCGCCCAGCAGAATCTCCCAGGAGAAGTCCGCCGTATAGCGCACCGCATAGCCGCTTTCCCAGATCGAGCAGATGATGACCAGCGGCATGACCACGCAGGGCAGTCCCACCATCAAGCCGTATTTCCAGCGTGTCTTGGTGTCCGGCAGACGGCGCAGTGCCGCACGGGCAAGCAGATATGCCGCAACCGGAATCGCCAGGAACAGGATGCCGGAGGTGTTGCCGTCATCGTTGAAGTAAAAGCCGTTGGTGTCCAGCTTGGAGAAAGGCGTACTGATGTACGGATACTCCGGCAGGAACTGAGGCGGGGCGAAGAGATAATTCCACAGACCGATCAGCACGAACGAGGTGTGGTACTGGGAATGGGTGAAGTCGTTGATGGTCAGCGAATACTGGATGCCGAAGTCCAGCGGCGAGCCGAACCGGGCATAGTTGTACACCATCTGGGTAATGCCCAGCGCCAGCAGCGGCAGGGCTGCGCACAGCACGTAGGCGATGCGCCGGGGCTTGCGGACTGCCAGAGACGAAGTGCCGTCCTCTGCCTGCACCAGCACATTCCCGGACTTGGGGATGGCGTACAGGAAATACAGCACTGCCACCACGGCATAGACCGCCAGAGTCGGACGGCACAGCACGGCGATGCCCAGGAACAGGGATGCCAGCGCCGTCCGCACCAGAGACACCTTGCCCTCGCTCAGCACGTTGGAACTGAACAGGAAATAAGCGCCCAGTGCCACAAAGGCGAATCCGGAGGAAATGGAAATCTCATAGAACAGCGTGCGTCCCACGCTGTACCAGATGCCGCAGGAGCTGAACAGGATCGCCATGCCGGCGATGATGTTTCCGGCAGAGACGTTTTTGCACCAGCGCTTGACGAATGCCAGATATGCCATTGCCAGGAACAGCAGTCCCACCAGGCTGAACAGCAGGATAGACAGGTTCGTGGAGCAGTAGTGTCCGGTCAGCTTGTGATACGGCAGATACAGCAGCACCACCGGTGCGATGCCGTAGTAGGAATAATACTTGCCGTCATAGAATACGTGGTCCCACTCCGCCTTTGCGCCGGAGTCGTTTCGCATTCCCCAGTCATAAGGGTTCTCCACCTGGAGCAGCGCATCGTCCACTTCTTTCAGCAGGGAAATTTGTCCGTTTTCGAAAGCGTCCACCTGTTCCTGTGTGATCTGGTTGCCGCTGTCCAGCTTGAACTGTCCGGCGAAACCGCCGTCGGGCAGCTTTGCCATAACGATCAGCACTGCCACGGCCATGACCGCTGCGGTCATCACTGTAATGGTACGGCGGCAGAGCTTTTTCGTCTCCAGATACGGGCGTTTCAGCGTAGTGCTGCACGCCACCGCATAAGCCAGCGTTCCCAGCACCAGCACCAGCGCCATCCGGAGCGGCGAAACGGCAAAGGGAATGGGCGCATTCAGCTGTACGCTCTGCAGGACTACCCCGTCCCCGTCATTTTTTCCGGTAAACTTCAGACGCAGCTTGGAGACATCCCCGGAAAATTCACAGGCGATGTACTGGGTATTCTCTCTGTCCTTGACCAGCGCCTGCTTGGCGATATCGAACCGATAGTCCACATGGGTGGCATCCGCCATATCCAGCACCATCTGGGACTGCTTGGTGTCCTTCCCCAGCTTTGCCACGGCACGGACTGTCCCGATGGGTACGTTCAGATCGTTGAACGTGATAACGCACTCGTTTTTGCCGGTGATGGTCAGCGTGTGCAGGTTCTCGTCCAGGGTATAGTCCCCGGATTCCACCGTGGCATCCGAGGGCAGCAGAATCTTCTCCGGATAGTCGCCCAGCATCAGATGATAGGACGGATACTGGAACACCGTCAGCTCCAGCACCGTCATGACCAGCAAAAGCCTGCTGAAAAAGCGCACCGTCCGGCTCTTCCGGCACTGGTACAGCAGACAGGCAGCATACTGCAGCACAGCGGCAATGCCCATGAGCAGAAAAGCGCCCTCAAATTGACCGTAATCGGCGATGCCGAACAGGTCGCCCAGTCCCAGCACCACCAGCACGGCAGAGACTGCCAGCACGATGAGATTCGGCACAGACAGCCGCTTTTTCCCGGCGGCAGGCGTTTTCGGCGCAGCCTGCTCCGGTGCGGCATCTTCCGCATTTTCGGTATCTTTTTCCGTTTCTGCCATTTCGTCAGCAGCCGGTTTCTGTGCCAGCGGCCAGAGACGCTGTTCCTGCGGTGCTTTCTTCCCCGTCAGACGCAGCAGCCCCACGGATGCCACGATTGTCAGCAGCAGTCCCAGGAAAAACAGGACCGTGACAAAATTCATACAACTTCATCCTTTCTGATACGCCGCTCTGCCGTCTTTCGGAAAAGCAGCCGTTTTTCCCATATTCGTTCCCCGAATATGCTCATATCATAAATTGTAACATATTTCATGGAAAATGTCAACCTGCTGTGCAGCACTTTCACGAAAAACAATTTTCATGATAGCCTCCCCTGAAAGGGGAGGGGGACCGCCGTTAGGCGGTGGAGAGGTTCTTTCGTAAAATCTTTTTATGACGTTTTCGGTATAAGTGGAAACCCCTCAGTCAGTGCTACGCACTGCCAGCTCCCCTTTCAGGGGAGCCTCACTTGTCAAGCTCCATAATTTTAATCAGTATATTTATGAAAATCGATTTTCGTGCAGCACTTTCACGAAAAAAGCAGACGTAAAAAAGCACACCGGGTATCGTCTGCCCAGTGTGCCGCATTTTCTGTAGAGACACGTATATCTTACACCAGTTTCAAAACGTTCAGCAGTAAAATCCAGCTCATGCCGTAGTAGGTGACAACTGCCACCAGGTCGTTCACCGTGGTGATGAGCGGACCGGACGCAACTGCCGGGTCTACCTTGATCTTCTTGAAGAACAGCGGAATGAGCGTGCCGACGGCGCTGGAGATCAGCATGGCGAGGATCAGCGAAACGCCGATGCAGCCGGAAACCGCAAAGGAGAACAGCATGGTCTTGTGCTTGAACAGCATGATGTACAGCCCCACCATGGCGAACGACAGCACGCCCAGGATCAGACCGTTGAAAAAGCCCACACGCATTTCCTTGCCCACCAGCCGCAGCTTGTTCCGGAACGTAAGGTTCTCGTCCATCAGCACCCGGATGGTGACCGCCAGGGACTGGGTCCCCACGTTTCCCGACATATCCAATATCAGCGACTGGAACGCCATGATAAGCGTCAGCTGTGCCACCACCTTTTCGAATGCACCCACGACCACCGACACCAGCAGTCCCAGCAGCAGCAGGGCAAAGAGCCAGGGCAGGCGTTTCTTCACGCTCTGTTTCAGCGGCTCGTTCAGATCTTCCTCCGCCGTCAGACCGGCAAGCTTTGCATAGTCCTCGCCCATCTCTTCATCCACCACATCGATCAGACTCTGCGCCGTGATAACGCCCAGCAGCTTGTTCTGGTTGTCCAGCACCGGTATCAAGTCCTCGGAGTAGTCCTTCAGCTGTTCGATGCAGTCGTCGATGGTCTCGTTGGCGTACACATAGGGGAACGATGTGGCAATGAGGCTTTCCAGCGGCACACCGCTCCTCGCCACGATAAGGTCTTTCAGAGCGATCGCACCGTAAAAGCAGTCCGTCTCGTCCACCACAAAGAGGGTGGTCATGTTGTCGTTCTCCTCCGCCTGTCTGACCAGCTCGTTCATGGCATCCTTTACCGTCAGACCCTCGTGCAGGATGATGCAGTTCGTGGTCATCCTGCTGCCGATCTCGTCCTCGTCAAAGGATGCGATGAGCCGTATCTCCTTCTTGATATCCTCGTCCAGGGCATCCAGGATCAGTTCCCGTTTCTCCCTGCCGATGGTGTGCAGGATCTCCACTGCATCATCCGTTTCCATCTCGGAGACGATCTCGCCCGCCTTTCTGGGGCTGATCTCTTTCAGGCATTCCCCTGCCTTTTCCTCCTCCAGGTGGGCGAACGCCTCTGCCAGCATCTCCGCCGGACAGATGCGGAACACCTTTTTCCGTTCCTGCTCGCTGAGCTGTTCGATCACATCCGCAATGTCGCTGCCGTGATAATCCTCCAGCTGATTCAGCATGGCTTTCGGCGAAGTGTTCCCCCGGATAATGCGGAGGATCTCGCTCTCATAGTTGGGCTTTTCTGCTGTTTTTGCCAGTACCATTGTCTTTTCCATTGGAACCATCCTTTCCTTCGGTCGGTCTCCCGAATTCACGATAGCAGGGACAGACACCGCACAAATGGCGGTCGTGCTGCCCGAAGTCAAAGGAAACAAAAATGCCCCGTCCGACAGCAGGTCAGACAGGGCAGAAAAGACAGCGTTCCAAAAAGGCTATGCCAAAAAAGGCAGCAGACGCAGCCGTCCGTGCCGTTTCTGATATGCCGGACGCCGCCTTCGTCCGTTTGACCTGCAACTATCTCCGTTTGCCACCTTTTTCACCTCACAATATTTCAGTCGTTCACGCATTTCTGCGCCTTGTTATTGTACCACAGCGAGTCCGCCGCCGTCCACCATGATTTTGTAAAATGGAAGTTAGAAAAGCGTAAACACGCCAGAACAGCCGCCACGGCAGAACACCGGACGGCTGCGCTATACTATTATAATAGGGAAACTTCCTATTTTTTCCGCCGGAACAGCCCGGCAACGGAACTGCACAGCGGCACAGCCAGGGAGAATCCCAGGGCGATGTACAGCTGGGGACGGGTGAGCATAACAGTGGAGAAGATGACCCGGAGCATGGGAAAGACCACCGCCGCCGCCAGCACTGCCAGGGAAACTGCCACAGCGCCGATGAGCCACAGGTTGTTCCCATAGGGCATGGAGAACAGGGTGCGCCGTTCGGACTTGCACTCAAAGACGTGTACCAGCTGGGACAGGATCAGCGTGCAGAGCGCCGCCGTCCGGGCAGCCTCCAGCGTGCCGCCGGTGCGGATCACGGTAGAAAACGCACCCAGGGTACAGATGCCGATGAGGATGCCACGGAAGAAGATGCGTCCCATCAGCCCGTCGGAGAAAAAGCTTTCGTCCGGCTTTCTCGGCGGTTTCTGCATCGCCTCCGGTTCGGGCGGTTCCAGTCCCAGGGCAATGGCAGGGAGACCGTCCGTCACCAGGTTCACCAGCAGCAGCTGGGTAGGCAGCAGCACCACCGGCATCCCCATCAGAATGCCCAGAAACATGGTCAGCACCTCGCCGATGTTGCAGGACAGCAGATAGCGGACGAACTTCCGGATGTTGGCGTAGACGCAGCGTCCCTGTTCCACCGCATCCACCAGCGTCGCCAGGTTGTCGTCCGTCAGCACCACGTCTGCCGCCTGGCGAGCCACATCCGTACCGCTTTTTCCCATGGCAACGCCAACGTCCGCCTCCTTGATGGCAGGCGCATCGTTCACCCCGTCTCCCGTCATGGCGACGATCTCGCCACGCCGCCGGTACGCACGCACCAGCCGCAGCTTATGCGCCGGGTTGACCCGTGCAAAGACGGTGTACTGATCCAGGCAGGCATCCAGCTGGGCATCGCTGAGAGCGTCCAGTTCGTCGCCGGTCATCGCCTTTTTGCCCCGGAGCAGTCCTGCCTGTTTCGCAATGGCGGCGGCGGTGTTCTTGTGGTCGCCGGTAATCATGACCGTGCGGATGTTGGCTCTGGCGCAGGTGCGGATGGCAGTCCGGGCGGATTCTCTGGGCGGATCCAGCATTCCGGCAAGCCCCAGAAAGACGCAGGCGCCGTCCTCCTGCCGGGCAAACGCCAGCACCCGGAGTGCCTGGTCGGACAGCTCCGTCACGCTCCGGCGAACAGCCGCACGGTCGCTCTCGGAAAACGGCACGGTCTTTCCGTCACGCATCTGAAAGCCGCACAGAGGCAGGATGGCATCCGCTGCCCCTTTCCAGTAAGTACACGTCCCTGCGCCCTGGGTGACGGTGACGGACATCCGCCGGGTCTCGCTGTCGAACGGCTCTGAGCGCAGCACCGGATGGGAGCGCAGCAGCTCCTGCCGGGAAACGCCGCCTTTTTCCGCCGCCACCAGCAGTGCCACCTCGGTGGGGTCGCCTGTGGCAGACCAGCTGCCCTTGTCAGTTCTGGCGCTCCGGTCACGCCGGGCGGACTCCTGTGGACTGTGTATCTCGGCAGTGCAGCAGAGTGCGCCGCAGATGAGCAGTTCCTTCAGCGCCGGTTTCGACAGTGGATTGACGTTCCTGCCGTCCTGCTGGATGGCGCCGGCTTTTTGCAGCCCCGTCCCGGTGACGGAAAACGACTCGCCGCCTGCCCGGACTGCGGTGACGGTCATGCGGTTTTCGGTGATGGTCCCCGTCTTGTCGGAGCAGATGACGCTGGCACAGCCCAGGGTCTCCACGCTGTGCAGCCGGTTCACCAGGGCGTTGCGCTTCATCATCCGGCTCACCGCCAGCGCCAGTGCAATGGTGACCGTCGCCGGGAGTCCCTCCGGAATGGCGGCGATGGCAATGGTGATGCCGGTCATGAGCATATCAAAGACCGGTTCGCCCCGGAGTACCCCAGCCAGAAAGACAGCGCCGCACACCCCCAGACAGAGTAGCGCCACCACCTTTCCCAGCCCGGCGAGCCGCTTTTGCAGAGGTGTCAGATCCTGTTTCACCTCCTGGAGCATGGCGGAGATCTGCCCCATCTGGGTGCGTGTACCCGTGGCAATGACCACTGCCTCGGCGCTGCCGTGGAGGACAGCTGTTCCGGCATAGACCACGTTTTTCTTGTGGAGATCGTTCCGGGTGTCTGCCGGGTCGCCGGACTGCTTGAAGACCGCCTCGGATTCGCCGGTGAGGATGGACTCGTTCACCGAAAGCCCGTCTGCACGCACCAGCGCACTGTCTGCCGGCACATTGTCCCCTGCCTCCAGCCGGATGCAGTCGCCGCAGACCAGTTCCCGTGCCGGAATGGTCTGCCACTTTCCGTCCCGGCAGACCGTGGCGGTGGGTGCGGTGAGACTGCGCAGGGACTCCAGCGTCTGTTCCGTGCGGTACTCCTGCAAAAAGCCCAGAATGGCGTTGAGCAGAACGATGAGGATGATGGTGACAGCGTCGGTGATCTCCCCCAGAAAGGCGGATACGCCTGTGGCAGCCAGCAGGATCAGCACCATCACATCCCGGAACTGCCCCAGGAACATCCGCAGAGGATGGAGCTTTGCTGCCGCCGCCAGTTCGTTTTCGCCGTCCTGTTTCAGACGTTCCCGTGCTGCTTTGGTTGTCAGACCGTTCATAGGATTCCTTCTTTCCCGGATTTGTTTTTGTGTTTTTGCTTATGTATATGCGGAAAAGCCAAAAAGCATGACCACGGTAGAAATCTTTTTGGCAGAATCACAAGAAAACGCTTGACAAATGTGCCGAAATCATGTATAATGTAAAGGATGTGTTGGAAACGTGAGAATGGAACAGGCAGTTCCCGGTGAACCGACCTGTTTTCGCAAGACAAGGCAATATAGAAACGAGGTTGAAAAATGCACTATCCCAAGTGGCTTTCCCTGCTGACCCTGGGTGCGGCGGCAGGCGGAATGCTCTTCTTTGGCGGTCTGAATGCGTCTGCGGCGGATGCCGTACCCCTGGAATCGGCTGCCCCGGCTGTGGCGACGTCCACGCTGCCGGAACTCTCCCCTGCGCCGGAGGAAAATCCGGGCGGCTGGGTCATGAAAGACGGCGCAAGAAAGTATCAGTACAGCGACGGCTCTTACGCCATCCAGGCGGCAACGGTAGACGGTGTCCTGTATCTGTTCGACTCCAGCGGCACGCAGATGACGGGCTGGCAGAAGATCGACGACACCTGGCACTATTATGACAGCGCCACCTATGCGGCGGCGGTGGGTGCGCAGAAGATCGACGGCGTGACCTATCTGTTCGACTACACCGGCGCACAAAAGACCGGCTGGCGCACCGTAGACGGGGTGCGGCGATACTACGACCCGGAGACGGGAAAGCCGGTGGAAGGCTGGGTCAGCTACGGCGGCAGCCGCTATTATGTGGACGATGCCGCAGGCAAGGTGACCGGAGAATACACGGTGGACGGTGTCCGCTATCTGCTGGACGAGGAGACCGGCACCCAGAAACTGGGGCTGTGCATCTTCGATGACCAGACCGTCCGCTATTACGATGCGAACGGCGAGCTGACCTCCGGCTGGGCAGAGGACGGCGAAAACCGCTATTATTTCAGCGAGAACTATGAGATGCAGACCGGCTGGCAGACGCTGGACGGCAAGCGCTATTACTTCGGCACGGACGGCATCGCCCGAACCGGCATCCAGACCGTGGACGGCAAACAGTACTGCTTTGCCTCGGACGGCTCCATGCAGACCGGGTTCCAGGCAGTGGGCAGCCAGAAGTACTACTTCGGCACAGACGGCGCTATGCTTACCGGCTGGCAGACCATCGGCAGCCAGAAGTACTACTTCCTGGAAAACGGCAATATGGCGACGGGAACGGTCACCATCGACGGAAAGAAGTACACCTTCAACGCAGACGGCACGCAAAAGAAAATCAAGATCTGTCTGGATGCCGGACACTACGGCAAATACAACCGCAGTCCGGTGAACGGTACATACTATGAATCCGACATGAGCTGGAAGCTCCACCTCAAGCTGAAATCGGCGCTGGAGGCACGGGGCATGGAAGTCATCACCACCCGGACGACCCAGGCAGGCGACCTGGGGCTGGAGGCACGGGGCAAGAAATCCGCCGGATGCGACCTGTTCCTCAGCCTGCACAGCAACGCCTGCAACAGTGCATCCGTAGACGCACCCCTTGCCTGCTGCACTGTGACCGGCACCATGGATGTACTGGGACAGCAGCTGGCGAACGTGGTACACCAGGTGATGGGGACAGCACAAGCCGGAACGATCTGGAAACGCCAGGGCGACAACGGCGACTATTACGGTGTTCTCCGTGGCGCAACCAAGGTGGGGACACCGGCGATCCTGCTGGAACACAGCTATCACACCAATCTGCGAGCCACCAACTGGCTGCTGTCAGATGCCAACCTGCAAAAAATGGCAGAGGCTGAGGCGGATGTGATCGCCGCATTCTTCGGACTGCTGTAACAGAATCAAACATCGGCACACTGGGTAGACGATACCTGGTGTGCTTTTTTTATGGTTGGTATCCGGCAAGCATCTTTCCCGTCTTATCAGAAGAGCCATTGCAACAGAATATCCAGCCTTTCATGCGAAAGCAGTCGTTGTCCTTGTTTCCGGAAAAAGCAGCCGCATGGCTGCACCTCTGGATATAACAATAACTCTGTATCTGCATCTGGCTCTTTTTCTATCTCTGAATCTAACTCTAACTCTTACTCTGACTCTTTCTCTATCTCTGTATCTACAATGTTACCCGGTACTGGTAACATTGTTCCCACAATGTTACTCGATGCTGGTAACATTGTTCCCACATTGTTACTCGATGCCGGTAACATTGTTCCCACATTGTTACTCGACGCTGGTAACAATGAGATCACAATGTGAATCACATTGTGATCTCATTGTGATTCGTCCTCACTGACACAAAAAAAGCAGCGTACCGGAAATCAAACCGATACGCTGCTTTCAGAACTCGTCTTTGCAAGAAATGTATGTGGATTTTCGAGCATCACTTTTTGCGAAAACTTGTTCTTATATAATGGGAAAATTCAAGATGTCGTGATTATGCCTGAACCGGAGTGCCGGAAACTGCCTTTTCGGAAACTTCCACCTCAGACTCCTGTTCCTTCTTCGCACGCTTGCGGAAACCAACCAGCAGGAGACCTGCGAATACGACAGCGATCACTGCCAGTACCACGCAGTCTGTGGTGATGTCCAGACCGGATGCGATGCCGCTGCGGAAACCGTGAACGGTATAGGTGAACGGCATGAACGGGTTCAGAACCTGGTAGAACTTGTCGGACAGTTCCAGCGGATATGTGCCGGCGCAGCCGCTGAGCTGCAGTACCATGAATACCAGCAGGATAAAGTCACCGATGATATCCAGGAAGAAGTTGACACAATATTCCAGCGTCAGGAATGCCACAGATGCCAGGCAGGCGATGATGAGTGTCTTGCCCATATATTCCGGCTGGAAGTCGTTGATCCAGGACAGGCACAGGATCATGAGAACTGCCTGGAGCAGACCCAATGCCCAGAGCTTGCCCAGTGTGAGCAGCCATGCCTTGCCCGGCTTGCGAGCGCCGATCTTCTGATGATACGGCGAGAGCATAACGCAGAATGCCAGACCGGATACCCACAGACCAACGGACATCATGTACGCCGCCATAGCGTTGCCGTTTGTGGGAACGGTCGTCTCATATGTCTCGTTTGTCATTACCGGCGCAGAGAACATATCATAGGTCTTGTCGGTGCTGTCGATGCTGTTGACCTCGTCTGCGCCGTCGGCGATGGAAGTCTGGAGCGTTACCGCACCGTTGGACAGCTGTACCAGACCGTCACCCAGTTCTACCGAGCCGTCTGCCAGCTGGGATGCGCCGTCCTGGATCTGACCTGCGCCGTCTGCCAGCTGTGCTGCGCCGCTGTTTAGCGTGTCGTTGTTTGCCGCCAGCTGTGCAGTACCGTCAGCCAGCTGGGATGCACCGCTCTGCAGCTGAGAAACTGCATTGGTCAGTGTAGGAACGCTGTCTGCCAGGGTCTGTGCGCCGCTGTTCAGCGAGGACGCACCGCCCACCAGCGTGCCGGTGTTGGAATCCAGGGTCTGGAGTCCGTCGGTCAGACTGGACACGCCGCCGGTGTACTTGGATACACCATATTCCAGAGTGCTGCTGCCGTCAGCCAGCTGACTGAGACCAGCCTCCAGTGCTTGAGAACCAGGGATGAGCTGTGCATCCACTGCGGACTGTACCGACTGTAAGCCGCCGGACAGGCTGGTGATCGCCTGCTGTGCGCCCGGAAGTGCCTGGTCTGCGCCGGCAGCCAGTGTGCTGACGCTGGACTTCAGCTGTTCCATTGCGCTGGCAGAGCTGCTCAGATCTGTGCCTTCCAGTGCCTTGGACAAGCCGGTCACCTGTGTGCCAATGTCCGAGATATCCGTTGCCAGAGAACTCATGGGGACGGAGAAGCACGACAGCAGTTCCTGCTGGGATGCCGCATCCAGAGACTGGAATACTTCCGTCTGGGTCATGGTGGTCAGTGCGGACTGTAAGCTTTGCAGCTGTGCGCCGGCATCCTGTGCGCTGGTGCCGATCGCCGTCAGACTAGCGGTCAGCGTCTGTACCAGAGCGCTGGTATCCGGCATGGAAGTGTTTTGCAGGGTGGTGTTCAGTGTGTCGATGCCCTGCTGGAGCTGTGTCAGACCGGCGGTCAGCTGCTGCATCTGCTGGAGACTCTCTGCGGAGAGACTGCCGCTCAGACTGTCAGACAGGGTCTGCAAGCCGGCAGTCATCTGTGCGCTGCCCTGCTGGAGCTGTGCCGCACCGCTGGTCAGGCTTGCTGCGCCGTTTTCCAGCTGGCTGCTGCTGCCGTCCAGGGTCTGTGCGCCGCTGTAGGCTGCCGAAACGCCGTCGGTATAGCTGCTGACACCGTTGGAAAGTGTACCGGAACCGTCAGACAGTGCCACTGCGCCGTCTGCCAGCGTGCCTGCGCCGCTCGCCAGCTGATCCATGCCGTCAGACAATGTCTGCGCACCGCTGTTGACCGTTGCCACGCCGTCGGTATAGGTTTTCAGACCGCTTTCCAGGGTCTTTGCACCGTCTACGAAAGTAAGGGAGCTGTCCGACAAAAGCTTCAGATTATCGGTGATCTTGGTGTTGCCGTCCTTCAGATCGGACACGCCGTCCTGGATCTGGAGCGCACCGTCAGCCGCATCGCTCATGCCGCTGCCGATCGTACCCAACTGGTCGAAGATGGTCTCGGTATACTCCTTGGTCACGCTCTCCGAAACTTCTTTCTGGATCTTTGCCAGCGCCGTTTCGCTCATCTTGCTTGCGATGTAGTTCGTGCCGGGATTGGTGACATACTGGAGTTCCATCTTCTGCGGCTCGTCGTCCATCAGCGTGGAGGCGTTTTCCGAGAAGTTTTCCGGAATGGTGATGACCATATAATATGTGCCGTCCTCAATTCCCTTTTCTGCCTTGTCTGCGCTGACAAAGTGGAAATCCAGCTGGTCATTTTCCCGCAGTTTGTCTACCAGTTCGTCTCCGACAGCCAGTTCCTTGCCCTCATAGTCCACCGACTTGTCATTGTTGACCACTGCCACCGGCAGCTGATCCACATTCCCGTAAGGATCCCACATGGAACCCAGGAACAAGGTGGTATAGATGGTCGGGATCAGAACAATTGCCGCCATTGCGATGCCATTGAAGTGCCGCCAGAAGAAATTCTGTTTCTTTCCGGAACCGCTTGATCGCATAAATACCTACTTCCTTTCTGCATGAAACAATCACCGCTTTCCCCGAATGCACGGTCTTGTTTCGATTCTTGTGACGAAGAACAGCTGTCTATAAAAAAAATCTTGTCTATAAATAGAAAACTGTTGACTTTTCGTCCTGTATCTATTATAATATAAGGGAAGTGAATTTGCAACCGTTGATTTTACAAATTACGTCTACTAATAGACACTATGTTTATTAGTGGCTCCGGCAATCCCCGAATGCCGGACAGACGCCGCTTCGTATACTATTATAATGGACAGCACCCCACGAGACCTGTGCCGTGCTGCCGAAGATAAGGATGAAACAACATGACCAACAATATAAAACAAGAGCGGCGCTATCGCCGCACCGAGGCGCTGATCCTGAACGGACTGACCACCCTGCTCCAGCAGAAGAGCATCAAGGAGATCACCGTCCGGGAGCTGGCAGACCTGGTGGACATCAACCGTTCCACCTTCTATCTCCACTACACAGACATTTACGACCTGCTGGAAAAGACGGAACAGCGCCTGTTACAGCAGCTGATGGATGCCGTCAACGAAAACTGGACGCTGCCGGAAACGCCGAAGAACTTCTTCGCCTTTCTGGAACAGACGTTCAACATCCTCTCGGAGAATGCCCAGCTCTGTTCGGCGCTCATCGGACCGAACGGCGACATCGCCTTTCTGCGGAACATCGAGAAGATGATCCGGGACAAGGGTCTCCAGACCCTGCGCTCGTTTGCGCCGAAGGAACTCCGGGAACAGGATCTCCAGTACGCCATTTCCTTTGCCCTTGCCGGGTGCGTGGGGCTGGTGGAACACTGGCTGAAAAACGGATGTCCGGAAACGCCCACCCATATGGCGGAACTGACCCTGGTAATGCTCCGTGAGGGTACAACGTCCATCGGCGTGCCGGATATCACCCAGTTCGCCGTACATTGATCCGTCCTGTTCCAGGATAACCGAAAAAGATAAACCAGCGTGAAACTGGATCACAACACCAGATAACAAAAAGAGCCTGCCGGGATAAAGCCGTTCCCGACAAGCTCTTTTTGCGTTTTTCAGGCATCTTTTTTGCCCTTTGAAGTTCCCCTGTAGAGGTCGATGCCCACATCGACCCGAGTGTACCGGAAATGGAAAACCTTATGGCATCCCACCGGGGACGATAAATATGCCTCCCTTGAAAAGGGAGGTGGATGCTCCGTAAGGAGCAGACGGAGGGATTATCCCCCTGTCCCTTCGGGACATCCCAGCACAAGGCACACCCTACGGGCGCCTTTTCAAGGGGGACATATGCCCCACCGTAGGGGCGAACACTGTTCGCCCGTTGTTGTGTTTCCAGGTATCCCTTTTCAAAGGGGCACGACAACTCCTCTGCCCTGTCGGGCATCTCCTCTATGAGAGGAGACTTTTTTCTAGGCTCCTCTTTTAGAGGAGCTGGCAGCCGTAAGGCTGACTGAGGAGTCATGTATCAGAAAACCCTATAGCATCCCACCTCACCGTAGGGGCGAACACTGTTCGCCCGTTGGTTGATTTCTGAATATCCCCCTGTCAGCTTACGCTGACATCCCCCTTTTCAAGGGGGACATAATAAAAAGCCTCCCTTGAAAAGGCGCCCGTAGGGTGTGCCTTGTGCTGAGGTGGCACGAAGTGCCGGAGGGATAAATTCAACAGAGGAATCTTCCTTACCCTCTCACACCTTCCTGCAATACCGCAGACAGATCCAGCCTGCGCCGGATTTCAGCCTGCCCCAGTCGCCCTTTGTCTCCACAATGGTATAGACGCCCTTGTCCCGAATGCAGCCAACCACCGGATAGGACGTGCCGTTTCCGCTGCGGATGTGCAGGGCATCTGCCGTGACCTTTACCCGATACCCTGCGGCAGGCGCTGCCGCTGCCGGTGCAGATGCCGCAGCGTTTCCGTTGCCCATAGCGTTCGCCACGTCCCGCAGGAACTGCTGCCAGTGCGCCCCGTCCGCCGTATCAGAGCCGCCTTTGCTCGCCGGAACGAACCACTTGGGGCAGACCTTTCCCGTCACGTCATAGTGCCGGATCACGCCGCCGTGCTGGGGATGCAGCCCGTACTTCCGGCACAGCTGCGCCGTCAGTTCCACCAGGCTGGCATAGGTTTTGCTGCCGAACGCCCCTGTCCAGTCGGGATGACAGGTCTCGATGGAAACCGTGTAGCTGTTCGCTGCATTGGTACACCAGCTCATCTCCTCGTCCGGGATGCAGCAGATCACCTCGCCCTGCAATCCCACAATGTAGTTGCTGGACACGGAGCGGCTGGTGCTGTTGAAATAGTTCCGGTTCGCCATGGCGGAACTGCCGGGATTCGCCACCCAGTGTACCGCAATGGCAGTGGTCTGTTTCCGGATGGTTCGGGGACGGTTGTGGGTCAGATATGCGTTTTGTATCTGCATAGCGTGTCACTCCTTTTCCTGCGGGTCGGTTTCGGATTTGCGGTTGAGCAGACTCACGGCGTTTTTCCACGCCGCCGGCAAGGGCAGCCCCATACAGCCGGCGTTTTCCGTCAGCGAAATGACCTCGCTGGCACAGAACCCGATCAGAACAGCACTGCGCAGAAAGGTGCTTTCCAGAAGCAGATCCATGGCATGGGCAGCGCCCACAAATACCAGCATCTCCGCCTTGCGGCACACGCCCTGGAAACAGCGCCGGCTGTCCAGCCTGCCGTCTCCGGTTTTCGGCGAACGGTGAAACACTGCCGCATTCACCAGCCCGGTGCAGAAATCTGCCGCCATCAGACACAGCAGCACCCGGAGACCGGTGTCCCAGCCGCCCAGTGCCGCCGCCAGCATACCGCCGAGCATTCCCAGCCCGGCACAGATTTTTTCTTTCATCGGAAATCTCTCCTGTCAAGTTGGATTCCCTTCCGCACCTGGGGATTCTACCAGGTTTTCCGGAAAAGTCAAGGGGTGTCGGGGGAAAATACAACATCTTACAGGATAATCTCGTGTATTTCCGTTTGACAGCGTCTTTATATCCCCCTGTCCCTTCGGGACATCCCCCTTTTCAAGGGGGACAATAAATGAGCCTCCCTTGAAAAGGCGCCCGTAGGGTGTGCCTTGTGCTGAGCTGGCAGCCGTAAGGCTGACTGAGGCGTGAATTCTTCTTTCCACATAAACCTTGACTTTTCCTTCCAAAAGCGGTATACTGAAAGAGGTATTCCACACAGAGGAGGTTCTTGTTATGGGCTGGCATTCTTTCTGGGGACATCTTTCCACCATCACCCGGCACCGGCACGCCGTTATCCGGCACTGCCGCAAAGCGGGGATCTTCTGGCAGGGACTGCGCCACGATCTTTCCAAGTACAGCCCCACAGAGTTCTGGCAGGGTGTCCGCTATTATGAGGACGGCAAACGCAGCCCCAACGAAGCCGAACGTGAGGCATACGGCTATTCTCTGGCGTGGATGCACCACAAGGGGCGCAACCGCCACCACTTCGAGTACTGGTCGGACTATAACCCGAAAACCAAACGGGTCGAGCCGGTGGAAATGCCGGTGCGCTTTCTGGCAGAGATGTTCTGTGACCGGGTGGCTGCCAGCAAGATCTATCTGAAAGACCGCTACGACCAGACCTGTCCCCTGGACTATTTCCAGCGTTCCACCTCCAAAAAGCGTGGGATGCTCCATCCGGAGACCGAGCGGCAGCTGACAGAACTGCTGACCATCCTGGCGGAACAGGGCGAGGATGCCGCCTTCGCAAAACTGCGGCAAATGGTGAAAAACGACAAACGATAGGGAGAGGGAAAACACATGACATTTTGCAAAAACTGCGGAACGAAACTGAATCCGCAAGACGAATTCTGCCCGAACTGCGGCACGAAAAACGAAACACCCCAACAGCCCCAACAGCCCCAGCAGCCGGACGGCATGGGCGCAGATGCAGTGACTGCCGTTCCGGGCGGCAAAAAGCCGTTCCTGGGCATGAACACCAAGGGACTGCTCATTGCGGCAGGCTGTATCGTGGTGACAGCCGTCCTGGTGATCGTCCTGCTCTGCTCCTTTTTCGGCAGCAGCTCCAAGAGCGTGGTCAAGGACTATTACAAAGCCATTGAGAATTGCGATGCCAAGGATCTGATGGCAACCGTACCCAAGGATTATCTGAAAGAACTGATGGATGACAACGATTTGAGCCGCAAGGAACTGACCAACGATGTGCAGGACTATCTGGACAAATACTATGACGAATACGACGACATCAAGGTCACCTTTGAGGACAAGGAAAAGCTGGACAAGAACGACTTCGCCGACTACTTCGACTTTGAGGATGCCAGCGATCTGGAAGTAAAAAAGGGCGTGAAATACGAGCTGAAAGTACGCTATCGCTCCGATGAGAAAAAGGACAACGAGTCCGAGGACTTCATCGTGTTCCAGTACAAGGGCAAGTGGTACAGCATGGACGCTATGTTCCTGGTAGCCATGGCGACCTACTTCTAAAAAACGCTGAGACAATACAAAAAGCCGCCGTGCAGTAACATTCACTGCACGGCGGCTTTCTCTTTCTATTGTACCGTTTTCCACAGTGGATGACTCAAATGTGGAAAACAGCGTTATTGCAAATCAGAATTACTTCTCCAGACCTGCGATCATGGCATTCAGTGCGCTGAGGAATGCGGAGATGGAGGAGTTGATGATATCCGAGTGGATACCCACGCCCCAATAGGTCTTTCCGTCCTTTTCCAGTCCCACATATGCCACAGCCTTGGAGCTGGAACGCACTTCCAGAGCGTGTTCGGTATAGGTGGTCAGTGCGAAGTCCATGTTCAGATGTGCCTTTACGGCGTTGGAAACCGCATCCAGACGGCCGTTTCCGTCTCCGTGTACGGTCTCGGTATTGCCCTTATAGGAGATGGTGACCTCTGTGCCGATGGCATTTTCGCCCTTCTGTACGAAGTGGACTTCCGGAATGGAGACCGGTGTTTCCACATTGACATAGTGCTTGGTGAAAATGTCCAGCACCTCTTCCGGCATCAGTTCCTTGTGTGCGTGGTCGGAGACACCCTTGACCAGATAGCCGAAGGACTCCCGCATCTTCTGCGGAATGTGATAACCGTACTTGGTTTCCATGAGGTAGCTGACGCCGCCTTTTCCGGACTGGCTGTTGATGCGGATTACGTCTGCCTCGTACACACGTCCCACATCCTCCGGATTGATGGGCAGATACGGCACGTTCCAGTGCTTGCAGTCGTGTTCCTCTCTCCAGTGCATTCCCTTGGCGATGGCATCCTGGTGCGAGCCGCTGAACGCAGCGAATACCAGCTGACCGCTGTACGGCGAACGCTCATACACGTGCATTCTGGTGACACGCTCGTACATCTCCACGATCTCCGGCATATTGGAGAAGTCCAGCTCCGGATCGACGCCCTGGGAGTACATATTCAGCGCCAGTGTGATGATGTCCACATTACCGGTGCGCTCGCCGTTGCCGAACAGCGTTCCCTCGATACGGTCGCCGCCGGCAAGGAGTCCCAGCTCACTGTCCGCCACAGCGCAGCCACGGTCGTTGTGGGGATGCAGGGAAATGACCACGTTTTCACGCCGGTACAGATTGTCGTTCATATACTCGATCTGGTTCGCATACACGTGAGGCATGGAGTGGGAAACGGTGACCGGCAGATTGATGATGACCGGATCTTCCGGTGTCGGCTCCCAGATCTTCAATACGGCATTGCAGATCTCCAGGGCAAATTCCGGCTCTGTGCCGGTGAAGCTCTCCGGCGAATACTCAAAGCGGAAGTGACCCTCGGTCTTTGCCCGGTATTCCTTGCAGAGATTTGCGCCCAGCTCCGCCAGCTTGATGATGTCTTCCTTGCTCTTCTTAAACACCTGTTCCCGCTGTGCCACAGAGGTGGAATTATAGAGGTGTACGATGGCGTGCTTTGCGCCTTTCAGCGCCTCAAAGGTCTTTGCGATAATGTGTTCCCGTGCCTGGGTCAGCACCTGGATGGTTACATCGTCCGGGATCATATCGTTCTCGATCAGCGTCCGGCAGAACTCATACTCCGTCTCCGACGCAGCCGGAAAGCCGATCTCAATTTCCTTAAAGCCGATCTTCACCAGATAACGGAAAAACTCCAGCTTTTCTTCCAGGTTCATGGGTGTGATAAGTGCCTGGTTGCCGTCCCGCAGGTCAACGCTGCACCAGACCGGTGCTTTTTCGATCATGGTCTTGGATGCCCAGCGCATGGGCGGATTCTTTACCGGAAAAAACTGCGGTGCGTACTGTTCTACGTTTTTCATAAGATACATTCCTTTCCTGTTTGTGTGATCTGCGGCTGTTCTGTCTACAAAAAAAGCCCCTTCCATACAGACAACCTATCTGTACAAAAGAGACGAAGATCCATATTCTCCGTGGTACCACTCTTTTTGACGCAGCTGATGCGCCCGCTCATCACATCTGACAATGTGTACTCCGGTAACGGGGAGTGTCCGGCACAGCCTACTGACACGGGACAGCGCCCGTATGTTCCGCCTGCGGCTCAAGGACCAGTTATCCTGAACGCCCTGCTGCCGGCTCACACCTGCCGCCGGCTCTCTGAAACACAGTCTGCGTTCTCTTATCTTCCTGTCAAAGCCTTTTTCTTCATGATACACCAGCGCCGTTCTCCGGCACTGTGATTATTTTCATTATAGCATTCTCCCCTTTGTTTGTCAAGCAATTTTGCGAAATTTCTTTCAATTTCACCAAAACCGCCGGTTTTTTCTTTGCATCCTGTCAATTTATTGAACAAAATGTATCTAAAGTGTAAAAATAAAAGACAGCTACTTGCAATTGCGAAAACATAGTGCTATACTAAACACATACGAATCACAGCGGCGGTGTATCTGCACCGTCATGCGGCAGGGTTCGCAGGGATTTTTTTGGAAAAGGAGTGTACGGCGATGTACAGCGACGCTATGTGCCGGTTGGCAGCACGAGTGATTATCGTGGAACTAGGCGCTCGAGTCATTTTGACCCGAAGCGGAATTTGTGCTGCACACACCGGTGTTCCAAAGAAAAGTGCGAACGGCTGTTATTCTGCCGCAACGCTTGCATGAAGATTGGAAGCTTTCGGTACTTGCAGCCGAGGGCTTTTTTTGTAGGCACAGCTGCCGGACAGGAGCGGCGGCGGTGCGGTTCTTTATGAAAAGCGTGCCGGGCGGCATACGTTTCGGGTCTGTCCCGTATCTCCCTGTATCTATTGTATCTTATATAATCTGAAATTCAAAAATAAAAGGTGAAAGTAACATGAAGTTGAAAGGCGCACAAATCATCGTAGAGACCCTGATCGAACAGGGCGCATCTACGGTATTCGGTTATCCGGGCGGCCAGGTCATCGACATCTATGATGCCCTGTATCTGGCACAGGACCGGATCCACCACATCATCACAGCACACGAGCAGGGCGCAGCACACGCTGCGGACGGCTATGCACGTGCCACCGGTGAGGTCGGCGTAGTCATCGCCACCTCCGGTCCGGGTGCGACCAACCTGGTCACCGGTATCGCTACCGCATATCTGGACTCCGTTCCCCTGGTTGCCATCACCGGCAACGTGCCGAACTCTCTGATCGGACGGGACAGCTTCCAGGAAGTGGACATCACCGGCGTGACCATGCCCATCACCAAGCACAATTTTCTGGTAAAGCGTGTGGAAGATCTGGCGGACACCATCCGTGAGGCATTCCGTATCGCAAAGTCCGGCAGACCCGGACCTGTCCTGGTGGATATCCCCAAGGATGTACAGAACGCACTGTATGAATACACCGCACAGGCACCGGTTGCAAAGAATCCGGTTCCGGCAGCAAACGAGAGCGAGATCGAAAAGGCTGCGGAAATGATCCTGGCTGCGGAAAAGCCTTACATCTACATCGGCGGCGGTGCGATCACCGACAACGCCGGCGCAGAGGTTCTGGCACTGGCAGAAAAGATCGACGCACCTATCGGCTGCACCATGATGGGCATTTCCGCCGTTCCCACCTCCAATCCCCGCTGGCTGGGCATGGAGGGTATGCACGGTCACTATGCCTCCTCTATCGCACAGAATGAGGCAGATCTCATCATCACCGCCGGCGCACGCTTCAGCGACAGAGGCACCGGCAACACCGCAAAGTATGCACGGAACGCCAAGATCATCCACATCGACATCGACGCATCCGAGCTTTGCAAGAACATCAGCGTGGAGCTGGGCATTGCCGGCTCGATGAAGGAGATCCTGACCCGTCTGATGGACAAGCTGCCCCAGCAGACCCACCCGGACTGGATGGCTCGTGTGGCAGAACTCCAGGCAGAGACTGCCAAGCTGGAGGCACAGGATCCGGACGAGCTGACACCGTTCACCGCCATCGACCAGATCGCTGCCATGGCAGACAAGGACACTATCGTGGCAACAGACGTGGGACAGCACCAGATGTGGGTGGCACAGCACTACCCCTTCGAGACACCCCGCACCTTTATTTCCAGCGGCGGTCTGGGAACTATGGGCTTTGGTCTGGGCGCAGCCATCGGCGCTGCAACTGCCACCGGCAGAAAGACCGTTCTGGTCACCGGCGACGGCAGCTTTGGCATGAATCTGAACGAACTGGCTACCGCAGTCACCAACCAGACCCCGGTCGTTGTCTTTATCATGAACAACGGCGTTCTGGGCATGGTACGCCAGTGGCAGACCCTGTTCTTCGACAAGCACTATTCCAACACCACCCTGGAGCGCAAGACCGACTTCGTCAAGCTGGCTGAGGCATTCGGTATGCCGGGCTATCGTGCCATGAACATGGCGGAGCTGAAGGAAGTTCTGCCCAAGGCATTCGCAGAAAACGGTCCGGTCCTGGTGGATTGTGCCATCGACTGCGACGCATTCGTACTGCCCATGCTGCCGCCGGGCGGCTGCATCGACGATATCATCGTTGATATTTCTGCAATGTAAAGGGGTGTGCCATCATGGATAGAATCGAACGCTTTGTTATTTCCGTCCTCGTTGCAAACCATTCCGGTGTGCTGTCCCGTGTTTCCGGGATGTTCACCAGACGAGGATTCAATATTGATACACTGACTGTGGGCGAGACCGAATCGCCGGAATTCTCCCGCATCACCATCTCCACCCACTGCGACCGCAGCATCTGCAACCAGATCGTCAAGCAGCTGGAGAAAATGTACGATGTCAAGACCGTGAAGGTCATGGAACGGGATCAGACCGTCATCCGTGAACTGCTGCTCATCAAGATCAACAATGTAGCAGACAAGCGGCAGGACATCATGTCCGTAGTCGATGTCTTTCGTGCAAAGATCACCGACTATTCCCCGGAGGCACTGGTCATCGAAATCCGTGGCGAGTCCTCTAAGATCAACGCTTTTATTGAGCTTCTGGAACCCTATGGCATCATGGAAATGTGCCGCACCGGTCTGGTCGCTCTTGAAAGAGGCGGCTCATGCCTGAAAGATGCGTGAGCAGCCGTATATAAATGGATCAGCAGACTGCACGGAAAACCGGCGGTACTGCGCCAGAAATGCACAGGAATGTCATTTCTGAAACCCAAATTTATTCAAAGGAGTCTTTCACAATGGATCATGTTGCAAAGGTATTTTATCAGGAAGATTGTGACCTGTCTCTGCTGTATGGCAAGACCATCGCTGTTATCGGCTACGGCAGCCAGGGCCACGCACACGCACTGAATGCCAAGGAATCTCTGGGCGATAAGGCCAGAGTAATCATCGGTCTGTACAAGGGCAGCAAGTCCTGGGCAAAGGCTGAGGCACAGGGCTTCGAAGTATTCACCGCAGCAGAGGCCGCAAAGCAGGCTGACATCATCATGATTCTGATCAATGATGAAAAGCAGGCAGCAATGTACAAGAAGGACATTGCACCGAACCTGGAACCGGGCAATATGCTGATGTTCGCTCACGGTTTCGCAATCCACTTCGGTCAGATCATTCCGCCGGCAGATGTTGACGTTACCATGATCGCTCCGAAGGGACCGGGACACACCGTTCGTTCGGAATATCAGGCAGGCAAGGGCGTTCCGTGCCTGGTTGCTGTACAGCAGGATGCTACCGGCAAGGCACAGGATCTGGCACTGGCTTATGGTCTGGCAATCGGCGGCGCAAGAGCCGGCGTTCTGGAAACCACATTCCGCACCGAGACTGAGACCGACCTGTTCGGTGAACAGGCTGTTCTGTGCGGCGGTGTCTGCGCTCTGATGCAGGCTGGTTTCGAGACACTGTGCGAGGCTGGCTATGACCCGAGAAACGCTTACTTCGAGTGCATCCACGAGATGAAGCTGATCGTAGACCTGATCTACCAGAGCGGTTTCGCAGGTATGCGTTACTCCATCTCCAACACAGCTGAATACGGCGACTACATCACCGGTCCGAAGCTGATCACCGAAGAGACCAAGAAGACCATGAAGCAGATCCTGAAGAACATCCAGGATGGTTCTTTCGCAAAGGAATTCCTGCTGGATATGAGCGAGGCAGGCGGCCAGGCACACTTCCGTGCAATGCGTAAGCTGGCATCTGAGCATCCGTCTGAAAAGGTCGGCGAAGAGATCCGTAAGCTGTACAGCTGGAACGGCGAAGACAAGCTGATCAACAACTAATCTGGTTACAGCAATCCCCCATTTCTGAATTGATGGGATACGCAGGATAAAACTATAGCGCAGAAACTGCTTTCCTGACACAATATCGGGAAAGCAGTTTTTGGCTACACATAAGCGCCTGCTTTGTATCTGAGATCCATTGTGACACACGGAAAAGCAATTTTTCCGAAATTATATGAGGTGAAAAAAATGAGCGGTAATTTTTACTGTGAGGGTGTGGACAAAGCACCCCAGCGTTCCCTGTTCCACGCACTGGGAATGACCAAGGAAGAGATGGAGCGTCCGCTGGTCGGCATTGTCTCCTCCTACAACGAGATCGTACCGGGACACATGAACATCGACAAGATCGTCGATGCCGTTAAGATGGGCGTTGCCATGGCTGGCGGTACACCGGTGGTTTTCCCGGCGATCGCAGTCTGTGACGGCATCGCCATGGGACACAAGGGCATGAAGTATTCCCTGGTGACCCGTGATCTGATCGCAGATTCCACCGAGTGCATGGCGCTGGCGCATCACTTTGATGCCCTGGTCATGATCCCGAACTGTGACAAGAACGTCCCCGGTCTGCTGATGGCTGCCGCAAGAGTGAACGTGCCGACGGTATTCGTCAGCGGCGGTCCGATGCTTGCCGGTCATGTCAAGGGCAAAAAGACCAGCCTGTCCAGTATGTTTGAGGCTGTCGGCTCTTACGCTGCCGGCAAATTCACCATGGAGGACGTGGAAGAGTTCGAGAACAACGCCTGCCCCACCTGCGGTTCCTGCTCCGGTATGTACACCGCAAACTCCATGAACTGTCTGACCGAAGTCCTGGGCATGGGCCTCAAGGGCAACGGCACCATCCCGGCAGTATACTCCGAGCGCATCAAGCTGGCAAAGCAGGCTGGCATGGCAGTTATGGATATGTACCGGAAGAACATCCGTCCCCGTGACATCATGACCGCAGACGCTTTCGAAAATGCACTGACCGCAGACATGGCGCTGGGCTGCTCCACCAACAGTATGCTCCACCTGCCGGCAATTGCCAACGAATGCGGCATCAAGATCGACCTGGATATGGTCAACAAGATCAGCGCACGCACCCCGAACATCTGCCATCTGGCTCCGGCAGGCCACGCATATATGGAGGATCTGAACGAGGCTGGCGGCATCTATGCGGTGCTGAACGAGCTGACCAAGAAGAACCTGCTCCACACCGACGTAATGACCGTCACCGGCAAGACCATGGCAGAGAACATCAAGGGATGTATCAACAAGAACACCGACATCATCCGTCCCATCGACCAGCCGTACAGTGAGACCGGCGGCATCGCTGTCCTCAAGGGCAACCTGGCGCCGGATCGCTGCGTGGTAAAGCGCAGCGCCGTAGCCAAGGAGATGCTGGTACACAAGGGCCCGGCAAAGGTATTCAACAGCGAGGAAGAGGCGATCGCAGCCATCACCGGCGGCAAGATCGTCAAGGGCGATGTGGTTGTCATCCGCTATGAAGGACCTGCCGGCGGCCCGGGTATGCGTGAGATGCTGTCCCCGACCTCTGCCATCGCAGGCATGGGTCTGGACAAGGACGTTGCCCTCATCACAGACGGCCGTTTCTCCGGTGCGACTCGTGGCGCAGCCATCGGTCACGTTTCTCCGGAGGCTGTCAACGGCGGCACCATCGCCTATGTACAGGACGGCGATATCATCTCCATCGACATCCCGAACCACAGCATCCAGCTGGAGGTCTCTGACGAGGAGCTGGCAGAGCGGAAAAAGACCACCAAGATCCTGGTCAAGGAAAACCTCACCGGCTATCTGAAACGATATTCCAAGATGGTCTCCTCTGCGGATAAGGGTGCGATCATCAACCGGATGGACTAAGGCAAATCAAATAAAGGAGGAACTCACCCCATGGGTATGACAATGACACAGAAGATCCTTGCCGCACACGCCGGTCTGGATTCTGTTGAACCCGGTCAGCTGATCCTGGTCAATCTGGATCGTGTGCTGGGCAACGATATCACTTCCCCGGTTGCGATCCGGGAGTTCAACAAACTGAACAAGGACAATGTTTTCGACAAGGATAAGGTGACCATGGTCATGGATCACTTTGCTCCGAACAAGGACATCAAGGCAGCTACCCAGTGTAAAATGTGCCGTGATTTCTGCGGCGAAAAGGAGATCACCCACTTCTACGACGTGGGACAAATGGGCATCGAACACGCTCTGCTGCCGGAAAAAGGACTGGTCGTTTCCGGTGACGTTGTCATCGGCGCAGACTCCCACACCTGCACCTACGGCGCACTGGGCGCATTCTCTACCGGCGTCGGCTCGACCGACATGGCGTGCGGCATGGCGATCGGCAAGGCATGGTTCAAGGTGCCGTCTGCCATCAAGTTTGTCCTCAAGGGCAAGCTGAACCCGTACATCTCCGGCAAGGACGTGATCCTGCACATCATCGGCAAGATCGGCGTAGACGGCGCACTGTACCGCTCGATGGAATTCACCGGCGAAGGTGTGGCATCCCTGTCCATGAGCGACCGTCTCACCATGACCAACATGGCGATCGAGGCCGGCGCAAAGAACGGCATCTTCGAGGTGGACGACCAGACGCTGGCATTCGTGGCAGAACACAGCGACCGCAAGCCGGTTGTCTACAAGGCAGACGAGGACGCAGTTTACGACGAGGTCATCGAGATCGACCTGTCCGAGATCAAGTCCACCGTGGCATTTCCGCATCTGCCGGGCAACACCCGCACCATCGACGAGGTGGGCGAGGTCAAGATCGACCAGGTTGTCATCGGCTCCTGTACCAACGGTTTCTACAAGGACATCGAAGAGGCAGCCTCCATCATCCGTGGCAAAAAGGTGGCAAAGAACGTCCGTGCCATCATCATCCCGGCAACCCAGTCGATCTATCTGAAAGCCATGGAAAACGGTCTGCTGAAGGACTTCATCGAGGCAGGCTGCGTGGTCTCCACCCCGACCTGCGGCCCGTGTCTGGGCGGTCATATGGGTATCCTGGCGGCAGGCGAGCGTGCGGTTTCTACCACAAACCGGAACTTCGTGGGCAGAATGGGTCACCCGGAATCTGAAGTATATCTGGCAAGCCCGGCAGTTGCCGCAGCAAGTGCCATTGCCGGCAAGATCGTTTCCCCGAAGGAGGTACTGTAATCATGCAACTGAACGGAACTGTCATCAAATACGGCGACAACGTGGACACGGACGTTATCATCCCGGCACGTTATCTGAACACCATTGACAAGAAAGAGCTTGCCTCCCACTGCATGGAGGACCTGGACACCACCTTTACCAGCCGTGTAAAGCCGGGTGACATCATGGTCGGCGGCGAGAACTTCGGCTGCGGTTCTTCCCGGGAACACGCTCCCATCGCCATTAAGGAAAGCGGCATCGCCCTGGTCATCGCCAAGAGCTTTGCCCGGATCTTCTACCGCAACTCCATCAACATCGGTCTTGCGATCGTGGAGTGTCCGGAGGCTGTGGACGCCATCAGCGAGGGCGACACCGTAGAGGCTGACCTGGACAACGGCGTCATCCGTGACGTCACCAACGGCAAGGAATTCCACGTGGCACCGTTCCCGGAATTCATCCAGACCATTATTGCAAACGGCGGTCTGATCGAGTCGATCAAGAAGGGCGCTGTGAAATAAGCGGTTCTCTGAAACCCTATGATATGCAAAAAGCTGCTGTACCATTTGTTTGGTACAACAGCTTTTTTGTTGTCTGAAAACTGGAAGTTGTGTTTCTGATTATTCAGAATCCACCGTAATGTTTTAAGGTTTCTGCTGCAATTTCAGAACCGACATTCATAGCCTTTTCAATATTATTTTCGAGCATATATGAGCAGACAAATCCGGCGTGATAGCTGTCACCACAACCGGTCGTGTCAATTATGCTTTCAACTTTCACAGCTTGCACTTTGAATTCCTGTCCATTAAAGTATGTAACGCTTCCATGTTCTGCAAGTGACACGTTGAACAGGCAACGGTATTTATTCGATAATTCTTTGAACTTCGGCAGGAGTTCTTCCGAGCCGCTTATCATAAAGAAATCAACATGCGGAGCAAATCGTTCCATATCTGCAAAATCTCTATATACATCAAAATCTACCGCAAGCTTAAAGCCAAGAGTTTCCTTCAGTTCAACTACTTGCGAAAAACACGAAGCCCAGAAATGAACAAAGACTACATCGGACCTTGATAAGATTTTGATTTCATTATCATTCAGTACGATGTTATCGAGAATTTCTCCGTTCCATGAATCATCTTTATAATACCTATCGCCCGATTCTGTAAGGTAAGTCATATTATTTGCAGTCTGATACCTTTCATCAATGCGTATATGGCTTTTATCAATATCAAGCTTTGATATTGAATCCATTATCGCTTCTGCATATTTATCTTTTCCGACAACACCAAGAAGCGTAACATCTATATCCTTAAAGTGCGAGGCATGCGCAGCAAAATTCAATGCTTCTCCTCCCGGTCTGATTATTTCAGTACCGTAAAAAACATCTGCACATATACAAGGAAGTGCAGTCAGCTTAATTTTATTCATTATACCACCTCACAAATTCCGATTTACCGCATTTCCATTATACCGCATAATTCCAACGCAGTCAATCCGTCGCAAATTTCACCGACACAGTTGCCCGCTATGCGTTCTTCTCATGTAGAAAAACTGAAATTTAATATTACTCGACATGATAAAATTTTTTAATCTTTGTGCCTCATTTGCTTCAAATCCAAATTTTTCATAAAAAGGTATCTTATCCGGAACTGCACATAGCTCCACAAAAATATCTGTTCCTTTTACTCCATTGTTATTTATAAACCTTCTTAATTCATCTATTAACATTCTTCCAATACCTTTTCCCTGATATTCAGGTCTGACAACAACATCTTTAATATAATAATTAAGTCCCATATCACCATTCATTCTTGCCATAGCAACAATGCAATCTCCGTCCCATATAGAAACTCTAAATAGGGTATGTTTCATTGCTAATCTTGTTTGCTCAAGAGATGGTCCATCTCCCCATACTGTTTCCCATAATTCAATAAATTGCTCTGCCGTTAGTTCGTTGTATTTGATTTTTAAATCTAACATATATTATTTCTCTCCAATACTTTGTATTATAAAATCAATCAGATTTACAAATTCCAATTTACCGCACCTTCATTATACCACACAGCCCCAACCAAGTCAATCCGCAACAAATTTCACCGACACAGCGCCCTGCGTACCGGCTTTTTTGTGGCGAAATGCAGAATTTTCACAAAAACCTTGTAATCTTCACAGTCTTGGTGTATAATGAAAGAGTATTTGCGGAACAAACGGGGCTATCCAGACGATTTGTTCTGCCAAACCAAAGGAAACACTGCATAAAGCCCGCCTGACGGCTTTGCACGCAATCTGCTTGCAGATTTTCCGTCATATTGCCCAGAAATCCCTTGCCATACATCAAGTATGCCTGCGGAATTTCTATGCAATCTGCCGAAAAATCTGACTACGCATCTTACGCACAAGCTTTATTCAGTGTTTCCCAAACAAAAAGGAGTCTTTCCCATGAATTTCAATATTGCATTACTCCGTGGCGACGGTATCGGCCCGGAGATCGTAGACAGCGCTGTTGCTGTTCTCCACAAGATCGGCGAGAAATACGGTCACACCTTCAACTGCACCCCGTACCTCATCGGCGGCTGTGCCATTGATGCCACCGGCATTCCCCTGCCGAAAGAGACCATTGACGGCTGTCTCGCAAGCGACAGCGTCCTGCTGGGCGCCGTGGGCGGTGCAGTAGGTCACAACAAGTGGGATCAGATGCCGCCGCATCTCCGCCCGGAAAAGGCGCTGCTGGGCATCCGTGAGGCGCTGGGTCTGTTCACCAACCTGCGTCCGGCAAAGCTGTACCCGGCACTGAAAGGCGACTGCCCGCTCCGGGAAGATATCGTGGAAAAGGGCTTCGACATCATGATGGTGCGTGAGCTGACCGGCGGCATCTACTTCGGCGAACGTGGCAGACGGGAAGGCAAGTACGGCGAAGAGGCATACGACACCGAGTGCTACAGCAAGATGGAAGTCGAGCGTATCGCACGTGTGGCTTTCGAGACCGCACAGAAACGGAACAAGAACGTCATCAGCATCGATAAGGCAAACGTTCTGGAAAGCTCCCGCCTGTGGCGTGAAGTGGTTCACGAAGTGGCAAAGGACTACCCGGATGTGACCCTCACCGATATGCTGGTAGACAACGCCGCAATGCAGCTGGTCAAGAACCCGAGACAGTTCGACGTAGTCGTTACCTCCAATATGTTCGGCGACATCCTGTCCGACGAGGCATCCCAGATCACCGGCTCCATCGGTATGCTGCCGTCCGCATCCCTGGGCGCAACCAAGCGTGGTATGTACGAACCGATCCACGGCTCTGCACCGGACATCGCCGGACAGAACAAGGCGAACCCCATCGCAACCATCCTCTCCGCAGCCATGATGCTCCGCTATTCCTTCGACCTCATGGACGAGGCACAGGCGATCGAGGACGCTGTGGACGCATATCTGAACGCAGGCTACCGCACTGCCGATCTGGCTGGCGAGGGCGTAACACCGCTGTCCTGCACCGAATGCACCGAAAAGATCATTGCACTGCTGAAGTAAGCAGTATACTTATAAAAATAGTCGAAAGAGATGAACCCATATGACTCCCAGAGAAGAAATCGGATACGGGCTGGATGCCCTTGTCATTTTCCGCAGTTTGCAGCAGGATCCGGTGATCCGGGCGCTGATGCAGTTCTGTCACACCGATAAGGAGAACACCCCGGCACAAATTCGCTTTTACAGCGCCATGGTCTCTGCCCTGTATGAACGGGCAGATGACCTCACCGGCTATCTGGAACAGATCGTTCTGGAACATGAAAACGTCTATGTGCAGCGTGCCGGCGCCGGCGAACCCATCTCCCCGAACCTGGAGACCTGCCTGCACACGGAACTGAAACTGCTGAACCGCATTGCCATGCTGACCCCTGCCATGATCCAGGCAGAGATGCAGACCAGCATTCCCCTGCCGGCATGGCAGACCCATAAGACCGATCTGGATGTGCTCTACACCCAGCGTGTGGCAGAGATCGCCAAGCACGGCTACGGCATCTACGCACGGCATCATATGTTCACCGTCGGCGCAGGCGGCGAGCTGGTGCCGGTGCAGTATCCCGACCCCATTTCTCTGGAACAGATGGTGGGATACGAACGGGAGCGCAGCATCGTGGTGGACAACACCAAGGCGCTCCTGGCCGGCAAGTATGCCTCCAATGTTCTCCTCGCCGGAGACGCCGGCACAGGCAAATCTGCCACCGTCAAGGCGATTGCCAATGCGTTCAAGGACGACGGGCTGCGGCTTATTGAACTGAACAAGGACCAGCTGTGCTACATCCCCCAGATCATGGATCACCTGTGCCGGAATCCGCTGAAGTTCATCCTCTTCATCGACGATCTGACTTTCTCCGAGGACGACCCCAACTTCGGCACGCTGAAAGCGACCCTGGAGGGCAGCATTGCGGCACGGATGCGGAACACCGTCATCTACGCCACCAGCAACCGCCGCCACCTGGTCAAAGAGACCTTCGACGACGGCAGCGACAAGCACTCCAACGACACCGTACAGGAGCGCATCTCTCTGTCAGAGCGGTTCGGCATCACCATCACCTACAGCCGGCCGCAGAAAAACCTGTATCTGGAGATCGTCCACGCTCTGGCGGAACAGAACGGTCTGGACATCACCACAGAAGAGCTGGACGCACAGGCAGAACAGTTCGCTCTCCAGAAGAGCGGCAGAAGCGCCCGTGCAGCAAAACAGCTGATCGACCAGCTGCTGACACAGTATTCTTAAGGCAATACCGCACAAAGCCCGCCTGACGGCTTTGCCCTTAATCTTATTATGGAAAGGAAGTCCTATCCATGCTGACATTGGATAAAATCTATCAAGCAAGCCACGTTCTGCGGAGCGTGATCCGGAAAACCGATCTGATCCAGGCACCGAAACTGTGTCCGGACTGCGATCTGTTTCTGAAAACCGAAAATCTCCAGGTGACCGGTTCCTTTAAGGTGCGTGGCGCCTATTACATGATGTCCCAGCTGACGGACGAAGAAAAGGCTCGTGGCGTTATCGCCTGCTCTGCCGGCAACCATGCCCAGGGCGTAGCGCTGGCTGCGGCAAAGAACCACATGAAAGCGCTCATCTGCCTGCCGGACGGCGCACCGATCTCCAAGGTAGAGGCGACCAAGAGCTACGGCGCAGAGGTCTGCATGGTCAAGGGTGTCTATGACGACGCCTACAACAAGGCTGTGGAACTCCAGAAGGAACACAACTACACCTTTGTCCACCCCTTCGACAACGAAAACGTCATTGCCGGACAGGGCACCATCGGTCTGGAGATCCTGGATCAGATGGCAGACGTTGATGTAGTTATCGTCCCCATCGGCGGCGGCGGACTGATCTCCGGCGTGGCATTCGCCATCAAGCAGCTGAACCCGAACATCAAGGTTTACGGCGTACAGGCGAGCGGCGCACCCAGTATGTACGAGTCCATCCACAACGACAAGATCACCTGTCTGGATTCCGTTTCCACCATCGCCGACGGCATCGCTGTCAAGGAGCCGGGTCCTCACACCTTTGAGTATGTCAAGAAGTACGTAGACGACATCGTCACCGTAACAGACGACGAGATCTCCGCAGCCATCCTGGCACTGATCGAAAAACAGAAACTCATCGCAGAGGGCGCAGGTGCGGCATCTGTGGCTGCGGCAATGTTCCACAAAGTCCCGGTAGAGGGCAAAAAGGTAGTCTGCCTGGTTTCCGGCGGCAACATCGACGTGACCATCCTGTCCCGTGTTATCAAGCGTGGTCTGCTCATGTCCGGCAGAAGCTGTATGCTCAACATTGAGCTGCTGGACAAGCCGGGTCAGCTGAAGGACGTTTCCCGGATCATCGCAGACCTGGGCGGCAACGTTATCTCCATCCACCACGAGCGTGCCAATGAGGGCAGCGACATCAACGGCTGTTTCCTGCGCATCACCATGGAGACGAGAGACTACGCCCACATCCAGGAGATCCGCAGCGCACTGATGGACGCAGGATTCCATCTGGTGGACTAAGCAGAATCCGGAAAAGCCGTGCGGCGGCGGGCAGATGTGGGCATCTGCCCCTACGGGCGCCTTCAATGTGACTCCTCTGCCCTGCCGGGCATCTCCTCTATAAGAGGAGACTCTTCTTTTGGCTCCCCTAACAGGGGAGCTGGCAAGCCGTAGGCTTGACTGAGGGGTTAATCCCCTGTAAGCTTACGCTGACACCCCAGCAGATATTTTCATCATGACACCTATATCAAAGAAAAGAGGTTTTTATCATGGATACCATTTACACCAAAAACGCACCGGACGCAATCGGACCGTATTCCCAGGCGGTAAAGATCGGCGATATGCTGTACACTTCCGGTCAGATCGCCATTAACCCGGCAACCGGCAATGTAGAGGCGGCTGACATCGTGGGACAGTCCAAGCAGGTCATGGCGAATCTGAAAGCCGTTCTGGAGGCAGCAGGCACAAGCTTTGACAAGGTTGTCAAGACCACCTGTTTCCTCAAGGATGTTGCACGGGATTTCAGCGCATTCAATGAAGTGTACGCCGAGGCAATGGGCGACGCAAAGCCGGCAAGAAGCTGTGTCGGCGTGGCAGACCTGCCCAAGGGTGTGCTGGTAGAAGTTGAGGTTATCGCTGCACTGTAAGCGGCAGGTCTCAAGCGGAGAAAAGAGAAAGCGGAGAACATTTTTTGGGACGTTCTCCGCTTTTTGTTGTGTATGAGCCTCCTCTGAAAGAGGAGGGGGACCGCCGTAAGGCGGTGGAGGAGTTTCTTCATGAAATCTTTTTCTTGATATCACAGAAGAACCCATCAGTCACTTGCAGTGACAGCTTCCCTACAGGGGAGCCTAATTTGCAAAGACAGCAACAGAAATCACTCCCTATCTTTTTTCCGCAAAATGCTTGTAATTTCTGCCGAAATATCGTACAATAAAAAAGTATACACAAGCATTTTTCGGCTAAGAGCGACAAAAATCAGCATTTACCCAATCGTTGTCCCTATGCCGCTGTCAAAGGTGAACACATGAATCGAAAAACAAAACATTTTCTAATTGCACTGGCTTTGGCTGTTCGTATGATTCTCACATCAGCATTGGTTGTATCTTGTTACGATAATGTTGCTTTCAGATATGAAACAAAATATATAGAATACAAAATAAATCAAACTATCTGCGTTGAAAATGAACGCATAAAATGCACATCTCTGTCTTATCATGAGGAAAGCAACGAGATTAAGATGTATTTTGAAAATTCCGGTCAAGAAAAAGAAAGTGTATTAGTGAGAATGTGTGAGGTTGCTGACTATATATCTCGATATATCAAAAACAATCCCAGGTCTTTTTTATGCGGAAAAAAAATCACCCTCGGTTCTGAGTCATGTGACCGACTGGGAGATATCATAATTTGTAACTTTGACCCTGCAACAAACGAAAGATTTTCCAGTTCAGAACAATTTCACTATGGATATTTTAACGGAGAATTCTACCGCAAAGAGGATTTTTCCCTGTCCAAACTAGAAAAATTTGATTGGTTTGAAATATTAGAGTTTGCAGATATGAAAAACGACGATATTTCCATTTTACTTGATTTTCCCCAATTAAAAGAAGTTCGCTGTAAGCGTGATTTTTTCACGGAAACAGAACAGGAACTTCTTCGATCCAAGAATATTTTCCTGTCTTTCAAAGAAACTATTTCATTGCCAATTTCATTTTTTCCGCAAAACGCTTGTAATTCTCCCCGAAATATTGTATAATGAAAAAGTATAGGGAACTGCAGCGGCATTCCCAATTTATCATGAAGGAGTTTTTTTACCATGTATGCAAATATGATGGACACCATTGGTTTTGTATCCCAGTTCGACCCGGAAGTCGGACAGGCAATGAATGAGGAGCTGGGTCGCCAGCGTCGGAATCTGGAACTGATCGCCAGCGAGAATCTGGTTTCTCCGGCAGTTATGGCTGCTATGGGTTCTGCCCTCACCAACAAGTATGCAGAAGGTCTGCCCCACAAGCGGTACTACGGCGGCTGCGAATATGTTGACGTGGTTGAGGAAATCGCCATCGAGCGTGCCTGCAAGCTGTTCGGCGCAAAGTATGCCAATGTACAGCCCCACTCCGGCGCACAGGCAAACACCGCCGTATACTTTGCACTGCTCCAGCCCGGCGATACCGTAATGGGCATGAGCCTGGCGCACGGCGGTCACCTGACCCACGGTTCTCCGGTCAACATCTCCGGCAAGTACTTCAACTTCGTTCCCTATGAGCTGGGCGATGACGAGTACATCGACTACGACCGTGCCGAGGCTCTGGCAAAGGAAGTCAAGCCGAAACTGATCGTTGCCGGCGCAAGCGCATATCCCCGCATCATCGACTTCAAGCGTCTGTCCGAGATCGCAAAGTCTGTGGGCGCATATCTGATGGTAGACATGGCGCACATCGCCGGTCTGGTTGCCGCAGGCGTTCACCCGTCTCCGGTGCCGTATGCTGACATCACCACCACCACCACCCATAAGACCCTCCGTGGACCGAGAGGCGGTCTGATCCTCACCAACGACGAGGAACTGGCAAAGAAGATCAACAAGGCAGTATTCCCCGGCACACAGGGCGGTCCGCTGATGCACGTGATCGCTGCAAAGGCTGTCTGCTTCGGCGAGGCGCTGAAACCGGAATTCCAGACCTACGGCAAGACCGTTGTTGCAAACGCATCCGCTCTGGCTGACGGTCTGACCAAGCGTGGTTTCCGTCTGGTATCCGGCGGCACAGACAACCATCTGATGCTGGTTGACCTGCGTCCCTTCGGCGACCTCACCGGCAAGGAATTCGAGCGCCGCCTGGACGAAGTGTTCATCACCGTCAACAAGAATGCCATCCCCAACGACCCGCAGAAGCCGTTTGTCACCAGCGGCATCCGTGTGGGTACTCCGGCAGTCACCACCCGTGGTCTCCAGCCGGCTGATATGGATATCATCGCACAGGCAATGTACCTCACCGCATCCGACTTCGAGAACAAGGCAGAAGAAGTCCGTGAGAGCGTCTGCGAACTGTGCGAAAAGTATCCGCTGTACGAATAATCCATGCACACACCTCTTGCAGACCAAATCCGTCCGGCATCCCTGGATGACATGGTGGGACAGCGCCAGTTGCTCGCCTCGGGAAAACCCCTGCGGCGCATTATCGAAAGCGGCAAGATTCCCAACATGATCTTCTACGGACCGTCCGGCGTGGGAAAAACTACGGTGGCACGCATCATCGCCGACAGCACCTCTATGACGCTCCACAAGCTGAACGGCACGTCTGCCTCTACGGCAGATATCCGGGACGTTGTGGCAGAGGTCGGCACATTCTCCGGCATGAACGGCATCCTCCTGTATCTGGACGAGATTCAGTATTTCAACAAGAAACAGCAGCAGCTGCTCCTGGAGTACATGGAAAACGGACAGATCACGCTGATCGCCTCCACCACGGAGAACCCCTATTTTGCGGTGTACAATGCGCTCATCAGCCGTTCTACCGTGTTCGAGTTCAAGCCGGTCCCGCCGGAGGAGATGGAGCGTGCCGTGGCACGTGGGTTCCGCTGCATGGCGGAGCAACTGGGCGAAGAAATCCACCTGTCAGACGGCGTCTGCGGCTGGATCGCCCGTGGCTGCGGCGGCGATGTCCGCAAAGCCATGAACACGGTGGAGCTGATCGTTCTCTCCGGCGAACACACCGAAAACGGCATCGTCATCTCCGACGAGCTGGCGCAGGAACTCACCCAGCGCAGCAATATGCGCTATGACCGGGACAACGACCAGCACTATGACCTGCTGTCTGCGCTGCAAAAGTCCATCCGTGGCTCAGACGAAAACGCAGCCCTGCACTATGCGGCACGGCTGCTTGCGGCAAATGATCTGTTGTCTGTCTGCCGGCGGCTGCTGGTGATTGCCGCAGAGGACGTGGGTCTGGCATATCCCCAGGCAATTGTCATCACGAAAGCCTGCGTAGACAGCGCCCTTCAGCTGGGGCTGCCCGAGGCACGCATTCCCATTGCGGAGGCAGTCGTACTCCTCGCCACTTCGCCAAAGTCCAACAGCGCCTACGAAGCGATCAATGCGGCAATGGCAGACGTGGAGGAATACGGTGCGCCGGACTTTCCACGGCATTTGCAGAACAAACACTTTGACGGCGCAGAGGCAAGCATCCGGGGACAGCACTATCTCTATCCCCACAGCTATCCTAACCACTATGTCCGCCAGCAGTATCTGCCGGATATTCTCAAAGATAAGGTGTACTACCGCTTTGGAGACAACCGGCAGGAACAGGCTGCGGCAGCTTATCGGGAAAAGATCCTCCGGGAGGACAAGACGGGCGGCAAATAACCCCTGCCTTCCGGGAAAGCGCCGCCAGGGCTGCATCATACAGGCTGGACGGTCGAATCTCCTGCTGCACCAGCGCATTGGCAAAGCGGATGGTCTGTTCCAGATCGGACGAAAAGTCGGCGATGCTGTATCGTTCGCCGGTGCGCAGGTCCTCCAGCGTCACACCGTAAAACGGCTCTGAGACGCTCTGCCGGATCACGCTCCCGGCGGTGACACGATAGATCACACGGTTGCTGCCGTACACTTCCATATAGACGATGGGTTCGGACAGCCGGGGCTGGAGGTCGGATCTCTTTCTGGTTTTCAGTTTCATTGTGATACTCCTGTTCTTTTGCGAGCGAAACGGCTCTGTGATATCTCTTTCTGTCTACCAGTATAGCACTTTTTCCCGAAAATGAAAAGGCTGAAAAAAGGCGGATCTTGTCGAGATTCCAGACTTTTCCACGAAACAATGCAAAGCTGACACACGAAAAACGCATTGCGTTAAAATGTGGTGAAGTTCCTGTAAAATCCACAAGTTTCCGCCGATTTCAGTCAGGAATCTTTGGCGGAAATGCGACTAGACGAAAGCATATGATGTTGCTATAATAGAGAAACGTACTTTTCTGAAAGGGGATTCTCTGTTATGACAAAGGATATGACAGCCGGAAAGCCGCTGGGGTTGATTCTCCGCTTTTGCGGACCGATGGTTTTCGGCAACATTTTACAGCAGCTCTACAGCATGGTGGACACCGTCATCGTCGGGCGCTATCTGGGTGCCAGTGCGCTGGCTGGCGTTGGTGCAACAGGCGCCATCAGCTTTCTGGTGGTGGGATTTGCCACCGGCATCTGCACGGGACTTTCCATTCCTGTGGCGCAGGCGTTCGGCGCAGGCGACTATCACAGTATGCGGAAGAACATCGCCAACTCCTACTATCTGGGAGCGCTCATCGGCGTTCTGCTGACCATCCTCACCATGATCGGCACAGGCACGATCCTGCACTGGATGAAAACACCGGATGACATCTATCAGTATTCTTACGACTACATCATTGTCATTTTCGGCGGCATTCTCACCTCGGTGCTGTACAACAGCCTGGCTGCGATCCTGCGTGCTGTGGGCGACAGCAAATCCCCGATCCTGTTCCTGGCGATCTCGTCCGTGCTGAACATCATCCTGGATCTGGTTTTCCTGGTGGGGATGCAGTCCGGCGTTGCCGGCGCAGGCTATGCCACCGTGATCTCACAGGGCATCTCCGGCATCCTCTGCCTGATCTATCTGTATAAAAAGTTTCACATCATGCGTTTCCAGCACGGCGAATGCAAGCCGGAGCTGAAACGCTGCGGACGGCTGCTCTCCATCGGTCTGCCCATGGCGCTGCAATTTTCCATCACCGCCATCGGCTCCATCATTTTGCAGACCTCCGTCAACAGCCTGGGGTCTCTGGCAGTTACCAGCGTCACAGCGGCGCAGAAGATCTGTGCCATTGTCATGGGACCTCTGGAATCTCTGGGTATCACCATGGCGACATTCTGCGGTCAGAACCTGGGTGCAAAAAAGTTCTACCGCATCCGGGACGGCATCCGTCTCAGTATGTATGTCTCCATGTGCTACTGCGCTTTCTGCGTCGCCTTTCTCTGGATCCTGGGAAAATACACGGCGTATCTGTTCCTGGATCCGTCTGAGACCGAGGTCATCCGCCTGGCGGTGCAGTATATGCGCTGGAATGCCGTGTTCTATCCGGTACTCGGCGTTCTCTTTATCCTGCGCAATTCCCTCCAGGGCATGGGATACAGTCTCATGCCCATGATGGCTGGCGTCAGCGAGCTGGCAGCCCGTTCTCTGGTCTGCTTCGGCTTTGTTCCCACCTTCGGCTATATGGCTGCCATTATGGCAAGCCCGGTGGCATGGATCTTTGCCGATGTGCTGCTCATCACCGTCTACTTTGTGGATATGCGCAAACTCAAGCGCCGCCTTGTTCCTGCGGAGGCAGCCATGGCGGCTTAGCAAAAGCGTGATTACGCTGTTTTCAAGAAAGGATCGCTCTATGAAAAAAATGATCTCTCTGGTCAGTGCCGCTGTCATGACGGCATCGCTCCTGCTGCCGCAGACCCTGGCGTTTTCCGCCGCTGCGCAGGAGGACGGCGATGCGCTGATCGATGCCGCATACAGTGAAAATGCACTGACAGCAACCGGCACGGAAAATACCCTGCCCTATCAGCTGCGCTTTGTTCCGGAACGGAACTTCGTCACCGCAGAAGAAGTGGCAGCCGGCGACGTTGTCATCCCGGCATCCGTCTACATCACCGGCAGCACCGCCAACACCTTCGGCTCTGCCATGGTGAAGTACAACGCCTATCACAACGGCGAAAAGACCGGCGATGTTTACTTCAAGGACATCACCACCGGCGACAACGCCCACAAAAATTCGGAGAAAAAGACCTATAACAGCAGTGTCGGCTCGTTCACCACAGACCAGGTTCCCTACTGTTTCGGCTCGCTGATCGGCAAGAACAACACCTATACCAACAACTCCCCCATGTTCACCGCCAGAGAATACGCCTGTGACCCGATCTTCGGCTCTACACTCTACAGCGCCGGCAGCGGCAAGATCACATTCTCTGCTTCGTTCTATACCAGCGCAGAAGACCGTAAAAACGGCAAGGCAAAGACGACCAAGGACTTCCCCTGTGACGTCACCGTTGATGCAGACGGCAACGGCGTGTACTCCTACGAGTATATCGACCAGACTACTTTCCAGACCGTCACCAAGACCGCATCCATTCCCCGGTACAATCCGGATACCCCGGCGGGCGAACGGCTGCCGGACACCTGCAGCAGCGTGATGTGGGTGGCTGGTACTTCACAGTTGAAAGACGGCGCATCCTTCCTGGGCAATGCCTCTGACGAGTTTCCGCTGTTCCAGGTGAACGTGGTGATCCAGCAGGGTACCAAGCCCGGTGTGTATGACATCAAGTTCCTGGACCGCCAGTCTGCGGCATCCGGTGAGACGCCTTGCCAGCTGACCAGCAGCAGAAGCAAGGAATTCCCCACCGAATTGGTCGGCACTTCCATCGCCGTCGGCGTGGACAGCCTGGCAGTCACAGGTACCGAACAGGACGACGTGAAGTTCTACACCGATGATAACACCAAGGCGATCCGTGCCACAGACTTTGCCACAAAGATCACCGCAGATGTGACCTATGCAGATTCTACCACGGAAACCGGCGTGGACATCACCGGTCTGGTGGACTGCTACGGCGCAACCCCTAAGACCCTGTACGACAAGCAGGCACAGGACGGTTTCTTCATCTCTGAGAATATGCCCCTGTACTGCAACGGCAGCCTGCTGAAGTGGAAAGACACCGGCAATAACGTAACCCAGAACATTATGGTAGGCAAACGTGGCGACATCAACCACGACAGCAAGGTAGACAGCCAGGATCTGTTCTATCTCATGTACTATATCGCACTGAAGGGCGTGGGCAGCGATGATGCCAAGCTCTATGACGGCAAATCCTCTAACCAATACATGGAATCCTTCCTCATGTATCTGATGGACTTCGACACATGGGGCATGACCAGTGACGCAGCGCTGAACAGCACGGATATGTATTATCTGATGCTGTACATCGCAAACAAAGCGGTAGGCAACAACGTCACCTGGAATGCGTACGTGCAGTAATCACGCAGTTTTTAACTGCTTTAATTTAACTAAAAGGGTAATCCCCCTGTCAGCTTATGCTGACATCCCCCTTTTCAAGGGGGGCTTTCTAAAAAATTGATTTGTGTGATTCACACAACAACCAAAAGGCGCTGACCCGTTCGCAATGGGTCAGCGCCTTTTTTTCGGGATCTCTCCCGTTTTTTTCCGAAAAAGTAAAACTCCCGCCTGAGGGAGCAGACGGGAGTTTTAGTAAAGGGATTTTTATGAAAAAAATTTTTAAGAAAGGATATTTATATTATACCCCTGTCTACCCCCTCTGTCAAGAGAATCACATATAGTTTACAAATATTCTATATAATAAATACAATCAGATGCAACATTTTGCGCATGGAGATATTTGGCAGCCTTTTTCCCGGCGAACGCATTTCCAAAAGCATGGATTATTTGTCGGAATTAGAAGTGTTTTCCGGTAAATGTACATCCATCTGCGGATACGGAATGGAAATGCCCTTGGCATCGAACGCCTTTTTGACGCTTTCCAGCAGGCGATAGTGCAGCGGCCAGTAATCCTCGCTCTTCGTCCAGACCTGGAGCTGGAGCGTTACAGCGCTTTCGTCGTGGCTGAGTACCACAACCTTAGGTGCAGGCGCATCCAGCGACTCCGGCGCAGCCTTTACCTCGTCCAGCAGCACAACACGGGCAGCGTCAATGTCATCCTCATAGCTGATGCCGAAGTTCAGATCCACCCGGCGTGTCTCCTTGTCGGTGTAGTTGATGATCTTTCCGCTGGCGACCACGCCGTTGGGGATGAACACCGTCTTGTTGTCCACGGTGACGATACGGGTATACAGGATGGTGATCGCCTCAACCTTGCCCATAACGCCGTCCGCCTCGATGGTGTCACCCTCTTTCAGCGGTTTCGAGAACAGGATGATAAAACCGCCTGCCAGGTTGGAAAGGCTGTCTTTCAGCGCCAGACCTATTGCCACGCCGGCAGATGCAATGACCGCCACAATGGAATCCATGGGGACATCCAGGATAGAGAGGGCAATGACGATCAGCAGCACATAGAGAATGATCTTGGCGACCGACCGGATAAAGCTGGACATAATGCCGTCCATATTGGAGCGGTTGAACGCCCGTTTCAGAATGCGCATGATCTGCTTAACCAGAAACATTCCGATCAGCAGGAACAGTACCGCAAAAATGAGAGACGGCAGCTTGTCCAGAATGGGCTGGAAGATCTTGCTCAGGATGCTGGAGGTCTGCTTGACCTCCTCACCCATGGTGTCCACTACATCCTGCACTGAGGGAACAAGATCCGTAGTGCCCGTGGCAGTGTCCGCCCCAGCCGTCCAGAGCGCCGGAAAAATCGAGATGAGATCCATAAAAAATTACCTCCTGTGATAAAATCATCCGATATACGACTTATTATACCGTTTTTCGCAAAAAAGGTCAAGACGGTGCTGCGCAAAAAGAGGTTTGTCACTTTTTATCAAATTTATCCCTCCGTCTGCTCCTTACGGAGCATCCACCTCGTACTGAGCGGTCCCCTTTGTCACCTACGGTGACATTTCCCCACCCCGTGGGGAATCACCCTTTTCAAGGGAGGCTTATTCCCACTCATCATGTCCCCCTTGAAAAGGGGGATGTCAGCGTAAGCTGACAGGGGGATATCTTGTTCGCCCGTTGGTACGTTTCCAAATATCCCGGGCGAACGATGTTCGCCCCTACAATGAGACACGCATTATGTCCCCCTTGAAAAGGCGCCCGTAGGGTGTGCCTTGTGCTGGGATGTCCCGTAGGGACAGGGGGATATTTTCCCGGAACTTATAAAAGACAAACAACCATAAAATTGATTTACACGGCACAAAAACGGGCATACTAAAAATGTGTCCACAAATATCCGGCTGTCTGTTGACAGGTCTCGTTTTTTCTGGTAGAATTAAGGCAATACCGAACAAAGGCTGCGCATCTTACGCACAAGCTTTTGCGGTATTGCCTTAACTTAAAAAAACCACAAAAACGAGGTATTTTATTATGCGTCAACACAAAGAATCGGCGCAGTCTCTCAGCTATCATATTGCCCTCGGCGGCATTATCGCTGCACTCTGCATTGCCTGTATGTTTCTCACCGGCGTTTTCCCCATGTTCTACCTGATCCTGCCTATGCTGGCGAGCGCCTTTATCTATATCATGGTATTGGAAACCAGCGGCTACTGGGGCTTTCTCACCTATCTTTCCGTGGGACTGCTGTCCATTTTCGTCACGCCCAACAAGGATGCCTCTCTGGCGTTCCTGTTCTTCTTCGGCTACTTTCCCCTGCTGCGCCATCTCATGGAGCGCTTTCGCTGGAAGTTCGTGGGATTCCTGCTCCGCCTGGCGGTATTCAACGCCGCTGTGCTGGCGTTCTTCTGGGTATCCGTCTACGTACTGGGCATGAAGGAGCTGCTGGAATCCCTGGGCGACTACGGCAAATACGGCGGCTGGATACTGCTTGGCATCGCAAACGTCATGTTCTTCTGCTACGATTTCAGCATGGGGAATTTTCCGGTTCTGTACCGCCGCTATCTCAAGCCACGCATTTCTCCCGGCGCAAACCGGGAATCCTGAAAGGAGCATCTCATGTCCGAGAAAAAAGAACGCATCGCCTTTTTCGACACCAAGCCCTATGACCGCAAGTGGTTCGACCAGCTGAATCAGCACTATCACATCAAGTACTACGAACACAAGCTGACGCCGGATTCCATCTCCCTGGCGCAAGGCTGCCGGGCGGTGATTCCCTTTGTGAATGACACCCTGGACAAAACCGTCATCGACGGGCTGTGCGATGCCGGCGTGGAAATGATCGCCCTGCGCTGTGCCGGCTACAACAACGTAGACCGAAACGCTGCCGCCGGACGCATTGCCGTGGTGCGTGTGCCGGGCTATTCCCCGTATGCCGTGGCGGAATTCACCATGGGACTGCTGCTGACGCTGAACCGGAAGATCCACAAGGCATACTTCCGCACCCGTGACTTTAACTTTTCGCTGAACGGTCTGGTGGGATTCGACCTCCACGGCAGAACTGTGGGCGTCATCGGCACGGGCAAGATCGGACAAATCTTCATCCGCATCTGCCGTGGATTCGGCATGAACGTGGTGGCATATGACCCCTATCCGCTGAAAGACGCTGACTTTCCCTACGTCTCCCTGGAGGAGCTGCTGCACCAGAGCGACATCATCTCCCTGCACTGTCCGCTGACGGAGCAGTCCCGGCATCTCATCAACGCCGACACCATCGCCCAGATGAAAGACGGCGTATACCTGCTGAACACCTCCCGTGGAATGCTGGTGGAGAGCGAGGCGCTGCTGGATGCGCTGAAAAACGGCAAGATCGCCGGCGCCGGACTGGATGTCTACGAGGAAGAGACCGAATTTTTCTTTGAGGACCGCTCTGAGATGGTAAAGCGGGACACCCTGCTCTCCCTGCTGGTCTCCATGCCCAATGTGGTACTGACCTCACACCAGGCGTTCCTCACCAACGAGGCACTGCACAACATCGCACAAGTCACCCTGGAAAATCTGGATGCTTACTTCCAAGACGGCACGATCCTGAACCAGGTACAATAAAGTTTCTAAGTTTTCGAACACGGTGCGCCGTGTTCCTACATACAGAAAGAAGGATTCACTATGCTGCCAGAAGCAGTCTGCAACCGCATTCACACCAACCATGCCGACGCTGTAGAGACTCTGTCCCGTCTCATCGGATTCCCCAGCGTCGCCGCACCCCAGCCCCAGGATGGCTATCCCTACGGCAAGCCTGCCGCAGATGCCCTGGACTTTATGCTGCACCAGCTGGAAGAACTGGGCATGACCTGCACCAACTATGAATACCACATGGGCGCCGCCGACTGGGACGCATCCCTGCCCCAGCATCTGGGCATCCTGTGCCACCTGGACGTTGTCCCGGCTGTGCCGTCCAACTGGAAGTCCGACCCGTTCACCGCAGAGATCCGGGACGGCAGAATCTACGGCAGAGGTGCTATCGACGACAAAGGTCCGGCTGTGGCAGTGCTGTATGCGCTCCGTGCCATCCGGGAATCCGGCATTCCGCTCCGGAAAAACGTCCGGTTCCTGCTGGGCTGCAACGAGGAAAACGGCTCAACCGACCTGGAATATTACATGGCACGCCACGCCATGCCGCCGCAGGTGTTCACCCCGGACGGCAGCTATCCCATCATCCACCTGGAAAAGGGAATGCTCCGGTTACAGTTCACCAAAGCGACCGCCGACCCCATCGCCCGGTTCTCCGCCGGCACTGCGCCAAACGCCGTTCCGGCAGATGCCGCTGTGAGCCTTTCTGCGGCGTTCTGCGGCACAGCAGAACAGGGCAGTCAAATTACCCGCCAAGGAAACGAACTCGCCTACAAGGGCATTGCAGCCCACGCATCCACGCCGGAAAGCGGCGACAACGCCATCACCGGACTGCTGACCTATCTGGGCAGTGACAGCGCCTTTGCCGACTGCCGGGCGCTGGCGGAACTGTTCCCTCACGGCTGCACCGACGGCAGCGGTTTGGGCATCGCCTGCGCCGACACGGAATCCGGCGCACTCACCTGCATTTGCAGTATGCTCCACGTGGAAAACGGCACGCTCACCGGCTGTGTGGACATCCGTTTCCCGGTCTGCACCACCAAGGAGACCGTTCTGGAACAGGTACAGGCTGCCTTTGCCGCAAAGGGATTCCAGTGCGAGGCGCTGATTCAGAGCGATCCGCACCATACCCCGAAAGATTCCCCGTTTGTACAGGACCTGCTGGCGGTCTACGAGGAGCAGACAGGCACGCCGGGCGAGTGCATTGCCATCGGCGGCGGCACCTATGTGCATGACATTCCCGGCGGCGTAGCGTTCGGCATGGAATACCCCGGCTGGGATTACCATATGCACGGAGACGACGAGTTCCTGCCGCTGGAACAGCTGGAGGAAAACACCCGGATGATGGCGGCGGCGATCCTGCGAATCTGTGGGGCATAACATCATGGCAAAACGAAATAAACACCGGAAAAAGAACCCGAAATGGCATTACAGCACTGCCGGAGAGATCCCCATTTATGTTCCTTTCCTCGGCGCTGTCGATTTTCTCCTGTTTTTCATTCTGTTTCTGATCGCATTGTACCAGTCTGCCGGCATCCCTGTGTTGATCGGACTGGGGCTGTTCTGCCTGCTGGGACTGGTACTAATCCTCACGGTGAACCAGAAAATCACCTACACGCCGGAAAATTTTACCTACCGGGATATGCTGCGGATCTCTCACACCTATTCCTACAGCCAGATCAAAAAGATCCGGTGCGGCAAAGATGTCACCATCCACGTGGGACACCGCATCATTCTCATTGACCAGATGGCGGGCAATGGAAAAAAATTCGCCCATATTGCAAGGATGCACGCCCCGGATGCCGAGTTTCTCACACCGGAGCAGGCAAAACTGTTCGGCGGAAATGTCTACAATCCCGGTGAATTTGTCTTTTGCTTTATTCTGATCGGCTTGATACCGGTGGCAGCGGCGCTGTTTTTGCTGCACTTAGACCGTGCCGTTTCTCCGAAAGATCTGTACCAGGAAACCTGTACAGTTACGTCCTACCAGTTCACAGAAAATGATGACGGCGACAAGCGGCTGGAACTGGAGCTGCCGGGATACACTGCCGCTTTCTACACCTGGGGAATCGAACCCGATTCGGCAAAAATGGCGCAGATAGAACAGGAAATTGCGGACAAAGTGACATTTATTGTGTCTTTTCCAAAAAGTGACCAGAACAAGAAAGACTTGATTCCGATCATACAGCTGGAATCTGCCGATCATGTTTATCTTTCTCTGGCGAATTATAACCACGACACCTTAAAGGCACGAAACGAACTTATACTCCTCTCAGGCGGTTTCGAAGTACTCTGGCTGCTGTTTGTGCTGACGTTCAGCTATGTGGTGCGCCACGCAGACAAACACCCGAAACTGGTAAGGCTTTTCGTGAAGCCAAGCTATCTCATCGACAAATCTGACATGAAGTAGGTGAACATCCATGACACTGACCCCCAACCTCATCGCCTGCCTTGCCATCGGCGGTGCAGGCATCCTCACTGCCCTGCTCTCCATCCCCTTTTTCCGACGGACAGGAAAGCTCCGGCGGCGCTGCTCTGCCCGGACAGAGGGAACTGTGATACGCTATCACTACCAGCCAAAGCAAAGCGGCGGCCCGTCTATCGCTCCGGTGGCGGCATTTCAGGTGAACGGTGTAGGCTATACTGCCCGTCTCCACTATAAGAGTGCGGCGACCGTTTCCAAATCGGCGATCTTTTTCCGGAACGATACCGACCCGAAAACCTGCATTGCCGTGCGGAACGACATCTTTCACGCCCGGCTGGAGTATCGTCCCCGGAGCATGGAGGAAATGGCACGGGAGACCTGGCAGCCCGGCAGCAAACTGCCCGTAGTCTACGACCCGGACGACCCCAGGTGTGCCTACATCGACCACGTGGTATCCAAGGCGAGCGTGGCAGGCATCACGCTGCTGTGCGTCGGCGCAGGGCTGGCGGGACTGGCAATGCTGGGCGCAGGATTGTTTTCATAATCGGTGAAAACGATTTTCCAAGACAGCACTGCACAAGGCTGTTCGGTGTGCTTTGTACAGCGCTGCCCTGATAATTCAGACGTGTAAAAGGCACGTCAGCAAACTCTTATGATAATAGGGAAAATGGGGTATCAAAAATGAAAATGCAAAAGAAAAAGCTGCCGGACAGTATTTCCCGACAGCTGGAAAAATTCGTAAAATTTGTGAAAAAACAATTTTCCAATGCAAAACCAGCACTGGAAAATCTGCGAAACCATCTCAGCACGCTGCAAAAGCAGTCAGCCCGGCAAAAAAACATTCCCATTCCGGCACAGGATGCTCCAACACCTGTTCGAAAACGGCATATGCGCTATGACCGCATGATCCTGGCGGCACTGCTTCTCTTTCTCATTGTGTTTCTGCTGATCTCGCTGATCCGCTGTGCCGCAAAAGGCGGAAAACCCGATGTGCAGGCGGCAAATGCGCCAGTTGTCACCACAGTGGTCACAACGCTCTCACCGGAACAGCTGCAGCAGCGCCATGCGGTCTATCCGTATGCCATTACGGTAGTCGGGGATTCGATTGCCTCCGGTTTTTCCCTGTACGGTGCCATCCCGGAGGAAAACGGACTGGCAAAGGGGTGCGTTGCCATCCGCAACATTCACGATTTCACCTTTGCAGACAGCAGCGGCGCGGAAAAGGATATCCTGGAAGTGCTCCGGGAAAAACAGCCGCCGTACATCTACTTATCCATGGGCATGAACGACATCAATCTGCTCAGTGCAGAGGAATACACCGCACAGTATGCCGCAGAGATCGAAAAAATCCTGACCATCTGCCCGGACAGCGATATCATCGTTGCCGGGATCACACCCATCCTGCCCTCTTCAGACTTCACCAGCAACGCAAGCATTCAGCAGTATAACGCTGCCCTGGCACAGACGATACAGCAGCTGAACAGAGAGAATGTCGCTTACTTTGACGCATATGCCGTGATAAGCGACCCTGCCTCCGGCGGTCTGGCTGAAATGTACTCTGCCGGAGACGGTGTGCATCTGGGAAATGCCGCCTATCCTGCATTGCTGAATGCGCTCTGTCCTCTGCTGGATGCAATGTCTGTCCCGCCGGCATTTCCGGCGCTGGAACAGCGTCTGACTGAGACCACCGCCGCAGAGACAGCCATTTCCGGCACAGAATAACAATACAACAGAGGATACCGCACAAGGCAAACGCTGCATTGCAGGCGCTGTCGTGCGGTATTTTTCGCTTTACGAACATTTAACGCCATAATTTGTTGCGAATTAACCTTTCTATGGTATACTGTTAGCAGAAATCACCATGAAATCTGCATCGCATAGAAAGGATACCACACATGAAAACCGCAAAACAAAAACGATTTGCCGCCGTCTTTGCCGGGATGCTCTGCATCAGTTGTCTGAACGCTCCCCTCGCCGTGGATGCGGAATCCGCCGGGACAGCCGGCGAAAACGACACCATCGCCACAGCAGAGGAACTGCCGCTGAACACCGCAGTTTCCGGGGACATCTCCGCAAAGGGTGACGTGGACTTCTACCAGTTCACCCTGCCGGAGGACGGTTTGCTGCAAGTCAGTATGATCGCCGACTGGGTCTCGGACTTCGGGGACAGCTACCGCATCACGTTCTACGATGCCGACGGCAACCAGATCAGCCAGGATGATTACGTCCACAGCAACACCCAGTTCCCGGCGAACGGCTGGACAGCCGGCGTGTACTATCTTTCCCTCGCCCCCTATTACGCCGACTATCCGCCCGCAAGCACCTATACCCTCACCGCAAACTTCACCCCGAAAAGCCAGTGGGAAAGCGACAGCGCCTATGAGCTGGAACCCAACGACAGTTTCAGCAACGCCAACGCCCTCACCCTTTCCGCACCCTGCCGGGGCGTTTTCCACAACTACCAGGACACGGACTATTACACCTTCACCACCGACCAGCCCGGAAAGCTCTCTGTCACGCTCGGTGACGAGACCCAGAGCAGCGGCTACCTGGGCTGGAGTCTGTTCCTCTACAACGGCGACCGGGAGCAGATCGGCAAAACCGAACTGACGCAGGGAACTGCCTCAGTGACGATCCCGGAGCAGGGCTTTGACCCCGGCACATTCTACATCCAGGTCAAGACAAACGCCATGACAAACGGGAATTGGTCCGGTGCGGAACAGTACACCCTCACCGCCGACTTCACCCCGACCGACAGCACCTATGAGAGCGAACCCAACGACAGCACTTCCCGTGCGGATGTCATGCTGCCCAACACGCCCGTTTCGGGAAAGCTTTCCGACGAATCGGACGTGGATTACTACAAAGTCACCCTGGACAGCGCCGCACAGTTTTCCCTGTGCCTGGAACACGCCCTGCCGGACGATCTGAGCAGCAGCGGCACGCCCTGGACGGTGACCTGTTATCCCTTTGACGAGAAAACCGGAACGCTCCGGGAGGACAAGGCGGTCACCCTGGATGCGGCGCTGGGCAAGACCAAAACGGAAAGCGAGACCGTTCTGGTGCGTGGCGGCACGTATTATGTGGAAGTCCGGCACAAGGGCATCGGCGGCTTTTCCGACCTGGAATACACGCTGACCATGCAGGCGGAGATGCTGACCTATACCAAAGGCGACGCCAATGCCGATGGAAGTATCGACTCCACGGACGTTTTCGAGATGATGTACTCCTGTGCGAAAAAGGCTGTGGGCAGAACGGACGACCTGCTGGAGGGCGCAAACTTCCTGGCGGCGGACATCGACGAAAACGACACGCTGGACTCCACCGACATTTTCTACGAGATGCTCTATATCGCCAGCAAGGGCGCAGGCGTTCCGGTAGACTGGGATTCCATCGTGAAGTAGGCTTTTGTGGCAAAATCGCCCTGTTTCTCATTTGTGAATAATTGACAAAAAAAAAAAAAAAAACGGTGTATTTTTTTATGAAATACGCCGTTTTTTAGTGAAATGCAGAAAAATCGGAGACAAATTATTGCGGAACTGCTCAAATTATGCTATAATAGGAGTATCATCTAAGAAAGGGGTTGCGTAAAATGAAGCAATCAAGCAAAAAGCTGCTGGCGCTTATGACCGCCGGTATGCTCTGCGCAGGAAGTCTGGGAGCGCTCCCGGCATTCGCAGAGACCGAGGGAGAGACCGGCGAAAACGACACCATCGAAACCGCTGAGGCGATTGATGTCAACACAGAGGTAACGGGAAATTTGAGTTCTGATAACGATGTAGACTGTTATAAAGTTACATTACAAGAAGATGGCACATTGTCCGCAACATTCACTCGACCCTCATTAAACGATTATCGTTCATTTTGGACTCTCAAACTCGTTAATGAAAACAATACACTTGTACAGGAATGGGATATTGACGGAGAAGGAACTGCTTATCGAACCGATAATGAGGGAATAAAAGCAGGAACTTATTATTATATTGTCTCAACAGCATCTCTTCATTCCAAAGAAACATACACATTAAATGTAACTTATACACCAGTTTCAGAAACAACAACGTACTACGAAGCAGAATTCAACAACGACGCAGAAAGTGCAAATCCCATCTCAGTGAATACTCCATATTCCGGAAATATCCGCAATGACAATGACGTTGATTATTATAGCATAAATCTTGATAATCCCGGTTCTCTTGCAATTCAATTTAGTACCTCATCCAATGAAGATAACAGAGACTTTTGGGATATATATCTTTTAGATGAGAATGAAAATCAAATTGATTCTTGGAAAAAAAGTGCCGACAACTTAAAAGTCACTTTTAAGTCAATTGGATTGAGAAGTGGAAAATACTATATCAAAGTCACTTCCGATTCTCTTTCTCTAAAAGACACCTATACTATTCAAGCAAATTTCACTCCGAGTACTGATGAGAAAAAATTTGAAGAAGAACATAACGATGAATTAAGTGCTGCAAATACCTTTGCATTGAATTCCAGCATCACAGGAAACATTCATGATGATAAAGATATTGACTATTATGCTCTGAATTTAGAACAGGATGGACTCATCCAATTTAATTTCAAGCATACTGATATAGAAGATTCTCGTGACTTTTGGAATTATTTCCTGACTGATGCAGAGGGAAATAAAATTTGCGACTGGGAAATTTCAGGTACAACAACAAATCAGAAAACCTCAAAAATGGGATTGCAAAAGGGAACATACTATCTTGTTGTTAAGTCTGCCTTTTTATATAATGATGTAGATTATATTATTTCAAATACATTTTCCAGTGATGGGGTATTTGAGGCTGAATCCAATGATACAATAGAAACTGCAAATAAAATTCCCGTTGCAACTGCCTGTGTAGGAAACCTGTATAAAAATAATGATGTTGATTATTACAGCTTTACAGTAGATAAGACTAGTGAAGTTTCAATTTCTTTTAACCATGTCGATTTGGAAGATAATAGAACATTCTGGAATTTCTCACTTCTTTCAGGTGATGAAAATGCTCTTCTGAAACAATCCGTAAATGGAGATAAAACCAATGTAAAATCAGACACGGTTAAATTAGAAAAGGGCACTTATTTTATTAAGGTTGCAAGTTCATACCTTTCCTCTGACATCAACTACACCCTCACCGTCAACGCCAAGGAAATCACCTACACCAAAGGCGACGCCAACGCCGACGGAAGTATCGACTCCACAGACGTTTTCGAGATGATGTACTCCTGTGCGAAAAAGGCTGTGGGCAGAACCGATGACCTGCTGGAGGGTGAAAACTTCCTGGCGGCGGACATCGACGAAAACGGCACGCTGGACTCCACCGACATCTTCTACGAGATGCTCTACATCGCCAGCAAGGGCGCAGGTGTCCCGGTAGACTGGGATTCCATCGTAAAATAACTCCATATCTCAAAAACAAACGGCTGTAAGCTGCCTTTCCGGGCGGCTCACAGCCGTTTTTGTTATCCTGTTAAGCCGGGCTGCCTTACTGCTTTGCAGCCATGCCCAGCTGAATTGCCTTGAGGTTCGCCTCGATCAGATGCGCACGTTTCGGCGGAATGCACTTTTCCATTGCCTTTTTCACGGTGTCCAGGTCAAACAGGCTGGTCTCCGCCAGCATTCTGCCCAGCAGCACCATGTTTGCCGCACCGTTCAGTCCGGCATCTGTCGCCATATCCGTTGCCGGCAGCGAGATCGCCGTGATATCCGTTCTCTCGCAGGTCTCCTCCACGATGGAGTTGTCGAACAGCACCAGACCGCCCGGCTTGACTGCATCAATGAACTTCTTATAGGACGGACCGTTCATGGCGATGAGGTAGTCCGGGGTGGTGACGACCGGAGAGCCGATGGGTTCATCCGAGATGCAGACGGAGCAGTTTGCCGTGCCGCCACGCATTTCCGGACCGTAGGACGGCAGCCAGCTCAGTTCCTTGCCTGCCATCAGACCGCAGTATGCCAGGATCTTTCCGGCAAACAGGATGCCCTGTCCGCCGAAGCCTGCTAAAATAATTTCTGTTGTCATGCCTTTGCGCCCTCCTCTGCGGTAACATCCTTATATACGCCCAGCGGATAGTAAGGGATCATCTTGTCCTTGACGAACTGCATGGACTCTGTGGGAGACATACCCCAGTTGGTTGGACAAGTGGACAGCACCTCGATGATGGACAAGCCACGCTTTTCCTTTTCATTCTCGAACGCCTTGCGGATCGCCTTCTTTGCCTCACGGATGTGCGGCACGCTGTCGATGGCAACACGCTGTGCCAGCGCCGTACCGCTGAGAGTCGCCATCATCTCGCAGATGCGGATGGGATAGCCGGCAGTCTCTACGTTTCTGCCGAACGGCGTGGTCTGTGTCACCTGTCCCGGCAGGGTGGTGGGCGCCATCTGACCGCCGGTCATGCCGTAGGTCGTGTTGTTGATAAAGATGACCACGATGTTTTCCCCACGTGTGCCGACATGGACGGTCTCAGCCGTACCGATGGCAGCCAGGTCGCCGTCGCCCTGATAGGAAAAGACGAACTTGTCCGGGTTCACACGCTTTGCACCGGTAGCCACTGCCGGCGCTCTGCCGTGGGGCGCCTCAATGACGTCGCAGCCGAAATAGTTATAGGACATAACGGAACATCCTACCGGAACTACACCGATGGTGTCGCCCTCGATGCCCATTTCATCAATGACTTCGCAGACCAGACGGTGTACGATACCGTGGCCGCAGCCCGGGCAGAAGTGTGTGGACACATCCAGCAGGGACTTGGGATGATCGAATACAACAGCCATTATTCTGCACCTCCTGCCAATTTTTCAATCTCCGCCAATACTTCTGCCGGAGTCGGGATCACGCCGCCGGTTCTGCCGAAGAACGATACCGGCAGACGGCATTCTGTTGCCAGACGAACGTCGTCGATCATCTGACCCATAGACATTTCCACATCCAGGATGTGGGATGCGTGCTTAGTTGCCTCGCACAGTTCCTTTTTCGGGAACGGCCACAGGGTCTTGGGACGGAACAGTCCTGCCTTGATACCCTTGCGACGTGCGGCAGTCACTGCGGACTTGGACACACGTGCCGATGCGCCGTATGCGGTAACCACAATCTCTGCGTCCTCACAGCAGTACAGCTCTGCGTCTGTCTCGGTCTCTTCGATGATAGCATAGCGCTTGAAACGCTCCTTGACCTTTGCCTCCAGCAGCGGCGCATCCAGGTACAGGGAGTTGATGATGTGGTGTTCCCGTTGGTTTTTGTGACCGCAGGCAGCCCAGTCGGACTTGTCCGGCAGTGTGGTGCGGGGTTCCGGGAATGTGACCGGCTCCATCATCTGACCCAGCAGACCGTCTGCCAGGATCATTGCCGGCATACGGTACTGATCCGCTTTGTCGAAAGCCAGCGTTACAGTGTCCACCATCTCCTGGACGGAACATGGCGCATACACCAGAATATGAAAATCGCCGTGACCCATGGCGTGGGTCGCCTGATTATAGTCAGACTGCGCCGGCTGGATGGAACCCAGTCCCGGACCGCCACGCTGTACGTTGATGATGAGTCCCGGCAGATCAGAGCCTGCCATGTAGGAGATGCCCTCTGCCTTCAGCGAAACGCCGGGCGAAGAGGAGGATGTCATGGCACGAACGCCGGTGGATGCAGCGCCCAGCACCATGTTGATGGCTGCGATCTCCGACTCTGCCTGCAAAAAGACACCGCCGGATTTTTCCATGCGCTTTGCCATATACGCAGACAGCTCGGTCTGCGGTGTGATCGGATAGCCAAAGAAACACTTACAGCCGGCACGGATCGCCGCTTCTGCCAATGCCTCGTTGCCCTTCATCAGACTTCTTTCCATTGGTTATTGACCTTCTTTCACTTTTGAATTGAAATTGCACAATCCGGACACATCATCGCACACATCGCACAGCTGATGCACGCATCCTGGTCGGTACATACTGCGGTGAAATATCCCTTTTCATTCCGGTGTTCTTTTTGCAGGGCAACGATCTGCTTGGGACAGACTGTCACGCAGAGACCGCACCCTTTACAGCGTTCAAAACGAACCTGCATTTTCTCCATATTCCTCACTCCTTTCTGCGTGCGTTTTATTCTACAAAACACTTATAAAATAAGGCGTTGTAAATCAAGATTGTATAAAATGGTATTGTAGGGGCGAGCGATGTTCGCCTGTTGATGCGTTTCCGAATATCCCGGGCGAACAATGTTCGCCCCTACGGTGAAATAAGCGCTTTTTGCCGGGATATCAATGCAGGCGAACAGAGAGGATTGCACTCTTCATTCGCCCGACGACCTCAGTTCACTCCTCCCACACCGGCTTGACAAACACATCCACCGGCAGTCCGTTTGCGACTGAAACGTCCAGATCCCGCCGATAGGTGGTGTAGACCAGGGGCAGCTTTGCCTGCGCTGCGATCTCTTCCGCATACGGCACTGCCTGCAAAACGGTGTCTGCCATGGTCTCTTTTCCCAGGTTGGAGTTGTTCACGATCCCGGTGTGGCGCATCCGGGAGACCGCCTCGATCTCGTACATCAGTTCCAGGGTCTCTCCGGGTTCTTCCGTGAGATAGCGGTAGCGGTTCACCACATACCACAGATCCAGCTGATCCGGCGCATAGGCGGAAAAGCCCTCTGCATACCGTCCCAGACCGATGGCGCCGGCATCATCGCCGCCCACGTCTACGATCAGATACCCCGGCTCATACGCCATGCGCTCCATGTCAAATGAAATCGCCGGAATGTCCAGGCTGGTGTTGGCATACATGGATGCCGCCAGCGTCACCCCACGTTCTTCAAACAGTTTCGCAAAATCGGCGGTGCGGAAGTAGGGGTTGACAATGTCAAAGTCCACGATCGTCACCTTTTCTCCGGCATCTGCCAGCTGTAGGGCGAGGTTCACCGCCAGGTTGGTTTTTCCCGAACCGTAATGTCCGGTGATAATGGTAATTTTCTTCATAGATGCTCCTTTCCGCAAGCTTTCCTGCGAATCTGTTTAATTTTTATTATAGCATATTTCATGAAAAAATGCAACAGAAAATCCTGGATTTTTATACAAATCACTTTACGAGATAAAGAGATATCATGGTGTGTGACAAAGAAAACCTGACAGAAAAATAGTTTCTACGAAAGTCTATTGTCGCTCATCATGTCCCCCTTGAAAAGGCGCCCGTAGGGTGTGCCTTGTGCTGGGATGTCCCACAGGGGCAGGGGGATTAATCCCTTCATAAAAAAATACCGCATCCCCTTGCAGAATGCGGTATGTGTTTTTCACAGCAGCTTTAGCAGACAATTATACCCGTGTCAGTCTGCCTTCCCGGCAGTCCAGTTCTGCCAGCTGTTTCATAACACAGTGCATTTTCTTTCCGGTGACATTCCGGGGCAGCTCTGTGACAAAGCGGTAATAGTGCGGCCGCTTATAGTTGGCGAGCAGCGGACTCTCCTTGCAGTAGCGCTCCAGCTGCTGCGCCGTCAGAGACGGGTCTGACGGGATGATATACGCCGTCACGATCTCCCCACGTTTCACATCCGGCGCTGCCGTAACGATGCAGTCTGCCACGCCGGGGTGCAGGTTCAGCACCTCTTCCACCTCTACCGGGTAGATGTTTTCGCCGCCGGAGATAATCATATCATCCTTTCTGCCCACGATCCGGAGAAAATGGTTCTCGTCCCATGTCCCCAGGTCGTTGGTGTAGAAAAAGCCATCGTGAAACCGCCGTTTCGTCTCCTCCGGATTGCCGAAATAAAACGCCGCCGACTTGGCATCCGAGCGAATGATAACTTCGCCCACTTCATTGCCGTCCCGTGCCGCCAGATCGTCCGGCGATGCGGTGTGGTCGTCATAGACCCGGATCACACGGACATCATCATCCACACAGGAACGTCCGGCACTGCCTTCCTTTTCCGGCAGATCGTCCGGCCGCAGGAACGTGTTCCAGAACGTTTCCGTTGTGCCGTAGCCGTTGAAGATCCGCTGTGTCAGAATCTTCTGATACCGGATACAGTCCGCACGTTCCAGCGGACTGCCCATGGTCACGATGCCGTGCAGGCTGCTCAGGTCTCTGGGATGGTTCTGCTGCTCTTCCGCCAGCAGTTCCAGCACATTGGGAACGCCGATGATAAAGGTCAGCCCGTACTTTTCCACTGCATCCAGGGTCTGCGCCGCCTGGAACTTCCGCTGGATGACCACTGTGCCGCCGGCATACAGTGTAGGCGTAATGCCGCCGGAGTGGAGTCCGCCACGGTGAAACCACGGGGTGGTGTTCATGGAGACATCGGCAAAGGAAAAGGGGAAATGAATCATCACATCGTGGGCAGAAAGCACCTCATTGATGCTGGTGAGGCAAACGCTCTTCTGTCTGCCCGTTGTGCCGGAGGTGAAAAGCCGCAGAGTCTCATCGTAAATGGAAAGTTCCCAGGAGAGCGCCGGGTCGTCTGTGGGACAATCTGCCACAAAGCCGGTGTAGCTGTGCGGCGCTGTTTCCTCGGTAGTCAGCAGAATCTGGGGCGCAGAACCGGTTCTGGTCAGCGCCAGGTCTACTTCTGCCTGGACCTCCGGCTCAGACAGGAACACCTTCGGATGGCTGTTGTCCATGCAGTCGGCAATCTCCTTGGCAGAGAGCCGGAAGTTCACCGGGCAGAACACCAGCCCCGTCTTGTGGCACGCCAGATAGGCGAACACAAACTCCGGGCAGTTGTGGAGCTGTACCATGACAACGTCACCTTTCCGCAGTCCGGCACGAAGCAGTCCGTGGGCGAAACGGTTCGCCTCTGCATTCAGCTGGGTATAGTTCCAGACTCTGCCGCTTTCCAGATCTGCCAGCGCCCGTCTGCTGCCAAACCGAGCCACGTTCCGCAGAAAGCCATTGCGCCAGGTATAGCCGTCCTCAAACTTTCCCCGGAACGCCTCCATGGCACGCTGTTTCTCGTCCAGGATACGGGTCTTTCTGACCTGCTGCAAAAAGCTTTCCAGATGTGCTACAGCCTTTTCCAGTCCGGCTGTTCCCTCGCTGTTTTCCGCTGCCAGCACCATCTGTTCCATCTCCCGGAGCGCCGCCATCTCGTGCTGTTTCACGCTGTCAGTTCTCCGGGTACGATTGCCGGCATATGCCGCCTTTTCCTTGGTCTCTCTGCGATACATGGTGCTGCCTCCTCAGAATGTGAAATATGCTGTGCCGTAGCTGAGTCCGCCACCAAAGCCGGAGAGCATCACGCTTTCTCCACGTTTGACAGCGCCGCTGCGCACGCAGTCATCCAAGGCAATGGCAATGGATGCTGCGGAAGTGTTGCCGTATTTTGCAATGTCCAGGAAAAACTTTTCCATGGGTTCTTTCAGCTGCTTGGCTGCCGCCTGGAGGATCCGGGCGTTTGCCTGGTGACAGATGTAGTGTTCCGGATAGCCGCCCACCTGATCCGCCACACGGCGAATGCTGCCGGACAGTGCCTGCACTGCAAAGCTGTACACGGCTCTGCCCTCCATCTTCACCTGCTGTTCCGGCTGTTCCGGCAGAGATGCGGCAAAGGGGTTGGTGTTGTGATAAAACTTCGGGCAGTACAGCACCTCGGTGTTGCCGTCTGCACCGCAGTCAAAGGCATAGCGGCTGTTTTCATCCAGGGTGATGACTGCCGCACCTGCGCCGTCGCCGAACAGCACGCAGGTATTCCGGTCTGCAAAGTTGGTGACACGGCTCAGCAGTTCGCTTGCCACAACCAGGGCGTATTTCTTTTCCGGCATGGTGCAGAGCAGCGACCGTGCCGTGTGCATGGCATACAGAAAACCGGTGCAGGCGGCGCAGATGTCAAAGGCAAAGATCTGTTCCGTGAGACCCAGGCTCTTCTGGAGCAGGCACGCCTGTGACGGCACGATGTTGTCCGGTGTAATGGTGGCGCAGATCACAACGCCGATCTCTTCCCTGGGGATGCCAGCCATTGCGATCGCCTTTTCGGCAGCCTCTGTGCCGAGAGACAGGTTGGTCTCCTGGTCGGCAAAGTGCCGCTCGGAGATGCCGGTACGGGTGGAGATCCACTCGTCGCTGGTCTCCACGATGGTTGCCATATCGTCGTTGGTCACGGTGCGTGTCGGAACGCTGCTGCCTGTGCCGCAAATGCGGATACCGATGTTCTGTGTGATGTTCATGTAGGGGTTCCTCACTTTCCTTGGCGCTTTTCGCCTTGCTTCTTGCACCATTTAGTATACCCCTTTTTTCAGATAGAATCCACCTACTCCCGTGCAGAACCACTCTACCCGTTTGAGAATTTTCGATTCTCTGACAAAAAAAGGCACAGTGCCGCAATACGGAAACGATTTCATCACGATACATCTGAAATCCATTTCACGATTGCAGTACTGTGCCTTTCGCACCTGTTTTATTTTTTCCTTGGGAACGGATACGGGATGAGCCACTGATGCCTTGCAGAGCAGCGCCAGAAATAGCACAGCAACACCGGCAGTTCCAGCACGCCGGCAAGGGCGAAGATCACGCCGCCTCCGGAGATCCCGGAAAATGTCACGAAAACGGACAGCGCCGCACCCCAGACGATGCCGGAAATGGCAATGAAGATCCACGCCCGTGGCCACCAGAGACTGGCAAAAATGAGGAACACCACAAAGGATGCTGTCACCGCATAGCACATCACTCTGCCGTCCCACAGGTCGGCGATGCCCGGCGCAATGTACTGGAACAGGCAGACGATCAGAATTGCCACCAGCCACACCCCGGCAATGGAGAGTAGAGTGATGAAAAAGTGCCTCCAGCAGAATCTACCGTCAGTAGAATCCCCCGGTTTTGCGCGCTTTTCCGGTTCTTCTGACTCTACCGGCTGCTGCGGCTGTTCCTGCGGCGGATAAATCAGATCATCCACCGATACCCCGAAGATCTCTGCCAGCTGCACCATGGTCGGCACATCGGGAATGCCGTCGCCACGCTCCCATTTTGAAATGCTTTTATCAGAATAATTGATCTTTTCGGAAAGATCAAGTTGTGTCATACCCAGTTGTTTGCGATACCGGGAGATGTTCCCGGCGATGGTCTTTCTCATGCTTTCATCTGTCATTCTATCGAACTCCTTCCCCAGATGATTTTCTCTATAATCATAGTTATTATAACACAAGAAAACCGCTTTTTGGTGAAATTCCTATGAATGTTCCTGCCATAAAAAAGTTACTTGACAACTGCCGGAAAGGGTGGTATACTAGAGACAGCTTCAGGGTACTGTGTAATTCAGAACCGGCAGTGAACGGCGCTTTTGCCGCAGTCTGCGAACCAGTTTCGAAAACTGGCTGATTCGGTGCAATTCCGAAACCGACGGTATAGTCCGGATGAGAGAAGCCACGCAAAATCAATTTTACGTGTTTCCCCCAGAATCCAGAATCATAACGGCATCTTTCCAAGCCGTTTTTCCTGCCCTGTTGTGCATTTGCAGAACAGGGCATTTTTTGGAGGTGTTTTCATGACAGAGCATTCTTTTTATATGGAACGTGCCATTCAGCTGGCACGGCGTGGCACAGGGTTCACCAACCCCAATCCCCTGGTGGGTGCGGTGATCGTCAAAGACCACCGCATCATCGGTGAGGGCTGGCACGCCAGATACGGCGATCTCCACGCAGAACGAAACGCCTTGAAGCACTGCATCGAAGACCCTGCCGGTGCAGATATCTACGTCACCCTGGAGCCATGCTGCCACCACGGCAAGCAGCCGCCATGCACTGAGGCACTGGTGGAAAGCGGCATTCGCCGGGTATACATCGGTTCCCGTGACCCGAACCCTCTGGTCTCCGGAAAAGGCGTGGCGTTTCTCCGGGAACACGGCATCGAGGTTTTCCCGGACTTTCTCCGGGAAAAGTGCGACCAGCTGAACCCCATCTTTTTTCGGTACATCACCACGAAGATGCCCTACACCATTTTGAAGTACGCCATGACCGCAGACGGCAAGATTGCCTGCGCCGGCGGTGCGTCCAGGTGGGTAACGGGTGAGGCTGCCCGGAATCACGTCCAGCAGACGAGAAAGCGTGTGGCTGCCATCTGCGTGGGCATCGGCACTGTTCTGGCAGACGATCCCATGCTTACCTGCCGCTGTGAGAATCCGTCTCAGCCGGTACGTGTGGTACTGGACACCCGGCTGCGCATTCCCATGGAGAGCAAGCTGGTACAGACTGCCGGCGAAGTTCCGGTCATCGTCTTTTGCCACGCCCCGGACAAGGAAAAAAAGGCAGCCCTGGAACAAAAAGGTGTCACTGTTCTGGAGGCGGAACTGCTGCACCAGACAGACCTGGAATCGCTCCTCGCCCGATACGAAAATCTTCCCGTGCTGAAAGAGCATCTGCACGGCAGACACATTTCCCTGCGGAACTGCCTGGAACAGCTGGGACAGCGTGGACTGGACAGCATTCTGATCGAAGGCGGCGCATCCATCCATGCGGCGGCATTACAGGAGGGCTGCTGTGACCTGGTGCAGGTCTATGTCGCACCGAAACTGTTCGGCGGAGACGGTCTGTCCCCCATCGGCGGCATGGGCATCACCACCCCGAACCAGGCAGTTCTTCTGTCTGCACCCACGGTGACACGGCTGGGGCAGGATCTGCTGCTGGAATACACCCGAAAGGAGTCATGCTGATGTTTACCGGAATCGTAGAAGAAATGGGAACGGTGCGGCGGCTGAACCAGGCACCGAACCGGTGCGAGCTGGAACTGACTGCGTCCAAAGTGCTGGAAGGCACTGCCATCGGCGACAGCATCGCTGTGAACGGCGTTTGTCTGACCGTAGTCCGCATGGGCGAAGACCACTTCACGGCGGATGTCATGCCGGAGACCCTGCGGCGCAGTAATCTGGGACTGCTGAAACCCGGCTCGAAGGTCAATCTGGAACGTGCCATGGCGGCAAACGGCAGATTTGGCGGACACATGGTTGCCGGACACATCGACGGCACGGGAAAGATACGCTCCATGCAGCCGGAGGGAAACGCCGTACTGGTAACTATCAGCGCTGCGCCGGAACTGCTCCGGTACGTGGTGGAAAAGGGTTCTGTCGCAATCGACGGCATCAGTCTGACGGTGGCAAAGGTCACCCACACGGATTTCACCGTGAGCCTGATTCCTCACACCGGTGAGGAAACCACCCTGCTGAAACACCGTCCCGGTGAGGTGGTCAATCTGGAAACGGACATCATCGGGAAGTATGTGGAAAAGCTGATGCAGCCGAAAAGCGGCAGCGTGACCCTGGAACTGTTACAGCAGAACGGATTCTTTTAAGGCAACAAAATGAGCCATAACCTACACAACCAAGGAGGTCATTTCTATGGCAATTACATATAACACCATTGAAGAAGCTTTGCAGGATCTGCGGAACGGCAAGTGCATTCTGGTGACAGACGATCCGGATCGGGAAAACGAGGGCGACCTCATCTGCGCCGGACAGTTCGCCACCACGGAAAACGTCAACCTCATGGCAAGCGCCGCAAAGGGACTGATCTGTATGCCCATGAGCCATGACAACATTGTCCGGCTGGGACTGACCCAGATGGTTTCCCACAACACGGACAACCACGAAACGGCGTTCACCGTTTCCATCGACCACATCGACACCACTACCGGCATTTCTGCGGTAGAGCGTGGTCTGACGGCACGCATGGCAGCAGACCCGGCGGCGCATCCCGGCGATTTCCGCCGTCCGGGACATATGTTCCCGCTGGAGGCAAAGCCCGGCGGCGTTCTGGAACGGAACGGTCACACCGAGGCTACGGTAGACCTGCTCCGTCTTGCCGGACTGACCCAGGTGGGTCTCTGCTGTGAGATCATGGACGACGACGGCACCATGATGCGTGGGGAAAAGCTGGCGGACTTTGCAAAACAGCACGGTCTGTCCTTTATCACCATCCGGGAACTCCAGCACTACCGCCGCAATCACGACAACTTCGTGGAAGAAGTGGCACGGGCAGAACTGCCCACCGTCCACGGGCATTTCCAGATGTTCGGTTTCCGCAACACTATCAACGGCGACGAACACGTTGCCCTGGTCATGGGCGATGTGTCGGACGGCAAGCCGGTATTGTGCCGGGTACACTCCGAGTGTCTGACCGGCGATGTGTTCGGCTCCTGCCGGTGCGACTGCGGCGAACAGCTCAATCGTGCGCTGGACATGATAAACGCAGAGGGCAGAGGCGTTCTGGTCTATCTGCGCCAGGAGGGCAGAGGCATCGGTCTGCTGAACAAGATCCGGGCGTACAAGTTACAGGAGGATGGTCTGGACACCGTAGAGGCAAACATCAAGCTGGGCTTTGCGCCGGATCTCCGGGATTACAGCGTAGGTGCGCAGATTCTGAAGCATCTGGGCGTGACTTCCCTGCGGCTCATGACCAACAATCCGGAAAAGATCGCAGAACTGGGCGAATACGGACTGGAAGTTGCCGAGCGTGTTCCCATTGACATTCCGGAAAAGCCGGAGAACCTGCGGTATCTCAAGACCAAGCAGTTCAAGATGGGACATTATCTGCATTTCTGAGAAAAACACAAAAACTCTAGGAGGTACAATATCATGAAAACACTGGAAGGTATGTATGACGGCAAGGGACTGAAAATTGCCATTGTGGCATCCCGTTTCAACGAATTCATCACCACCAAGCTGGTAGGCGGCGCTGAGGACTGCCTGCTGCGCCACGGCACAGACGGCGATGACATCACCCTGGCATGGGTACCGGGCGCATTCGAGATTCCGCTGGCTGCCAAAAAGCTGGCATTCTCCGGCAAGTATGACGCCATCATCTGCGTCGGCGCAGTCATCCGTGGTTCTACGAGCCACTATGACTATGTTTGCGCTGAGGTCTCCAAGGGCATTGCACAGGTGGGTCTGGAATCCGGTCTGCCGGTACTGTTCGGCGTACTGACCACCGACACCATCGAACAGGCGATCGAGCGTGCCGGCACAAAGGCAGGCAACAAGGGCTATGACTGCGCTATGTCTGCACTGGAAATGGTCAGCCTGTTCAAGAACGCCTGAAAAACAAGACACTTTCCGCATGGTTGAAACCTGCAAATCTGAAATTCCCGTAAAGTGAGTGATTTTATGAAAAATTTCATTTTCTTTGACATTGACGGCACGATCATCTCCGAGGACGGCTATCTGCCGGAATCCGCAGTCCGTGCCATCCAGGCAGCCCGGAAAAAGGGCAACGCCACCCTCATCAACACCGGACGCACCGCCATGAACGTAGACCCGTTTCTCCGGGAGATCGGCTTTGACGGCTACATTTACGGCTGCGGCACAGAACTGGAATATGACGGAAAGGTCCTGTTCCACGAAAAGCAGACCCCGGCACGCAGCCGTGAAATGGTAGAACTGGTGCGCCGCACCAACGTTGCCGTTCTGTATGAGCGGAGCGACGCCATATTCATCGACCGCAAGGCGAGAACGCTGCCGAACCTGCAAAAGCTGCTGGAGCTCTACGAAAGCAAGCAGCTGCCGTTCGCCGATGTGCCGGAGGATGAGAACTGGTACACGGACAAGTTTGTCATCTGGTATGACGGCGAAAGCGATTTGGAGGGTTTCCAGGCAGGTCTGACGGGAAAGTTTGACTACATCGACCGTGGAAACGGCTTTGCTGAAATGGTGCCCTGCGGCTGTTCCAAAGCCACCGGCATGGAAAAGATGATGCAGCTGCTGGGTGCAGACCGCTCTCATGTTTTCGCCGTGGGCGACAGTCTGAACGATCGTCCCATGCTGGAGGCTGCCGGAACGGGCATCGCCATGGGCGACAGTCCCATGCTGCACCCCTATGCGGACTACATCACCGCAAACCTTGCCGACGACGGCTTGGAAAAGGCGCTGGCGCACTTTGACTTGATCTAAAGTTATATCCCCAAAAGCAAACTCCCGCAGTTTCAGAAATCCTTGAAACTGCGGGAGTTTTTTATCGTATTACAATATTTTCAAATCATTCAGCGCTTTCCTGCTTTGCAGCATCCCGATCCATGCGGATGGCTTTCAGCACGATGGCGCATTCCAGACGCTTTTTCTCGATCTCACAGGACAGCTTGTATGCCTTGTGGACATCGCCGCTGTACTGGTAGTTGTTCGCATTACAGCCGCCGCTGCAGTAGAATCTTGCCCAGCAGTTCCGGCAGTCCGGCTTGCTGTAGATATGGGTCTTGGCGAAGTCGGACTTCATTTCACGGTTGAATGTGCCGTCGTCCACGTTGCCCATCTTATAATCTGCCTCGCCGACAAACTGGTGACATGGGTAGATATCGCCGTCCGGTGTAATTGCCACATACTCGTTGCCGCAGCCGCAGCCCCGGAGACGCTTAATGGCGCAGGGTCCCTGATCCAGGTCCAGCATGAAGTGGAAGAAGTTGAACTTCTTGCCGGTTGCCTCATAGTCCAGGATCTTCTGCATCAGCCGTTCGTACTCCTCAAAGATACGGGGCAGGTCTGCCTCGGTGATGGCATAGGGTTCCTTCGGGTCAGCGATAACCGGCTCTACAGAGATCTGGTCGAAACCGGCATCCAGCAGTGCAAAGACGTCGTCAGAGAAGTCAAGGTTATACTTGGTGTATGTGCCACGGACGTAGTATTCCTTTTCACCACGCTGGTCTACCAGCTTTTTGTACATGGGGACGATTCTGTCATACGAACCCTTGCCGTCCACACGGGGACGCATCCGGTCGTTGACATCCTTTCTGCCGTCGATGGACAGAACAACGTTGGACATCTCCCGGTTAATGAAGTCGATCTTGTCATCGGTGAGAAGCATACCGTTTGTGGTGATGGTGAACCGGAACTTCTTGTTGTAGACCGGTTCCTGAGAACGGGCGTATTCCACGATTTTCTTGACGGTCTCGAAGTTCATCAGCGGTTCGCCGCCGAAGAAGTCCATTTCCAGATTCACACGATCCCCGGAATTTTTCAGCAGGAAATCCACTGCCTTTTTGCCGGTCTCATAGGACATCAGCTTTCTGCCCTCGCCGAAGTCGCCGGTAGAGGCAAAACAGTACTGACAGCGCAGGTTGCAGTCGTGGGCGATGTTCAGACACATCGCCTTGATAGGAGATGCCACAGCGAAGTTGGCATATTTTTCGTAGTCATCCGGGGAGAAGAGGATGCCCTCGTCATATGCCTCCAGGATCTCGGCATAGCAGGAACGGATCTCTTCCGGGTCATAGAACCGGGAAAGCTTTGTCACGACCTCTTCCGGACATTCCGGTGCAAAAGGCGGTGCGATATTGTCCAGCATATCATAGGTCAGCTCGTCCACCACATGAACGCCGCCGCTGTTTACGTCCAATACCACATTATAGTCGCCCAATTTATACTTATGAATCATAATTCTGTTTCCTCTTTCCAGCTGCATGGGGAAAAGCAGCATAACTCTTATAAATGCGAAAAAAGGGACAACGAACTGTCCCTTTTTTCTATCGGTTGCAGACTTGCGTTAAGCGGTTCAAAAACCACTTAGTGTTCGCACTTCTGGTTCGCTACTGTGCAGGAAGTCTTGCAAGCAGACTGACAGGAAGCCTGACACTTGCCGCAGCCGCCCTTTGCAGCAGAAGCCTTCAGGTTTGCTGCATTGATGGTCTTGATGTGCTTCATTCGAAACCCTCCCCCAAAAAAAGTTTAACTACATTATATCACAAAATCACCGGATTTTCAAGCGTTCCATGCAAAATAGGAAAAAAGTTTACATCTTGCAAAAGAACCCTCCGGCTATCTGGGCGGTTTCCGATGGGGTGCATTGACGCCGGAAATCCCACCCCAGACACCGCCGCCGCAGAGACACAACAGCCGCACCGGACTGCCGGCAGTATGCAGCCAGACCAGGCTCGCCAGCGTCAGCACTGCCCACAGGAAGAGTCCGCAGAACAGTCCGCAGCGCCAGCCTTTCCGGCGGCGGCGGAATCCGGCAAAGCGACCCATGCCGTACCCGGAAAACACCAGCGCTATCCCTGCCATAAGACGCAGCATCCACTCCGGCGCATCGGCGAAAAGCATCATCGCCGCCAGGATGCTCAGTACGCCGGTCAGAATCCCCAGCCCCACCGGCAGCGCCGCCAGCAAATACCAGCCGCCGGATACCCAAAGGCTTTTCCGGGACTGGGGTCGTGTGGTTTCCATGGGCTGCACCTCCGTTAAACACTGTTATCCCAGCATATGCAGCACCCGCCAGTGATAGAACGCAAAAACGGACTGTACGAATACAGCCCGTTCTTTTGCGAAAATGCACTGGGATTCTTAGTCCTTCAGCATACCCTGGTCGGAGTCGTCAGAACCCTTCTTTTTCTTCTTGGATGCTTTCTTTTCCTTGGCAGCAGCGATCTGTGCCTCCTGCTTGCGCTTTGCATTCTCGGTCATGGTCAGATTTTCCTGTACTGCCCAGTTCTTGATGCGCAGCTTGTTGCGGTTGCTGGTTGTCTCAATGACGATATTATCCTCATTGACCTGTACCACCAGACCTACGATGCCGCCGATGGTAACGATCTCGTCACCGACCTGGAGGCTGTCCTGCATTGCCTTTGCTTCCTTGTCCTTTTTCTTCTGCGGACGAATCAGAATGAAATACATCACTGCGAACAGCAGCACCATAAAGATCAGATAGCCCACTGTGCCAAAGCCGCCGCCGGATGTACTCGTAGAAGATGTGCCGCTGGCAAATGCAGTCATGCTGCAAACAGCGCCTGTCAGAGCTGCTGTGCTAGCAGCCAGTCCCAGTCTTGCGAAATTCTTACTCATGTTCAAAAGCCCTTTCTCCGTTTGCCCTGCGCTTTCGGGAAAAGTGCTTACGCCTTGCTGCGCAGCACTTCGTCGATGGACGCAGCAGCTGTTTTTCCGGCACCCATCGCCAGAATGACGGTTGCCGCACCGGTGACAGCATCGCCGCCGGCATAAACCTTGTCCTTTGTGGTAGCCATTTCCTCGTTGACTACGAGACAGCCCCACCGATTTGTGTCCAAGCCCTCTGTTGTCGAAGAGATCAGCGGATTCGGCGAAGTACCGATCGCCATGATAACCGTATCTACATCCAGAACAAACTCGCTGTCCGGAACGGCAACCGGTCTGCGTCTGCCGCTTTCGTCCGGTTCGCCCAGTTCCATGCGGATGCACTTCAAGCCGTTGACTCTTCCGTTTTCATCGCCCAGGATCTCTACCGGATTGCACAGGTTCTGGAACTCTACGCCCTCTTCCTTGGCGTGGTGTACCTCTTCCAGACGTGCCGGCATCTCTGCCTCAGAACGACGGTATACGATGTACACGTGTTCTGCGCCCATACGCAGCGCACTTCTGGCAGCATCCATTGCCACGTTGCCGCCGCCGACAACAGCCACAACCTTCGACTGGATGACCGGTGTCGCATACTTCGGGTCATAGCCGTGCATCAGGTTGATACGGGTCAGATACTCATTTGCGGAGCATACGCCCACCAGACCTTCGCCCGGAATGTTCATGAACCGGGGCAGACCTGCACCGGAACCGATAAAGACTGCATCATAGCCGCCTGCCATCAGTTCGTCGATGGACAGGATCTTGCCGATGACCATATCCGGCTGGATATCTACGCCGGCATCCTTCAGCGACTGGATCTCCTGCTGTACAATGGTTTTCGGGAGACGGAACTCCGGAATACCGTACATCAGAACGCCGCCGGCTACCTGGAATGCCTCAAAGACAGTTACCTGATAGCCCAGGCGTGCCAGATCTCCGGCACAGGTCAGACCAGCCGGGCCGCCGCCTACAATGGCAACACGCTTGCCGTTCGGCGCAGCCTTTTCCTGCTTGCCGGTATAGCCATGCTCACGGGCATAGTCTGCCACAAAACGCTCCAGACGGCCGATGGCAACCGGTTCGCCCTTCTTGCCACGGACGCACTTGCCCTCGCACTGGTTCTCCTGGGGACATACACGGCCGCAGACAGCCGGCAGGCTGTTGGTGGTGCGGATGATGTCATACGCCTGGAGGAAGTCTCCGGCAGCCACAGCAGCGATGAAATCCGGGATCGGAACGCCTACCGGACATCCGCTGACACAGGGCTTTGCCTTACAGTGCAGACAGCGGGTCGCCTCCTCCTGTGCCTGTTCCGGGGTATAGCCCATTGCAACTTCTTCAAAACACTTTGCACGTTCCTTGGGATCACGCTCCGGCATAGGAACCTTTGTCGGTGTCATATTGAACTTTCCTGCCATGGTCACTGTACCTCCTTCCGGAACAGATTGCATTCCTGCTCCTGCCGCTTGTACGTGCCGTTGCGGCGCATCAATTCGTCAAAATCTACCTGATGACCGTCAAAGTCCGGACCGTCTACGCAGGCATACTTGGTCTTGCCGCCGACGGTCACACGACATCCGCCGCACATTCCGGTTCCGTCCACCATGATCGGGTTCAGCGAAACGATGGTCTTTACCTGGAACGGCTCGGTCGTCTTACAGACAAACTTCATCATGGGAACCGGACCGATAGCAATGACAACGTCATACTTCTTGCCCTGTTCCAGCTGCTGCTGCAGCACATTGGTCACAAAGCCCTTTGTGCCGTAGGAACCGTCATCGGTGCAGAGATACAGGTTATCGCTGCACGCACGGAATTCGTCTTCCAGAATGACAATATCCTTGTTGCGGAAACCAACGATGGTATCCACTTCCAGACCCAGGCTGTGCAGGTGCTTTGCCTGGGGATATGCGATGGCACATCCTACGCCGCCGCCGATCACGCAGACCGACTTTGTGCCTTCCGGCAGTTCTGTGGGAACGCCCAGCGGTCCGACCAGATCCAGGATGGTGTCACCTGCCTCCAGCTGTGAAAACTGGCGTGTGGTCTCACCGGCGATCTGGAAGATCAGCGTAATTGTGCCGCCTTCACGGTCATAATCTGCTACGGTCAGCGGTACACGCTCACCGAATTCGTCCAGCCGGAAAATGATAAACTGTCCCGGCAGAACCTTCTTTGCGATCAGCGGTGCAGCAATGCGTACCATCACAACTGCATCGTTGAGCTTTTTCTTTTCTACGATTTGAAACAATTCTTTCACCTCATGCAATCTCATTGACTGTGCCGGAGCCTGTCCCGTATCCGGAAACATCCCCAAATTCTGACAAGCCGAATGAAACAAGCCGACAGACCGCCGGCTTGTTTGAAATACATATTTGCAGCGCTGCCGTATAAACGGACAGCAGTCGAATCTTATTCCGCAGAATCGTCCTCTGCCGGCACGTCGATCGGCACTTCAAAAGCGTCGTCGTCCAGATCGCTGTAGTCAAACTCCAGCATCTCGCCGCAGCACGGACACGGCATTTCGCCCTCTTCCAGAACAGATTCGCTCAGAGCGATGACATTATTGCAGGACGGGCAGACTGTCTCATAGAGTGTCTCATCATCGTCGTCGTCAAAATCGTCATCATCAAAGTCGTCATCGTCGTCACAGGAATAGTATGCGTCATCCTCATCGTCCTCATCATAGACAATATCTTCCAGATCGCCCAGATCCTGATCAAACAGATCGCAAACCTCTGTCAGTTCGTCTACCTGGGTCTGCAGATCGCTGACATATGCTGTCAGATCCTGCATGACATCCAGCAGCTGTCCCAGTACCTTGCCTTCTTTTGTGCTGGTCAGATCCAGTTCCATACCGTCGACCATTCCACGCAAATACGCCATCTTATCCGTCAGGTTCATTTGAAATACCTCCTGTTCAAAACACGGTCTGCATTTTTCCGTGCAGCACCGAAAATGTTTGCATAAGCAAGATGTTTTCGCTTATGCTCTTTCCATATACTCACCGGTTCTGGTGTCGATGCGGATCATGTCGCCCTGGTTGATGAACAGCGGTACCTTGATCTCTGCGCCAGTTTCCAGTGTAGCCGGCTTGGTTGCATTGGTAGCAGTATCGCCCTTGAAGCCCGGATCAGTCTCGGTAACTTCCAGCTCAACAAAGTTGGGCGGCTCTACGCCGAATACGTTGCCCTTATAGGACAGAACCTTAACTTCCATGTTCTCCTTAACGAACTGGAATGCCGGACCCAGCTTGGAGCTATCGATCGGCTGCTGCTCATAGGTCTCCATGTCCATGAAGTAGTACAGATCGCCGTCGCTGTACAGATACTGCATATCCTTGCGCTCGATATAAGCGGTCGGATACTTATCAGTCGGGTTGAAAGAACGCTCTACCACTGCGCCAGTGATAACATTCTTATACTTGGTGCGGACGAAAGCGGCACCCTTACCCGGCTTAACGTGCTGGAATTCGATAACCTGTACCACGTTGCCGTCCAGTTCAAATGTGATACCGTTTCTGAAATCGCCTGCTGAAATCATAAATTGAAACCTCCGTTTTATTTCTAGGGAATGGGGGTCGATCCCTTTCGAGTGTTTTCCGCCGTGGGAACACGCTCTCCTGTTTCCCTATATTTCATGCAACGACAGGAAACGCCCTGCGTCCAAGCAGAGAATCCCCATAAAAAACATTGCTTAAATTTATTATACAACATAATCGCCGTCTTTGCAAGACTTTCCGCAAAAAAATTTACGTTTCCGCCGGAAAAATCTTACAGCACCGTCAGCTGTTTCGGCGCCTCGGTCAGATTCTCGCAGCCGTTTTCCCGAATGACCACAAAATCCTCGATGCGCACGCCGAATTCGCCCGGCAGATAGATGCCCGGTTCTACTGTGACCACGTTCCCGGTCTCCAGCTTTGCCAGCGTTCCCGGCGAGGCATTGGGGAACTCGTGAATTTCCAGACCCACGCCGTGTCCCAGGGAATGCCCGAAGTTGTCGCCGTAGCCTGCCTCTTCGATGATATCCCGTGCCAGCTTGTCCATGTCTCTGCCGGTGATGCCGGGTTTTGCGCCCACAATGCCGGCAGCCTGGGCTTTCAGCACGATATCATAGACCTGCTGCATTTTTTCGCTGGGCTTTCCCACGCAGACAGTACGGGTCATGTCGCTGTGATAGCCGTCCACCATAGCGCCGTAATCCATCAGTACGAAATCGCCGCTCTGCACGATACGCTGCGCAGAGGGTACGCCGTGGGGCATGGAAGTGGCACTGCCCGTCAGCACAATGGTGGGGAAAGATTCCCCTTCTGAACCGTTTTCCATCATGGTCTGGTTCAGCCGCAGCATCACGTCACGCTCCGAGATGCCCGGACGCAGGAAATTGCAGATATCCGCAAAGGCAATTTCCGCAATGCGCTGCGCCCTGCGAATTTTGTCGATCTCCTCTTCGCTCTTCACCGTGCGGCACGCATAGATCACACGGCTCAGGGTATCGCTGTAATCCAGCCGCACCAGATTCCCCAGCTGCTGTTTCAGCTTGGAGAACTGGCTCAGCGTCATTTCCATCGCCTCGACAGAGACGGTCTTTGCGCTGTGCTTTTGGAACAGTTCCCGGAGCTGTGCAAACAGGTCGTGCTGCTCGATAACGGTACAGTCCTTCACGCATTCCCGTGCCTTTTCAATATAGCGGAAGTCGATGATAAGATAGGCGGCATCCCGAAAGCAGACGACGGTTCCGGCAGAGGACTGCATCCCGGTGAAATACCGGCGGTTTACATCAGATTGAATGACCGCAGCGTCCGTCTCCGGCGGCATCTGCTGCATCAGTTTTTCCAAACGGCTTTGCATGATGAAAACATCTCCTTACATTTCAGAAAGTGCCTGGAGCGCCAGGAAATAGCCGTTGATGCCGAAACCGGCGATCGTTCCGGCGCAGACCGGACTCAGCACAGAGTGGGAACGAAACTCGTCCCGTGCATAAATGTTGCTGATATGTACTTCCACACAAGGGATCCGGATGTCGTGAATGGCATCGTGAATGGCATAGCTGTAGTGGGTATATGCCCCGGCATTGATAACAACGCCGTCAAAGGTATTCCGTGCAGCGTGCAGCTTGTCGATGATCGCACCCTCGTGGTTGGACTGAAAGATCTCGCACTCCAGTCCCAGACCCTCTGCACGATCCAGGATCATCCGGTTCAGATCAGCGAAAGTGGTATTGCCGTAAACGCCCGGCTCACGCTCTCCCAGCAGATTCAGATTCGGTCCGTGGATCACCAAAACTTTTTGCATCATAGCAGTTCAGCTCCTTACTTTTCTTCGTATATTTTCTTCGGCAGAAACGGAATCTCCATCCGCCGCTTGAATTTGAAAAACTTCGTCTTTTCCATCTCCATGGGGAACACAAAGATACAGGGCACCCGAAACAGGTTTGCACCCAGCACATCCGTGAAGATCTGGTCTCCCACGGCGGCGACCTCCTTCCGGGACAGCCCCATCTTTTCCACTGCCTCCCGATAGCCCTTGGTCAGCGGTTTCTTTCCCTCACAGACAAAGTCCAGCCCCAGCCGCTCTGCGAATGGTGCGACCCGGGGCGGATGGTTGTTGGACACCAGGCACAGCGAAATGCCTGCCGCCTGCATTCCGGCGACCCATGCCTCGACACCGGGTGCCGGCACAGGGTTGTCGTGGGTGGTCAGTGTGTTGTCTATATCCAGCAGCAATCCCCGGACGCCCAGTTTTTCCAGAAGATGCGGTGTAATATCGCATACGCTGCGCAGTGCGATTTTTGCATGAAACAGCATGGCTGTCCCTCCTTTCGGCAGAGCGGTGCAGACCGCAGTTACATTATACGCCTTTTTCCCTGCCGGAAATGTCGAACGATGGTCGTTCATTTACAAAAAACGGGCGCACTCTTTGAAAGTGCGCCCGCCTGCTGTGTTTCGCAATACGATTTATCAATACTTGCGCTTACGAGCAGCTTCAGACTTCTTCTTACGCTTTACCGAAGGCTTTTCGTAATGCTCTCTCTTACGAACTTCAGCGATAACGCCGTCCTTCGCACAAGATCTCTTAAAACGCTTCAGAGCGGTGTCCAAAGACTCGTTCTTACCAACGCGAACTTCTGCCACTTACATTTCCCTCCCTTTGCCGCTACGGCAGAGGCTAATCTTCCGCCAGACCATACGGTCGGACTTCCGATCTATACCACCAATAATCCCCAGTCGGGAACATCGGGTATCAGCTTCACCTATTTCGCTGCAAACTATTTTTGCAATATAAATCATTGTACCACATATTGCAGAATTTGTCAAGACCTTTTTCTGCAAACTTAGAAATTTGTTATTTTACCACAAAATTCACAAGTTTCTTTGGTACATATATTTGCTTAATGATTGTTTTGCCTGCTGTGGCTTCTTTTATTTTTGCATCAGCAGCTGCCTGTGCCAGAACGTCATCCTTTTCTGCATCTGCCGGAATCTCCAGCTTTGCCTTTACCTTGCCGTTGATCTGGACAACGATCTCGATCATATCGTCCACGCACAGCGCCTCATCATAGGTCACCCATTCCTGCTCGCTGAGAACACCCTCGCAGCCGATCACCTGGTACAGCTCCTCAGAGATGTGCGGTGCAAACGGATACAGCAGGATCAGCAGGTCACGGAATTCCTTCTTGGTGATCGAGCCGGCATCGTAGATATCATTCAGCAGGGTCATCATTGCCGCAATGGCAGTGTTGAACTTCATTGCCTCGATATCCTCGGACACCTTCTTGATGGTCTTGTGCATCTTGGAGCGCAGGGCATCGCTGTAGCTGTCGCTGTCGGTCATCTTGTCCTGGAGCGCCCAGATACGGTCGATAAAGCGCTTGCAGCCCTTGACACTGCTTTCGCTCCACGGCGCAGCCTTTTCATAGTCACCCATGAACAGCACATACAGACGCAGCACATCCGCACCATAGACATCTACCACATCATTCGGGTCTACCACGTTTCCTCTGGACTTGGACATCTTTTCGCCGTCCGGTCCCAGGATCAGTCCCTGTGCGGTACGCTTTGCATACGGCTCCGAAGTGGGAACAAGATCCAGGTCATACAGGAACTTGTGCCAGAAACGGGAGTAGATCATGTGGCGTGTTACGTGTTCCATACCGCCGTTGTACCAGTCGACCGGCATCCAGTATTTCAGTGCCTCCTGGGATGCAAATTCCTTGTCGTTATGCGGATCGCAGTAGCGCAGGAAGTACCAGGAAGAGCCTGCCCACTGGGGCATGGTATCGGTTTCCCGTCTTGCATCTGCGCCGCACTTCGGGCATTTGCAATTGACGAAGGATTCGATCTTTGCCAGCGGGCTTTCGCCGTCCTTGCCGGGTTCGAAGTTTTCTACCGGCGGCAGACGCAGCGGCAGCTGGTCATAGGGTACCGGCACCATGCCGCACTTCGGGCAGTATACAATCGGAATCGGTTCGCCCCAATAGCGCTGACGGTTGAACGCCCAGTCCTTCATCTTGTACTGTACGCCCTTTTCGCCGCAGCCCTTTTCTGCCAGCACTTCCAGCATCTTTTCGATGGCATCCTTTTTGTTGGAGATGCCGTTGAGAATACCGGAGTTCACCATTTCGCCGTCGCCGGTATATGCCTCCTTGGAGATGTCTCCGCCCTTGATAACTTCGATGATATCAATGCCGAACTTCTTGGCGAAGTCATAGTCACGGGTATCGTGTGCCGGCACAGCCATGATCGCACCCGTGCCGTAGCCCATCATAACATAGTCGGAAATATAAATCGGGATCTCCTTGCCGGTGATGGGGTTGATGCCGGTGAGACCTTCGATCTTCACGCCGGTCTTGTCCTTGACCAGCTGTGTCCGCTCGAACTCGCTCTTCTTGGCGCATTCTGCCTTGTACGCATCCAGGTCAGCAATGTTGGCGATGCTGTCACGATACTTCTGGATGATCGGATGCTCCGGCGCAATGACCATGAAGGTCACGCCGTACAGGGTATCCGGGCGTGTGGTATAGATGCGCAGCTTTTCGTCTGCGTGTTCCTTGATGGAGAAGTTGACAAACGCACCGGTGGACTTGCCGATCCAGTTCTGCTGCTGGAGCTTGACGTTGGGCAGATAGTCTACCTCTTCCAGTCCCTGGAGCAGCTTGTCTGCGTATTCTGTGATGCGCAGATACCAGACCTCCTTGGTCTTCTGGACGATCTCGCTGTGGCAGATGTCACACTTTCCGCCCTGGGAATCCTCGTTGGACAGAACCACCTTACAGCTGGGGCAGTAGTTGACCAGGGTCTTGTCCCGGAAAGCCAGTCCCTTTTCGAACATCTTGAGGAAGATCCACTGTGTCCACTTGTAGTACTGCTCATCGGTGGTATCGATCACTCTCGACCAGTCGAAAGAAAAACCGACACGCTTGAGCTGTCCGGTGAATTTTACAATATTGTCGTCCGTCACCTTACGGGGATGCACACCGGTCTTTATGGCGGTGTTCTCAGTCGGCAGACCGTAGGCATCAAAACCGATGGGGAACAGTACATTATAGCCCTGCATCCGGCGCTTGCGGCTGACAACTTCCAGACCGGAATACGCCTTGATGTGTCCTACGTGCATACCGTGACCGGAGGGATACGGGAATTCCACCAGCGCATAGAACTTTGGCTTGGTGTGGTCTTCCTTGGCACGGAACGAACCGTGTTCTTCCCAGTACTTCTGCCACTTTGGTTCGACAGAGGCAAAATCATATTTGTTGCTCATGTATTTATCATTCCTTTAATTATAATTTACTCAACATACTTCCAAGGCTGTGACGCCGTTTCCCTCAATTTTTCTTCGATACTGTCACAGCTCCATGTTTCATTCAGGTCAAACCGGCATCTTACACGAACACGACTGTCCTCTCCCTCAATTTCCCGTCCGGCATGGTAAAACTTCACATAAATTGCGTATGTGGTCTGATGCGCATTGTCCGGTTCGGTACTCAGATGAGAAAACGGCGACGTATCCCAAAAATCACAGTAAAGTGCGTAGATCTCTTCTGCTGTTTCAGAAAAGCTGTCCGACGTCATATCAAAAGAGGGATTCCCCTCAATAAAATCAAAGTCAAGATGTTCACTCTCCTGCGGTGTCCCGAATGCCATGACAAATTCTTCTGTTACCATCGTATTGATTTGATGCTCCTGACAAAAAGCCGCCCAGGCAGCTGTCTTATAATTCTCACGCACACTTTTGTGCGGAAAATGCCAGATTGGCAGCAAACCATCCCAACGGCCCTTTGACCAACCGGATATGACAATAAATACCACATCTGGATTTTCTTTCGGTGAAACCGTATAAAAAGTATAGATTCCGCTGTCTGTCTTTTGAATATGGCTATCACAAATCGTAAACGCTTCCCCATATTCATCTTGTAGCTGACGCATTATCTGCCATCTGCCGTCCGGTAAAAGAAATTTGACAAGCACTGCGATCCAAAAGACAAGAACCACAAAAAGTATTCGCCATTCCGTCTTTGACTTTTTCGGTTTCCCGCTGTTATTTACCAAAAAACGCCCTAACATTCTTTTCAAATACCAACACTGCAGCAGCGCCCAGATCCAGCAGACCCTCCAGGAGGTAGATCCACTGGCTGCCCAGATTGCTGAGGTTTGCGCCAATGTGGGTCAGAAACATGATCGCCAGGAAAACGGCGACAATGTAGTTGATGTACGGCACACGATTCAGCATCAGCACCAGCGCAACCACGCCGACGATCAGCATGATGATGTTGGAGACGCTGAATCCCAGGATCAGATTCAGAACGCCCTTTAGAATCAGATAAAGCCCGATGCCAAATACCCATTTTTTACCCATGGTTTCCATACGGCAGGATCCTTTCTTCTATCGTTATTTCTAAAATCCAATCGCCGAAGGCGGCATTAGATTTTTTTGATGCAGCTATTTTTCTAAAAAAATGCTGCCGAGGTCCAGGGCGAGAAGCCCTGGTCGCTGTCCGCAGACAGCGAAACTCTCTGCGCCATACTTTTGGCGCAACGGAGAAAAGGGTGAGAAAATCGACAGATTTTCGAGGGGAAACGAACACGACCGTTTCCCCTGGCTGCCCTTTTGAAAAAAGCTTACCCTTGAAAATGCCCCAGTGGGGCATTTTCAACGCTCTAAACTCAGTCCGGCTTGACCCACTGCGAAATATCCACCGGCTCTGCATCTGCCCAGAGGCGTTCCAGCTGGTAGAATTCCCGGGAATCCTTACAGAACACGTGAACGATCACGTCGGCATAGTCCAGCACGACCCAGTTCGAGCCGTTGCCTCTGCCCTCACGGTGCATCGGCTCTACGCCTTTCTCTGACATCTGATACTCGACCTCATCCGCCAGCGTCCGGGTATGTGTGGTACTCGTACCGTTGGCAATGATGAAGTAGTCGCCCAGAATGGTCAGATCCTGCACACGAAGTACCTGGATATCCTCTGCACGCTTGCTGTCCAGTGCCTTTACAATAACTTCCAAAATTTCCTGCTGCGTCATAGTTGTTCCTTTCTCAAAGCCTGCCCGATGACAAAGCACGCTCTTATTTACTGGGCGCCGTCATTGCTGTCGCCCTTGCTGATATCGTTCAGATTTTCCTGGGTGTCGTCATAGTCTCTCGCCAGATATTCGCCCTCCGGCACAAGCTCCACGATGGCGCTTTCCTCCGGATAGATCTCGTTCTGGTACGGACGGAAATGGCCGTTCAGCAGGTCGATGGTTGCCGATTTGTGAATCGAATACACCGACTGCGCAGAGCCGTCGCCCGGATAATAGGTCGCACCCTCACCCGGCACCATAAAGACATTGACGTTGTCCATAGTCAGCCGCTGGGAGGCAAAGTCTGCCACCATGCTGATCTGTTCCAGAGAGAGGTCTGTTGCGATCCACTGGTTCTTGTAGATCTTCTGCATCGCACTCATCAGTTCCGTCTGGCTCATGTTCAGCATTTTTTCCATAGCTGCCGCCAGGAAGATACGCTGCGCTTTCACACGTCCGATGTCGCCCTCGGCATAGCCGTGGCGGAAACGCACGAACCACTCCGACTGCTGTCCGTTCAGCGTCTGCTCACCGGCAGGCAGCACCTTGTCTGCCTCATAGGTGATCTGCTCCGGCAGTGTGATGGGAATGCCGCCTACAGAATCTACAATATTGGCGATATCCACACAGTTTAGCTTCACATAGGCATCCACATAGATGCAGAAATTTTCCCGGATGGCATCCACTACACGCTGGATGGGCGTAACGCCGGTCTCCTGCCCGCTGTGATAAATGCTGTTGAACTTCGTCGTGGAATAGGACGCATAGTCCGGCATATAGGAGTCACGGGGAATCTGGAGAATATTCATGGAGCCGGCGATCAGATCAAACTGGAGTATCCAGTCTACGTCAGACAGCTCGCCGCTCTCGTCCATGCCCAGGAACAGGATAGTATACTGTCCCTCGATGGTCTGTTCCAGATCCAAACCATCGTTCAAATTGGAATCCAGATCGCTTTTCAGATTCAGCGCCGAGTCATTGGAATCCACCTTTGTCAGCGTACCCTCTTTTTCCACCAGCGGCTGCCACAATTTCCAGTACTTCATAATGGAGACCTGCTGTGTGGTAATGGTATTTCCGTCAACTTTCTTAAAATTGATGATCGGTGCATTGAACACCATGAGCAGAATCAGCACCACGCTGATGACAATGCCTGCCACCATTGTGATAATATCCCGTGGGCTGTTCATTTTCCGCTTTTTGGGTGCATAGTATCCGTATTCATCCGAGTGGTTTTTTCTGCTCATCTGCAATAATCATCCTTCCTGCCGGTGTAGCTTGTTCAAAATTTCGTTGTATGCCTCTACGGTGTGGTGCGGGATCAGTGCATCCCGGCGCACCAGTTTCATCAGAGAATATTTCAGTGCATAGCCCATGCCTTCATCCAAACTTTCCAGCGCCTTTTTCCGCATGGTCTCCACGTCCGGATAGTCCCGTTCCACGGAGATCATATCTGCCAGATAGACGATCTTTTCCAGGTCGGACATTCCTGCTCTTGCGATGGTGTGATACCGCACCGCCGAAAGCACATCCATATCCATCACGCCGAATTTTGTCCGCAGCAGCTCCGCTCCGGCGATGCCGTGCCAGACCTTGAACGCACTGCGTTCCTCTGCGCAGACATCCATCGCAGACTGCATCATCAGCGTGTACTGCACATCCTCCGGCTCTTCCTTGCAGATGTCATGCACCAGCCCGGCAAACCGAGCCTTTTCCACATCCGGATAGCCGAATTTTTTCGCCAGCATCACACTGGCATCCGATACATTCTTCGAATGGGTATACCGTTTCTGAGAGAGATGTTCTTTCAGATATTCGTCATATTTTTCCAGCTGTTCCATGTATAAAAGCAGACTCCTTTCTTCGGAATCTGTCTGGGGTTCGTTTCCAGCAGATCACACAAACCGCCCGTCCGAAATCCCGGACGAACCTCTAGGCAACACCGCACAAAGCTTGTGCGTAAGATGCGAAGCCGGATTTTTCGGCAGATTGCATAGAAATTTCGCAGGCATACTGTCGTATGTCAAGGGATTTCTGCGCAATATGACGGAAAATCAGCAAGCAGATTGCGTGCAAAGCCGTCAGGCGGGCTTTGTGCGGTGTTGCCTCTAGTCGTATAAATTATGAGATACTATATATTGTACTACTTTTTGCGGTAAATAGCAAGAAAAATCTGTGTGATTTTTTCGGTTTTCACGAATTTTTGTAGAAGATACGGTATAGACCGGAACATCACACAAAAAAATTTTGCCATATTGCAATAAAAACGCCTGCTGCCGCCGCAGCTGTTCCAGATCTCCCGTCATGCGGGAAACCACGCCCAGCGCAGCCATTTCCAGGATCTCCTGCCAGCAGTGCCACCAGGTGAATGAGAGAAACATATCGCTGCCCACCAGCAGCACCAGTTCCGCCTCCGGATACCGCTCCCGGAACAGCCGGACGGTATCCACCGTATAGCTGACCCCGGAGCGTTCCAGCTCGCAGCTGTCCACCTCACAAAAGGGCAGCGTTTCTGCGGCAAGGCGGCACATCGCCAGGCGGTCTGCCCCGGACGCCATGCCCGGCGCATCCTGTTTGAACGGCGAGACATTCGCCGGGATCAGCACGACCTTGTCCAGTCCCAGCCCTTCCTTTGCTGCTTTCGCCAGGTGAAGATGCCCGTTGTGGATGGGGTTAAAGCTGCCGCCGAACAGTCCGATGCGCTGCATCAGAACTTTACCACCGGCTCTTTGGGATTGCGCTTGAACAGGACGAGACGATTGCCGATGACCTGTACCACCTCTGACTCTGTCTTTTCCGCCAGCTCCTGCGCCGCCTCTCTGGCATCCAGAGGGCAGTTGTCCAGTACGTGCATTTTGATCAGTTCCCGCTTGCGCAGGGCATCGCTGACCTGCTGTACCAGCGTATCGCTGATGCCGCCTTTTCCCACCTGGAAAATGGTTTCGTATGTGCTGGCGATGCCACGCAGGGTCGCCCGTTGTTTGCTTGTCAACATAAAAAGTTCTCCTTTTATTTCTCTTCAAAAAATGCTTTCAGCTGTTCCAGCGCTCTTCCCCGGTGGCTGATCCGGTTCTTTTCCGCCTCTGTCATTTCTGCCATGGACTTTCCGTCCACATAGAACAGCGGATCATAGCCGAACCCGTTTTCTCCTCTGGGTGCTGTGCCGATCACGCCCTCACAGACACCGGAAAACACCTTTTCCGTGCCGTTGGCATCCAGATAGCAGAGCGAGCAGACAAACCGTGCCGTGCGCTTTTCTGCGGGGATGCCGTCCAGTTCGTGCAGCAGCTTGGCGTTGCGGTCCGCATCCGTTGCGCCCTCTCCGGCGAATCGGTGGGAATACACGCCCGGCGCTCCGTCCAGAGCGTCCACCATCAGACCGCTGTCATCGGCGATGACCGGACAGTGCATTGCCGCATAGACCGCCTTTGCCTTTATCGCTGCATTTTCTGCGAATGTGGTTCCTGTCTCTTCCACGTCCTGGCAAAAGCCTGCCTCACGCTGAGAGACAACTTCCAGCCCGAATGGTTCCAGGATTGCCCGGAACTCCCGGAGCTTTCCGGCATTGTTGGATGCAATAATGATTTTTTCCATGGTCATTCCTCCGTCGGTTCAAACAGGGCACGGACAAAGTCCTGTGCGTGGAACGGCTGGAGATCGTCGATCTTTTCGCCCACACCCACCAGCTTTACCGGAATGCCCAGCTCATTGCGAATGGATACGATGATACCGCCCTTTGCAGTACCATCCAGCTTTGTCAGCACGATGCCGGAAATATCTGCCACTTCCTGGAACAGTCTCGCCTGGTTCACGGCGTTCTGTCCGGTGGTTGCGTCCAGCACCAGCAGAATTTCCCGATGGCATCCCTCTGCTCTCGTCTCAATGATGCGGTTGATCTTTGCCAGTTCCTGCATCAGATTCTTCTTATTATGCAGCCGTCCTGCGGTGTCGCAGATCAGCACATCACAGCCTCTTGCCTTTGCCGCATCAATGGCGTCATAGACCACCGACGCCGGGTCAGAGCCTTCGGCGTGCTTGACAATATCCACGCCGGCACGCTGTGTCCAGACCTCCAGCTGGTCAATGGCAGCCGCACGGAACGTATCTGCCGCAGCGACCAGCACCTTTTTGCCCTCGCCTTTCAGCTGATGGCACAGCTTGCCGATGGTGGTGGTCTTGCCTGCGCCGTTGACGCCGATCACCATGACGATGGTGGGCTTTGTGGGATATTCCAGCGTCTGATCCTCGCCCAGCATCTCTGCAATGATCTCCTGGATCATGCCCATGATCTCCTGGGGATCCTTTACGCCACGCTCTTTCACACGCTTGCGCAGGGTCTCGCAGATCTCCACCGAGGTCTCCGGTCCCAGGTCGCTGGTAATCATGGTTTCTTCCAGTTCGTCAAACAGGTCGTCGTCGATCTTGGTGAACCCGTTCAACACCTGCTGCATCCGGGACATCATGGCATCCTTTGTCTTGCGCAGTCCGTCACGGATCTTGGCGAAAAAGCCCTTTTTCTCCGGCTGTTCTTCCGGCTCGGTTTCCTCTTCCAGTTCGGATTCTTCTTCCGGTTCAGTCTCCTCTTCCGGTTCAGTTTCTTCTTCCGGTTCGGTCTCTTCCTCCGGTTCAGTTTCTTCTTCCGGCTCAGTCTCTTCTTCCGGTTCAGTCTCTTCCTCCGGCTCAGTCTCTTCTTCCGGTTCGGTTTCTTCCTCCGGTTCAGTTTCTTCTTCCGGTTCAGCCTCTTCTTCCGGCTCAGTTTCCTCTTCTGGTTCGGATTCTTCTTCCGATTCAGTTTCCTCTTCCGGTTCGGATTCTTCTTCCGGTTCAGTTTCTTCTTCCGGCTTGGACTCTTCGCTTTTCAGAATCCCGGCAGCCTCCAATGCCGCCTGCCGTGCCAGGGCAATTGCCTCCTGGTGCTGTTCTGATTCTTCCACCACTGCCTGTGCCGCAAGACGGGCTTTCTCCACCTCGTCCTGCTCCTGCGCTTCCTGTTCCCGGATGGCAGCGGCGGCGATGTCCTCTTCTTCCCCAGCGAATGCCCTGTCAGATTCTTCCGCCGGGCTTTCCTGCTCCGTCAGTTCTTCCTGTACCAGTTCTTCTTCCTGCTTTTGTTTATTGCGTTTCCAGAACGGTACGCCCTTTTCTTTGTTTTTGTTCTTCTTGCCAAATAAGCCCATGGTACACCTGTCCTTTCTATTGAAGTTCTTCCTGTTCCATCCGCAGCAGACGGGAAATGCCGTCCTCCTGCATGGTCACGCCGTAGAGGACGCTTGCCTCTTCCATGGCGCTCCGGCGGTGGGTCACCAGGATGAACTGTGTGGTATCGGTAAAATTCTGCAAATACTGGGCATAGCGCCGGACATTGCCCTCATCCAGCGCCGCATCAATCTCGTCCAGAATACAGAACGGAGACGGCCGCAGCCGCAGAATGGCAAAATAGATAGCGATTGCCACAAACGACTGTTCGCCGCCGGACAGAGAGATCAGATTCTTGATGACCTTTCCCGGCGGTGCGACCTTGATCTCGATGCCCGATTCCAGTACATTTTCCGGGTCGGTGAGTTCCAGGCGTGCCTCGCCGCCGCCGAACAGATCCCGGAAGATCTCCTGGAAATTCCGGTTGATAATGGAAAAGCTCTCCGAAAAAATGCGCTGCATCTCCTCGGTCAGCGAGGTGATGAGGTCTTCCAGTTCCCGCTTTGCCGTCTCTGCATCCTGCATCTGTTCCGACAGGAACTGATACCGTGCGGAGACCTCTTCGTACTCGGCGATTGCCGCCACATTGACCGTACCCAATCCACGGATGCGGCTTTTCAGACTTTGCAGTTCCCGCTGCGCCGCCTGGAGATCTTCCAGGGGCTGCGCCTGCTCCTGCGCCTCTGACAGAGACAGTTCATACTGTTCCAGCAGCTGGCGTATTACGCCGTCATAGTCGCTCTGGACAGCGATTTTCCGCTCTTCCAGCCGGCTCATCTCGCCGGAGAACTTTTCCCGGACGGCGTTGGTCTCCCGGAGTCCGCTCTGCATCTCCCGGATCTGCTGATCCTGGGCATCATGCACCTGCTGCCAGTGCCGGATCTCCGCCTGACCGTCAGTGCGGCTTGTTTTCATCTGTTCCAGAGTCTTGTTTCCACGGGTGATCTCGTCCTGTTTCTGCCGGATGAGTTCTTCCTGGGTGGAAATATCCCTGTCGATCTGCGCCAGCTTTTCTGCCATGGAATCCTGCTGGTCGCTCTGCTGCTGGATCTCTCTGGACAAGGTATCCATATCCTTTTCCAGCTCCATCATGCTGATCTTCAGCTGTGAGCGCTGTTCCGCCAGACGAGCCTGCTCCTGTTCCAGGGCGCTGCGCTGGTCTGCCTCCTGGGACAGCATCTCCTGTCCCTTTTGTATCGCTTTTTCCACCTCTTCTGCCTCTTCGGCAGCGGCGGTGTATTTATCCGCAGTCTCCTGCAGACGCTGCTGCAGTACTGCCTGCTGCGATGCCGCCTCTTCCAGACGCTCTGTGTTCTGCTTTCGCAGATACTGTTCCTTTTCCAGCTGTGCCTCTGCGGCTACCTGTTCCGATTCTGCCCGGCGGCACCGCTGCTGGAGTTCTTCCATCTGCTGTTCCAGCTGCGCCGACTGTGCCTGCGCCTTCTGAAAAGCCGCTGCCGCCGCCTGCTCCTGCTGTTCCAGTGCCTTTACCTCACCGGAAAGCGCCGTCAGTTCCGCACGGCGTGTCAGCATACCGCCGGAACGCATTGCCGAACCGCCGGTGAACGAACCGCCTGCATTGATGACCTGTCCGTCCAGCGTCACAATGCGGAACCGGTACTGATACGCCTTTGCCAGTGCCGTTGCGCTGTCCAGATCCTCTGCCACAGCCACACGCCCCAGCAAAAACTGGACAACGCCGGAAAAGCGCTGGTCATAGCGCACCAGTTCGCTCGCCATGGCGATAAATCCCTCGTGGCGTTCCAGCCCGGTCTCGTTCAGCGTTCTGCCACGGACAGAAGTCAGCGGCAGGAATGTAGCACGTCCGGCACGCTGTTGCTGCAAAAAGCGAATCCACTGTTTCGCAGCGTTTTCGTTTTCCACAATGAGATTCTGCATGGCGCCGCCCAGTGCGGTTTCCAGCGCCACGCCGTATTTCTGGTCGGTGGTGATAAGCTGTGCCACCGTGCCGAACACCCCACGGGGCTTTCCGCCGTCCGCCCGAAGAACTGCCTTGACGCTGCCGCCAAAGCCCTCCATGTTCCGCTCCATATCCTGGAGCAGTTTCTGGCGCTGGCGCTTTTCCCGGAGTGCAAACGCCGCCTGGTCCCGGTTCTTTCTGCCCTCTTCCAGCGCCTGCACCGCATGGGCGTAGCGTTTCTGAAAACCGGCACGCTGGTTCTGCACCTGCTCGAAAAGTGCCTTCGCCTGCTCCGCCTTTTCTCTGGCGGCATCGTAGACCATATTCTGACTGGAACACGCCTGCTGCAAAGCGCTCTGCCGCATTCCCTGTTCCGTCAGCTGGGCTTTCAGTTCTTCCTGCTGTCCGGCGGCAGTCTGCTGCATGACACGCAGTTCGCTCTGCCGCACCAGCAGCTTTTGCAGGATGCCATTCGCCTGTTCATATTCCTGCCCACGCCGTGCCGCCTGCTGTTTCAGTCTCTCCCATTCCTGTTCCGCCTGTTCCGACGTCACCTGAAGCGACTCACGTTTCTGCCGCAGCTGCACGGTCTGTTCCGACAGGGATGCCATCCGGCTCTCCATGCTCCTGGACTGTTCCGCCGTCTCCGTTTTCTGACTGTGCAGACTTTCCAGCATCTGACGGCTGTGGAGAATGTCGTTCTCGCACACTGCCACCGCCGCCCGGAGCTGTGCCGCCTCTTCTTCCGCCTGCTGGATCTTCTGACGGATCTCTTCCATTTTCAGCGTGCTTTCCTGCATCCGGCGATAGCCTTCCTGCACCTGGGCATCTGTCCGCTGTATCTCCCGTTCGGCGTTCTGATATTCCGCCTGTGCCTGGAGATAGCCGTCCGACAGCCCGGTAAGCTTTTCCCGGAGTGCCGTCAGCCGTCGCACCCAGAGAGAGACTTCCAGCTGTTTCTGTTCCCCGGCAAGCTCCACATACTGCTTTGCCTTTTCCGCCTGCTGCCGGAGCGGTTCCACACGGGATTCCAGTTCCATGACGATATCCTGGAGACGCACCAGGTTTTCCTGTGCAGCATCCAGCTTGCGCTGCGCCTCCTGCTTTTTATAGCGGAACTTGGAGACACCTGCCGCCTCCTCGAAAATATCCCGGCGGTCGGAGCTTTTGGCGCTGACGATCTCGGCGATGCGTCCCTGTCCGATGATGGCATAGCCGTCACGTCCCATACCGGTATCCATAAAGAGTTCCGTCACATCCTTCAGACGGACATTTTTGCCGTTGATGCGGTACTCACTGTCACCGCTGCGGTACAGCTTTCGGGTAACACTGACTACAGCACCATAGGCATCTTCCAGTTCGCCGGTCTCGTTGTTGATCTCCAGCGTAACTGCCGCAAAGCCCATTGCTTTCCGGGTCTTTGTGCCGGAGAAAATAACGTCCTCCATCTTGTTGCCACGGAGCGTCTTGGTAGACTGTTCCCCCAGCACCCAGCGCACCGCATCGCCGATGTTGCTCTTGCCGCTGCCGTTGGGTCCCACTACGGCGGTCAGACCCTTGTCAAAGTGCAGCTTGATCTTATCGGGAAAGGACTTAAAGCCCTGTAATTCCAGGGATTGCAGATACATTTCGATGTCTCACCTCTTTCGAAACATTTATTTTGGCGATTGCAGCACACGCACGGCATAGATCTGATTGTGGAAATCAGACAGCGGCACGGTCTGTTCCTTTTTCTGCAAAGGATCCATGCACTGATACGTCCCGTCCTCGCTGCCTGTCAGCAGTACATAGTGGGTGCTGCCGCTTTTCGGCATCTTCACCCGGACAATGGGAAAACAGCCGTCCGCCAGATACTCGTCCAGTGCGCCCTCCGGCAGTTCCGCAGCATCCTGCCGCAGCACCGGAACGCCTGTCACTTGTTCCAGTACGTCCCACTGCAAATTTCCCTGTCCGTCATACACGCCCTGTTCCGAAAAGAACTGGTTCACTGCTCCGGCATCGGCATCTTCCGGCAAACCGTCCACAGAGATCTGCTGCATTTGCAGCGCCGCCGCCACACAACAGGTCAGACAGCCGGAATCCGCCATGTGATAGGCAGAATCCCCCAGTGCATCGTCTTTCCAGCGGTCATCCTTCTGTCGGAAGATCACCGTCTCCGCCGCCGCAGTCTCTGCGGATGCTTCTGCGGTGACAGGTTGCGCCGTCTGATGAAAATGCCTGTAACACAGCACACCGCCTGCCGCCAGAATGACCGCCGCAAGGATGAGCGCCACGACCCTATATTTCTTTCCGGTCATATATTCCCTCATTTCTCCGAGACATTGCCATACACCCCACAGCATTTTCCATTTGCAAGAAGTGTTCCCGACGACACCGCCGCATTCTCCTGCACACGGAGCGTTACGCCCTGCTCTGCCAGCGTTTTCCGGTTGCAACCATGCTGTCCCAGCACCTTGCTCATGGTACGGGGTGCTGTTTCCACAAAGAGTTCCGGTTTTCCACAGTCTGCCGCCGCCTTTTGCAGCTGCCGCAGATACAGACGGGATTCCACCAGTTCTCCGTATGCCGGGTGAAAATATCCGGCGAGCATCCCTGCCCGGAGCGACGGCGTGTCGTGCAGTCCCAGCCGGATCACACGCACCCCAACCTCATGACAGCGGCACAGGGCATCGGCGCAGTAGTCCAGCACCTCTTCCTGTGACAGCGCCGGATACACGCCGGGCTGACAGTACGCCGCCAGCTTTGTTCCGGCGAGTACCACTGTGGGATAGATCCGCAGGGTCTCCGGCCGGCACGCCAAAAGCTGTTCCAGGGTGTCGTATTCGTCCTGCAATGTACTGCCGTACAGCCCCACCATCTGCTGCAAGCCCAGGGAAAAGCCTGCCTGCCGCAGCATGGCACTTGCCGTCCGGACTGCCTGTGCATCGTGTCCACGGGCATTCAGCCGCAGCACACGGTCGCACATACTCTGTGCGCCCAGTTCCACTGCCGTCACATGATAGGCTTTCAGCCGTTCCAGAACCGCTGCATCAACGGCATCCGGACGGGTGGAGATGCGGATGCCGGAAAACTTTCCTGTTCCCAGAAACGGCTGTGCCGCCTCCAACAGGGCAGTCTGATACGCCGGCTCTACTGCGGTAAAACTGCCGCCGAAAAAGGCGATCTCCGCCGACTCCAGCGTTCCGCTGCGCTCCAGCATTTCCCGGCAGGTCTGTGTGATCTCTTCCGGCTCCGGCGCATGGACGGTGCCGCTGATGGTGCGCTGGTCACAGAAACTGCACTGATGCGGACAGCCACGGTGCGGAATGAAAAAGGCAAGAGTCTTATGCTTTGCCATATCCCATGAGCGACAGAGCCTCCTTGGCTGCCTGCTGTTCTGCCGCCTTTTTGCTGTGTCCCATGCCCTTGCCGATCACGTTGGAATTCAGGCAGACTTCAACTTCGAACGCCTTGTCGTGATCCGGGCCGTACTCGCTGACCAGCACATATTCCACCTTTTCCTCCGGGTTCTTCTGTACCACTTCCTGGAGCTGGGTCTTGTAATCGTGGAAACCGGAGGGCTGCTTTTTCTCCTCTTCCGGATCGTCCGGGATAAACCGCAGGATATGCCGCTTTGCCGCATCCATGCCGCCGTCCAGGAAAATGGCAGCGATCACTGCCTCAAAGGCATCTGCCAGAATGGACGAACGGGATCTGCCGCCGGTATGCTCTTCGCCCTTGCCCAGCAGCAAAAATTCGCCCAGGTGGATCTCCTTGGCGAAAACGTGCAGCGCCTTTTCACAGACCATAGATGCCCGGAGCTTGGTCAGCTCGCCCTCCGGCAGTTCCGGATACTTGTGAAACAGGAACTCGGAAACCACGATGGACAGCACGCTGTCTCCCAGGAATTCCAGGCGCTCGTTGCACTTGCGTGTCTTGCGCTTTTCGTTGGCATAAGATGAATGGGACAGCGCCTCCAACAGCAGGTGCTTGTCCTTGAAATGATAGTGGATATAGGTTTCAAACCGTCCCAAATCTACATACTCTGTATGTTCCATGATTGCTTTCCCTCTATTTCTTTACCGGTCTTCCGGTATTTTCTGCAATGGTCTGTACCACATTTCCGGCAACGCAGTCTCTCGCCTGGCGGATGGCGTTGAAAAATGCCGTGCCATCAGAGCTGCCGTGCGCCTTGATGACCGGTTTCTGTACGCCCAGCATCACAGCGCCGCCCACTGCCTTATAGTCCATCTTCTTGGTGAGCGCCTTGATCTTCGGCAGGATCAGCAGCGCCGCCAGCTTTCCGGCAGCGCCTGCGAACAGGTTGCCCTTCATCTGGTGTGCCATAAACTTGCCCATGCCCTCGTACAGCTTCAGCGCCACATTTCCGGTAAAGCCGTCTGTGACGACCACATCCGCTGCGCCGGCAGGCAGCTCTCTCGCCTCAATGTTGCCGATGAAGTTCACCGGCGCCTGGGACAGCTGGACGTAGGATTCCAGTTCCAGTTCTCTGCCCTTGGTCTCTTCTGCGCCCACGTTCAGCAGTGCCACACGGGGCTTTTCCACCTGCATGACGTTCTGCATATAGGCACTGCCCATAATGGCGAACTGCACCAGCATTTCCGGGCGGCAGTCGTTGTTTGCGCCGCCGTCAATGAGCAGAAACGGCGTGGTCTCTGTGGGCAGCACCGGAGCAACCGCAGCACGCTTGATGCCGGGGATGCGCTTTACCAGAAAGGTTGCGCCAACCAGCAGTGCGCCGGTACTTCCGGCACAGACAAAGGCATCGCCTTTGCCGTCATGCAGCGCCTGCATTCCCACTGCCATGGAGGTGTCGGCGTGCTGTTTCAGCAGCGATGTGGGTTCTTCGTGGATGTCGAACACTGCCGGGGCGTGGAGAATTTCCATGCCGTCCAGCGGCAGACCGTTTTCCTCGGCGCAGTCCCGGATCTTCTGCTCGTCTCCAACCAGCGTCACCGTTACGCCCAGTTCCTGCACCGCCTGTGCGCCGCCACGAATCACTTCGAGCGGTGCGTTGTCACCGCCGAATGCGTCGATTAGTATATTCAAGATGTATGATCTCCCTTGTATTATTGTTCTGCCTCACGCAGATACTGTTCCAGCGCCGCCATGCCACGGTCGGCATACGCCTGGTACTTTTCCTGCTTTCCACGGATGCGCTCCGGCAAGTCGGGCAGAATGCCCATATTTGCACCCATAGGCTGGAAATTCTCCGTGGGTGCGCTGCTGATGTATGCCGCCAGTGCGCCCATCATGGTCTCCCGTGGCAGAATGAGCGGCGCTTTGCCCTGCAAGCGGCGTGCCAGGTTCTTTCCGGCGAGAATGCCGCTTGCCGCTGATTCCATGTAACCCTCCACGCCGGTCATCTGTCCGGCAAAGTACAGGGTGTCCTGTCCACGGAAATGATAGTCCGCATCCAGCAGGCGTGGGCTGTCCAGGAACGAGTTCCGGTGCATCACGCCGTAGCGGTGAAACTCGGCGTGTTCCAGACCGGGAATCATGGAGAACACCCGTTTCTGCTCCGGGAATTTCAGATTCGTCTGAAATCCCACCAGATTGTACATCGTTCCCTCCCGGTTTTCCCGGCGCAGCTGTACCACTGCCCACGGACGGTGACCCGTGCGTGGATCGGTCAGTCCCACCGGTTTCAGCGGTCCGAACCGCATGGTATCCGGCCCACGAGATGCCAGCACCTCAATGGGCATACAGCCCTCATAGACCCGGAACGCATCCTTGTCGCAGTCGTGCAGAGGCGCACGTTCTGCGGCAATCAGCGCCTCGTAGAAGTTCTCGTACTCTTCCTTGTTCATGGGGCAGTTGATATAATCTGCATCCCCTCTGCCGTAGCGTGCCGCAAAGAACACTTTCTCCTTGTCCAGACTCTCAAAGCTGACGATGGGCGCAGCCGCATCGAAAAAGCTGAGCCGTGTGCCGCAGCGCTTTTCGATGTCTGCCGCCAGTGCGCCTTCTGTGAGCGGTCCGGTCGCCACGACTACCGGAGTATCCGGGATACGATCGACCACGGCGGTCTCCAGGGTGATGTTGGGGTGATTCCGGATGGCATCGGTGGCGAGGTCGGAAAACTGTTTCCGATCCACCGCCAGCGCACCGCCGGCAGCCACTGCCGATTTCCGGGCGCACTGCATCAGCAGTGAACCCAGGCGGGTCATCTCCGCCTTGAGCAGCCCTGCCGCAGAATTGATGCGGTCGGCTTTCAGCGAGTTAGAACAGACCAGCTCCGCCAGCCCCTCATAGTGGTGCGCCGGCGTGTACTGCACCGGTTTCATCTCCAGCAGCTGCACGGAAAAGCCAGCCTCTGCCAGCTGCCAGGCAGCCTCACAGCCTGCCAGTCCGCCGCCGATCACGGTTACGTCTGCCATTTACGCACCTCCTACCGGACGGGAATAGCCGCAGCCCGGCTTTTCGCATACCAGCGTGCCGGACTTGCCGCCTTTCTGGAACAGGGTACAGCCGCACTGGGGACACTTTTCCTCGGTCGGCACATTCCAGGTCATGAAGTTGCAATCCGGATAAGCGCTGCATCCGTAGAAACTTCTGCCACGCTTGGACTTTTTCAGAATGATCTTGTTATTGCAAAGCGGACAGGAACCGGCAGTTTCCTGGACGATCTTCTTGGTGTTCTTGCACTCCGGGAATCCGGGACACGCCAGAAAGCGTCCGTAGCGCCCGATCTTGATGACCATATTTCTGCCGCACTGATCGCAGACGATATCCGTCTCCTCATCCGGCACTTTGACACGCTTGCCTTCCATTTTTTCCTCGGCAGTCTCCAGCGTCTTTGAGAAATCGCCGTAGAAGTCCTCCAGCGTATCCACCCAGCTTTTCTTGCCACGTTCCACATCATCCAGGTTGTTTTCCATCTCTGCGGTGAACTTCACATCCAGGATGTTGGGGAAATGCTCTTTCATCAGTTCCGTGGTCACTTCGCCCAGGACGGTGGGTTTCAGCTGTTTTCCCTCACGCTCCACGTAGAGGTGGGTGGTGATGGTGGTGATGGTCGGCGCATAGGTACTCGGTCGGCCGATGCCGTTTTCTTCCAGCGCCTTGATCAGCGTCGCCTCTGTATAGCGTGGCGGTGCCTGGGTGAAGTGCTGGTTGCCTTCCAGAGACTTCACCTTGATCTCCATGCCCTTTTCCAGCTCCGGCAGGTTCTTGTTCTCGCTCTTGTCGCCCTTGGCATCGTCGTACAGCACGGTAAAACCGTCAAACTTCACGGTCGAGCCGGTTGCCTTAAAGATGCAGTTGTCTGCCTCGATGTCCACAGACACCGTATCCATCAGCGCATCTGCCATCTGGCTTGCAATAAAGCGCTCCCAGATCAGCCGGTACAGCTTGTACTGGTCGGCAGTCAGACTGGACTTCACCCGCTCCGGTGTCATGTCCGGCATAGACGGACGGATCGCCTCGTGGGCATCCTGGGCGTTCTTCTTGGACTTATATGCTCTCGGCTCCGGCGGCAGATAGTCTGCGCCGTATTTTCCGGTCACATAGTCTGCGGCTGCCTGCTGCGCCTCTGCGGAGATACGCAGGCTGTCGGTACGCATATAGGTAATCAGACCGACTGCACCCAGTCCGTCGATATCCACGCCTTCGTACAGTTCCTGTGCCACCTTCATGGTGCGCTTGGACTGAAAGCCCAGGCGATAGGAGGCATCCTGCTGCAGGGTCGAGGTGATAAACGGCGGTGCAGGGTGGCGCTTGGTCACCCGTTTTTTCACATTCTGCACGGAATAGCTGGCATTTTGCAGCCGTTCCAGCAGAGCATCTGCGGCAGCCTTGTCCGGGATCTCCGTCTTGTCCACCCGTTCGCCGTCCACCTTCACCAGCTTTGCCGCAAACACCTTTCGGGACGGCGGCGCCGTAAACTTCGCATCAATGGACCAGTACTCCTGGGAAACAAACGCACGGATCTCGTTTTCCCGGTCTACCACCAGGCGCACAGCTACCGACTGTACACGTCCGGCAGACAGACCACGGCGCACCTTTTTCCACAAAAACGGGCTGAGCTTATAACCTACCAGACGATCCAGGATACGGCGTGCCTGTTGGGCATTCACCAGATCCAGGTCGATCTTGTGGGGATGGCTCATACCAGCCTGGATACCGCTCCGGGTGATCTCGTTGAACTCCACCCGGTCATCGGCATCCATATCTAAATGCAGCATCTGTGCGATATGCCAGGAAATGGCTTCTCCCTCTCTATCCGGGTCAGTTGCCAGATAGATATGGTCGCACTTTTTTGCGTGTTCTTTCAGTTTTTTGATAACGTCTTCCTTGCCCTTCATATCAGTATACTGAGGCTGAAAGCCGTTTTCTACATCCACACCCAGTTTCGACTTCGGCAGATCCCGGATGTGACCCATAGAGGCAATGACATCATAGCCCTTGCCCAGATATTTTTGAATGGTTTTCGCCTTTGCCGGCGACTCCACGATCACTAAATTCGACATAACTCTCTCTCGTTCTCTCTCAAGGCAAAATCGTCTTCAAAACAGGGAAACGCTGCATAAAGCCTGCCTAACAGCTTTGCACACAGGCTTTATTCCGTGTTTCCGCAGGTTTTCCTGCGCACTAACGCATCCGCCGGAATTGTTTTCCCGGCAGGCGTTCCAGTTTCCCGTATAGTTCCAGTTCCGTCAGCGTTGTGGTCAGTTCCTCCATGGAAACCTCCAGCTCCGCTGCGATCTGATCCATGTGCATCACACGCTGTCTTTGCAGCAGAGACAGGATCTCTCCTGCCAGACCCTCCAGCTCTTCCTCCGGCATGGGGTCGATCGCCGGGTCGGGTTCGGTCTCTTCCGGAATCTCCGGCTCCGGCGGACGCTGTTTCCGGCGGCCAGGCTGCTGCACAGCGTCGGATTCTCCCAGCGTCATCACGGAACTCTCGGATTTTTCCCGTGTCTCATCGTACAGTGCCGATGCCCCGATCATGTGGGCATGGCTGGTGTAATACTCATAGACGATGTCCCGGCTGTCAAATACCGGGATCGCACCGTCCCGAAGATATTTTATCACACCCATATATCGTTTGTCAAATATATCTGCCGGCGGAATGCAAAAAACATCCCGTCCCTGTTCCATGGCGTTCTCCGCCGTAATCAGCGCACCGCTCCTGGCAGGTGCCTGTATGACAAAAGTTCCCATGCTTAACCCGGACAGCACCCGGTTTCGCAAGGGAAAATTCGATGGAGCCGGCGATGTTCCCGGCAGAAATTCCGACAGGATCAAGCCACGCCTGGCAATTTCATATTTCAAATTGGCATGGGGCTGGGGATATGCAACATCCAGTCCGCAGCCCATCAGCGCAATGCTGGGCTTATCCGCCTCCAGCGCACAGCGGTTCGCCGTGATGTCGATGCCCACGGCATATCCCGTCACCGGAACAAATCCCATCTGCACCAGATCGTGGCAGATGGTCTTTTCCACCTGGAGACTGTACGGCGAGGGATTGCGAGTTCCCACGATCGTCAGCAGCAGGTGTTCCTGCAAAAGGGAGCTGTCGCCCTGATAAAACAGCAGCACCGGCGGATTCACAATGGAGAGCAGCTGCGGCGGATACGCCTCGTCGCCGTACCAGAGAATGGACAGGCGCAGCTTTTCGCACCGTGCCAGCATTTCTTCCACTTGTGCCTCGCCGGTCTGGCGGATGCGCCGCAGCGTATGTTCCGGCAGGTGCAGTGCCGCATCGGATTCCGGCTTTTGCAGCACCTCCACCGCTTTCTGGGGTGAACCATACCGGTGGAGCGCTTTCCAGATCCGTGGACTTCCTGCGCCGAACACCATCACCAGCCACAGCAGGCAGCGAATCTCTTCCATGTCACTGCCCTCCGTTTCCGGCGGCTGCCGCTTTCTGCACTTCCCACAGGATAATGCCGGCAGCCATCGCCGCATTGAGGGATTCGATCGTCCCGTGCATGGGAATCGTCACCCGGCGGTCACAGGCGGCAGAGACTTCTTCCGGCAAGCCGTTCCCCTCGTTGCCGATCACCACCGCCGTCCCCTTCCGGAACAGACACTGTCCCACCAGTTCCGCCTGTCCGGAGACCACAGCGGCGCAGGACTCCACACCGGCATCCCGGCAGGCAGCCAGCACCGGTTCGATCTCCGGCACACAACAGAGCGGCACACGGAACAAAGAACCCATGGTCGCACGCACCACCTTGGGGCTGTAGATGTCACAGCTTGCGCTGTAGATCACTCCGTCCAGCCCCAGAGCGTCTGCGGTACGCAGGATCATGCCGGCATTTCCGGGGTCCTGCAGCTGGTGCAGCACGGCATAGCTGCCGCCGGTATGGATCAGCGCCGAAAGCGCCGGCGGATCCGGTATCTGACAGACGGCGAACACGCCCTGGGTGTGTTCTGTCTGGGACAGTTCCGCCGCCAGACTGTCCGAGACAAGAGCGCAGCGTGTGCCGTGCAGCACGTCCGGCAAACCCTCTGCCTGCCAGCGTGCCAGACCGTCCTCTGTCCAGAACAGCTGTGTCAGCGCCGCACCGTTTTTCACGGCATCCGACACCAGCCGAAAGCCCTCCAGCACAAACAATCCGGTCTTTGTCCGTTCCTTCCGGGAACGTGCCAGCTTGCGGTACTGTTTCACCGCAGCATTATCATGCGCCGAAATTTTCAGCAGCGTTTCCATATCGTTTTCCACCAGCTTTCGTTATGGCAGCACCGTGCAGAGCCGTTAGGCGGACTTTGAACGGTACTGCCGAATATTCCGGATTTTCCTCATGATACAACAAAACACGCCCCGTATCGTTTCCAGAGCGTGTTTCGCATTCGATCCTTACAGAGCAGCCTTAGCCTGTTCTACGATTGCAGTAAAGCCTGCTGCGTCGTGAATGGCGATCTCAGACAGCATCTTGCGGTTCAGTGTGATGCCAGCCTTCTTGCAGCCGTTCATGAACTGGGAGTAGTTGATGCCGTTCATCTTGCAGGCAGCGGAAATACGAGTGATCCACAGCTGACGGAACTCTCTCTTCTTCTGCTTTCTGCCGATGTAAGCATAGTTGCCGGACTTCATGACAGCCTGTTTTGCCATCTTGAAGTGCTTGCTCTTGCTGCCCCAGTAGCCCTTTGCCAGCTTCAGGGTCTTATTTCTTCTCTTACGAGTCATCATTGCACCTTTAATACGTGCCATAGTTATTTACCTCCGTTATTTCTCAGATTCCAGTCTAAAGCCCTGTCGTTCGGCTTAGAGATACGGCATCAGCTTTTTCAGTGCCGGTGCGTTTGTGCTGTCAGCGATACCTACGGTACGAGCGATTCTCTTCCGCTTGGTGTCCTTCTGAGTCAGTCTGTGTCTCTTGTTGGTCTTCTGATACTTTACTTTTCCGGAAGCAGTCATCTTAAAGCGCTTTTTTGCACCGGAATGTGTCTTGGTCTTGATCTTTGCCATGGTGAATTCCTCCTGTTTACTTCGATGCCTTCGGTGAAATGAACATGACCATGCTGCGGCCTTCCATTTTCGCAGGCTTATCAACAACGCCGACTTCCTTGCACGCTTCCTGGAAACGCTTCAGAAGTTCTTCGCCGATCTGCGGATGTGCGATGGCACGTTTCCGGAAACGGACTGAAACTTTCAACTTGTCGCCACCCTGCAAAAACTTCTTTGCCTGGTTGACCTTGGTCTCAAAGTCATGGGTGTCGATGGCAGAAAACATACGGATCTCCTTGATGGAGACAACCTTCTGATTTTTCCGTGCCTCTTTTTCCCGTTTCTGCTGTTCAAAGCAGTACTTGCCGTAGTCCATGATCCGGCACACCGGCGGCTTTGCACCCGGTGCGATCTTTACCAGATCCAGGTCTTTTTCATAGGCGATCTTCTGCGCATCTCTTGCAGACATTGTTCCGAGTTTTTCGCCGTTCTGGTCGATGACCAGAATCTCTCTGTCCCGAATTTCCTCATTGATCTGCAGTTCTTGTTTGCTGATAAGCCAGCACCTCCAAACATATTATTTTCAAACAAAAAAAAGCGTCCACTTTTTCAGGTGAACACTCCTTCTCCATTCGTCAAAACCGTCCTCTCTCCGGAGAGAAAAGCCGTTGTACACGAGTATTGACCGTTTCGACTAAGCGCCAAACGGTGAGAACGGGAATGCTCTTCTTTGTTTACTTTTGCTATTTTATCATATTATCATTCGCCTGTCAAGCATCCGTTCGATATTTTACAATTTATTTACACATTTATCTGTGCGCAAAAGCACGCAGCAGGCGTTCAGAACCACTTTTCCAGCCATTCCACGCACTTCAGCTTTACCGCATAGCGTTCATGATGCCGCAGCAGATCCTGCTCCGGCTTTCCGAAAGCGTCCTCGGCGGTCTCTTCGTCTGCGGTGACATCGCAGGCATTGGGGACACACAGAGACGGGTACATCACGCACCACCAGTTCTGACCCTGTGCCGCACCGATGGTGATGCGCAGGGCGGTGTATTCCCCTGCCGGCATGACCCAGTCCCCGTAAGTACGGTCATCGAAGGGCATCTCCACCAGCTGTGCCTTTACCGGATAGGAATAGCCCTCATCCCAGACCAGTTGCTGCGCCGTCTGTTCCAGGGTTTCCAGATTTTCTGCGGCAATGGTCTCCGCATCCTCCACGGATTCCGCATCATCGACAAAGAGCGTGTCCGCCTGTTCCAGCACCTTGTCCCGGACTTTCAGTTTCAGCGCCTGGTCGTCGATGCTGTCCGAATTCGCCAGGATATGCAGCCGCAGCACGTTCTGTTCCAGAGACCGGTAACTCTGCGCCGTTCCCGTCAGCGCCGAACAGCAGACAGCACCGACCATACCCAGCAGCAATGCCCATTCCAGTTTTTTCATATTGCTCACCTCGATGAGAGTATGCACCGGAATGGGGAAGGTTATACTTGCGGAGGGATTTTTTATAACACCAACTCCGCCAATATCGTATTCGACACCAGAAACCCCTTCGGCGTAAATGCCACCCGGTCTCCGGTCCGCCGCAGGAATCCCAGCTTGCAGTAGCGCTCCACCGCCGCTTTTTTTTCTGCCAGCCACGCCGCCGGAACGCCCTCTGTCAGCCGCAGTCCCAGCATCAGGCGCTCTTCCAGGGTGCAGGGCGCACCGTCCTCAGTTTCCACCGTCTGCACCGGCTGTTCCAGAAAGGATGCCGCCGAGGACGGCACGAAAAATCGTTTCCCGTTCCAGCAGGAGTGCGCCGACGGACCAATGCCCAAATACGGCTCGCAGTGCCAGTACTTGCAGTTGTGACGGCTCTCAAAGCCGGGCTTGGCAAAGTTGGAGATCTCATACTGGGCGAACCCGGCAGCATTCAGCTGTTCCACTGCCTGTAAGTAGAGATCTGCCGCCGCATCCTCATCGGGACACTGCGCCGCAATCTGCTGTCTGGCGAAAGGCGTTCCCGGTTCGATTTTCAGCAGATAGGCGGAAATATGTACGATGGGCAGCCGGGTCATTTCCCGGATGGTCTGTTCCAGTTCCTCCGGCGTCTGTCCCGGCAGCGCCAGCATCAGATCGCAGGACAGATTGTCAAATCCTGCCGCTGCGGCAGCGCAGACGGTCTCGACCGCCTCCTGCGCCGTGTGCAGCCGACCCAGCCGTTTCAGCTGGCTGTCCGAAAGGGACTGCACCCCGAAAGACAGCCGGTTTACGCCGCTTTCCCGGAACCGGCGCAGCTGTTCCGGTGCGGCAGCGGCAGGGTTTGCCTCCATTGTCACCTCTGTATCCGGGGACAGGGTGAAACAATCCGCCGCCGTTTCCAGGATCTGTGCAATCTGTGCCGGAGACAGCAGAGACGGTGTGCCGCCGCCAAAATAAACGGTATCCACAGGTTCTGCACAAGCATAGTGCCGCAGATTCCGGCAGACCGCCTGGGTATAGCGTTCCAGCAGTTCCGGTTCGGCGGCGATGGAATAGAAGTTGCAGTACGGACACTTCCGGCGGCAAAACGGCACATGGATATAGAGTCCGGCAGCCATCAGCTCAACACATCATTCCGGATGGGCTTTTCCAGCGGACCAAAAAAGGCATCGAAAATCCGGCACAGCACATACGCCGCCACGATCGTGCCAGCCATATACGCATAGTCCCAGGTGGAATTTCCCTTGAAGTAAATGAGCATCACCAGCACCAGGGCAGCAATGTACACCACTGCGCTGAAAATCATGGATGCCTTTCCGTTGACACAGTGCTGACCGCATTCCATGCAGACTTTGCCTTTGGTGTGCAGTCCGCCGGTAAAGGCTTTTTTCAGCGGATTGAATGACTTTGCGCCGCAGTACGGGCAGGTATAGATCGATTTCATAAATCAGATTCCTTTCGAAAAGTTTCGGGCAATTTCCAGAATTGCCGGATAGATTTATTATAGTGTGTTCCGGGTGAAATGTCAAGGCGGTGCATCTGCCTTTCCACACCGCCCGGAAAACAGGCGAGCCGTCGACAGTGTTTTCCCTGCCGGCGGCTCGTTTATGATTCACTTGTACCGTGTTTTTTATCCAAGCTGAATGTTTCCAAGCTGGACGTTGTGGATTCTCGCATAGTCTGCGATCAGATCAAAGTTCAGATCATAGCGTCCCTCCGAGAAGAACGAAGAGTCGCTGGCACCGCTGCCGGTGAATGCACAGGATACCATTGTTGCGTAGACATCGTCCAAATCGACATCGCCGTCAGCATCCACATCCATCAGATTCCAGTACAGCTCATTGTCAATATTGCGATCCGCCATACTTTCATCAAAGCTCTTCCCGTTATTCGATTTTACAAATTTATCGCCTTTGTTGGTAATACCAAGGGAACGACCAATTTCTTTTACGCCCTGAAGAGCTACCATGTAAAGTTCATCCATTACAGCAGTGGAGCTGATCGTTTCTTTTTCTGATTTCCGGCTGTACCGTACATCACAGAGGGCATAGGTCTGTTTCTCGTGAATCAAATCGGCATCTGCCTGATCGAAAACACCGTCACCGTTCATGTCCCCCAGAATCTGCCGGTCCTTTGTCAGCAGCGTGGGATCTACATACAGAAAACGAGTTGCCATTGCCGCATCATGCCCGGTCACATAGCCATCCATATCCAGATCGCCCGGTTCTACATCAAAATATTCCACTAAATTCATATCATAGCGATCTTCTGCAGGATATATGGGCTTTACTTGTGCGCCTGCGCGTGAGACCGCACAAATCAATGCCTCAACATCATCCTCACTCACAACACCATCTGCATCTACATCCATCAGGTTAAAATCTCTCAGACTGATTACCCGCTGGCTTTCCAGCTGATCGATTATATCATCAATATCATCTTTTTCCAGAGAATGATCTGCTACTACTTTATAGTCCCTGTAATTGCTCGTGTAACTATAATATCGTACCATGTATACATCCGTTACATTCGGGTTTTTACGTTCACCTTTCTGAAACGTAACGCCTAAGCCGCAGACCTTCTGCGCAAAAATAGCATCTGCGTCGCTCTGATCCACCACGCCGTCACCGTTCATGTCCGCCAACGCCTTCTGCTGGTCGCTGAGCAGTTCCGGGTCTACGTTCAGATACCGGCTGACCATTGCCGCATCATGTCCGGTGATATAACCGTCCATGTCTACATCGCCCTGCACATAAGTCTCATCTGCCGCAGCTGCATGGATCACAGAGAACGGCACTGCGCCGACTGTCAGAACAGCCGCTGTGAGGAATGATAACACCTTTCTTTTTTTCATATGAAAAACCTCCTTCATATTGCCTATGCTCTCATTTTCTGCATGAAGCTCATGCAGTCCCTAAAAATGAGACCATTAAAACTGATCGAAAAGACCTAATCCGTTTATGGTACACAGTTTTGACACATCCAAAAGCGCCGGATCCAGGTCATATCTGCCGTCCGCAAAAAAGCCGGTTTTCAGATAACCTGCACCTCTCAGCGCACAAGACTGCGCCGTCACAAAAATATCTACCATGTCCACATCGCCGTCTGCGTCTACATCCATCAGGTTATAATCCAGCTTGCTGACGATATTTGCATTTTCGTTTTCCGTCCACTTTTCATGGGTCGTGACAACTGCGGATGCGCTGTTGACCACCGTATGTGTATAACCGGCATACTCCCTCGCACAGTAATACAGCTCAAAATACAGTGTTGTGGAATCCAGCATCAAGCCCCGGCTATTTCTGCCTTTCTTGAAACTGTCTCCCAGCGAATACCTCTGATTTTCGTAGATCCAGTCGGCATCGCTCTGATCCACCACGCCGTCTTCGTTTACATCTGCCAGCATCAGCTGTTCCTCTGTCAGCAGATGCGGATCTACATTCAGATACCGTGTCACCATAGCGGCGTCATGCCCGGTAATCACGTGATCCATGTCCACATCTCCCAGACAGTAGATCTCTTCTGCCGCACCCGCCGGCAGTGCCGGAAGTGCAGCCAGCGCCATGATCCCTGCTGTCACGATGGAAACGACCTTTCCTTTCTTCATAAAAATCACCATCCTTTCTGAGCGCCAGTCCCGTGCCCAAAGCGAAACTGGTTTTCTCTTTTATTTTACACCATTTTTTACAATCTGTCAACACTGTTTTTTCCTGTTTTCTGCCGCTGCGCCGCAAAAAAACAGGGCGAAAGCGTGTGCCTCCGTCCTGTTTCTGCAAATTCGATTCTCTTTGGAAAAATCAGCGGTAGATGGTCTTTTTCGCCGTCTCTACCACAATATCCGCACACAGCTCCAGTCCCAGTGCGCCGCTGTTCAGACAGAGGTCATAATTGTCCTTGTCGTACCAGTTTCCGCCGGTATTGATGCTGTAGAAGGTCTCACGGCGCTTGTCGATCTTGCGCAGCATTGCCTCTACCCGGCGTTCGTCTACGTGATACTCCTGCACGGCACGTTCCGAACGGGACTTGGTGTCCGCATAGATAAACACATTGAACAGATTTTCCAGATCACGGAGGATATAGCTTGCACAGCGTCCCACGATCACGCAGTCGCCTTTTTCTGCCAGTTCCCGGATGATGTTGGTCTCGATGATATAGACCTTATCCGACAGCGGCAGGTTTTCTTCGATGGTGCGTGTGGGGCTGGAGGTCAGCATCAGCGTGTATAAAAAGCTCTTCGGCGCTGCCTCTTCCGCAGTCTCCAGGTACTCCATGGAGACGTTGCAGCGTTCAGACGCCATTTGTAAAATTTCACGATTGTAGCACGGAATGCCCAGCCGCTCTGCGATCATCTCGCCGATCTCACGGCCGCCGCTTGCATATTCTCTTTCAATGGTAATGATTCGATGACTCATAGTAAAATGCCTCCTCTAGTTTGAGAAACAGGGACACGATTCCCTTTCCCAGTGCTTTTTCTTATTATAGCATACTTTTCGATTTTTTGCACGTTTCAGACGAATTTTTTTGCAGTTTTTATAGAAATTCTACGTTTTATACATTCGTATAGTGAATGATTTATGCAATTCGCCAACATTCAGCTTTATTTTGTAGCGTCCTGGATCGCCTGGATGATCTCCGGATAATACCAGGTGCAGTCCTTGCGGTTCAGCAGTCCGAAACCGTTTTTCGTTTCGTTGTTGTCCCAGATAAAGCACTTGATGCCGTGTTTCTTGGCAGCGCTGAGATAATAGCTGAACCATGCCACTCTGGCGGAGGTGTTCTCGTTCTTGTTGACGCAGCCGGTCTCGTCAATGATGACCGGAATGCCCTTGCTGATAAAGGTATCGTCCAGGTACTGGAATGTGGTGTCCAGTTCCTGCTTATCGCTGTCGCTGCCCCAGTCGGCACGGGTGTCGTCCGGACCGCAGAAATTCCACGGCGCATAGATGTGCAGGGAAACGATAATGTGGTCGTCCTTGGGAACAATCATACCGCCGATGGCGTTCTTCTCCGCAGACTGTGCGTAATCGGTGACGATCACGGTACGGTCTGTGTTAGAGCCGCCGGATGCACGGACGGTGTCCACAAACGCCTGGAACAGCTGGTTGATGACATCATAGGATTCCTGGGTGCCGCCGGTCCACTCCTCGGCAGAGCCGATGACACGGGGTTCGTTCATGCCCTCGAAGATCAGACGGTGGTCATAGTCCTGGAAGGTGGCACAGATCTGTTTCCAGATGGTGGTCAGCGTAGCCTTGTCGCTTTCCAGCTTATCTTTGGTGGGGACGAGCCAGAGAGCATCGTCGTGGTGTACGTTCAGAATGACATACAGCCCGTCATTATAGGCATAGTCTACGACTTCCTTGACACGGCTCATCCACGCCGCATCAATGGTGCCGTCTGCTGACATATGTTCACCCCAGGTGACCGGAATACGAACTGCATTAAAGCCGGCAGCCTTTACCGTATCGATCATCTGCTGTGTGGTCTTGGGGTTGCCCCAGCCGGTTTCTGTATCGCTGGAATTGGTGTCGTGGCTGTCCAGGCTGTTGCCCAGATTCCAGCCCACCTTGATGTTTTCCACGATCTGTTTGCTGCTCATGGCATTGACCTGATCCTTGGTGGGGATATCGCCGGTCACTTCTGCCACTTCGCCGCCTTTGGAGGATTCCTCCGACTTGGTCTCCGTCTTGGTGGTTGTTCCGGTGCTGTTGCTGTAGCGAACACTCACATTGTTCAGCGTAATGCTGGGCTGGTCGCTCCACCAGTATCCCAGCATCACTTCGCCGCCGTTGTCGATGCTCTCCTTGACCTCATCCGGCACGATCCAGGTCAGCGAGAGGCTGGAAGAATCGGTAAACACGCAGACATTCTTGGTCTGATACCAGCCCTTATCGGTGGCGCAGTCTGCATTCTCATCCACAGACACACCGAATGCGCCGGTGAACTTGCCCAGTGCGCCGCTGCTGCTGATATCGAAGGTCACGGTCTGGAGGGTGTCGTCTGCACCGATCAGATCAGACAGTGCGATCTTCGCCGTTTTGGCTGCCTCATCGTTAAAGCTGAGGGTGGATGCCGGGCTGACAGAATTGGTGCCGTCTACCGGAACTTCCTTGGTGCGGGTATAGGTGCAGACAATGCTGGACAGCTTTACCTGCTGTACATTGCTCCACCAGTGACCAAACAGGACTTCGCCGCTGGGGTCGATCTCGGTCTGGATCTCTGTGGGAACATTCCAGGTGAATTCCGCATAGGCGCTGTTCTGGGACTGTTCAAAGTCTGCCGCCTGATACCATCCGGCATCGGTTGCGCTGGCACAGCCGTCCTTGACGGAGACACCATAGCCACCTTTGAAGTCGCCCAGGCTGGACGAACCGTCGGCGGAGTAGACGATAAAGGTAAAGGACTGTACCACATCACCTTCCTGGATAAAGTTGTCCAGCTTTGCCTTATAGTTGTTGGTGGTGTCGCTGCCCTTGTCCAGCATGGCGTTGATGTCCGTCAGTTCCGTACCCAGCGTAGACGAAACCGTCTCTGTAGGGCTGACGTGTACGGTAGTGGTAGTCGCTTCGGTGGTTTCCGCTGCGGCTTCGGTCTCCTTGACGGAGGATTCCTCTGCGGCAGAAGATTCCGGCTTGCTGCTGTCATTGCTCTGCTTGCCGCATCCGGTAAACGCCGAGCCTGCCAGAACACCGGCGAGCAGCAGTGCCGTGAGTTTTTTCCATGATTTCATAATGTTGTTCCTTTCTAAAAAAACAACGGATGCCAAAAGGATTCAGCATCCGCCGTTTTTCTTTCGAACCTTCCGGCTCTTACAAAAAATATGATTAGTCCACTTTGACGATTTCGCCCATCTGATTGCGGCCTGCGCCGATGGCGTTGGATTCGTCTGTATCGATGTGCATTGCAGTTGCATAGTTCGGGGAAACACGGCAAACCACGTCGCCCAGAATTGCCTTTCTGCCGTCGGTCTCAACACGTACCCAAACGATATCCTTGTCCTTTACGCCAGCCTTCGCTGCATCCTCCGGGGTGAAGTGGATGTGACGCTTTGCCACGATCACGCCCTCAGAGATCTCCAGCTGACCAGCCGGACCAACGATCGTACATGCACCGGAGCCTGCTACGTCACCGGATTCCCGGATCGGTGCTGCAATACCGATAGAACGTGCATCTGTTGCAGACAGCTCTACCTGGTTTGCGCTGCGGAACGGGCCGAGGATCGAAACGTTCGGCAGTTCCTTCTTCGGACCAACGATAGTTACACGCTCTTCGCTTGCGAACTGTCCCGGCTGAGACAGCATCTTCTTAACTGTCAGTTCCTTTCCCTCACCGAACAGCACAGCAAATGCCTCGGCAGTCAGATGTACGTGTCTTGCAGATGTTTCAACAATAAACTTTTCAGACATGGTGTATACCTCCCATAAATGCTAACCGGCAATGCACCGGCTTCTTACAATATTGTACTACTTTTTGCCGGTTTCGTCAAGGGGCTTGTCGTGTTTTTTCCGCTGTATCCGCTTAGTGTTTCACTTTTTCTGCTGTACACGAATTTTCCATATTTCTTGACACATTTTTCAAAGTGTGATACAATAAAGCAAGTAAAAGAGAGAGGAATCTGCTTTATGTATTACCTATGCTATGCGCTGCTGTACTGCATCATCTTTGCCTTTGGTGCAGCCATCGGCAGCTTTCTGAACGTCTGTATCTACCGGCTGCCCAAGGAGGAATCCCTGTGGCGGAACAACTCCCACTGCATGACCTGCGGCACGCCCATCCGGAAACGGGATCTGATCCCGATTTTCAGCTGGTGCCGGCTCAGGGGAAAATGCCACAGCTGCGGCGCAAAGATCCCGTTCCGCTATACGCTGGTGGAGAGTCTGAACGCCGTGCTGTACGTGCTGATCTACGCATACTTCGGCATCTTTGACCGTCCGCTGTATGCCGGGCTGGTCTGCCTGTTCTGTTCGGCGCTGGTGGTCGTCTTTTTCATGGATCTGGACACCCAGCTCATCAATCTGTACGTGCTGGGATTCATTGGGCTGCTGGGCATTGCTGCCACGGTCTATGATGTCTGCACCGGAAACAGCACCCTGCTCTCCCACTTCATTGGCGCAGCAGCAGCGTCCGTCCCCCTGTTCCTGCTGGTGATCCTGTCCGGCGAGCGTGCCATGGGGCGTGGCGATGCGGAACTGATGCTGGTGGGCGGACTGTTCCTGGGAGTAAAGGGCGTTGTAGTCGGGCTGTTCCTGGGACTGATCCTGGGCTGTATCTTCGGGCTGATCCACAAGGCAAAGACCGGGGACTCCAGATTCGCCTTTGGGCCGTATCTGTCTGCCGGCATGGCGCTGGCGCTGGTGGTGGGCGAACCCATTGCAAACCTGTACTTGCAGCTGTGCGGTCTGCGGTAATCAGAGTGTATCAATAAACGAAAAGCGCATTTCCGGAACGTATCCGGGAATGCGCCTTTTTTCGTTATGCCGCCGGAGAAATACCCTCCACGTGGATGGTATAGTCCGTCATGCTCTTGTTGCTCCAGAAGAACCACTGCCCGGTCTTGGGGTTGTAGTTGTTCTTCGGGGAAAGCACCTCTGTGCCGACCTTTACGGTATAGCCGTCGGACAGGGTGTAGCCTGCCTTGGGCGTGATGGTAAAGTAGCACACGCCGCTTTCGTTGAACAGAGATTCGCTGAATGTGATGTCACAGCCAGCCGCACTGGTTTCATCCAGACCAACGTTTTTGCCGTTTTCGCTGGCGGCGATGGGTTTGGCGGTGGTGGTAGTGGTTGTTGTTGTGGTGGTTTGAGGGGTGGTGGTTTCGGTGGGAGTGGTGGCTGCAGTTTCAATTGCAGCCGGAAGGTAAGCATTGATTGCGTTTACCCGCTGCACAGACTCTGCCGCATTGTCATAAATAAATGTAATCGAATCAATTTTGATATTATTCCAATTTTGAGCCTGATAAGAATTGCTGAATGAAATTTTCGCATTTCGGAATGATGTTTTCTTGTAGTTTTTCAAATCTTGAATCGCATTATCATTGCCTGGATAAATGGAAAATGTCGCATCATCATTTCTGATATCCCCACTGTTTGCTGATACATTTTTAGAGTAATTGGCAGCGTAATTGGAATTGTACTGGCAATAAAAATCTCCTATCACAGATGCAGTGAAATTAAATCCTGTATTTTCATTAGACGCATAGCTTACATGAATCTGAATCTCACTTGGAATTCTGATTCCATTATCGTCAACATAGAAATAATCTGAAATATCATATTCTTTATTCCACTCAAATTCAGAGATTTCAAAAACATTTCCCATTATAATCTGCTCAACCACTGTAATTTCAACAGTAGCTGTTTCCACACCATACTTTCCTTTATAAGATGCAAGAATCACAGCTTTTCCATCCTTTGTTCCAGCAGTAACCAGATTTCCGTCTAACGTAATATACGCATCACCGGACTGAATGGTATAAGAAACATCTTCTTTATTTGCAGCCAGAACAACTGTACTTCCATATTCCAATTTTCTGGAAGACGGTTTCACAGAAAGCATTTCATAATTAACAACGTGTACCACATACTCTTTTGTCACAGAATTTCCTGTTCCATCATCATATGTTATGACAACTTTCTTATCATAGTTATTTTCAATCAGACCTTCTATGCTAAAATGTGCATCGTCCACTTTGTTTGCATTGTGGAAATACGTATTACTGCTTTTGACCTCTAATAACTTTTTATTTGTTTCAAATTCAAGTGTTCCATTTTTAGGTACTTCAATTATTTTCTGCTCTGTCACATCTTCCCCATCCAGCCACAGCTTAAAGTTCTCACTATTCTCTGTTGTCGCTGTAGTAGTTGTACTTGTTGTAGCAGACGTACTCGTACTGCTCGTGCTTACAGAGGACGATGTCACAGCAGATGTGGATGTGACTGTGGAAGTGGTCGCCGCAGAAGTAGTCGTCGAAGAAGTGGTTGCTGTTGTCGTGGTGCTTGTGGTTGTCGAAGTCTCCGTTGTGGTGGAAGTGGTCGTGCTTGTCGTTGTTGTGGCAGAGGTTGTCGTGGTGGTAGTGCTGCTTGTTGTAGTCGATGTGGTCTCCGCCGCAGAAGTGGTTTTCGCCGTGGTCTCGGTTTCGGTGGAGGTGGTTGTGGTGGTTGTTGTTGTCGTTGTGGTATCCGTTGTGATCGGCGCACTGGGTGCCACGATACTACAGGAGATATCCTCCGGACTCAGTCCCTTGCAGTAGAGATGCACGATCTTATCGGCTGCCGCAGAGGGCGTTACTGCGCTGTTGCTGTTCATCATGAACTTTGACAGGCTCTGACCGGATGCCAGCTGGGTATAATCCTTGGAATACACGTCATATTTGAGATTCGACGGATATTTGTCGAACTGAATGCCCACCTCGCCGACGTTGGTGATATAGTCACACTTCGTCCAGTCCAGGGTGATGTTGGTGTAGGTGTCGTCGCCGTTGAGGGTGAGCATGGGGGTGTATGAATTCGTTGTTGTTGTAGATGTAGTTGTGTTTCCGCCAATCCATTTCATAGATATCTCTGCACCGACAGAACTTAAAGCAGCACTATATGTAATACACACATAAGGATATGTATCCCACGTCCATGGTATATTTATTATTGCAGTATTTGCTTCATTTTCTACCTTTTCAATGGTTACGCCAGCCATTCCAGGAAGATATCCTCCTGAATTATGATCACCTCCTGCATTTTCTAATTTATTAGTAAAAGTAGAAAGTTGATTTACATCATTCGCATTAAATGTATTCTGTAACTTAGAAGCATCTACCCCTCTTACTTTTAACTGTAATGTGCTTCCTACTTTATAGCCTGTTTGATACAAGTCCAAGCACACATGATGTTTGTAATATTGAATGACAAATGGACTTCCTTCGTAATAAAAAATCCATTCATGATTTTCCAAATAAGCCCAGTCACTATTATAGCCGTCCGGAATATTTAGATTGCTTGCATCAACATATTCAATCAAGTTGTTATTTAAATCATATTTTCCTACTTTACCACCATTACTCCAGTCTTTATTATAACGAAAATCTTTTCCATTTTCCATTGGGACATGTAATTCAACACGACCGTTTTCAATTACAACTTTGTAGCCATTATAAGTATATGTCCCATCTTTATCTTTTTTCATGATAGAAGTATTAATTGCAGTACTTCCATCACCATCTAATTTTGTAACCTTTTCACCGTATATTGTTGGCTGCTTATATTCTGTATCGGATATTTTTTTTGCTGTTGTATCAAAATAGACCATAGTTAAACTTGGATCCACATTAATAGCATCTCCACTTGGCTTATTACCACTCACACCGCCAGTAACTACAATCCAACCCCTTGAACTTTCATAACCCGTGTCAGCATCTCGAAGATAAGTACGATAAATTATTTTATCTATATCAATATTATAAGTTGAACTAAACTTCTCACCTACTTGATCGGTTTTTATTTGATATTTATTATTTACATCAATTACATCACAATATGAATACCAATCATTTTTATTCATATCCGCAACAAATTCTGCTGTGCCAAACTCATACTGACTAATAAATTTATATTTTTCCACATTAGATTTACTTCCAACATAGATGTATACATTTTTAAAATCTCCATTATTACCACAAACGTTGTATTGACCACCTGAGCCAAATGTACCGTTTGTCGTTCCAGCTTGCGCCTGCATTATAGGATATACTGCTTGCCCGTCATATTTAAATTGCATGCCATACTGTACAAATTTGACTGCATTAATTGGATAGTCTGTTGTATTAATAATGTATCTGTCACTATCTTGAGTTCCGACAACACTATTAACTCCAAAGTCATATTTTTTATAATTTTCGTCATTAGCAAATAAGTTTTTCCATTCATTATCTGTCTTTATTCTGTTTTTTAAATCACCCCAGCCAGAATCCTTTGATTCAGTTACAGTATTACTCATCGGATACGCTCCCGCATCCGTATAATTCGTCTTCAAAACCAAACTACAGCTCTGCTCCGCCTTTGCCGCAGCATACCCATCGCAGGAAACCGCAACATCCACTTTCTGGCTGGTTTTGTCTGCCGGCTGATAGGTCAGCGTCACCGTAAACACCGCATTGGCATCGCTGCTGGCACCGGTGACCTGATACTTTTCCTCGGTATCACTGCTGCTCAAAAGCGTCACGCCTCTTCCGGCATCTGAGCGCAGAATCCCCTCGGCACTCTGCTTTACCTCGTCCCAGTTCCAATACCGGCTCTGGGGCAGCTGGGTCTGGAGTTCGTCCGCCAGATTGTTCGCCACAGTCTGATAGTTCTGTATCTTCGCCGCCTGCACATAGGCAGAGATATTGGGCGCACACAGTGCCGCAATGATCGCCATAATCACCAGCACCACGATCAGCTCCACAAGAGAAAAGCCCTTTCGATTTTGTTTCATCTCTCTCACCTCTCTGAAAATCTACAGACGGACACGCCGCAGTTTTCCTTAACTCAGCAGGTCCAGAATCTCATTCTTGTTGTTGGATACCCGAATCGCATCCTCCCGGCGGATCGTGCCGGCTCTCACCAGGCGTGCCAGGTCAGCGTTCAGTGTGTGCATTCCCAGCGCTGCGCCGGACTGCATCACCGTTGCCAGCTGGAAGCACTTGTTGTCACGGATCAGACTGCCCACAGCATCTGTTCCCACCAGAATTTCTGTGGCAGCCACACGGCCGCCGCCCATTGCCAGCGGAATCAGCGCCTGGGTGATAACGCCCTTCAGAATCGTGGACAGCTGCGTCCGGATCTGGTTCTGGGCGTGTGGCGGACAGCTGTCGATGATACGGTCCAGGGTCTGCGCCGCACCTGTGGTGTGCAGGGTGGACATGACCAGGTGTCCGGTCTCAGCTGCGGTAACAGCGGCGGAAATGGTCTCATAGTCACGCATTTCTCCTACCAAGATCACATCCGGATCCTCACGGAGCGCCGACCGCAGAGACGCCGCAAAGCTCTTGGTGTCCACGCCGATCTCACGCTGGTGGATGACGGACATTCCGGACTCATACACATACTCCACCGGGTCCTCAATGGTAATGATGTGTTCCGAACGGTTCTTGTTGATGTAGTCGATCATGGCGGAAAGGGTGGTGGACTTACCGCTTCCCGTCGGTCCTGTCACCAGGATCAGACCTCTGGGCTGGTCTGCCAGATTTTGCAGCACCTTCGGCATCTGAAGCTGTTCCAGCGTCGGGATGGTGTTGTTCAGCAGTCGGATAGTTGCCGCCACCTTTTTCATCTGCCGGAACACGTTGACACGCTGACGGCAATAGTCCGGCGTTTCAATGGCAAAGTCCACGTCGTTGCCGTTTTCCAGCTGTTCCCGCTGTTCATCGCTGAGCATGGACAGGATCATTTCCCGTGTTTCTGCCGCCGGAAACGAAAAGCCGCTGTCCAGCAGCTGTCCGTGGATACGGAACGAAACCGGCATTCCCTCGCTGATATGGATATCGGAACACTTTTTCTCCCGGGCTTTCATAATGAGTTCGTTCATTGTCATGGCAGTATACCATCCTTTCCCTGTTTAATCCGAATAATAAGCGATCTTCATGACCTCTTCCGGCGTTGTTACGCCCTCTTTTACCAGGTCGATGGCGCTGTCCATCAGACTGCGCATTCCCTGGGTCTTTTTTGCATATTCCAGCATTTCCTGGCTGTCTGCACTTCTGGCGATCATGCGTTTCAGCGTTTTGTCGATATATACCATCTCGTGGATGGAGATACGGCCCTTATAGCCGGTATTGTTGCAGACCTTACAGCCCTTGCCCCGGGTAATCATGGGGATGCCGTCGCCCACAATGGCGATATCCTCTGCCGTTGCCGGCTCTTCGTATTTGCAGAACTGGCAGACCTTGCGCACCAGACGCTGTGCCACGATGCCTACCACGGAGTTGGAGATCAGATACGGCGCAACGCCCATGTCCGCCAGACGGACGATGGAAGAGATCGCATCGTTGGTGTGCAGGGTGGAGACAACCAGGTGTCCGGTGATTGCCGATCGGACAGAGATCTCCGCCGTCTCTGCGTCACGTGTCTCACCGATCATGATGATATCCGGGTCCTGACGGAGCAAAGCACGCAGTCCCACGGCAAAGGTCATGCCGGCAGTCACATTTACCGACGTCTGGGTAATATTGGGCAGGTCCTTTTCCACCGGATCCTCGATGGTGGAAATGTTTACCGGACGCTCCGCCAGACGCTGCAGTACCATGTAAAGCGTGGTCGTCTTACCGGAACCGGTAGGCCCTGTGATGTAGATAATGCCGTTCGGCGCAGACATCATTTTCATCAGCATATTGTAGGAATAATCGTTCATGCCGAAGTGTCCGGCGTGGTCGATCTTGGTATCTGAAACCAGATAACGCATAACTACCTTTTCCCCGTGTGTGGTGGGCAGGATGGAAATACGCATACTGATATCAATGCCCTCCAGCACAGCGTGGAAGTTGCCGTCCTGGGGGATACGCTTTTCGGCAATATTCAGATTGCTCATGATCTTGATACGGGCAACGATGGAGTTATGCAGCGCCTTTTCCAGCGTCAGATAGCTGATCATCTGTCCGTCGATACGCATACGCACCTGGGTGAAATCCTTGAACGGCTCAATGTGGATATCGCTGGCGTTGGTACTGTAGCCACGCACCAGCAGAGAGTTTATCAGCTTGATGATCGGCACATCGTCGTCCGCATCGTCTGCGGTGAGCTGCGGCACTTCAATATCCTCGGCGGAAATATTCGCTTTTTTCGCCGCCTGCTTGGTGCTGATCTCGGCGTAGTAATATTCGATTGCCTTCTTGATCCGCTTTTCCTCACTCAGCAGCACCTCCAGCGGCATATCCACGATCTGGCGGATATCCTCCTGGGCATAAAAGTTCAGCGGATCGGACATTGCCAGCTGCAATTTCCCGTCATTTTCCGACAGCGCAATGACATTATACTTCTCTGCCAGCTGTTTCGGGACCTTCGCCACCACATCCACATTGACTTCGTACTCTTCCAGATTCACCATCTGAAGATCCAGCTTTTTCCCCAGCGCCTCCAGAACCTGGGTCTCTGTGACAAAGCCCATTTCTTTCAGCAGTGTGCCAAACCGCACCTTTTTGCCGGTCTGCGTTTTCTGGAACTGCAGCGCCTGGTCGATCTGTTCCTGCGTGATATAGCCGTATTCCTTCAGCACTTCGCCGATTGGTAAATTCTTCAATGCTCTCACCTTTCCCCTGTTGTTTTACCTTTATTCCAAACTGCCGATGTATAAATATGTGGATGTACCCGTATTGCTGTAGACATGGGATGAATCCGCAGCAGTGATTACCGTAACGCTGCTGTTTTTCAGTGCCACGGTACGTTCCTCCGAATAGTACACCGTGTCATTCCGCTTGATGCGCACCGTCAGAACCGCCGTGTTCCCGGAGCCGCTTTTCAGATCGATCTCCGCATCATAATTTCCCAGCTTGCAGAGGACGTTGTGAATCTCATTTTTGCTGTCCTCCGCATCGGAATAATACAGATAACCGTCCTCCACCAGTTCTTTTTTCCCGTCATCGTCATCTTTGACCGACAGCAAAACCTGGTGCGCACAGTCCGCCTTGCGGGAAATATCTGAAATGCCGCCGTAAGAACCGCCGATCTCTTTTGCATAGTTCAGCCGATCCTCCAGCTGTTCCATGACCGCAATGCCCTTGGACTGGGCGTTGAACATAATGACATTCTGACAGAAGATACGCATGGCGTTCAGCAGAATTGCCGACGCCGATGCCACCAGAATGCCGATCAGCAGAACCGTCACGACTTCTTCTGCCAGCGTAAAGCCTTTTCGGTTTTTTTCTATCCTCCGCATCTGGTCATCCTCCTTTGCCGCAGCGGAACGCCCGGCATTCTGCGCCGGACAGCGCTTACGATTTCGGACTGTACTTCACAAATCCGTCCGCCGAACGCTTCTGGACTTCAAACGTCGTTGTCGTGCCGTCTTTTCCGGTTACGGTAATGGTATCGTCCGACACCGATGCACCGCTCCCGTCCAGGTCTGCCGCAGCCGTTTTCCGCTGCTGATTTTTCAGCCGTGCGCCGGAATTGATAAAGTTCGACCCGGACGCAATGCCGATCATGCCAATGGCAAAGGACATGGAGACCATCGCAAAGGCAATGACCACTTCTACCACAGTCGTTCCCTTATGTTGTTTTCGCATACGCCCATCTCCTCACAGATGATAAAAGCCGATCAGCTGCCAGGTGTTGTTTTTCACCGCCAGCTTTGCACAAACCTCTGAAAGCTCTTTTTCTCCGCCGCCGCTGGTATTGCGTGTCACCTTTGCGGTGAGGTAGATCTCTCCGGACAGCCGCTTTTTATTCACATCGCTTTCGCTGTCGTTCACCACAGAGTGGTTGACCGTCACCGTACAAGTCCAGTTTGCGGCATCCGGGAACGAGATGGTAAAGGTCTCTGCGGTATTGCCGGCGCTGACATACATACTGGTATAGGTTCCGTCCGTGCCGTCTGTCAGTGCGGTTCCCTCTTTGCAGATATCCGACTGCACCAGTTCGATGGCAGATTCCGCATAGAACTTCGCCTGGAGACGATTGTTTTCCTCCTGCTCCCGCATGAAATACATCCGGTCAACGAGGATGATCCCGGCAGAAATCAGCGAGATCATCAGCATCACCAGCACCGCCCAGAGAATCGCCGAGCCATTTCGCTGTGCTGTTTTCCGTTTCATATGGCATCACCCATTTTACGCTGCCGGCGTTTCTGCGGCAGCAGCTGTGGATTCTTCTGTCTGTGTATCCCGGTCTGTCTCCAGCGGACTCTTATACATATACGCTGTAATGGTCATCGTAAAGCTGTACAGATCCTGGAATTTATCCTCTGTTCCGGTCGTCGTGCCGTCTGCTGCGGCAGTTTCCTGCTTTTCCACACTGTTGAAAGAGTATGCGGTGATTCCCAGGAAGGATACCCGGTTTACAAAATCCAGCATCTGTTTCATGTTGCGGTAACTGCCTTCCATGGTATACGTAAAGTCACAGCAATACTCACCCGTTGGTGTATAAGCCGCCGTACTGCCGTCTGTCTCAGAACCGGAACTGTCCGAACCGGACGAATTCGCCACATCATCCGGAGACGCTGTCACCAGATTGCCCTCGCCGTCAATGTAGTACTGCATGGTCTGTCCGATAGAAAGTCCGTTTACAGTCACGCCGCACTCGTGCATGACAAATGTCAGAAAGCGGTCGATGCGCTCGGCATCGCTCAGCGGAAACAGCTTTTTGGTCTCCTCGCTGTTCTTTTCGTTCCAGCCGTCCAGCGCCGCCATGTTCTGGTCATAGCTCTCGCTCTGCATCAGCAGATCGGAATACTGCTGGTTCAGCGTTTCCAGATCTTCTTTTGCTTTTGACGCACTTTTTATTTGCGGACTAATCAGAAATTGCCAAAACAGTATAATGACCAATATAGCACACAGCACAGAAAGCAATATCGCCTGTTTCCGAGTAACTTCAGTTGTCATTGTGCCACCTCCGTTGTCGTCTCTACGGGATTGCCGTCTGCGTCAGTTACTGTCGTCTCCGCCGACTTGAACACAGCGCTTATTGTATAGGTATACGTGCCTTCCGAAAAGGTATAGCCGTCATAGGTGACCGTGGAAAACAGTCCCAGCCGTGTCAGATTCGCCACGAACGTGGAGACATATTGGCTGTCAGTCGAATACGCATCAATGGAAAGCACCGAACCGTCATAGGACAGCCCCGTGATCTTCGCCACCTTGGTTGCACCTTTGCTGGGGCTTACGGTATCTTCGCAGGAGACCAGCTTTTCCACCAGGTCGTCAGAAAAGTTATCGCAGTATTCCTGGCTGCCGTCGATCTTCACCCGTATCTCACTGTAGGCGTTCCCGGCGGTGCGGAGCGTATTGATGTCCGCTGCCACCGCATTGGCGTTGTTGATCTTTTCCATGAGTTCCGCATCGTTCGCCTTTTCCTGCATCTCTGCCACCAGGTTTTCCTGGGTGTGGACATAGACTCTTGCGCCCACATAGCCGCCGACCAGCAGCACGACTGCAGCCGCACCTGCCACGGCGAAAAGAGCACCCTTTTTCACGGTATTCTTTTTCGGCGCAACGACAAGAGGATACAGGTTCATATCCTTCTTTGGTATTTTTGCCATTCCAAATCCCTCCTGTCCGATTTAGTCCGAATAGCGGATCAAGCTGCCCAGCAGCACGATAAAGTCACCGGGATTCATTCCCTCCGACAGCCCCAGCTCGCCCGGCTGGTATTCCGGAAAAGCCCGGACGGTCACGCCGAAATTGCTTGCAAAATGCGGAAACATCTGCACCGAATCTCCGGGGAATCCGCAGAGGAAAATATCGGTGATGTCTGCGCCGGTCTGTTCCGACTTGTTGAACTGGATGATGCTGTTGATGTTCTGCCCCACTTCCCGTTCAAACCCTTCGTCCGCCGGGTCAGCCAGGATGCGGCTGCGGCGTGTCATGACGAAGTTGTCGTTGGAGAACAGGCACTGCATCAGCATATTCTTATCCAGGATAAACACGGCATAGGTCTTATTCTGGAGCGACTTGAGCCGTTTCATCATCTTAATGAGGCAGTTCTGCACCAGGTCGATCACATCCAGTTCGATCTTCGCCTCTTTGAACAGGCTGATATAGCTGGTGACGAACTCCTTCGTGGAAAGCACCGCCAGGATGCTGCACGAGCCGTCCTGGTTCTTGGGGTTCACCACGGAATAATCCACCAGCATATTCTGTACGCCCTCAATATCCTTGAACTCCGCCCGGATAAGACCCGGGACGTTCTTCGGATTCACCTGAGGGATTTTCAGCGGTTTCACCGTAATGGAACTGCCGTTCACCACCAGCGTCACATCTTTTGTGGGCAGGTTGTTCTTCTGCCACATCTGGGTGAGCGTATTCTGGAGCGAATAGTTGTTCATGATAATGCCGTTGAGGATACAGCCCTCTTCCAGGGGTTCTTCGTAAAAATTCACGACCTGGAGCTTATTCTTCACACAGCTGCCGGTCAGCACCTGTATCTTGTTGTTTGTGATATACACGTGAGCGGAAACACCCTTTTTCTTCACGAAAGTTCACCTCTTTTTCTCTTCTCTTAGCCCAAAAATCTGCCCAGCGTCCGCCCGATCCAGGCGAAAACTGCGGTGGTATTTTCATCAATATTGCCGTACATGGAGTACATCGGCACCAGAACGGAGACCATAACGCCTGCGACAACGATACCGAGAATGACGATCATCAGCGGTTCGATAATGGACATCATGGACTTGATGGCGGCGCTGGACTCATACTCATAGTCGTCTGCGGTGGAGATCAGCATAGCGTCCAGCTTACCGGTCTCTTCGCCCACCTTGATGGTATCGCCCAGCTTGCTGTCAAAGCCGTCCATCGCCATAATGGATTCCGACAGGGCATTTCCCACCCGGATGCTCTTGATACAGCCGTCAAACTGGGAGCGGAGATAGCTGTTGTTCACCGTGTCCCGTGAGATCTGGAGCGCATTCAGAATGGACAGACCGCTGGTATACAGCGACGCCAGCGTCCGGGAAAAGCTTGCCGTATAGACGATGCGCACCAGGTTTCCGATCTTCGGGAGATGCACTACCATCCGGTCGATGGCGAGCCGTGTTGCCGGCGTCCGCATGAGGAAGATAAACAGCGCCACCAGCGCACCCACCACGCCCACGGCAACATACCAATAATGGGTGAGGAAATTGCTTATGCCCATCAGAACCCTTGTCATAAGCGGCAGTTCCATGTCCGTGAACATATCGCCGAACATGGGCAGGATAAACGTAAACATCACGATAATGACCAGCACCAGCAGGATCATCAGCACGATGGGGTACGCCAGAGCGCCCTTGACCTGGGACTTGATGCGCTGTTGTTTCTGAAAGTGCTGTCCCATGCTGAGAAAGGTATCGCCGATCTTACCGCTCGCCTCGCCGGCACGCACCATGCTGATGAGCAGTTCGGGAAAGACCTTGCCCTGGTCTGCCATCGCCTCGGAAAGCGCCTTGCCGTGTTTCAGATCCGTGGTGATATCCGAAAAGGACTTTCGGGCGAATTTGGAGATGCTGGCACGGTTGGAAATAATGTTGAAAGACTGGATCACCGAAACGCCGGCATCCAGCAGGCTGCCCAGCTGGCGGCAGAAATCGGTCAGTTCCTTGGGTTTCAGTTTCGACCCGAACGATGTTTTG